>Ga0302320_10004012_pt1 | contig 33638 bp, 17 predicted proteins | sample Bog_T0_3_FD_202130 | JGI IMG/M metagenome (GOLD analysis project Ga0302320, IMG submission 202130) | Peat permafrost microbial communities from Stordalen Mire near Abisko, Sweden - Bog_T0_3 | ecosystem: Environmental > Terrestrial > Soil > Wetlands > Peat | place: Sweden: Abisko, Stordalen Mire... | reverse complement strand
CTAAGGGCAGGAAAATCATCAAGTTACCCGACAGCAACCGGCGCGTGTTTATAGAATAGATCGGATTACACCATTTTTACTTTTAGTCGCTTGTTTTCTTATGGTTCGCGCTCAGTAACCTGTAAACGCCATATTTTTAGAGAGTTTTTCTTTTAGCTGCTTGATTATAAAGTGGTTCCCGCACAGTAACCGAAGGTTACTGTGCAGCATCCATTCTGGGGTGGCGTGTCACCCCTCAACCCGATGCGAAGCAGCGTGCTCTTTCTCTCGGTCAACGCGGCTCTCGATAGAAGCACCAGACGCACCAAGGCCGCCCCCGAAGAGACGGCCCGCTGGATGAGTTCAGGGAACGGCTACTGCTTCATTTTCTCCATGAAGTGAGCAGGGCGGGCATAGATCACGAAGTGGCCGGGGCTTGGCTGCTGAACCTGGGCGCTACAGCCGTTCGGCGTTACTAGTCCCTTGGACATGATCTCGCTGACGCTGAAGCTGGCCTTGTTGGGGTCTGGGAAGCAAGGGACGTGACCATCTGTGAAGACCTGGAGCCACTGCGTTTCTCCCGGATAGATCGTCAGCGTACCCATCCCATCTTTGCCGGTCGTCACCCCTGTGTGCTGCGCATGGGTCTTGACCGCATCGGCGGACAGCCCGGTGAACACCAGAACGTGCTGATCCGCTAACGGCTTTCCGTTACGGCCATCGAGCACCTGCATCGTGATGTCTAACGTCTTGTCGGTCTGCGCCTTCATCATCGTGCTGCACAGCAGCACCGCAACCAAGGCATAGATGCTTACTCGATTCATTGCAACTCTCTCCCCCGTCCAGCAACAAGGCCGCCCCGAAGGACGGCCCGCTGGCTAGGATTTCAAGAACGGCTACTGCTTCATTTTCTCCATGAACGTGAGCGGCCTGACGAACAGGACTACTTGTCCGGGCTGTGGCGTGGCTGTCACTTTACCGCATGTGTTTGCCGACGCATATCCGTGGTCAAGAACTTCTTTCGTACTGAAGTTCTTCATTCCGAGCGGAGAGCGGTCTCCTTCTCCTGACCCACACACCACATAAGGAACATTGATTCGGAAGGATTCATCGTATTGCACAACGGGATGGTTCGCGACGATGGTGCCGTGGCCCGTCGAGTTGGGGACGTTCACATCGTTCGGATTCAGCGTGAGCTGAAGCCGAGCAACGCCGTTGCTGTCCGTGGGTATCGCGATTGCTTCCTTGCGCTCTCCGCCCACCCAGACATTCACGTAGGCGGAAGTGCCAACCATAGGGCGTCCGTTTCTACCGTTCACCAACTTGATTTCGAGCGTTTGAGCAGCAAGTGACATAGCAGGCATGGTCAGCAAAACGGTTACCAGAAGATTGAGCAACCGAGTCATCGTTTGAAGTTCTCGAAGAACGAAGACTTTCTGGCGAAAATAATCAGTTTGCCCTTGACCGTTTCACTCTTCGCTCGACCGCACGTATTCCCATCGGTAAAGCCGTCATGCAAGATGGTGGAGACCGGAACGAAGGGAACCACGCCCGGAGTGATAGTCCTACAAGTGACTCTCCATTCTGTGGCCACATAGACGGACGCAGAAGGATCAACTTGGAGAGAGAAGTTGCCCTCGCTATCTGTCGTGTAATCTCTTGCATCCCTCTCGCCTTTGATCAACACCGATACCTTCTCATTGGGAACGCGAGCACCGCTCTTGGCGTCCAACACCCGGACTTGAACGGACTGAGCCAAAAGAGTCGAATGCCCCACTGAAAAGATGGCTAGAGCTGGAAGCAAGAGAAGAGTTGACCGTAAGCTATTCATGCAATCTCCCAGCCCCTTAGCAAGGCTTCCGTGTGTTGTGGCCGAGCACGTCGGTGATCCAGTGGATAAGAGCGCCTATCGGGTTATTCGCATAGCCGTGGTCATCGTGGAAAGCAAAGCTCACGGAGAGATTGCCGCCAATGTTCGAGCTTTGGAAAGCCGACTGAGCAAAGCCCAGATTGGTCTCGTCGGCGATGTGACCCGCCAGACCCGCTCCGGTCAAATACTGCCATCCCGATGTTGTATAGCGACCCTGCTGGATATTGTTGAACTGGGCAGCTGTTAGCTGATTCGATTGAATGATGATGTTGTACGCAGTCCCGTTCATATAGGAACCTGAAACGTTGCTGCTGTTGAAGTTGGTTCCAAGTTGTTGATTGGCCATATTCAAGAGCGTCGCTTGGCAGGCCGGGGGATTAGCCGCGTTACTTGGGGCACCACCGCCGCTTCCAGCACCACTGCCGCTTGCGCCCCCAGGTATCGATCCGCCACCAAGATTGCTGGGGGGTGCGCAAGCGGCAGGGTTGGAATCGGAACATGAATCGCTGTTAGCATTTGAGGTAACAGTCTGCGGGTCAGTCTGATAGGCCTTAAATCCTGGAGCGCACGGATCATTTCCTGAGTCATATCCGAACCACATGCCGCCTATCGAGACTAAACAGGCCGCTTGCCCACTTGGGTCAATCTCGTTCATTGGCTGATTCTCAACATACGCATAACGATCCAACGACTGCGGATCAGCCGGACTGACCGCACCCCAACCTAGTGGGTCGGGGCTGAGCCACCTTCCCGCCGAAGGATCGTACTTGCGGAAGAGGTAGTCGTAAACGCCTGTGCCGCCGGAGTTGGTGACCACATTCTGATCCTGGCCGGTGAAGGAGCGGTCGGGCGTGCCGGCCTCATTGTAGGTCTCGCCGAAGGGCGCGTAGGCTTCCTTGGCGTAGACGGCGTGGGCCCACGTGGTGGCCAGGCGGCTCGATCCGAGCCAGTCTTTGTGGCGAATGTAGTTCAATCCACTTGCATTGTAGACCGCAGTCGAGCCGCCGGGAAGCGAAATCGTGCCCTTGGTCAGCCCGCCGCTGTAGACGGCCAGGCTGGTCCCGTCGGGGTTGTAGACGAATTGCGTATACGTGCTGCCCACGCCTTTTTCAACCATGCGGCCTAGCGCATCGTAGGTGGCCGTGGTCGAGTTTACGGTGATGGGCTGGTTGAGCGCATTCCAGGTGAGCGTGGCCGGCGTGGCTGTCTTCTGGTTTCCATTGCCATCGTAAGTGGGCGCCGGCGTAATGCCGCTATTCACCTGGTTGGTGGCGTTGTTGTACCCGGCCGAGTAGCTTGTGCCCCCGTTGCTGCCCGCCTTGGTGATGTTGCCAAAGGGGTCGTAGGTGAAGTTCTGCGCCCAGGTAGAGGTTCCGCAACTGACTGAGGCGATGCGGATTGAAACCTGGGGACAGACGGGATGTTTCCCTAGGCTCCAGGCAAAAACCGTTGCGCCTGAAGAAATAACTCACTGGCGGCCACGGTCTTGGTGGCTCAGTCCAACCCAGACGAGATCGCTTCAGCAAGCCAAACTCGCAAGTGCGGCAGAGATCGAAGGAAGGATCGGCGACTCGGCTCCCGGCTCGATTATGGGCAATCTTGGCGGGTACATGACGATGATAGATGGAGATCGAATGGAGTTCAGCGGGATAACTCGAGCACCGAGATGCGGTCGCGCCCCGGCGCGGAGACAGTGTCTGCCTTAGTGCAGCACCGACCTCGATACTCGAATGAACACGTCTTACGATGGGCTCACTAGGTCGAGGGGACGTAGCTGTCCCGTGATAAATGCAAAGGGAGCAGGCAGGCGCCCAAGAGACCAGCTTCCGGGCCGAGCATGGCAGGCAGTACATGAGTTCCTCCGCCGGGCATCGCTCTTGCGGCAGGCCTGCCTTCCGCAGTCAACGCATAAACGTAGCTGCGCCGCTCCAACTCTGAGAAGAGAGACGGCGACAGCAAGTCCCACGAGCTGGCAACGCCGCCTCCCACTACATAAAGTGGAAGGTTGAGAATATTGATCAGGCCGGCCAAGCCGATGCCAAGAGCCCGCCCTGTATCTTCGTAGATAGTCTGGGCGTACGAGTCGCCGTTCCGCGCGGCTTCTGCAATTCTGAGCGCCGTGAGTGGGGTATGATCGCCTTTCAGAAGGGCCAGCCCTGGCGCCTCGCCGGCCGCAACGCCCCGCTCCGCAGCATTTACCAGAGCTGTCGCGGATGCGCATACCTCCAAACACCCATGGTTGCCGCATCCGCAAAGTGGCCCCCCGGGATCAATCGTCATATGTCCGGCTTCACCGCCCATTCCGGTTGCTCCGTGCCAGATTTGACCATCGAGGATGATTCCGTTCCCCACTCCCGTACCCAGTGTCAGCATGCACAGAGACCGGACGCCGAGCTGCTTTCCCTGGCCAAGCGTGTACTCGGCAAGCGCCGCGACATTGGCGTCGCACTCAATGGCTACCGGCGCGTGGAGCCTCTCTTCCATCTCCGCGAGCAAGTGGAACCCGTCCCAACCAGGCAGATTGGGCGGGCGGTGAAGAAGTCCCGCGGGGAGTTCCAACGGTCCAGGCGATCCAATGCCAACGCCGGCGAACGCGTGACCTTCCGAGTATTGGTTTAATAACTTGACGATGACGCCGCACATGTCATCTACCACTGCGTGAGGGCCTGCCTCAAGACGTGTGGAGAGAGTTTGAGAGTCGAGGATGCCAACCTCGGGTGAATACGCCGCAATCCTCAAATTCGTTCCGCCAAGATCGACGCCAATCGTCAGTGCCTGCTCATTTTCAAGGGCCATTCGGAATCACCTTAGACGCTCGGATGCGAGGAAAACTCCCCCAGGAAAGCGGCTTCAAAGAAAGGCAACAGAGACGTGGAAACCAGTTGAGATTGGGGCTGGAAAGCAAGATTCCGCCTAATCAATTGCCGTAAATGGAAACGATACCACATGCACCGAAATTGCACAATTCAAATCCGATGCCGTTAGTCCGCAAAGCGTCAAGCTCAGCGGTTTAACCTCTCGAAGAGAAAGGTCGAGATACAAGGGCCGGAAGCCCGGCGTCGCAGGATGGCCAGGAACAAGCCTTGGACAAGGTTAGCCTTGTTGGTTACGAACGTGACTTACTCCACCTGAAGATAGATTTCCATAAATGCGTGGTTAACTTTTCGAGTCCGAAAGCATAAACTTGTAACGCGGTGACATTGTTATCCGGTGCCGCAATGAAATGAAAAAGAAAAATGCGCATGCGACACTCGGCGAGGTAGCCCGGAAAGCTGGGGTCGGCACCACAACTGTCTCCCGAGTTATCAATGGCGGCGATAGCGTAAGCCCCAAGACTTTGGCTCACGTACGCCGGGTAATCGAATCCCTCGGATATATGCCCAATCAGGCGGCGCGGACTCTCAAAGGCCACCGCACGAAGACGATCGGCCTTCTCGTCCCCAGCATTGCCGATCCCTTCTTTTCAAGTTGCGCGGAGGCGGTGCAAGCAATCGCGCGCGCGAACGATTCGCTCCTGATAGTGACCGTAACGGCAAACGATCCGCGCACCGAGATGGACAACCTGAACGTGTTGATTCGACATCGGGTAGATGGACTGATTCTCGTTCCGGCCAACTCGCAAAACCCTGCGCTGCGCGACCTGCTCGATCGCATCACCATGCCAGTGGTGGCCATCGACCGCCCTGTTGCTAACTCGTCTATCGCCTCAGTGGTAGCGGACAACCTTAAGGGCGCCATGGCAGCTACGCAGCATCTGATCGACCACGGTTGCAGACGAATCGTCTGCCTGACTGGCGAGAGCACCTTATACACCATTCGCGAACGGATCAACGGCTACCGCAAGGTGGTTGAGGCCGCCCATCTGGCCTGTATCATCGATACCTCCGTGAAAGACTATAAGTCGGCCGAATACGCAATCAAGAGCTTGCTTGACGCTCCCAATCCGCCAGACGCCATTTTTGCGCTCAAAAACAGCACAACAATCTATGCCTTCGAGGTGCTGCAAAGCCTGAACATTTCTGTCCCGAAGACGATTGCCCTGATAGGCTTTGACGATTTTGAACTTGCCTCGACGGTTCGCCCATCGATCAGCGTGATTCAGCAGCCTGTTGAAGAGATTGGACGCCACGCCGCGGAGATGCTCTTCAACCAACTCCTCGATGAAAACTCAACGAGTGCGGCAGCTTCCGCAAACAAGGTTCGGCAGGTCAAGCTGCAAACGCGTCTCATCCAACGCAACTCATGCGGCTGCACAGTGCCCGTCGCCTAAAGGCTCCGGCGCCTGAAAGGCTCTGAGGCGCCGGAGGTCGAGCACAATGAAGAAACTGCACCGTGACTTGGTTTCGCTACTGCCTTTCCGGATAGTCGATACGCACTGTGAGAATCTCGAAGGGATGAATTGGCGCTGTGACTGTGTCGCCTTCGAGCTTGAGCGGCGCGCCTTCCGGTTTCTCCATCAGGTTGGTCACAGTCGCGGCAGTTGCGCCCCTGGGCACATGGAACTCCACATCGCTTGACTTGCCCGCCCACTCATACACGCGGAAGATCAGGCTGTTGGAATCCTCGGCCTTCTTCAGCGCGGTGAGGACCACATTGTCAGGCTTCACGGTGACATAGGCGAATTGCGCGGGCATGGCGCCAGAGTGCGCTTCGACCTGCGCCGCGCGGAGGCTGTAGTTATACTCATAGCCGTGGCGAACGGTCAGCGCCTGCTTCCAGTCGCCGCCGTGTGGATAGAGCGCGTAGGTAAAGCGATGATGACCGCGATCGGCATCGGGGTCAGGCCAAGTGGGCGAACGCAGCAGCGAAAGACGCAGCACGTTGTCCTGATCGTCGTAGCCGTACTTTGAGTTGTTGATCAGGCTGAAGCCGTGTTGGCTGTCTCCCAGATCTGCCCAGCGCAGTGCCGGCACTTCAAACTGCGCCTTTTCCCAACTGTTGTTGCGGGTGGTGGCGCGCTGAATGGTGCCGTACGGGATTTCGTATGTGGCTTTGTCGCTTGTGGCGGCGAGAGGAAACGCGGCTTTGAGCAGAACGTGGTTTTCATGCCAGTCGAAGTCGCTGACGACATTCACCTGGTCGGCGCCGTCATCGAGCGTGATGTCCTGGACGAACTTCGAACTCTGCCAGGTATGGACCACGCGAATGGCAGCGCGCAACGGTCCCTTGTCCACGAGTTCGACGGAGTCGGCATGGTCGATGGGCGTGAAATGATCCAGCGTGCCGGGATCGATGTTCCACGCGTCGTAGTCCTTGGGCAGGTCTTTGAACGTCTGCAACTGGTTGCCGCATGCGCCTGGAGCGAGCGTTTCAAACTGCGTCTTCTTGTCGTAAAGGCTGGTGATGCAACCGGTTTCCTTGTCGACCGTGACCTTAAGCGTGGCGTTTTCGAGGGTAAGCCCATCGGCCTTGAGATCGCTGGCAAACGGCTTGGTACCCGCAACCACATGGAGCACTTTATAGCCAAGCGACGGAACTTCACCGGGCAGAATGAGCAGTGAATACGTGTTGGTTTTGGCGTCGCTCTTGAGCACCTGTGACGGCACAACGTGGCCAGAGGGATCGAGGACGGAGATGCCGCCCGAGGCCGGCGTAGGCAACTGCACATCCACGGTCACCGGGCCGCCGCGCTCCCACGCCAGCGGGTTCATCACCAGCAGCGGAACGCCTCCGGGAACCTGCGTGTTGATTTCGGCGCCCAGTGTCTTGATGGACGCCTGCGAGATCTCGTTGGTCGCCCAGCGGACATCGTCGAAGTCCTTCTGTGCTTCCTTATAGATGATGCCGATGCCCGATCCCGCGGCAAGATCGTGGAAGTCGTTGAACGTGATTTTCTTCCAGGCCTCGGTCAGTTCGTCGCCGGGATACTTCTTCCCGTCGAGCCAGGCCAGCGAGGCAAGCTTTTCCGCATTGATGGCTTGCTCTTCGCTGTCGCGCATGTTGCGTTTGTGATTGGCCTGCGTGGTCATCACGCCGCGATGATATTCAAAGTACATCTCTGACTTCCAGGTCGGAATGGCCACTTCGCCATTGCCCGGATCGACAGGCGGCTTGTATCCCCTGGCGATCGACGAGTAGTCCCACACCGGCGAGTTCGCTTCAATCTTCGACTCGATGCCTGTGAAATAACTCTGCGCCGTCCCGAACTTCATCTTCGGCACAACCTTGTCCGGCTGCATCCAATGCACGCCTTCATCGAGAATGGCTCGTGTTGGCCCGCCGCCGTGGTCTCCGATTCCGTACAGGTCCATCATCTCCGTCGTGCCCGGCGCCTTCTCCCGCGCCATGGCAAGATCGTTGGAAAGCCGCACCGGGTTCAGATTGTCATTCGCGTAGTCGTGCGGAAAATAGGTCAGCACCTTGCTGCCGTCCGGCGACTCCCACCAGAACAGCTTGAAGGGCAGTTGATTGGTATCGTTCCACGCCATCTTCTGCGTGACGAAATAATCAATGCCGGACCGCTTGTAGATCTGCGGCAACTGCCAGGTGTATCCAAACGAATCCGGATTCCACCCGATCCGCACATCGACGCCATACTCTTTCTGGAACCACCGCTTGCCCACCAGGATGGACCGCACCTGCGCCTCGCCGTCGGGCATATTCAGGTCGGGTTCCACCCACATGCCGCCCACAATCTCCCAGCGCCCTTCCTTGATGCGCTGCTTGATCTCATCGTTCATCTGCGGATACTTGTCCGCGATCCATGCGTTGTATTGCGCGGCCGACTGGGTGTAGGTGTAATCCGGATACTCGTTCATCAGTTGCAACGCCGTTCCGAAGGTCCGCTTCACCACATCCACTGTCTCGGTCCACGGCCACAGCCACGCCGCGTCGATGTGCGAGTTGCCGGTCAGGTGCAAGGTCGCCGTCTGCAACATCGGCTTCAGTTGTTCCAGCGTGGACTGCGCCTGCTTGAGCGAGGCATCGAACTTCGCCTGATCCTGGGCATCGAGAGCCGACAGATCCACCGCATCCGCAGCCTTCTCAAGCGTCGCTGTATCCGCAGCAGCATTCTTTGAGAGACTCGGCACAAGCAAGGCAGCGGAAAGAAGTTCCAAACGCAAATCTTCGGGATTCGGCCGGTTCTCAGCAAAATCGATCTTCAGATCGGTGCCGGCGAAAGTCTTGTTGTCGACCGTGTGCAGAAGCTTGACCGCGACCAGAACTTTGTCGCCCGGCGTGGCCTTGTCGAAGAGCACAATCGGTTCAAGATCATCGCCAAGGGCCACGCGCCGGCCATTGAAATAGATAATCTCCGGCATCGGCCCGTTGGCCTCGGCATGGAAAGAAAACCAGATCCGGGCTCCGGTCAAGTCGTAGCCGTGAAGGCTCTTGGGGACCTCAATCGAGCGCCGGTACCACTCGGCTTCCTGTGCGCCTTTCGTGCGACCCTTCACCAATGGCCAGGATGAGTCGTCAAGATCCGTCGCCTCTCCATGCGCCAGGTCTCCGGCATGGTAACGCCATTCATCCGCGGAAAGCCGATTGAGTTCGCTCAAGCGCCCAACAACGGTCTGCGACTTGTCATCGAGCGACTTGACGACCTGTGCCGCCTGCGCCGCTGTCTGCGCCTTCGCGCTCCCCGCTCCCAAAAGCCCTGCAAAAATGCCGAGCGCCGCGGCCATTACGCAGTTGCCTAATACGCGCCGTCTCCCACCGATTTCCATCACGCTGTTCATCCAATGCCTCCATCTCGCGTACCTCACGGCCACAGTTTCCCGTTGGGGTCAGCGCGCCATCGCAGAAAACTTCATTGCGAATTATATCCTCGCAAGCATAGAAATGGAAACGATACCATATCTTTATTATCGGGCTGGCTCTTCCTCTTGCGCATCCCGGATTCAGTGCATGGCGGGATATACCCGACGCAAAGCGCGCTCCCTCGGCAATCATCCTCCCGCTTGCTTTCACAAGTGCAGAGAACCGTCCGGCGGAGACTCCCCGCAGGCTAATGCGGCGTGGATAAATCCGGATTGAAGGGGTTGGGGGTGTTGCCGGAGGAGTGCGTGCTGTTCAGCTTCTCACAGATCTCAAACTCCTTCTCGGCTCGCTCGCGCAATCCTTCGCGGCGGTATATCTGCCCCAGCTTGAAATGAAGTCCCGAGGTGTTTGGTGCAAGTGCGATTGCCTGTTCAAGTTCGTCTTGCGCCTTGGGAAGATTCTTTTGCAATTCGTAGACCCGGCTAAGTTCCTCGTGAACCTTGGGGTTGCGAGGCGACAGCGCGGCGGCCCTTACCAAATTCAGTGCGGCTTGCTCCAGATCGCCCTGATCGACCAGCAACGTTCCCAGATTCAGGAATGGCTGTGGGTCTGTGGGCGCATCGCCCTGCCAGTCGATCGCGGCGTGAAAGGCCGCTATGGCTTTTCCCGTGCTGTTCAACTCCTGCCAAGACAACCCGAGATTATTTTCCGCCTCGACGTATTTTGGCTGAAGTTTCAGCGCGCGTTCAAAACTCACCACCGCGTCGGTAAACGCGTTTTCGTTGTATTTGGTGCGACCCAACAGATACCAGGCGTCGGCGTCGCCCGGCATCTCGACGGTAACTTCGGTAAACCATTTATCGGCGTCGCCAAAGTCACCCAGCAACACATAATCGGAGGCTACTATTTTGAGTTCGCCCGCGTTGGGTCGTCTTACCTGCGCTCCGGCTGTATAGGCCGCCAGCGACTCAGCTGCCTTCTGTTCGCGAAAGAGCACATAGCCGAGCAGAAACTGCGCATCCGAGGATTCGGGATGCGTCTTGCCATAGTCGTGCAGAGCGCCCTCGGCCTCGGCAAGTTTTCCGCCTGAGATGAGCGCATGTGCCGAGGCGAGTGGATCAGCGGGCTGCTGGCAATTGCCTGCGCAAGCGCACAGAACGGAGACAGCCAGAACGCAGCGCCCGAGGGTGAAGTGCGCTCTAATGCGCGGCACTCCTGATCGCGCTCGCATCGTTTGCCTGCCCTGCAACCGCGGCCGAAGCATCTCTCTGCAGTTGCGCATAAGTGCGCATCTCCTGCTGCGCCTCGGCTGCTTTGCCCTGCGCGCGGTAAACGGCGCCCAGCAGAAAGTGAATTGTCGGTTCGGCCGGGCTATCCTTTTCGGCCATCAATAGATCCGGCAGCGCATCGGACTGTTTACCCATCCGCACCAGCGCGCGAGCCCGATCGACACGGGCCTGCATCAGCCCCGGACAGCGCTGAATGGATTGATTGAGTTCAGTGAGCGCGTCTTCGCTTGAGTCGTTGGCCTCAAGCATCGCGTTGGCCAGCTTCCATCGTGCCGTACAGTTATTGGGGTCATTCACCAACTCTGCTTTGAATTCATCCTGAGCCGACTCCCACTTGCCGATTAACCAATACGCGTTCGCCATGTGCATATGGGTTCCCGGCTGCTGCGGCGCCAGGTCGATTGCCTTCTTGTATTCCACCAGGGCCACGTCGTAGTTATGCATACTCTCGTCGATTTCCCCGGAAATTTCATGCGCAACCACTGAATCAGGATCGATCTCATTGATCTTCTTGAGCGAATCTTCCGACAATTGAAGATAGGTTTTTCCGAGCATGTACCACGCTTGCTGGTCTTTTGGATTCCGCTGCAGAAAGTCATTCAAGCAGGTCGCCGCATCTGCATACTTCCTTAGATTGATCAGGATATGCGACAGCATCATCTCTACATTGTCGTCTGTTGGGTTGGCATGCAGGGCGGTCCGCAACAGCGGTTCGGCTTTGTCATTCAGTCCCAACTGGTAATAACTCATGCCTAACATGGCGGATGCCGTGGGCATGTTCGGATGGAGTTCCAATCCGCGCTTAAGCACCTCCGCGGCATTGGCATAGTCGTGCTCGTTGAAGTACAGCATGCCCAGGTTGTTGTAAGCAGCGGCCAGGTGCGGCGCAAGTTTGATCATGGCCCGGTACTTTTCCACGGCCGTCGCGCTGTCGCCTTGCTGTTGCGCAGCTTTGGCCTGCGCATATAACTGCTGCACGGCGGGTGTAACTTCGTCGTCTTGCTGGGCGGCGAGAGCTGGACTTACCAGAAATGCAGTCAGGCACACACCGAGCAAGGTTGGCGCCAAGCAAGAAAATGCCGCGAGCCGATTGACCTTCATGACTTCAAATTATAGTTGTTTTGCACCGCTGTTGCATTGTGGGATCGCGATGCTTTTTCCTTCGACCATCCTCATGGGTCGCCCGTGGAAACCTGGAATCTGCGCCGAATAAAATAGGCCGAACTGCTTTGGGAGCAGTCCGGCCATTGATAGGTGAGGTTCAAGCGGTGCGAGTCAATATCCTGACTCGCACCGCAAGGTTTAGAACTCCAAACGTAAGGTGATCTGGCCCTGCCGGTTACTGATGTTCGAGCCCTGGCCGGTGACCTGGCCATACGTACCGTCGCTATAGTTGGTGTCGGGACCGTTGAACAGCGTTCGGTTGAAAGCGTTGAAGTAGTCCACGGTCAAAATACCTTGAAGCTTCTCTCCCAAGTAGAAGCGTTTCCTGGCATTCAGGCTTTCAAAGGCGTAACCCGGTCCTCTGAGTTCGCTGTAGTTCCTGGTCGCATTGCCGATCACATATTGCGACGGGGTGAGAGTGAAGCCGCTCTGCGGGAAAATCTGTGCAACGGCAGTCTTGCCCACGAAGTAATCGCGGACACGTTTGTAGGAGGCGGTGCTGAGGCCTGCTGCGGTATCACGGTTTGGACGATTGAAGCCGTTCGGGAAGGGTGATCCGTTCTCGCCCACGCCGTCTGCCCCGCCGGATTCGTAGTCAAGAATCCAGCCGACTTGCCAGCCGCCAACGATGTTGCCCATTAGGTGGTTGTTGACGAACTTCTTGCCGGGACCGATAGGCAATTCGTAAGTTCCGCTGACCTTCAGGGTCTGGGGCTCATCCGAATTGGAAATCGCCCATTCCGGCTTCTGGTTGTACTTGTTGATTCCGCCGGAGGTGAAGCTTGAGAAACCGCTGCTGGTATTGTCCATCAGACGAGAGAGGGTGTAGCCGGCCAGGAAGGACAATCCATTTGTGAATCGTTTTTCAAGCTCGATCTGCGCGCTCTCATAGTAGGTTGTACCGTAACCTTCAAAGTTATTGAAGATATACGAGTACTGTGGATAGGGCCCAAGTGCCTGGGCAACGGTCGAACTCCCGCCGAAGTCGGAAGCGAAGTTCGCATAGGGCGTAGTGAACCCGTCCTGCTGCGCGCAGCCGCTTTGGAAGGTGTCGGTCAGCACGGAATTCCCGGCGTTGGAAGCGCAGCTACTCAGGACGCTTCCGTACTGCGCGTCGTAACTCGGGTTCATTTGGCCAATCCGATTGTTCTGGCTTGGCAGGTGGATGACGCGGTTGCCAACAAACGCAGCTTCGAGGAACATGCTGTAGGGGAGCTCGCGTTGGAAGTTGATGTTCCACTGTTCACTATAAGGAGCGTAGCCGTCCTTCTTGCTGAATGCATCAACCTGGTTGGCACTGCCCAGCCCAGGGCTGAACGGTGTGAGTGCGAGGGCGGCAATGGGGTTGGTATCCCATGATCCGGGAGCTGACGTGTAGCTGCCCGAACTGGGGCGGTGATACTGCCCGTTGAGCAAGTTGCCATAGTTGACGGCGACCTTGCTGGTGCCGTACTCATAAGCTCCGCCATCGAGGAACGCGACGTTCAGGCCACCCTGAATGACCATCTTGTTGCTCAGCTTGTAGGCAAAGCCGAACCGAGGACCGAAATGTCCCCAGTGGATATCCGCGCGTTCGTAACCCGCACAGCCGGTGCAGGTGCCAAACTTCGACAGAGATCCGGCGATGTTGCTGGCCGCCGGGTCTGTTCCGGGGTTGTCCTGATTGAAGAAGACGATCGCGTCGTGCTTTTCAGTGAACGGAACCTGAATATCCCAACGGACGCCGACGTTAAGCGTGAGCTTTGAGCTCAGCTTGATGTCGTCCTGAATATAGGGCGAAAAATCCAGGTTGCGCAGGCTTTCTTCCTGAGAACCGCTTCGGTCTTCCTCGTCCGGAAGTCCCAACAGGAAGCTGGCAAAAGAACTGCCGTAGGAGCCGAAGTTGGGGTTGGTTGAGTCGTGGATCGATGTCTCGTTCTGGCTGAAGGCGAAGTGGCCACCCTCGGTCTGTTCCTCGTTGTCGTCCTGGAGGGACCGCCTTACCTCGCCACCGATGTTGAAGGTGTGTCTTCCTTTCGTCCATAACCAATTGTTGACGACAGCCACTCCGAGCTTCCGGTTGACCGACCCGGAGTTTGAGCCGCCCGTACCCCAACTGGTGGGAGCATGAAGGCCGCCAAAGGTGACGGAGGGGAAGATATCCTCATTCAGCACGCCATAGTATTCGGTTTTGGCAGCGAACTTGGCCAGGTTGAACTGGTTGTTGATTTCGCCAATCCAGCCAAAACCCGCGGTCGCCACCAGGTGGGAAGTGAGTGCATTGGTATAGTTCAACAGAAACGCGCTGCCGATGTTCGGGTAATACCTCTCGCTTTGCAGCGGATTGGTGGTAGGAACGATCGGCGACTGGTCAAAACCGGAGTTGTGGAAGGTGTTCCGCCACTCAGCATAGTGCAGGCTCTGGGTCGGAGTAAGCGTCTGGTCGGCGGTGAATCCCCAGACATGCTGGATATTGGGGATGGAATTGGGCACGAAGTTCTTGTTGTCGTCCATCCCGGCGACGCCGGAGCCTTGCTTGTCGGGGTCGGGGATGAACTGAATCAGGCTCTGGGCCAGGGGACTGATGCGATTGGGGCAAATGACGTTCAGTACGCCATTGCATTGGAACTGCGCACCGGTTTGGGGATCGTAGATGGGGATGACAGCCTGTTGTTTGGTGACGGGATCGATTCCCTGAAAGTCGGTGAAATCGCCCGTCTTTTCCTGGGCTGTCGGCACGGTGCCATAGTTGGTATTCTCGGCGTTCTGTTTGTACCATTCCTGGCTATAGTGGCCGAAGGTCTTGTTGCGACCGTCATAGAGGTGCGGGATGCGGATTGGGCCCGAGATGGAGAAACCATAGTTGTTCTCGTGATCGGGGATCGTCTTATCAGTGGGATTCGATGAATTCCATGCATGGCCGTTGAAAAAGCCCACAGAGTCAAAGAAGTTGTTGCGGTTAATTTCAAACCCGCTGCCATGATATTTGTTGGTGCCGGACTTCATCTGATAAGTAAGCGCGCCCTGACCGAGGCCGTACTGCGCGGAGAATGTGGAACGTTCGACTTTAAACTCTTCCACCAGATCGAAGGGCGGGTTGAAGTTGGTGGTATAGCCCTCGGTTTCTGGCTGTGGAGCGGGGATGCCGTTGTAGATGATCTCCTGCTCGAAGTCGACGCCGCCGCTGACCCGATGGGAGAAGGTGCTGCCGGTGGTGCCGGGGGCCATGAACTGAAGTTGATCGACTTGGCGCCCGCGACCCGAGACTTCGACCGGCAATGCCTCGACGACGATCGGCTCGATCGTACTGCCCAGTTCCGGCTGGGTGGTGTTCAGCGTAAGTTCCTCGGCCGTCACGTTTACGGTCTCATTGCTGCCGCCGGCGCTGAGGGCAAAGTCGTTGGTGGAATTCGAACTGACTTCGACGTTTACGCCCTTCCGCACTTCCTTCTTGAAGCCCTGGGCGTTAACAGAAATCGTGTACCTGCCTGGAAGAACACCTCTGAAGGAGTAGGTTCCAGCGCTCTCTGTCACGGTGTGGTCGCCGACTGAAGTGTCTTCGTTGGTGATGGTTACGATGGCGCCCTTGACAACAGCGCCGCTGGTGTCAGTAACAGTGCCGGTAATGCCGGCGCTGGCCTGTGCGAAGGCGGTTCTGGGGGCCAGCGACATCAGGCAGACAGTGGTAAGTGCAATAGCGAACGCAATCCAGGAAATCGGGATTGACAGACGCAACGGGTGGCTCTCCTGAGGGATGGGTATCGGTCTCACTGGCTCTCCTTAGTGGTCTCATTTTCTGTGAAGAACGATTTGGGCCGGAGAGGGGACGCGCAAACTGCGGTCCGGTCCGAGAATTGGAACCGATACCATTTTTTGGTAACGATTCCAATGCGGGCCAATATACTTCCGCAATTACTACAGTGTCAAGATAATTTTTCCGGCCTGCGTCTCTACTGGGGCGCCACAAGGTAACTCTCAGCAAACGAATGAGTTCTACGCCAGGCCGACAGCTCGCCAGCATCCATATGGGCTGGGACATCTATGGACGGGCAGCCGGTAGCGCCGGAGTAGACGCGGCGACCGTTGGCTCATCCACCTGGATCTGCCGGTCCCCTTTGACGTTGGTAAGTGTTTGCACAATCCCGCTGGGCCAGCGAATCTCGATGGTGTCGGCCACCTGACTATCGCCCAGGCCGAAATGCACCCGGGCGTCGCTCGATGAAAGGTAACCGCTTGCGGTCGTGGCCATAACCCACTGCGATCCATGCGCGGTAGTCAGCTTGACCACCGCCCCAATGCCGTCGCGGTTGCTCTTGTGCCCGGTGAGGTGCAGTGTAATCCAGTGGTTGGCGGTCTCCGTCTTGTTCAGGAGGATATGCGCCGCACCCCCGTTGGTGCTCACCACGGCGTCGATGCGCCCGTCGTTGTCAATGTCGCCGATGGCCATGCCGCGGCCCACCCAGGCGTCGTGAAAGATATCGCCGGAGATGGAAGAAACATCAACGAAGGTCTTGCCGGTATTGCGCAGCAGCAGCATCGGTTCGCGATAGCGAAGCATGGGAGAGACCACCTCGATGTTGTCCATGTCGTGCCCCTGGGCGACCAGAAGATCCTTCCAACCGTCGTTGTCGTAGTCCATGAAGCGCAGGCTCCAGCCGGAGTGCAGCCGCGAAATGGCGCTTATGCCGCTGAGCAGCGAGGCGTAGTTGAAGGTTCCATCCCGGTTGTTCTGGTAGAGCGCATACCTCTGGTTGGCCAGGTCGGTCACCACGAGGTCCGGCCAGCCGTCGTTGTCGTAGTCGGCGAAATCCACTCCCATCCCCGCGTAAGTCTGCCCTTCGGAGTTGACGGCTACCCCCGACTCCAGCCCGACTTCCTCGAATGTCCCATCGGCTTTCTGGTGAAAGAGAAACTCCGGCATCGAATCGTTGGCCACAAACAGATCGATGCGTCCATCCCGATCGAAATCCGCAATGGCGATGCCCAGCGCCTTGGCCGGCTTGTCGAGCCCCAACTTATGCGACACCTCGGTAAAATGGCCGTTGCCGTCGTTGTGGTAGACCAGCATGGTGATGGGCAGGAAGACATCGGGGTGGCAAATGCCGCGGTATCCCTCGCGATGTTCTCCACACCATACATCCTCCCAATCCCAGGTGACGTAGCGGGCCACAACCAGGTCGAGCAAGCCGTCGTTGTCCAGGTCAACCCATGCGGCGGAGCTGGACCATCCGCTTCCGCCAACACCGGCCTTGTCGGTCACATCGGTAAAGGTGCAGTCGCCGTTGTTGTGGTAGAGGCGGTTCCCTCCGTATCCGGTAACGAAAACATCCTCGTAGCCATCGTTGTCGTAGTCGGCCACCGCGACGCCCATACCGTAGCCAACACCCTTCAGACCCGACTTCTCGGTAATGTCTTCAAAGGTCCCATCAGGCTTCTGGTGATACATGCGATTCCAGTATTGCGGGCCGGTCTTCTGCGGGATGAAGCCCTTGGGCGTGGGATCGCTGTACGGCGCGCCGTTTACCAGAAAGAGATCGAGCCGCCCGTCGTTGTCGCAGTCGAACAGCGCCACGCCTGAACCCATGGTCTCCAGCAGGTATTTGCGGGAGGTGTGCGGCGCCTGGTGCAGGAAATGCACGCCGGCCTTTTCCGTGATGTCGACGAACCTGCCCGGAACAAGAGCTTGCGACGCGGACTGAGTTGCGGACTGCGAGCCGGAGCGGGGTGTCTGGGCCCGCGACGAGGCCATCACGGCAAAGCCCAGCGAAAGAGCCCCGCATACCAGCGCCACAGAGTGTATGCGCGCCGGCCTCAAGGCTTGCTCCGAGGTAAATTCGTCGCGGCCGCGACAGCACACGGTTGAACGCCGCACAGCGCTGCGGTAATCCCTTTGCCCTCGGTAATCGTGAAGATCCGGTCAACACCAGGCAGCCTGACAGTCTCCTTTGCGCCGGAAGGCCAGTGAATCTCCGCGGTTCCTGCGTCCGTTGCATCGCCCAAACCGAAGTGCGATCGGGGATCGTTCGTCGATACATAGCTTCCGCCGCTCAGCACATCCTGGCGCTGGCGCATGCCGTTGGCTGTCAGGTAAACAGTAGCGCCCACTGCGTCGCGAGGGCTCAGTGGGCCGCCCACCAGCTTCAGTTCCACCCAGTGGTGATGATCGGGATTGACGTTTCGCAACAGCAGCGGTGGTCCGTCTACCGGGCTGATAACCACGTCGATCTTTCCGTCGTTGAAGAGGTCGCCAAACGCCGCTCCGCGTCCCGAAATGAGCGATGCCAGTCCCGAGCCGACTACGGCCGGCGCCTCTTCGAATTTACCGTCATGGGTATTGTGAAACAGCAGCGGCCTCTGCGCATACGAGGTTCCCCAATCCTTGTTGTCGGCCGCGGGATAGATGTGCCCGTTTACGAACATCAGATCGAGCCACCCGTCGTTGTCATAGTCCAGGAAGCCGGTTCCCCAGCTTAGGAACGGAATCGACTTCTTGCCCAGGCCCGCGCTGAAGGAAACCTCGCTGAAGCCGGCCGCCCCTTCGTTATGAAACAGCAGTTTGGACTCATCGGAGAAATCGCTGATGGCAAAATCCACCAGACCGTTGTTCAGATAATCGCCCACGGCAATACCCATGGCTGCCACCTCGCGCCCATCCTCATTCAGCGCAAACCCTGACGTCAGACTCGCATCCTCGAAGGTTCCGTCGCCGCGATTGAGGAAGAGATAGCTCAGCGTCGAGTCGTTGGCCACGGCCAGGTCCAGCTTGCCATCGTTATTCACGTCCACAAACACAGGCGTAAGTCCGTAGTAGTGGTTCAGCGGGTCGGCCACGCCCGCCTTCACAGTTGTGTCGGTGAATGTGCCGTCGCCGTTGTTGTGGAACAGGTGGTCCGGCTCGCTCTCAAGGCCGCGGGGCCCGCACATCACTGGAACCCCGCGAAATTCACACATGTTGTTGCTTGCGGCCTTGGTGTGGGCATAGGGCAGGTTGTTGCGATCGAAATGGACATAGCCCGTAACATACAGGTCGAGCCGCCCGTCGCCGTCGTAGTCGCCCCAGGTTGCGCCCGCGCTCCAGTTTCCCAGCGTCACACCGGCTTTCTCCGCAACATCGGTAAACGTTCCGTCGTGATTGTTGCGATAGAGCCGGTTCTTGCCGTAATTGGTGACGAAGATGTCTGGCCAGCCGTCATTATCGTAGTCCGCAATGGCCACGCCAAAGCCCCAGCGATCATTGGTCACACCGGCTTTGGCCGCCACATCGGTAAAGGTGCCGTCGTGGTTGTTGTGGAACAGTGCCGCGTGCGGCGGTGTTTCCTTGCCGTCCAACGCGTCAAAGGTCGAGCCGTTCACCAGGTAGATGTCAAGCCAACCATCGTTGTCGTAGTCGATAAGGCCCACCCCGGAGCCATTGGTGTCGATGATCAGCCGCTTGTCGGCCGCGCCCATCACGTGCTTCCATCCGGATAAGCCGGCCGCCCTCGTGTCGTCGGTAAAAATCACCGGACCGTTCTCGACAAAACCGCCTGCGGTGATGGGCCGCTTAAGTGAGTCGTAGACCGGCTTCGATTCGCCCGAATGGCTCCCCATTCCAGTTTGGAGTTGGGGAGATTGCTGCGCGATAAGCGGCGCAACGGAAAGGGCGATCAGCAGCATCGCCGTCTTCGCAACATGGGCAATCCGCTTGTGTGGTATCGTTTCCATGCACCCCAACTTATTTGCATCATACAGCAGGCTTTTGACCGCCTGAAACCGAGACCCCATGGTTCCGGAATTGCCTGAAGTTAGCTTCTCCTCGCTGGCTGTCCTGCCTGAAAGATCCAAAACCTATCGATGCGCCGCCTTCAATCGGGTTGTTGATTGCGCGAGGGTCTTCGTCACGCATGGTTTGCCTTCGCACAATGCTCCCGTAATTCCCTTCCCCTCGGCAACTGTGTAGATGCGATCTACCGCGAGCAGGTTTACCTTTTCAGTCGCACCGCTCGGCCAGTGAATCTCCACCGCATCAATGCTGGTTGCCTGCCCCAGACCGAAGTGGACGCGCATATCGTTCGACGAGAGGTAGCTGCCGCCGCTCAGCACGTCGCCCCGCTGGCGAATCCCGCCCGCGGACAGGTACACCGTAGCTCCCACCGCATCGCGCGGGCTTTTGGGCCCGCCAACCAAACTCAGCTCTACCCAGTGGTTGTGGTCGGGATTCACGTTGCGCAGCAGCGCCGGAACGCCATCCAGGTTGTTGATGACCACATCGATCTTGCCGTTGTTGAACAAATCTCCGAAAGCCGCGCCGCGCCCGACGAAGACTTCCGCCAGGCCGCTCTCCTCCACTGCGGGAACCTCGGCAAAAGTTCCGTCGCGCAGGTTGCGGTAGAGCAGCGGCCGTTGCGCGTAGCTCATGCCCCAGTCGGGATGTTGATCAACCTGGGGATAGACGTGGCCGTTGGCGATCAGCAGATCTTTCCATCCGTCGTTGTCATAATCCAGAAACCCGTCGCCAAAGCCGACGAATGGCTGCGACGGCCAGCCGAGACCCGCATGCTCGCTGGCATCGTCGAACTCGCCTTTTCCGTCGTTTTTGAAAACCACGGTAGCATCGTCGGAGAAGACGGTATTCACAAAATCCATGTGGCCGTTGTTCTCGTAGTCTCCGGCAGCGATGCCCATGTTGGAAACTTCTCGGCCCTCGCCGTTGAATGCGTATCCGCTCATGTAACTCTGGTCGGAAAACGTGCCGTCGCCCTTGTTTATGTAGAGGTAGTTGGGCGTGGAGTCGTTGGCCACAACCAGGTCTGGACGGCCGTCGCCATTCACGTCCACGAAAAGCGCGCCCAGCGCATAAAAGCCATTGGGATCGCTGACCCCGGCCTGCTTGCTTTCGTCCGTGAAAGTGCCGTCGCCGTTGTTGTGGAATAGATGATCGCCGGCGCCGCGGATGCCGCGAGGCCCGCACATGATGTTCTGCCCGCGATATTGGCACGAGGAGTAATTCACCTCTTTCGTGCCCGCCATCGGTGGATTCTTGAAATCGTAATAAATGTATCCGCCCACGAAAAGATCGAGCCGGCCGTCTCCGTCATAATCGCCGAAGGTCGCGCCCGTATGGTCCACTGCTACGGAATCTGAACCTTCGTCGAGCGCCACGTCTGCCTTAACTGCCACGTCGGTAAATGTGCCGTTGCGATTGTTGTGGTATAGACGGTTCGCGCCGAGATTCGTTACGTACAGGTCGGGCCACCCGTCGTTGTCGTAGTCGCCAACCGCACAGCCCAGTCCCCAACGGTCGTTGACCACGCCCGCCTTCTCCGTCACGTCGGTAAACGTGCCATCGTGATTGTTGCGAAAGAGCGCTGCATGCGGCGCCGCGGCCTTTCCCGCGACTGCATCAAAGGTTGACCCGTTCACCAGGTAGATATCGAGCCATCCGTCGTGGTCGTAGTCGAGCAGGCACACACCGGAGCCTTTGGCCTCGATGATTATGCTCTTCTGCAGAGTGCCCGTGGTGTTGTGCCAACTCGTGAGCCCGGCCTTCGCAGCCACCTCCTCAAAGACGATTGGCCCCGTCTTTACGGTGCCGCCGGCTGTGATGGGGCGATGCTGGTCATCGAACCGCCCTCCCTGCGCCGGGCCGGTGGCCATGCCCTGCGTCGTCATGGAACCCTGCTGTGACAGTTGCGTGGCCGGTGCGTTGGCCGGTGATTGTGCCTTGCACACGGCGGCCAGGATGAGAGCGCAGATTAGGACGCCGGGAAGCAGACTGCGCGCAGGCAACAACGAAAGCCCTCCAGGTTTTACAGTGTATCGCAATCAGCGCGGACGGCACCTTGCCCGCGCTTTGCCTGGAGCAATGCGGCCATCTTGACACCGGGCCGAGACACCCAACACCAATCGTCCGGCGTATACTCGCTTTGGTTTTTGAATCGGCTCACGGAGATAACGCTATGCCTTCCTATACTCAAATGTTCGGTCGCCCCTTCATGGCCATCGCCACGGGTGTGCTTCTTCTTGCACAGGCACCTTGTCTTCGCGGCCAGTCTCCCGCATGCCCGGCTGTTGCCGATCACCCCGCCACGCCCGCGAGCACGGCGTACAGCGAAGGCCGCTATAGCGAGGCGGAAGACCTCTACCAGCAGGCGTTGGCACAAAATCCACAGGATGTTGAGCTGTCTGCGGCGCTGGTGCGTACGTTGCTGCGGGAAGGCAAAGTTTCTCAGGCTTTCATTCAAGCGAACACGGCTCTTGCCGCAAATCCACACACGGCGGCAACGCTCACTGCGCTGGCCGAGGTTCAACTGCGTGAGGGGCAGCCATGGCTGGCCATCGAGACGCTCGATTCAGCCGCTGCCGCCGACGCATGTTATGCACGCGCTCACCTGATTCGTAGCCGCATAATGCGCATCGACTCGATGTACGCCTCACAGCGAGCGGAGATTCAACGCGCCTATGCCATTGATCCCTCAGATCCCGAGATTCTGCATGATTGGAATCGCGTCGCATCACCCGCAAACGACATTGAGGCCACCGCCAGGGCGCTCGCTACGACGAAGGACGTTGACGCGGAAACACGGCAAAAAGCCGAGGCATCAATGCATTCGATGTTGCCGTTGCTTTCAGAGAACTCACAGACCTGCAAAGTCCTGCCGTCTGTTGCCTCCGCTACGCTTTCGCTGCAGCCCTCCTTTGCCGACGTCAAACATATCGACGGTTACCTGCTGGAAGCCGACATGCCGAAGAGCAAGGCCAGGTTGATTGTGGATTCGGCGGCTTCCGGCCTGTTCATCAGCAAAGCGCTTTCCGATCAAAACGGATTCGAGAAAGGCCCAGAGGACCCGCCGGGAACGGTCCATGTCGATAGTTTGCGCATCGGCCCGCTTGAGTTTCGCGACTGCATCGTGGGGGTAAGCGACATGCCTTTCGCGGGCAAAGCAGACGGCTTCATCGGGACCGATATGTTCGCGTCCTGGCTGATTACGCTTGACTATCGATTGGCAAAGCTGCGTCTTGCGCCGCTGCCTGAAAAGGCCGGGATACTGCCGGGAGATCGTATTGCGTCTGCAGAGCTTGCGGGCTATACCCCGGTCTATCACCGGCGGCAATATCTGCTGGTTCCGCTCATATTCGGCGACAAATCCCGCAGGCTATTCACTTTGGCAACGGGCATGCGCTTCAGCGCCATGACGCCGGAGACAGCTCACGCACTGTCGAAGATCACTGTGAACTTCACCAACCCGGAACAAACCGCTCAAGGCACAAAGGTGCAGTTCTATCGCGAGGTATTCGACATTCAGTTAGCCAATCTGCCGCAAATCCATCAGGGGCACATTCTCGAACACGACTCTTCGGCCATGAATCGCAATGCCGGGTTCGAAATTGCAGGCATGTTGGGCCTGGACGTACTGCAATCACTGACTCTGCATCTCGATTATCGAGATGGCCTTGTAAAATTCGAGTCCGTAGATGCGGGTGTCTCGCCGGAATCCGGGAAGACAACGATGATTGCATCCACGCCCTCAGCGAGCAGCAATGGCGCGGGCGAGCCGGTCTGTAAGCTCATGAGCACTGCGGATCAGCCACTCAATTCAACAATAGAGGCCAAAGTTTCAGGCGGGCTGGACTCCGCGCATCTGAAACCCGGCAAAGAGATATGGGTGAAGGTTGTATATGGACTGGTTTATCCGGGATGCACGTTGGATAAAGATTCGATCCTGTATGGCCACATCCTGTCGGCCAGTTCGACGAAGAATCCCGATGCATCGGACTTATCCCTGGTGTTCGATCACGGCGACTGCACGGGCAAAGGGAAGACGGAACTCCCGCTGCGGTTGATCGGCGTGGTTGGCCCTCCGGAAGAATCCGACAAGCTGCACGATGCGCTACCGGCGGAAGTCGCCGGCACGGGGCGGCAAATAGGGGATGTCGTCGCCGGATCCGGCGCTGTAGATGAAAACCTCAACCCCGGTGGACCTCCGCATACCATACATCCGGGAATCGTGGTTCGCCTGCCCGAAACGAAGCTGGACCCGCAGGGTGGACCCGGATGCAGCGCCAAACTCACAAGCACTAAGCGGAGCATCCAATTGGGGCCGGGTTCGGAACTGATTCTCGGCTTGGTGGTCCCAAACTAGGAGCGACAAAAGGTTCCTTTTTCTTGAGCAACCGGCAAGAGATTGGCGGCTACTGAGAAGGAGCGTCGCTCGGCGTCTCGCGGACAGGTTGATTCAATGCGTACTGGGCCAGATGAGCCTTCAGCCGGGCTGACATCACCGCATCCCCTTGTTGGGTTGCAAGCGCGATAGCCTGTTCTTCGATCTCCGCTGCGTGGGTAAAATTCCGATCTTCCGCGTAGGCCGCTGACAGTGTGTCGAGCAAGTCGGGATCGCTCCCTCCGCTCAGCCGCTTTGCCCTCTCTGCGAACGCGACTGCTTCAACTCCGTTGCGGATGGAAGAATCCGGACATGTGGCGAGCAGTTTCGCGGCCAGCTTCAGCGCAAACAGGCGAGTGGGCTCCTCATCCAGCGCCATGCGCACCTGCGTCAGCGACTCAGGAAACTTCGACTCGGCGTAGAGCGCGTAGCCAAGATTCTCGTGCCCCTGCGCGAACTGGGGCCGGATACGCACCAAATTCTGCCAGGCATCCACGGCTTCATCAATCTTGTTTTCCCTGGAAAAAATGATTCCCAAATTGTAGTAGGCCTCAAAGAAATCTCCCTGCGCCTTTACCGCTTTCCTGAAATAGGGAATCGCGTCGTCGGATCTTCCTTGCATCCCAAGCGCGATCCCCATTCCGTTGTTGGCACGTGCATCCGTGGGATCCAACTCAAGCGAATCTTTCCACTTGGCCATCGCGCCGGCCAGGTCACCCTTGCCCTGCAAATCCATTGCCTCATCCACGATGCGATAAAAATCGGAGGCCGGCACATCGATGCTTTCAATTCCATTGGGCCGCACATTCACAAACTCGGGAATGTTCACGGCTCGGTTTGCAGCGGTCGAGTTATCGATGTAAATCGGCGGGCTGTCGTTGCCCTGAGCGTCGATGTGCGTAAGAAACATCTGGGTGTAAGGCGAGCGGCTCTTCGATGAGAAGACGAGCCAGCGCCCGTTGGGAGAAAAGCTGTGCCAGGAATTCATCAGCGACGTGTTGCAATTCATGCGCCGCGCCACGCCGCCTGTGAAGGGCACAATGTACAACTCGCTGTCGGGCCGCATCAACTGCCCGTTCCGATTCTTGACGAAGACAATCCAGCGCCCGTCTGGAGAAACCTTGGGAAAGTTGTTGCTCATGCCGTTGTTTGAAGCACCCAGAATCGGTTCCGGCTTGCCGCCCAGCCCCCCATTGAATGGAACCCGGTAAAGGCTGTACTGGATCTGAATTTCGCTGGGGTCGTTGGCGTGCTGCGGAAGTGTCATTCCGGGCGGGTCTGGATCTTTCGCTTCGGCTCGCGCAAAAATCACCCACTTTCCATCCGGGCTCCACACGCCGTCGGTCTGCACGTAATGCGGGTCGTCTGCGCCGGGCAACGGCAGCCTGTGCCCCGTGGTGCGGCTATACCAGGCGAGAATGCCGCGCGTGGGAAAAAACACCTGCAGGAATCGATAGTCTGTGAAATTCTTCACGAAGTAGGAACTGGGAATGTCCTGCCCCTCGCCGGCGAAGGTCGACAGCACATATTCTCCGTCGGGCGAAACCTGCGACATGAATCCAACTCGCGATTTTCCCACGCGCATGTCGGTGTTCCACTTGATCGTGTCCTGGCTGCGAATGGACATGTGCTGCTGCACGGGGACTATCGCGTAAAGGCCCTTGTCGTTGCCTGGACCGTCCACATCCATGCCCATCGTCTTGCCGTCGAGCGAGAAGGAATGGCAGTTGCCGCAGGCATGCATGTCGTGGATCAACAGGCGGCTCTCCGGCTTGGCAATATCGCGAATGCGCCAGTTGATCAGGTAGAGCAGCGAAGGCGCGAGCGGCTGCACGATGCCTTTTTTTCCCGCAGCCGGCATGAGTGGAACGTCGCGATAAAAAATCTCTCCGTCTACCGGATCTTCCGAAGTGGTCAATGAGACCTGGCCCTTCGTCACGCGATGGTTGCTGGCGTCAAGGCCGGCAATCGTTACAATCGCGCGGCGGCCCGACGATTCTTTCTTGATCAGCGCCCAGGTCTGCTCATCCGGTATCCATGTGTGCGCGGAGGCCTGCGCCGGAGTGAGGGAAGGAAGCTGATTGGTGTCGGAGACGCACCGCGGATCGATGGCGCCGATTTTCATTGGCTCGCCGCCAAACTCCATGCGCAGCGGCTTGGCGCCATCGGTGAATGCGACATCGATTCGCCAACTTGTCGATGAAGCATCAGCGTCGTGCCAGATGAATGTGGGAGCCGTGATCTCCGCAGGAAAAATCGAGCCATCCTGAGGATAGTCGATAGTGATGGCGGCGCCTGCGGCAGCTTCAAGAGCCAGATGTTCGCGCGGATCCACCCAGGTCTTCGATGCAGCCAGCACTTGCGCCTGATTCACCCGGAATGTGCGCGACAATGCATCAAAGGAAATCGCGGAAACAAGGAAGAAGCACGCACCGGCGCAAAAAATACTCACGGCAACAACACCGAATCTCTCTGGAAAATGCACAGGTACTCACCTATCCCTTGATGCGAAGGGGCTGACGCTCGCCGTGCATTGCGCGACATGACCGTTCGCGGCCAACGATTTTCGGCTGCCGGTTGTCTAGTGCATGGCAGCCGCTTTTTCGGTCGGTCCCGGTTCTGTCCTGCCCAAAGTATCGTACAACGGCTCCGCCGGGCGAACATCGGGATCGTCTTTCGCGACTGATACTGCCAGAATCCGAATCTTGTCGTTCACCGGCAGAGTCAGCTTTCTCGCGTGCGCGGGCCGGTCGAATGCATACACGAAAAGGTAGCTGTATTGGTACGGCTCATTCAGCCCATCCGGCGTGTGATGATGCGATACGTACCACGCCAGCGCTGCCGGCTTGATGTAGCCAGCCTGCAGCCCGAGATAGTCCTGCGGATAACTTGGCGACCAGTCGGGCGAGCCTGTGTAAGTCAAATCCCACGTTGCATGGTTCGCTGAGACCGCCCATTCTTTCTTGAGCGCAACCTGGTGCGCAGGTTCGCGGCCAAAGCTGTCGCCACCCTCGGTGATAGAATCCGGCCGCGGCTTCCAGAGGCGTGTGTCCCACTGGCCGATGAAGCCACCCCAATCCTCAACGGTCAGATTCTCAGCATGTTCGCCAACGCGGAAAACGGCCCGCTGATCCCCGCCTTCCGACGCGGCGAGCACATACACTCTATTGAAGTCGCCCTCCGGCAGATCGATTGCCTGTCCCTTCGCAACAACCGCATCGAGCTTGCCGGCTCCGCCAGCAGCCAGCTTGAAGTCGACTCCGTTGACCTTCAGATCTGTGGGCAGCATCTCCGCTGGAAGCGCATCGCCCTTCGCGTCAAAGCCGCCGGTAGAATGCGTGTCGTCGTCGCTGGCCGCGGCGAGGTCGTACTTCAATGCAACCGGTTGTGACGCAATGCCGTTGATGGTCGCTGGCGCCGCGCCCAGCCGCAGCGCAAACGTACGCGGCTGATACGACGTGAATGAAGTCTCAAGCGCCCCGTCTTCAATCGTCGCCGAGCCCACGGGCAACTCCTGCCCGTTCACCTCGCGCGCGGCGTCAACCGGTCCTGCGAACTTCACATGAACTTGCGGCGCGGGCTTTCCGTTCATCTCCACCATGCGCACAATCACTTCGTCGCTGAGCTCGGATTTCTTCAGCGCCAGAATGCGAATATCCGGATTGTCCACGCTCACCAGGCTGAAGCTGCGTCCCAGCGATCCCCCGTGCCTGGCGGTCTCAAACGCGATCAGCGGCGTGCTCAGACGGTAGGCCTGCCAGTCCGTCCCGCTCCCGCGCCAGTCGCCCTTGTGCCCGGCAATTCCGAACAGAATCTCATGGTGCCCCCAGTCCTGGTTCATTTGATCGGTGTAGTCGCCCTTCATCTCCGAAGCTTCGCCCGGTGAGCGCAGCAGCGTCAGGCGGATGGTATTCTCGTCGCGCTTGTCGGACCCATTCTTGACATCGGTGAGAATCGTGGCGCCGTAGCTGCCGCTCTCGTCCGTCTGATCGATCCAATGATGCGAAGCGACTTCGAACTGCCGGTCGAACGCAACTGGCCGCTGAATGGTTCCGACCTCCCAGTTATACGTCGCCATGTTGTTGGCCGCGGAGAGTGGAAACACCGCCTTGAGGTTGCCCGACAGCGTTCGCCAATCGACAGACTCGCCGAACTCGACGCGGTTGCCTGCGTCACCCGCGGACAGCCGCACCGTCTGCACAAACTTCGAGCCCTCGTCCGCGCGCGAAACTTCTACCGCCACCCGCACCGGGCCATTCTCCACCACGCGAATCTTCGCCGGTCCGCCAACATACGAGCGCGGCGGCGCCTGCTCCTGGTCGAAGTCCATGTTCCATGCCGGCCACTGCTTGGGCGCATCCTTGGAAATCGCGAGCCGCATGGGCGCGGAGAGCAAGTCTTTGCCGAGCGACTTGTCGAAGATGCTCGTCACATCGCCATCCGCGTTGATCGAGATACGGTAGCGCGCGTTCTCAAGCGTGGTGTCGCTCACCTTCAACTCGGTCGAGGGCGCTTCGCTCTCGGCACGGCGCACATCGTAAACCGCATAGCCAACGGACGGCGCCTTGGCCAGGAACAGAACCTTCCCATCCTCCAGTTGCGCGGGAACCTCGTGCCCATCGGGCCCAACCACGCGCACGGCCTTCGGCATTCCGCCAGGAAACGAGACCCCAGCTTCCACAACATCTTCGCGTTCAATGTTCAGCGGGTTATAGACAACGATCGGAATCCCACCGCCCTCGGTATTCAGCGCGGAGGCCACCGATTGCGTCGCGCTGGTCAGCACATCCGCAAACTGGTTCATCGCGATCACATCGTCGTTTTGCGCAAACTCGTAGGAGCGCGGCGTCGCCGTGCCCGCGCCCGTATCGTGAAACTGCCCGGCCATCACCAGCGTCCAGGCATCGTTCAGGCGCTGCTGCGGATAAGGCCGGCCTCCCATCCACATCGCCGCTACCGAAGCTCTCTCTGCGCCATCGGCCAGGATTTCGTTCTTGCGATTCCAGCGCTTGTGATACGCCTCCGAAGTCAACGAGCCGGCGGAGTGATTGATCAGTTCGAGATCGCCCTTATAGCGCGGCATCTTCGACTGCATGTCCGGTTTGATGTCCAGAAACATCTGATCCGCGGCCGATGAAATCACCTTCACTGGCCCATCGCCCATCTTCACCGGCGTGCCATCGGGCGCGGGCCCGGCGAGATTCCCGCCGAAGAATCCCGGAGGCGGAGCCACAGCGTCACCCTGCGTGACCGTCGCCTCCAGCAGTCGCACGGATTCCTCATCCACCGCACCGCCAATATCACCGGTCCCGATGTAGTGATAGTCGGCGTATATGCCGGTGGCTTTGCCATCGATGTCGATACGGCTTGGCCAATCCGTTTCTTGCATCCGCCTCCTGCGTGGGTTGCTCCCCGGAGACGGCGTCAAAGGCGGCGGCGGCTTGCTCAAGTCAGAGCGAATGCGGCTTCCATAGCCGCCAGGGTTCAAAGCCGCGAGCACTGTCTCGCCGTCCGGCCCCTCCCACACTCCCACGTTGAACGGAATGCCCTCCGGCGTCTTCTCCGGTGAATCGGGTCCGCCAATCAAGGGCGCCGGTTGCCATCCCGAGCTCAGCTTCTGCGTCGAGAAACCTTTCACACCCGCATGCGCCAGAATCGTCGGCAGCGACGCGGGAAAACCGAAGCAGTCGGGCAGCATATACTCCGCGCTGGCTTTGCCGAACTCCTTGCGGTAATACGTGTTGCCGTACAGAACCTGGCGGATGATCGACTCGGCGCTGGGCAGGTTCACGTCGCCCTCTTCCACTGAAGAACCGGCGGGATACCACTGCCCTTTGGCCACGTACTCTTTCAGCTTTGCGTAGTCGGCGGGATAGTACTCCTTCATTAGTCGGTAGCGATTCGAGCCCGTCCAATTGAAGACGTAATGCGGATACTTATCCATGTAATAGAAGTTGATCCGCATCGTCTTCAGAAGATATTCGCTGATCACCTGGGGAAACTCCCAGCGCCACTGTGTGTCCAGATGCGCGTAGGGAACCACGTAGAGCGTGGGCTGCTTGGTAATGTCCGGCGCAGTCATGGTTTGCGCCCCGGCATGGGCGCTCGGCAGGAATGGGATCAATAAGGCAAGCAGCATCAAGCGAGAAGCGCGAAGCATGGGACCTCCGTTGCGGTGGAGCTCAAAGGCCAGGATGGTTTGCTGGCATCGAGATGTGGCGGACGAGAGAAACGAAGCCGAATGGTATCGTTTCCACCCGGCCATGTTAAGGCCGCAAATACCCCCTGTCAAGCGAAGCTTTCTCCCGGCCAGCGACATCCCAACGCGCCTAGGCTTCGGCCAGGCCGGGGGCTTCGCGGTCGAGGACGCGGCGGGTGGCTTCCGGGGTTACGCCGCGCGGGCCGAGGCCGGTTCCGCCGACGGTGAGCATCAGGGCTGGGGTTGGGGTTTCGCGGGTGAGGTTTTCGAGGGTGGAGACGATGGCGTCTTCGTCGTCGGGGAGGATGAGGGTGCGAAGCTCGGCGTCGGGCCATTGCTGGAGGAGGATGGCGACCGTGGCGGGGCCGGCGGTGTCTTCCATGAGGCCCTGGGAGCAGCGGTCGGAGATGGTAAGGACGGCGAGGAGCATATGGGGATTGTAGCGTTGGAGTTTACTGGTTTCCCATGTCTCAAGAGCGAGACAAGAGGCGGGAAGAGACGTAAGTCCTTTGTTTTGATAGGTCGAAATGCGTTTTTTCGACGTAACCACTTTTGTTTTCATGAGGTTGCAGCAAAAGTGGGGGAGGGGGTGGGGGTCTGGGGCGTGGTGGGCGGCTTCGGTCGATGTAGCCTTGCGAAATTGAGTAGCGGCCATGAATCCAGTTTGCGCGTTTCGGCGAATGAGACGGCAAGGTTTTGAGATTTATTTTTCGCTGTAAGCATGTGATTCGGCGACGGATGGCGGAGATGGGCGCAAGTGCGCCTCTTGACACGTTTTTGGTCGGGGTCGGTCCCGGCCACCGGGCGAGATTTGTGGGCTCCCACCCTTCGCTAGAAAGAAGCGAAGGATGGGGCACCCATGGCTTGAGACGGGTCAGGGGTGGGGCCACCCGCCCACCTGCCTCTTAGAAGCCCGAAAAGCCGACGGTCGAAGTTCGTGGTCTCCCACCCTTTCCGCGATGAGACTGCGGAAAGGATGGGGCACCCACACGGCGCTGGCGGGTCAAGGGTGGGCCACCCGCCTCGGTCATCCTCCTTAGGAATGGCTTGCGGCGTATACTCACCGCAAAGCCCGATGAGGGCTTAAATTACATCGGAGTGGAAGCCAATGACTAGGGATACAAAGGAAGTTGCCGCTGATAAGGTTCCAAACTTTGCTCTCGTCGTGGAGCGAATACACGCAATTAACCCAAAGGTTGAATTTGTAAAAGCAGGACAAGATAAGGACTTAGACACTTTCACCTTGCGCCTCCAACTCGTCAGTCCACGGCAAACGGACTTGTGCTTACCTGAGAATCTGCTAAGTGATTTGACTGGCCGGAACAACGCTCACCGAAAGGCCCAACTCGAACAACTAATCCAAAGTGCATTAGGCCGGCTGAAATAATTAGAAACGGGGCACCTTGCTTTGGTGCCCCGTTTCAAGCACAAGGACCCCAACATCCTCCAAGAAACCTTGACCTCCGCAGGTTCATCCGCCGCCTCCTTCGATTAGTGCTTCTCTCCTCGAGTTTTTGCGAGACCCAGCCAAAGGGAGCCGACCATAATGAATAGAAAAATAAATGGGATCATATCCGCACTCATCCCGCCGAGCCCGACGAGTATGATGCTGGCTAGAAAAGTCCACCAAGCAGCCGCAAGCAGCGAGAACAGTACCGTGCCACCGAACGTACGAATTCGCACGATGGATTTTGCAGCGGGATTGTTATACGCGGGAGACTTAGACGATGGCCTGGTCGAGCCAACAGAATATTGAACGGTGGCGGCTCCGCAACGCGAGCAAAATCGTGCGGTAACTGGAAGAGTGGCTGCGCAGCGAAGGCAGGGGATTTTCAAGCCTTGAATCTCCGTTCCTTTCGGGGAAATCTGAGGATAAGTCAGCCAAACCTTAAAAGGCAAAACGGACGTTGGTCGCCCAAAAGCAGATGTATCGAAGTCTTGGGGAAGCCTGTCCGGTGCCCTTCGCCTCTACGTCGCCGAAGGTTCCGGCAAGCCTGTGTAGTTTTCAGGCACGCCGGGGATTAATTATCGTCGCTTGGAACTGTTCGGGCTCGAAAGACTGGGCCGATGTTCGCGCGCTCTCGATGCCGTAATATGCGCGTTGCTGCTTGAGAAATATGTGGACAGCAAAGTCGACATAGTCGAGCAATATCCACCCAACAGCGCGGTTGTCCGATATTGGACTTAGGCCCCAGTCATTCTTGAGACGCAATTCAACCTCATCAGCAATAGCTATGGCCCGTCGGTGATTGATAGCCGAGGTTACGACAAAGAAATCGGCTAGTGCCGAATCGGTTGGGGCGAGTTCAAGGATCCGGATGTCCCGTCCCTTCATTCTCGTGCATATCGCCGCCGCCGCTCTGACCACTATTCTGCTCTGCTGAAGCCTCCGCGACCGCTTTTGCGACGGGCTTTCCCAATTGAGATAAAGCGAGTATCCAATGAATGGGATGGCGGTCAACAGATTAACGGCTTGCCAATCCGAACGCTCCATTCTGACAGGAAAAATTGGGTTGTATAGAATTGCGATTGCTCCAGCCACCCAAGTCAATGGGACGCGATGCTGTGAATACATTCTGCTTGCAATGTAGGCAGCAGACCCGCAGACGAAGACCCTGAGAAGTATGTATACGGAGTAAGGCCACTCGGTGAAGGCAACAATCAAGAGAACAGCGGCACATACTCCCGAGTGAATCGTCTCAGTCTTCGTTTGGCTCTTCATCTCAACTGAGCCAAGCATTTGAGACCAACCGCCGAGTTCGTCCCTTTTCTTGAGGGTATACCGTATCAACTTAGCGACAAAAAGGAGAACGAAGTAGGCGACGAGTACAGACACAATGCCCACAACGCCATATTCCGAGAAAGCCCTCACTCCCAATCTCGAAAAGAGCTTCTCAAGCAGTTCGCCCATCTCCTGATGCCCTCGCTCGAATTCTAAACCTCAGCACTTTCGGGCGGGTGGCCCGCCCTCGATCCATCCAAAACCGTGGGTGCCCCATCCTTTGCGCAGCTTCATCGCGCGAAGGGTGGGCGGGCATGAATCTCAACCGTCTTTTCCTTTGTAGCTGAGATGTTCTGGCAGCTGGTTTCCGCGCCGAATCGCTGTGCCCTGCGATTCGATCTCGACCGTTCCAACATAGCCGGTGGCGTAGTGCCGAAAGCTGGACCAAGGCCACTGTTCCGGCTTTTGTACCAAGCCGCGCTTGACGGGATTGCGATGCGTGTAGCGAAGTTTTTCGACACGCTTCTTCTCGTTATGCACGTTGAAGTCGTAATACCTTCGCTGCCAGAACCGGACCGCTCCCCGCTCTTTGAGT
>Ga0302320_10004009_pt1 | contig 33662 bp, 37 predicted proteins | sample Bog_T0_3_FD_202130 | JGI IMG/M metagenome (GOLD analysis project Ga0302320, IMG submission 202130) | Peat permafrost microbial communities from Stordalen Mire near Abisko, Sweden - Bog_T0_3 | ecosystem: Environmental > Terrestrial > Soil > Wetlands > Peat | place: Sweden: Abisko, Stordalen Mire... | reverse complement strand
GCAAACCGTCCCGGATTCTGCTCGGGGCGGCGATAGTGGCGGTAGCGCTCACCGTCGTCGGAGTGGTCGCCTACGTAAGGCAGCCGACAAAGGGGACGGCGCCGGCAGCCGCGCCCCCAGCCGCTTCCGCCGCGGCGGCCAGCACTCCAGCCCGACCCCCGGCCCTGCTCGACGGCACTTACCGCTTCGACTACGACTACGAGAAGCAAACGATCAACGGCGCTCCTTACGCCATCCACACCACCGACACCACCGCCTGGTGGGCCTTTCGCTCATCGTGCGGATCCACGGGATGCGTTGCCACCGTGACCCAGCTCGACACCAGCAACCCACGAGTGGCGCGGACCCCAGCCCAGTCAGCCGAATACCGCTTCGCCGACGGCCACTGGCAATCCGCTCCCGTTCAGCGCCAGCTTGCCCAGCCGCGCTGCCTTGGCGCGGACGGAAAAGTCGTCGCGGGCGCTAATACCGTCGTGCTGACCTGGTCACTGGATCCACAGCCCGACGGCGCCCTTCGGGGCATGAAGACCGGCACCGCCCTCACCAACGAATGCGGCCTGCAAGGACAAGTTGCCCTGGCCCCCGTCGTGGCGACACGCACCGGCGACGTGCCAACCGGCGTCACCGTCGCCGATCCAGCGACAGTCACCATGGCCCCGTCGACCAGCACCGCAGCGGCGCACGTGTCGGGCCCCGTGCTCGACGGCACCTACCGCCTGGACTTCGATCTGCAGAATCAGACCATCAACGGCACGGTGACCGGATTGGGCGCCGCCGTCTCTGAGTGGTGGGCCTTCCGTTCCGTCTGCACATCGGCCGGCTGCGCGGCGGCAGGGTCCCAGTTGGCCGAATCCAATCAGCAGGAGGGAACTGGCACGACGAGTGTTATCCACTTTACCGACGGTCATTGGCAGAGCACGCCTACCCTTCAGGCGCCAATGGCGTGTCAAAAAACCAACCAACCGGGCCGAGACGACGAGACGCGCGCTTGGTCATGGGATCCTCAGTCGGACGGCAAGTTCAGCGGCCTTCAGATTGGCACCATCCTCAGCAATGGATGCGGCACTCAAGGAACGGTGTATCGGACCCCGTTCGTCGCGACACGGACGGGCGACGTGGCGGCCAGCGTCATCGTGGCCGACCCGGTTCTGTTTACAAATTAGCCAGATCGTCGGGAACATCGACGGCGTGTGCCTGCAGCGTCTCGAGAGGCACTACCTCGAGCGTCCGCTCGTGAGTCGCCGCCAACACCACCGGGGCGGCACAACCGTCGTCGTGGGCCCGCAGCCAGTTCAGGGCAGTGACGCACCAGCGGTCGCCGGGAAGCAGACCGGGAAAACGGTATTCGGGGACGGGCGTCAGCAAGTCGTTGCCGATAGAACGCTGGTGCTCCAGGAACTCGGCGGTGACCACCGCGCAAATCGTGTGCCGCCCCAGGTCCTCGGGCCCGGTCGAGCAGCAACCATCGCGATAAAAGCCGGTGAGCGGGTCGGTGCTGCACGTTTCCAGCTCGCCGCCCAGCACATTGCGATCAGGCACATGCTTAGTATCACGGTCCCGGGCGAGAAGTCTGAATTAACTTCTCCATCCCCGCCTCGGCGGATCGATGTCGGGCCGGTGCATGCGCGTCAACCCAGCAACAGCGCCCGACGAAATCGAATGGTGCTGCAAGCAGTAATAGCAATGAGCAATTATATCCTTCTACAAACGTGCGGCATCTAACATGCGCCCGCTGCGGCCGCCGTCCGCGATCCCGCGATACACACCGACTCCGATCGTCGCCGCGTACCGATCGGGGCGTTTGCGGGGTAGGTTACGCGGTGTGATCATGACCGGGGCCTTCCTTGCCGAAGCGGCTGCGACGGTGGACAACAAACTGAACGTCCAGGGCGGCGTGCTGTCGCGGTACACGGTCGGCCCTGACCGGTGGGCTCAATTCATGCTCGTGGTACTGACGCGGGCCGACGGTGAAGATTCGGACGCGCGGGTGACCGTCGAGATCAGGCCTCCCACACTCGAAGAACCGCTGGAGAGACAGTTCGAGGTACCAGAGGCTTCCATCGGCGAGTTCCCGGGCTTCGCTTTCTTCGATCTCGCCGTCAACCTGCCGTCTGATGGCCGCTGGGTGATTGTGGTGAACGGCGGCACCGACGTGGTTTCACTTCCGCTTCAGGTGAGCAGCTGGACACCGCCGGCGCAGTTGGAGCTTTGACCACACTGCCTTCAGGTCAGGGCGGGTAGTACGGTGTCGGCGAGAAGCTGGACCGACTTCCAGGCTTCGTCGACCGGCATCCCACCGACCAGCGGATGCAACACGAGCGGCCCGTAGTCCTTGGCGGCGCGGACTTCGGCGATGAGCTGATCGGGAGTCAGAAACCGGTACCGTCCCGACGCCTTGACCTCGTCCAGCGTCCGGACTCCGGGTAGGTGCATGAGGGATCGTTCGTCACTTGACCAGCCACCGTAAGTGACTGCCTCCCAAAGGATGTAATCACCGAGCTCGGCCCACGCCCGGTCTGGATCCTCGTGCAGGTAAATCATTCCGCGATTGATCGGCCCGGGCATGATGACAAACGGGGTGATGCCGGCCTTTGCGCACAGTTCGCGGTAGTAGGCGTCGATGTCGGGCAGGTAGTCGGCCAGGCTGAGCGGCAGCCCGAAACGCGCCGCGCGCCGCGCCGTGGCACGCGCACCGCCACCGACGTACAACGGCGGGTGCGGCCGGGTCCGGGTGCCGACGCAGACTCCCGCCTCGGGATCATCGCCCGACCACACGGACAGCATTCGCTCAACCAGGCTGTCCATCAGCTTGCCGCGCTGGCTGAAATCCACTCCGAGCGTTTCGTATTCGACGGTGCGGTAGCCAAGACCCACCGTGGTGTGCAGCCGACCCCGACTCATGTTGTCAACGAGCGCGATGTCTTCGGCCAGCCGGACCGGATTCCACAACGGTCCGAGCGCACAGTCCACGCTGGCAATCAGCCTCTCGGTTCGCGCCAGGAACATCGCTGCGGCCATGATGGGATTGCAGCTCCATCCTTGCCCGGTCGCGTGATGCTCATCGACACTGACCATGGTGATGCCCCGCGACTCACCCCACTGCGCCAATTCGAGCGCAGCCGAGATCAATTTGCCCTGCGTGCGTGGTTCTCCTTGCGGCGAGGCGAAGTTGAAGCGCAGCACCGTCAGCAACATGTTGCGGCCTCCGGTTAGGCGTCAGCGGGAGCTTGCGACTGCAGGAACGCCGGAAAGTCGGGGAACAGCGCGCGGTCGACGATCTCGATGCGGGTGCCAAAGGCGTCGATGTAGTAGGCGAACAGCGCCAAGTCCGGTGGCGACACGTCGGCGGTCGCTTCGAAGGTGAAGCCTTGATCCTCCAGCAGTCGGGCGGATTCGGCGAGGTTGTCGACGAAGTAGCCGAGGTGGTGGATGGAGTTGCCGGGAGCCGCCACCCACGCAGATCCGGGAACCTCCTGGATCAGTTCGACGTGCGGACTTTCCAGCGAGTAGACGAACCTCGAGGTGAGCTCGCGGGTCCCGGCCGTCGTGCGGAAGGGCAGCGTATACGACAGCGGGGTAATCCACCGGTAGCCGGCCAACGCACTGAGCCTGGCCATCGCATCATCGAGGTCGGGCACGATGATGCCAGTGTGGTAAAAGTCCTCGGGTCGTAGTGCGGATGCCATGATCTGCCTTTCAGTCATGAGTTGCTAGCTATTTGTTGCTTGAGCCACGCGGACTCCCAGAAGTTGGTGCTGTCGACCAATAGGCTTTCGTGAGCCTCCTTGAGTACCGCGCGCGCCGCCGGATGGTCTACGGGGACCAGCTCGGCCAAATGGATGGCGTGCAGCGGACGGCCCGCGTGCAGGTGTGCCCGCGCCCGATCCACGAGCGCGTCGGCGCCCGCCAGTTCGACCACGTCGGCGGCGACGGCATCGAAACCGACGGGATACAGCTCGGTCGTTGACCGGTGGTGGAACCAGCCGGAGTAATTCTCCCAAACGGCCCGCACGTCCCAGGCAACCCTTCCGTAGCCCTGGCCCACTTCGCATTCCGCGGGCAAGGTGATCTCGCGCATCAGAGTCTGGACGTCCTTGCCGGCATTCATCCCCGCGACAGTCTGGTCGTGAATGTACTGGACAGCGTCGCGCAGCCGGATCAATTCGGCATTGATGCGGTCGGCGCCCGCGATCGGTTCAAAGTGACCGGTAACCAGGAGTTCGGGCTGCAGATTGCGCACCCGCTCGACCGACGCAACAGCGGTCAGGGCGTCCCGGTACCGGTCGCCGCGCATGGTGACGAGGTTGGGAATGTGACCAAAAGTCGGACCAAACGCGTTTCCGCACAAGCATATCCGCTCCTCGGGCAGCCACACCACCAGAGAGTCGGTGGTCTCGCCGCCGGGTACAGATATCAACTCCATTCGTCGCCCACCGACCTCCAAAGTGAGCGTGTCCTCGAAGTCCAGATCAACATCGGGCACGCTCTGGCCGGCCAGGCGTTTGGTACCCAGACGCCGTTGAATCGCTTGGATGCCGGTTGCCAGGGTGTCTTTGAAGGCGAATGCGCTGCGGCTCGCCCGATACGGGATAAGGCGCTCGTTGTCGTCCCGCCACGAAGTCCAGTTGGCTTGCGCGACAACCGTTGTATCGGGGTCACGGACGCTGTCGAGGCCCCCGACGTGGTCCACGTGGCCCTGCGTGAAGATGATGTAGCGCACCGGCGAGGAATCGACAGCGTCGAAGTTGGCCCGGTGCACCGGCCCCTCGAAGCCCATCCCGGTGTTGATGATCACCCGGCCCTCGCCGGTGGTCAGCAGGTAGGCGTTCGACAGACCTGGCGAGCACCATAAGCCCGCGGCGATTTGTTCGGCTGTTTCGGCTGCCGCCGGGCGCATCGCGTCGGCGCCCGGTCGGCTGCGAAACACCGGTTCGAACTGGTGCGCGTCGGTACTCATCGCTGACGTCTCTTTCGTCTTGGTCGCAGATTATTCGGCGCGTACGTCGAACCTGTTGAAGTAGAATGTGAACCGCTCGCGAAGCTCATCGGGCGAGATGCCGAAGTGCCGTTGCAGGTCATAGTTGATGCGGCCGTGCTTGCCCCGCGGATTGCTGTCCAGGTATTGCTGGAAACGTCCGCGCACCTTTGGCGTCAATTCCACCTCGGCGCGTTGGTAAAGTTGTTCCACTAGCGGCATTTCGTTGCCATTCAGGAGCGCAAAGCTGATGTCGATGCTGTGTTCGGCCGGCACCAGATCGCGGTCGCGCACGCATGCGCTGAGTAGTCGGTGCACGCGATCGCTCCAGTAATCCAGCAGCCATCTCGGGTCGATACTCTTGCGGCGCAGCCGATCCGAGTAGGCCATCATCGTGATCGTCGACTGCACGACCGCGACGGGATCGCGATGGGTGAAGGCCACCGTCGCATCGGGGAAGGTCGCCATCAGCGGGCCGAGCTGCTCGCAGTGCTGGGGGCTCTTGAGCACCCAGGTCCGAGGGCCGCGCAGAAATGTCAAGGCCTGCAGGACTTTCTTCATGTACGCGTAGTGCCGGTTCTGGTCCAGTCCCAGATAATAGTCGCGCCAGTCCGGTACCCGCGCATGCCACTCCAGGACGTATCCGGCCAGGTCCAGATCGAGGAGTTCGACTTCTTCCTCGATCGCCTCAGGGAACCGGTCGTGCATGGCTGCCACCACCGGGGCGCTGACCATAAGTGCGTCGTGCTCGGACCTGGCTCGTGCGTAGCGCGGGTCGACTCCGAAGATGTCGGGACCTTCGCCGAGCGCCGGTATCGGATCCTGGCTCTCCCAGTACGGCAGCGCGCGCCGGCGTGGATCGGCCGCGATGAGATTCACCAGATGAGTGGTGCCGGACCGCGGCATCCCGACCACGATGAAGGGCTTCTCGATAGGGATCGACTCGATCTCGGGATAGCGTTTGATGAGGTCGGTCAGCGACAGCCGGTTACGCAGCAGGCGGACCACCCGTTGCCGCAGCGACGAGCGAGCGAGCTGGGTCAGGCCTTCATCGGCTTCGATCGCGGCCACGTGCGCGACCAGGCGCCCTTCGAAGCCGTCGGTGTCGGCCAGGTCGTCTCCCGCGCGGGCCTGAGCGATCGCCTCGGCAAGCATCTGATCAATGTCGAATTCGATGTGTTTGGACTCGGTGAACTGCAGAATCTGGCGCTGAACGTCAGTGAGTTCGGGCGATGTCAGATCGTCGAAAGCGATCTCAGTAGCGTCAGGGGCGGCTGAAGCCATGCAGCCGCCTCCTCGACATTTACTGTGTCGAATGTACCGTTAGGCAGCCGGCCGACACAGGGGGTATCAAAACAATGACGACGCCGAACCAACCCGGCAATCCGTCTGAAGAGCCACCCTGGGGCGGACAGCCCCCGGGCTACCGACCACCTCAGAATCCGCAGGCGCCACCGCCGCCGGGATACCCGGCCCAACCGGGTTACCAGCAGGCGGTCCCCTACCCCGGCAATCCCTCTTATCCGTACCCCGGCTATCCCACGCCGGGGTACGGACCCACCCCGGGCTACGGAGTGGATCCCCAAGCACCATATGGGCGCGATCCCGTCACGGGGAGACCCCTCTCGGATAAGTCCGCCGTGGCCGCCGGATTTCTCCAGCTATTTTTTGGCTTCTTCGGCATCGGCCGCTTCTACATCGGTTCGAACACCATTGGTGCTCTGCAGCTGGGCCTCGGTCTTTTCGGATTCTTCTTCAGCTGGGCGCTCGTTGGCATTCCCGTCCTGTTCGGTGTCGGGGTATGGGCTTTGATTGACGCGATCATGATCTTTACCGGCAGCGTTCCCGACAATTACGGCCGCAAGCTGCGCTAGAACGCCGCAATGCGGCAGGAGCTAAAGGAGCCCCGGAACGGCGGGTTGCGACCCGGTCTCGGATGCATACCTATTGGTGAATCGCTGATCACAACAGCCCCTTGAGTCACTATCGTCACATGTGCCAGTTACCGACGTCAATGCGGCGGTTCCTCGAAAGGTGTTACATGTCGGCGATTTTTCGAAGCGCTTCGTTAGCGGTGGCGTCAGCGTCCGCTGTCGCGTTCATCGCTGCGATGGGCCTCGCGCCATCCGCGAACGCGACGGCTTGCAGCTCCCCAGAAGCCAACGCCGATCCCCCCGCAGCTCCTCGCGACATGCCCGCGCCCCAGCCCGTCGTCCAACCACCGACTGGACGTCGGCCAACTCATACGAATGACCAGGCGCCGCTACCAAAATTGGGGCCGCTGATCGCTTCTTTGCTCAAGCCGGCTTCCCCGGGTACGCAGTATTCCGCTCCGCTGCAAAATCAAGCGGCGATAGTTCCGCCTGGACCGAATCCACCCGCCCCGGGTAACCCAAAGCCGCCCAACGCCGCCAAGTTGCAGCCCAACGCGGCTCCTGTTCAGCCGAAGCCGGCACCGCAGCCGTCGGCGGATCCGGGAGAGCCACCGCCCTCGATCGCGGGGGCGCCGACATCGCTCGTCGACTGGGTGACCGGACCGAACGGCCCGAACAGAACCCTGCAACGTTTCGGTATCTCGGGGACTGACCTCGGGATCCCCTGGGACAACGGTGATCCCGCCAACCACCAGATCCTGATGGCTTTTGGTGACACCTTCGGATATTGCAAGGTGCACGGCCAGGAATGGCGATACAACACGCTATTCCGCAGCTCAGACCATGACCTGTCGCACGGAATTCACATCGCGGACGGCGTGCCGAACGACAATTACTCCGGCTCGCCGGTGTGGGCCAACCACCTCTCCAAACAGGTCGTCAACACCATCCACAAGGCGGCGCACGAGACGGGGATCATTCCGACCGCCGCCACCTCCATCGGCAGAGTCCAGTACATGAGTTACATGTCGATCAGGCAATGGGGCCGCGACGGCGAATGGAGCACGAACTACTCGGCGATCGCGCGGTCCAACGACAATGGCCAGAACTGGGGGATCTTCCCCGGCTCTATCCGTACGGCCTCAGCGGACGCCGTCCCGGGAGCCGGGTTCACTCCGGGGAATGAGAACTTCCAGATGGCGGCGTTCATGCCGGGTAATGACGGGTATATGTACTCGTTCGGAACCCCGTCCGGCCGTAGCGGAGCGGCGTTTCTGTCCCGGGTTCCCCAGGGCGCCCTGCCGGACCTGACCAAGTACCAATACTGGAACGGTGACGGTGACGGGCACTGGGTGCCGAACAATCCTGCGGCCGCGACGCCGATTTTCCCGGGCCCCGTGGGCGAAATGTCAGCCCAGTACAACAGCTATCTCAAGCAGTACCTGGTGCTGTACACCAACGGCGGCAGCAACGACGTCGTGGCACGGACTGCACCGACTCCGCAAGGACCCTGGAGTCCAGAGCAACCGCTCGTGTCGTCATTCCAGATGCCCGGTGGCATCTATGCGCCGATGATCCATCCCTGGTCGTCGGGCAAAGATCTCTACTTCAACCTGTCGCTGTGGTCGGCATACGACGTGATGTTGATGCACACGGTGCTGCCGTAAAAGGCTGTTCTGTTGCCGACTGAGTCGGTTGAGAACTGCTTGGTGACAACGAGATAACAATTCATAACGACAGATGATTGCGCAGCGGCATGCACCGCCGGGGAAAATATTGTCACTTAGTGCAACGTCGAACGGCCCTGAAACTACCCCTTCTGGTGGCAGTGGGCGCGACGCTGGCCCAAGCCCCCCGCGCCGCTGCCGAACCGGGCCGGTGGTCGGCCGACCGCGCGAACCGCTGGTATCAAGCGCAGGGCTGGCTGGCCGGCGCCAACTACGTGACCTCGACCGCGATCAATCAGCTCGAGATGTTTCAGCCTGCCACGTATGACCCCCAACGCATCGACAGGGAGCTGGGCGCGGCCCGATCGCACGGGTTCAACACGATGCGGGTCTTCCTGCACGATCAGCTGTGGGCCCAGGATCGACAAGGCTTCCAAAACCGTCTCGCGCAGTTCGTCGGCATCGCGGCGAACCGCGGCATCAAACCCCTCTTCGTCTTGTTTGACTCCTGTTGGGACCCGTTCCCGAGACTCGGTCCTCAGCGCGCGCCAAGACCTGGCGTGCACAACTCCGGTTGGGTGCAAAGCCCGGGTGCTGAACACCTCGACGACCCCCGCTACAGCGGCATTCTGCAGGACTATGTCACGGGAGTGTTGACCCAATTCCGCAATGATGAACGCGTTCTGGGTTGGGACCTGTGGAATGAACCCGACAATCCTGCGCGCGTGTATCGCAACGTGGAGCGGAAGGACAAGCAGCAGCTTGTCGCAGAGCTGCTTCCCCAAGTGTTCCGGTGGGCGCGTTCAGTCGATCCTGTTCAACCGTTGACCAGCGGTGTCTGGAATGGAAATTGGGGAGACCCCGGGAGTCGCAGCGCGATCAGCGGGATTCAGCTGGATAACGCCGACGTGATCACCTTCCATTCTTATGGCGCCCCGGCCGACTTCGAGGCCCGGATCGCCGAGCTTGCTCCGTTGGGTCGGCCGATCGTCTGCACCGAATATCTGGCTCGGCCTCGTGGCAGCTCCGTCGAGGGAATTCTTCCAATCGCCAAGCGGCACAATGTCGGTGCGTTTAACTGGGGTTTGGTGGCCGGCAAGACTCAGACGTACCTGCCGTGGGATTCGTGGGATCACCCGTACACAACGCCTCCGAAAGTATGGTTCAGCGACCTGCTGCTGCCCGACGGGCGACCGTTTCGGGACAGCGAAATTCAAACGATTCGAAGTTTGACCGCCGGGCAGACCCAGGCTTGAACATTGGGACCGGGTCTGCAGAAATCTCAGGGGATCAGGATGTAGATCATCCCCGGGACGTCTTCGACGGTGCGGGTGTCGAATTCATGGAAGCCGGTGGTGTGGTATCCGTTGTCGACGGTGGCCCCGAAGCCGTTGTTCATTTCGGTGATGGTTAACTGCCTGCCGTTGACGGCTTCGACCCAGGCGACGTGTCCGACGCCCCCGACGAGCGCGCTGCTGAAGACGGCGATGGAGTGGGGCCGCGGGTCGGCCACTACCGTCCAGCCTGCCGCTACGGCTTGGTCGGCCCAGTTTTCGGCATTTCCGGTGAGCGCTTTGACGAAGTAGCCGGTGTGCTCGTGTATCTGTTCTTGGGCACCCCAGGTGCAGTAGCCCTCGGAATCACCAAGTGGGTTGTGGTCGGTCGTGGGGCCTATGGTCAGGTCCGCTGCCGCATCCGCGTTGGCTGGTGCCGTAGCCAGTGCTGCTCCCAGTGAGAGTGCGCTGCTCACGGCGACGGCGGCCACAATTTCGTTGGTCTTCATCCACCTCCCCTGCCTGAGGTTCCCTTGTTCACCTTTCCTTTATCGCCAGGGGGCCGGCATTCGTTTCACAACGAGTGGGGAACGGGGCGTTTTCAGCCCGCAGAGACGATGTCGTTGTTTCCGGTCGTACTGATTTTCGGTGAGCCCGACCGGTAGATCATCGCGTTGTCATCGCCGAACGTGCTGATGGTATCGGCGCTGTCGACGGTGACATGGTTTCCGCTACCAAAGACCTCAAGCCTGCGACAGTGGCCCGTGATGGTGTATTTATTGTTGTCGCCGTCGAGCTTCAGGTCTCCGTCGTTGCACGCGATCGTGTCCGTCGCACCGCTATTTTCCATGATCAGGTTTCCTTGGACGGTGGTCGGGCCGAACGGATTCCCGAAGTCAAATCCCCCGAACTTGAGGAAAACGCCCACCAGCACGGCCGCACCCACGCACGCCATTATCAGCATGGTGGCCCGGCGGCGCGGGTGGAAGCCACCGATCGGTGGTCGCGAACCCGTGCCGAGCGGTTGAGGCGACGCAGGGAAGGGGTTGGCATCCGGCGTCTGGCTGACCCCGCGTTCCAGGTCGCGGATGTACTGCTCAGGGTCGTCCGCGTCCATCACCGAATGATCCCACGCATCGGCGACTGTTACGTCGGTTAGCCGGTGTTGCGACGCCTGCGCTGGGCGGCGAAAAAGTCGGCCCAGGAGCGCACCTCGGGGTGCTGCTTGAGCAACACGCGCCGCTGGCGTACGGTCATGCCGCCCCAAACACCCCAGTCCATCTGGTTGTCGAGCGCATCGGCGAGGCAGTCGGCCATCACCGGACAGTTCCGGCAAATATTGGCGGCTTTCCGCTGCGCCGCTCCACCAACGAACAGTTCGTCGGGATCGACCGAACGACATTTCGCCTTCGACACCCATTCGATGCGCTCGTCGGGCATTCCGCAGTTGTTGTCGGTGTTTCCATCCATGTTGCATACTCCTGTGCGCGGTGGAAGACCCACCTGCGTGCGGGGCCTTCGATCCTTCTGCCGGCGCTCGCCAGCCTGCTATTGACTATTCCGGCGCGGACCAGCGGTGTCTGTCCGTCGACCAGTCAGTGCGCGGGATGAATCACGCGTCCCCCGATTGGGGGAACGGCGGCAGGCGCTGTGCGACACTAACCGGCATGACCGGCGCGGACGCGACCGAGAAAGTGCGCGTGGTAGTGGGCGAAGATCACCCGCTGTTCCGCGACGGGCTGGTGCGCGCGCTGACGTCGAGCGGCGTAGTGGATGTGGTCGCTGAAGCCGGTGACGGCATTGCTGCCTTGGCCCTGATCAAAACCCATCTGCCGCAGGTCGCGCTGCTGGATTACCGGATGCCCGGGATGGACGGTGCAAAGGTCGCCGCCGAGGTACGCCGTGATGACCTGCCGACACGGGTGTTGCTGCTGTCGGCACACGACGAGTCGGCGATCGTCTTCCACGCCCTGGCGGAGGGTGCCGCGGGATTCCTGCCCAAGGAATCGACGAAGACCGAGATCGTGAAAGGCGTGCTGGACTGCGCTAACGGCCGAGACGTCGTGTCGGCAGCCCTTGCCGCCGGTTTGGCGGGCGAGATCCGTCGCCGCGGCGAAGACCCGACACCGGTGCTCAGCCCTCGCGAGCGCGAGGTGCTGAATTTCATCGCCCTGGGACACAGCATCCCCGCGATCGCCGCGGAACTGTACCTGGCGCCGTCCACCGTCAAGACCCACGTACAACGGTTGTACGAGAAACTCGGCGTCGGCGACCGCGCCGCCGCCGTAGCGGCCGCGATGCGGCGCGGGCTGCTTGAATAGCATGGCCCGCCCGCTGGCTCGACTGGTCGACTTCATTGCGGCCGAACCCGTCCGCTTGTCGGCGTTTCTGCGCCTGCCGCTGATCGGTTTGATCGTCTTGCTGGTCTCAGTGTGGGAGGTTGAGCACTGGTTGCCGTGGGCCTATGCGGCGATACTCGGCGCCTACAGCATCGCCGCATTGGTGTGGGTGGTCGTGGTGTTGCGCGGCCCGGTGCCGCCGTGGGCGGGCTGGGTCTCCACGGCTATCGACGTGTTGACCGTGGTGGCGCTCTGTGTGGTCTCAGGTGGCGCCACTGTGGCATTGCTGCCGGTGTTCTTCCTGCTGCCGATCTCGGTGGCGTTCCAGGACCGCCCGGCGCTGGCGGCCGCCGTCGGAATCTGCACCGCTGTCGGGTATCTCGGTGTGTGGATCGTTTACTCCAAGCGCGACGACACGGTCGAGCTGCCGAGCGTGGTGTACACCCATTTCGGGTTGCTGCTGTGGTTGGCGGCTGCGATGACCGCCATGTGTTATTTCCTGACTCGGGCCGCGGCCCGCGTGGCGGCGTTGCTCGACATGCGCCGCACGCTTGTTTCGGAGTCGATGCGGGCCGACGAGCGCCACTCCCGAATCCTGGCCGAGCAACTGCACGACGGGCCTTTGCAGGATCTGCTGGCGGCGCGACTCGAACTCGACGAAATCCGCGAACGGCGCAGCGACCCCGGGCTGGACGCCGTCTACCAGGCCGTCCAGGACACGGCGACCCGGCTGCGCAGCACCGTCACCGCACTGCATCCCCAGGTGCTCACCGAAGTGGGTCTCACGGCCGCGCTGCGTCAGCTGGTTCGCGACTATGAGCACCGGGGGAACTTCGCCATCGAAGCCGATCTTGAAGAGGTCGGCCGGCCGCGGTCACAGTCCCTGTTGTATCGGGCGGCCCGCGAATTGCTCGCCAACGCACACAAGCATTCGCGGGCAACCACCGTGCGAGTCCGCCTCGCACGAGCGGCCGACGCCATAACGCTGAGCGTCGTCGACGACGGAATCGGGTTCGATCCGGCCATTCTGAATCGATGTGTCGCCCAAGGGCACATCGGACTCTCGTCGCTGGCGGTCCGTATCGACGCAATGGGCGGGTCGATGAAGCTGAACTCGACGATCGGTGGTGGCACGCGAGCATCGGTGACCGCGCCCGCGGGCGCAGACTGAACGCGTTGGATCCGATGATCGGGCAGGCCCGCCCGGCATGTGGTCTGCCTCACAATCCCGCCGCCATATATTGCGTGATAGCGGCTGTTCCCTTGCACTGCAAAAGATCTCGCCTGCTACCGCCTCAACAGCGGGGCGATGTCCCCGCTGCCTTTGCATCTCGCAGCGTCGTGCAGGAAACGGCTTAGCGGGCACCTCTGGCGCCGAAGGCAACAGGGTGCGAAGATCTCGTGATGCAGGAGAGCGATCGAGCGCAGGCTGCGCAGTTGGTTCGCGCGTTGTTCGATCAACTGCGGGAGATGACCGCGCAGCTAGCGTGGGCCGATAGCCGGAATATCCCCGGCGCGAACGGCCGCGCAACACGCCTAGACGCGGCCGCACTGCGACGAGACATTGCAGAGGCACAGATGCACATCGATCGGTTGCAGCGCCGCTATCGGCTCGGCGAAGAGCGGCTAAAGCAGCGTCCCAACGGAGTGCAGCGTCCCAACGGAGTGCAGCGTCCCAACGGAGCGCAGCCCCGAAGCATGGCCTACCCCCAAGCCCGGTAGCGCCGAATCCTGCACGGCCGAAGTTGAAGCCCGAAAAAAGCCTCTCACCTGCGAAAACAGGCGGGAAACTTTGGCGGTGGCGGAGGGATTTGAACCCTCGGACGGTTTTGCCGTCACACGCTTTCGAGGCGTGCTCCTTAGGCCGCTCGGACACGCCACCGCCGAGCAGCTTACCCACCAACCGCGGCTCACCCCAATCGCTGGCGAGCGAAGAAGATCTCCAGCGGTGCGGCACACTCCGCAGCGAGCACGCCACCGCGTACCGCGGGCCGATGGTTGAGCCGGCGGTCGCGCACCACGTCCCACAGCGATCCGACGGCTCCGGTTTTGGGTTCCCAGGCCCCGAACACCAGCCGTGCGATGCGCGCCATCACCAGGGCGCCCGCGCACATGGTGCACGGCTCGACGGTGACCGCCAGAGTGGCCCCCTCCAGTCGCCACCCGTCGCCGAGCACACCGGCCGCCGCCCGCATCGCCAGAATCTCGGCGTGCGCGGTGGGATCGCCCAGTGCCTCGCGGGCATTCGCGGCCCTCGCGAGTTCGGTTCCATCGGCGCCGATGACCACCGCACCGATCGGGACGTCGCGAGGACCCGCCGTCGCCGCAACCGTCAGTGCGATACGGATCAGATCTTCGTCGGGGATCACCGACCGAGGCGGTCGATCACTGCCGATAGCTGGTCTGCGAAGCCCATCTCCCTGGCGATACGGCCCAGCTGCTCGTCGGCGTAAAGGTCGTTCTGATCGAGGATCACCCCAAGCACCGCCTCCGGCAGCCCGATATCGGACAGCAACCCGAGGTCGCCTTCCTCGAAAGGTTCGGCATCCTCGAGGTCTTCGGGATCGATGTCGGCGTCCAGCTTGTCGAGCACTTCGGCGGCGATGTCGTAGTCGAGCGCGGCGGTAGCGTCCGACAGCAGCAGCCGGGTCCCAGAAGGCGCCGGGCGCACGATGACGAAGAACTCGTCGTCGACGTCTATCAGGCCGAAGACAGCCCCGGCGCTGCGTAGTTCACGCAGCTCTGTCTCGGCGGCCGACAGGCTCGTCAGCGCCTTGGAAGCCAACGCAGAACAGCGCCATTGGCCCTCTTCGCGCACGACCGCAACGCCGAAGCCGTCCGGCAACTCCGCGGACGGGCCCGGCGCTGTGGCCCGTTGTGCTCCCATGGGCGATTACGGTAGTCGCTGATGAGGCCCCCTGACCAGATACGCCCAGACAAATGCGGAGGAGCCGGGGCATCCGGAGTCACCGCCGGCGGACGAACTGTGCCAACCTTGAACTGTGGCAGGGACGGCATCGGGCACAGCTGCGGCAACACCGGTGTGCGTGCTCGGCTTGGGGCTGATCGGCGGGTCGATCATGCGGGCCACAGCGGCAGCCGGCCGCCACGTTTTCGGCTACAACCGATCGGTAGAGGGCGCGCAAGGCGCGCGAAGCGACGGCTTTGACGCCACAACCGACCTCACCGACGCGCTGACCCGCGCCAACAACAGCAACGCACTGATTGTGCTGGCCGTGCCGCTGCCGGCATTGCCGGCCATGCTCGCCCACATTCGTGAATTGGCCCCTGACTGTCCGCTGACCGACGTAACCAGCGTGAAGGGCGCGGTGCTCGACGCGGTCAGCGCCGCCGGCCTGCAGAAACGCTTCGTCGGCGGTCACCCGATGACCGGCACGGAGCAGTCGGGGTGGGTGGCCGGCCAGGCCGGCTTGTTCATCAGGACCCCGTGGGTAATCAGCGTGGACGACAATGTGGATCCCACGGTGTGGTCGATGGTGATGACGTTGGCGCTGGACTGTGGCGCGCTGGTGGTACCCGCCAAATCCGATGAACACGACGCCGCGGCGGCCGCCATCTCGCATCTGCCGCACCTGCTCGCCGAGGCTCTGGCCGTCACGGCCGCCGAGGTCCCGCTGGCCTTCGCGCTGGCCGCCGGATCATTTCGCGATGGCACCAGGGTGGCGGCCAGCCCTCCGGATCTGGTGCGCGCGATGTGCGAAGGCAACTCGGGCCAACTGCTGCCGGCCGTCGACCGGGCCATCGAGCTGCTCAGCCGTGCCCGAGAGTCGCTGGGTGGGCGAAACTCAGTGGCCGAGCTCGTCGAGGCGGGTCACGCCGCGCGCACCCGTTACGACAGTTTCCCCCGCTCCGACATCTTCGCCGTCGTTATCGGCGCGGACAACTGGCGCGAGGAACTGGCGGCAGCCGGCCGTGCGGGCGGGGTGATTAGATCCGCTTTGCCAATCCGGGATAGTCCACGATGAACCCGTCGGAGTCGACGCTCACCGTGGTGTCGGCCACCGGGGAACGTAGTTTGATTCCCTCGAGACCTCCCAAGCTGCTGTAACTCACGGTGGCCGCGATGACGGTCATGTCAGGCACATTCACGTAAACCGTCGGCAGCGTTATCGAGTGGGCACGTTCTTGCAGACCGAGGCGGCGAATCGGCAGTGCATTGAAGAACGGGCTCAACACCACGTCGACGTCAAGGGCGCCGTCGTAGGCCTCCCGCCTCTCCCCCTGGTGGTCGGTCACCATCCACATGTTCTCCTCGTCGCGGGCGAGGGCAAGCTGACGTTCGCGCTCGGCCAACGTGACGGTGAGCCCGAACCGCTTGGTGGCGCCGCTCTCGTCGGTCTGCATTTCGTAGAACGCACCGAACGCCGGATTGGTTGCGGTGGCCGCGGCCACGATGCGGCCGTTGGCCTTGATTCGCTTGCCGGACAACTGTACTCGCACCGATTCCATGCGGGAGACGTCCTGTGCGCGCCAAGTCAACATCGCCGGCCAGCTTTGCCGAGCCGGATCAGAGGGGGCTTCATTCACCCTTCTACCGTAGTCGGGTTCCCTGGACGCGGCTGCTTGCCAGTAACCTTTGTCGGTAACTGCGTCCGCCGGCCCTCACCGACCGACCAACTTGCGCAGTCGGCCGGTGCCCGGCAAAGACACCCACACCGCAAACGCCAGCAAGCCGTCGAGGATCAACGCCAACGCGGCCACCGCCAGCGCACCGACCAAAGCGAGCTGGAATTCGCGCTCCTTGATCCCGTCGATCAGGTACCGGCCCAGGCCGCCCAGGCTGGCATAGGCAGCCACCGTCGCGGTGGCGACTATCTGAAGCGTCGCGTTACGGAGGCCGCCCAGCATCAACGGCATCGCATTGGGAATCTCGACACGCAGCAGCACCTGGGCCTCCGTCATACCCATCGCGCGGGCCGCGTCCACCACCAGCGGCTCGACGTTGGCGATGCCCGCATAGGTCCCAGCCAGCATGGAAGGAATACCCAGCAGCATCAGGGCAACCAGCGGGGGGCCCACCCGCAGCCCGAACAGCAGCACCCCCAGCAGCAGCACGCCCAGCGTCGGCAGCGCGCGTAACACGTTGACCAAGCCCACCACCAGCAGCGTCCCGCGGCCGGTGTGTCCGATGATTAGCCCCAATGGGATGGCCACCAGCGCTGACGCCCCTACCGCCACCCCGGTGTACTCCAGATGCTCCAAGGTTCGCGCGGCCAACCCGACGGGGCCGGTCCAGTTGCCGGCGGTCAATAAATAGGCCACCGCCTTTTCCACGAAGTTCATCGCGCGCCACCCACTATCGGGGACACCATCAGACGCCGGTTGGGATGCGTAGCGCGTTCCCAGGGTGTGGCCAGCCAGCCGGCCACAACGATCAAGATGTCGATAACGAACGCAAGCAACAACACGGCAATGATGCCCCCGACGATCTGGTCGCTCTTGTTGGTCTGATACCCGGCGGTGAACCAGGTCCCTAAGCCGCCGACACCGATCACGGAGCCCACCGATACCATCGCGATATTGGTCACCATGACCACCCGAAGCCCCGCGGTCATCACCGGAATAGACAGCAGCAGTTCGACTTTCAAAATTCTTTTGATCGGCGCGTAGCCCATCGCGGTGGCGGCGTCACGCACGTGAACCGGCACCGCGTCCAGCGCCTCGAGCACGGCTCGCACCAGCAGCGCCGCCGTGTAGGCGGTCAGCGCGACCACGACATTGGCCTCGTCGAGGATTCGCGTTCCGATGATCATCGGCAAGACCACGAACAACGCCAGCGACGGGATGGTGAACACGAGACTGGCGGCTGCCGTCGTCAGCCGCCGCGCCAAGGGGGCGCGCTGCACAGCCACACCCAACGGCACCGCGATCGCCAGCCCGATCAGCACGGGCAGCAGTGACAGCCGAAGGTGCACCAGGGTCAGCGCCCAGGCGTCATCGTGGTGCTTGAGGAGATAGTGCATGTGCGATCCCGTTCAGGCCCGCCGCCGGGCTTCCACCACGGCCAGCACGTCGGTGGCGAGTATGCCGCCGACGATCTTGCCTTCGTGGTCGACGGCGATGCCCATCGACGATGGCGATGACAACGCCGCGTCCAGCGCCTGGCTGAGATTTCCGCCGGGCCGGAACTGTGCACCGACGGCACTGAGGATGTCCGACAACGACGCCCCACCTCGATAGCGCCGTAGGCCGTCGGCGTCGATCCACCCCAACGGCACGCCGTCGTCGTCGACCACCAGCGTCCAGCGGTCCAGAACGTGGGCGCTCTCACTACCCGCCAGGCTGTTCGCAGCGATCCGCTCCATGTCGTGCATCGGCAGCCCGGATCCGTCGATGAGCTGCAACCACCGATAGCCGCGGCCGAGACCGATGAACTTCGCCACGAAATTGTTGGCCGGCCGCGACAGTAGCCGCGCGGGTTCGTCGTACTGCTGCAGCACACCTCCCCGCCCGAACACCGCAACTTGATCGGCCAGTTTGAGCGCCTCGTCAATATCGTGAGTCACGAAGACGATTGTCTTGCGCAAGTCGTTCTGCAGACGCAATATTTCGTTCTGCAGCTCTAGTCGAACCACCGGGTCGACGGCCGAGAACGGCTCGTCCATCAGCAGGATGGGTGGATCCGCGGCCAGGGCGCGTGCCACCCCGACGCGTTGTTGTTCGCCTCCGGAGAGCTGCGCCGGGTAGCGGGTAGCGACCGTGGAGTCCAGCCCGACGCGTTCGAGCACCGCGTAGGCGGCTCGGCGGGCCGCCCGCCGAGGCTGGCCCTTTAGTACGGGCACCGTCGCGACATTGTCGATAACCCGCTGGTGAGGCATCAAGCCCGCATTCTGGATCACGTAGCCGATTCCCAGCCGCAGCTTCACCGGGTTGACGGTCGATACGTCGGCCCCGTCGACAGTTATGGTGCCGCTGGTCGGCTCAATCATCCGGTTGATCATCCGCAGCGCCGTGGTCTTGCCACTGCCCGAGGAGCCGACGAAAACCGTCAACTTGCCGGCGGGGACCTGCAGGCTCAGTTCATCCACGGCGGTGTTATTGCCGTTAAATACCTTGCTGACCTTGTCGAATTTAATCATGGAGTCGAACCTGATCATTGCCCGATTGAATGGTCGAAGCCGTTGTACCGCACCCAATTTCGCGCAGCCTGTACAGGGTCGATGCCCGCATTGCCCTCCACCGTCGCGTTGAGCGCGGCCACGGCGGGCGAGTTGAGCTTTGCCGATACCGCGTCCAGCACATCTTTGAGGTGGTCGGACTTCTTCTGTGAATTCACCAGCGGCACAATGTTGCCGGCCAGGAAGTTGTGCGCCGGGTCCTCGAGTACCACCAAATGGTTTTGCGGAATAGCCGGCGACGTGCTGAAGACGTTGGCAGCGTTCACCCGTCCCTCAACCAGCGCACGTACGGTCACCGCACCGCCACCGTCCTCGATGGCTAAGAAGTTACCCGGCTTGATGTCGAGCCCGTACTTCCGCTTCAGTCCGGGCAGCCCGGATGGCCGGTTCTGGAACGACGACGAAGCACCGAACTTCACATCCGGTGAGTGTGCCGCCAGGTCAGCGATCGTTTTCAGGTGCCACGAACCGGCGGTGGCACTGGTGACGCTGATCGTGTCGGTATCGGAAGCCGGTGACGGCGTCAGAATCGACAGGTCGCCCGGCAGCTTCTTGTAGAGCTCTAATTCGACGGCGTCGAGCATGGTTGCAGTGGAGTCAGGTTCGAAGTACAGCAATAGATTGCCAATGTACTCCGGCACCAGGTCGATGGAATGCTCTTTGAGCGCAGGGATATACGTCTCACGGCTCCCGATTCCCATCCGCCTTCCGACATCAAACCCGTTGGCCTGCAACGCTTGTGCGTAGATTTCAGCGATGATCTGAGATTCGGGGAAGTCACCGGACCCGACCACGATGGATTTGACGTCGTGGGTTTCCTGCCCGAGCGGATCGGAATTGCTGCAGGCCGCAAGCAGGCAGACCGTGGCGAACCAGACCGCCGCGAAGACCGTTGCGCTACGCAGGCGCCGCAGCATCCCCATACCGCTGACACTAACGTCAGAACCAACCAGATGCGGCGATACTTGCGCGGCTGCAGCGACGTTTCCCGCGTGCCTGGTTTCTTTCTGTGGCAGATGGGGCAAAGATGGAGATATGAGCAGCCACCCTTCTGACTCAACGAGTCCGGCCCCGGAAACCCACGTCGTTGTGACACCCGTGGAACCGGCGGTCAAGTTCACCCGCGCGGGCGCCCTGTGGTCCGCGTTGACCGTCGGGTTCCTGACCCTGATCCTGCTGCTGATCTTCATAGCTCAAAACACGGCGTCCGCATCCTTTGCGTTCTTCGGGTGGCATTGGACCCTGCCGCTGGGTGTGGCCATTCTGCTAGCCGCAGTGGCCGGCGGCCTGCTCACCGTGGCGGTCGGCACCGCGCGGATGCTTCAGCTGCGGCGCACGGCAAAAAAGCACTTCGCGGCAGCTACCGCGATCCAGACCCCGAGCACCGAGACCCTCTAGCCGGGTAACTTGGCGAGCTCGTCCAGGCCCCGGGAGATCAACGGCGCGACGACTTCGGGCGTGTGTTCAGAGTCACCTTTGCCGCGAGCCTGGTCCGACATCCGCGTACGGAAGTCGATGCCGGCCGCGATGATGGCCAGCTTGAAGTACGCCAGCGCCATGTAGAACTCCCAATGCGCGAGCGGCAACCCGGAAACCAGCGAGTACCGGTCCGCCAGCTCGTCGGCCGTCGGCAGCAGCGGCGACGTCCAGGCTGCTTGCGCGTTAACGATCAGGTCCAGCGCGGGATCCCGGTAGACGCACATCAAGGCCGCGTCGCTCAGCGGGTCTCCCAGCGTCGAGAGCTCCCAGTCCAGAACTGCCCGAACCCGTGTCGGGTCGTCGACGTCCAGGATGGTGTTGTCGATCCGGTAGTCACCGTGCACGATCGAGGTGCGGCTCTGCGGCGGAATGGATTGGCGCAGACCGGAATGGAGTCGCTCGACGTCGGCATCGCGATGGTCGTCGGGCAGCCGCACCAGATCCCATTGGGAGCCCCATCGGCGTACCTGGCGCTCCAGGTAGCCGCTGGGTTTGCCGAAATCAGCCAGCCCCACGGCGTTCGGGTCGACGCCATGTAAGTCGACGAGGACCCGGATCAACGAGTCAACGCAGCCGTCGATGACGGTGCGACTGAGCGATTCCAGTTGAGCCCGCCGGCGCACCACTTGCCCGGCGACGAATTCAACGATCTGGAACGGCGCGCCCAGCACCGAGTCGTCCTCACAGAGCGCGATCGCGCGCGCCACCGGAACCGCGGTGTCTCGCAGCGCAGCAACCACCTTATATTCGCGGGCCATATCGTGCGCCGACGGTGTCAACCCGTGCAGTGGTGGGCGCCGCACCAGCCAATTCGTCTTGTCGTCATACACGCGGAACGTCAGATTGGAGCGGCCCCCGGAGATAAAGTCCGCCCGTAATTCGCCGTCACGCTCGATTCCGAGCGAACGCAGATACTGGTCCAGCGCGGGCAGGTCCAGCCCGTCAAGTCGGTCAGCCGAAGTCACGGGACTTGTTTACCATCGCCAACTGCCCGGCGTGAACAACTTGTCGCTTCGATAGCGAAGTCGTTACCGCGACTAAATGCCATCGAGCCATCGCTGATTGCCCGACCCTCCCCCGCAAGCGGGAGGTGCCCCCACCTCAGCCCTTACGGGCTGCATCGTCGTCGAGCAGCCGCTGGTTGCGGGGCAACAGGTCCCACACGTGTTCGGTGGTGTTGACCGACGCCACCATCGCCTGGCCGGATCGCGAGTACAGCAGGCGGGTCACCGATGCGTAGTCCACCTGAAAAGACAACATCCGGGCCGTCCCCAGAATCTCGTGCAGGAGCAGGTTTATCACCCCGCCGTGGCTGAACACCGCGACGGTGTCCTCGGGATCGACAGCGCCGACAAGATCGGCGACCGCCGCCAGCACCCGCGCCCGAAACGCGTCTTCGTCGACCGCACTGGGCAGATGACCCTGGACCAGCCGGGCCCACTCCTTGGGGTTTTCCGCGCGGATCTGCTCGACGGGGATGTACGCCGCAAGGTCACGGTCATATTCGGCGAACCGATCGTCGATCTCGACGGGCAGCTTACGCGCCACAGCAACGGGTTCCGCGGTCTGGATGGCGCGGCGCTGTGGGCTGCTGAGCACCCGGGTGATGGGAAACCGGGCAAGCGCCTCAGGCAAACGCGCGGTCTGCGCGATCCCCTCGTCCGACAGGTTGGGGTCGGAACCTTGGCCGTGTTCGCTGCGCAGCGGTAACGCATGCCGGACCAGAAGCACTTGCATGTCGCTAAGCCTTACATGAGGGCGGCCGCGGTACCGTCCCAGCGGTGGAGAATGCTATTCTCTGCACAGAGAGTGGGGTGTGCGGACAATGGTGACTGCTGGCGAAACCCAACTGGACCCGGGTGTCCTAGGCCGTTGGCTCGATGCGAACGACGCGCCGGGAAACGGCGAAGAACCGGTGTTACAACAGCTCAAGGGCGGTTCGCAGAACACCCTGTACCTGATACAACGCGGTTCGGGGCAGACCGCCGAGCGCATGGTGCTGCGAATGCCCGGCGCACGTGCCGACACTGCCCGCATCGACGGCTTGTTGCGGGAGATCCGGCTGGTACGGGCCCTGTCCGGTACCGATGTGCCGCACGCGGGTCTGATCGCCGCCGATGACACCGGCACCGTCCTCGGGATGCCGTTCTACGTGATGCAGGCAATAGATGGGTGGAGCCCGATGGACGGCGGGTGGCAGGCGCCGTTCGACACCGACCTGACCGCACGGCGCGGGCTGGCCTTCGAACTCGTCGAGGGCGCGGCCAAGCTGGGCCGGGTGGACTGGCGTGCCCAAGGCCTCGACGGCTTCGGCCGCCCCGACGGGTTCCACGAACGGCAGGTAGATCGCTGGCTGGCGTTTCTGGACAGCTACAAGGTGCGCGAGCTTCCCGGTCTGGACGAGGCCGCCGACTGGCTGCGCCGCAACCGGCCCTCGCACTACCGGGCGGGCATCATGCACGGCGACTACCAGTTCGCCAATGTCATGTTCGAGCGCGGGGGGCCGGCGCGGCTGGCCGCGATCGTGGACTGGGAGATGACGACGGTCGGCGATCCCCTGCTGGATCTCGCCTGGGCGCTGCTGGGCTACGACGGTGAAAATCCCCGCGCCGACGGGTTCTATCTGGACATGCAGGGCATGCCGACTCGCAGCGAACTGTTGGAGCATTACGAGAAAGTCAGCGGGCTTTCCACCGAGAACATCGACTACTACCTGGTGCTGGCCAACTGGAAACTCGGCATCGTGCTGGAGAAGACCTACGCCGCCGCTGTGCGGTCCGGCCAAAAAAAGGGGGGCGTTGATCCCAAGATCGCCGACGCTTTCGGGTCGATGATCCCGCAGCTCATCGCCACAGCGGCCGAGCTCGCCCGGTCGCTACCCGCCAATGGACGATGAAGGACGACGCAATGGGATATGCGGATCAGCTTTTCGACCTCACCGACCGGGTAATGCTGATCACCGGCGGCAGCCGTGGACTGGGCCGCGAGATGGCGTTTGCGGCCGCGCGTTGCGGCGCCGACGTGGTGGTCGCCAGCCGCAACATGGAAAACTGCGTGGCGACCGCCAAAGAGATCGAGGCCGAGACCGGCCGCGCCGCAATGCCATACCAGGTGCACGTCGGACGATGGGACCAGCTCGACGGGTTGGTTGAGGCGACGTACGCCCGATTCGGCAAGGTTGACACATTGATCAACAACGCCGGCATGTCCCCGTTGTACGAAAAGCTGACGGATGTCACGGAGAAGCTGTTCGACGCGGTCGTGAACCTGAACCTCAAGGGCCCCTTCCGGTTGTCGGCGTTGGTAGGCGAACGAATGGTCGCCGCCGGCCGCGGGTCCATCATCAACGTGAGTTCCGCCGGCTCGCTGCGTCCGGATGCCGGCATGATTCCGTACGCGGCGGCCAAGGCCGGGCTCAATGCCATGACCGAAGGCCTGGCGCGGGCGTTCGGTCCGACCGTACGCGTCAACACGCTGATGGCGGGACCGTTTTTGACCGACGTCAGCAAGGCTTGGAATCTCGAGAACGCCAAGGCCAATATGTTCGGCCATCTCTCGCTGCAACGCGCCGGAAGCCCACCCGAAATTGTTGGCGGCGCCCTGTTCCTGGCTTCTGACGCGTCCAGCTTCACCACCGGCTCGATCTTGCGCGCCGATGGCGGCTTTCCCTGAACACTAAGGAGTATGCGAATGTCTTGGGACTTCTCCACCGAACCGGAGTTCGAGAAGAAACTCCACTGGATCCGCGAATTTGTGCGCGAGGAGGTCGAACCCCTCGAGGTGCTATTCCCGGGCTGCGAGTTCCTGCCGCTGAACGACGAGCGGCGCCGCATCATCGACCCGCTCAAACAGCAAGTACGCGACAATGGTTTGTGGGCACCACATTTGGGACCAGATCTGGGCGGACAGGGCTTCGGTGCGGTCAAGCTGACATTGATCAACGAGATTCTGGGCCGCAGCCCGTGGGCGCCTATCGTGTTCGGGACACAGGCGCCTGACACCGGCAATGCCGAGATCATCGCCCGCTTCGGAACCCAGGATCAAAAGGACCGCTATCTGGCGGGGCTGCTGTCCGGGGAGATCTTCTCGTGTTTTTCGATGACGGAGCCGCAAGGCGGCGCCGATCCACGGGTCTTCACCACCCGCGCCGTCCGCGACGGCTCAGACTGGGTCATCACTGGACGAAAGTATTTCTCCTCCAATGCTTCTGTCGCGTCGTTCTTCATCGTCGTAGCAATCTCCGATCCCGATGTGCCAGTGCACCAGGGGGCCTCAACATTCCTGATCCCGGCCGGAACCGCGGGTCTGAACCTGGAAGCCACTCATCACCTGGTTGGTGCGGATCCGCACGAGCCGGGGCATTCCCTGGTGCATTACGACGGTGTGCGAGTTCCTTCGGATGCGTTGCTCGGTGAGCCCGGTCAGGGCTTCCTGATTCTGCAGACCCGACTGGCCGGCGGGCGACTGCATCACGCGATGCGCGCGATCGGGATGGCGCAGCGCGCCGTCGAGATGATGTCGCGGCGCGCGAAAAGCCGTTTCACACAGGGCAGTTTGCTGGCCGACAAGCAGTTGGTACAGGAATTCGTGGCCGACTCTTACACCGAATTGATTCCGTTCCGGCTGACTGTGCTGCACGCCGCTTGGCTGATCGACAGCGGCGACGAACGTGCGGCACGGGCGGAGATCGCCGCGTGCAAGATCTTGGCGTCGCAAGTGCTGAAATCAATTGCGCTGCGCGCGATCCAGGTACACGGCGCGCTCGGCCTCACCGACCAGCTGCCACTGGTCAATGTGCTGCTCGGTGGCATCGCGCTGGGGCTGGCCGACGGGCCCACCGAGGCGCACAAGGTCAACCTGGCCCGGATGCTATTCAAGGGCTACGAGGCTGAAGGAGCGGAGTGGCCCAGCGAAATGCTGGATGTCCGACGCGAGGCCGCTCGTGCCAAGTACGGCGGCCTCGTCGATCACACTCGCGCGCGTCCCGATTTGTCGTGAACAACAGGGTCACCGCAGCCGTCGAGCGGGCTCTCGACGACCGCCAGCGGGAGGCAACCGAAGAGGTTGAACGCATCCTGGCTGCCGCGGTGCGGGTGATGGAGCGGGTCGCGCCGGAGCCGCCTCGCGTCAGCGACATCGTCGTCGAGGCCCGGTCGTCGAACAAGGCGTTCTACCGCTATTTCGCCGGCAAGGACGATCTCATTCTGGCTGTGATGGAACGTGGGGTGGCGATCGTTGTCTCCTACCTGGAGCATCAGATGGCCAAGGAATCCAACGCGCATGACAAGATTGCGCGCTGGATCGAGGGCACCCTGGCGCAGGTTGCCCAGCCCGAACTGATCAGCAAAAGCCGCGCCGCGGCCGGGCAGATGTCAGCCGGGGCCAACTGGCGCGCGGCCGACCAGGAAATGATGCACCCGTTGCGCGATCTGCTGATCGAGCCGATCGCCATGCTGGGCAGCGCCGATGTCGAACGCGACGTCGATGCGGTGTTCTGCTGCACTGCCGCGACGTTGCGGCGATACATGGGTTCGGCCGAGCGGCCCGGGCCCGAGGACATCGCGCACGTGGTGCGGTTCTGTCTCAACGGGCTGGAGGCTAATTGATGCGCGCAGTTGTCTGCCGGTCGTACGGAACGCCTGATGACCTGGTTGTCGAGGACGTTGCCGAGCCCGTGCCGGGACCCGGCCAGGTGTTGGTACGAGTCCACGCTGCCGCGGTCAATTTCCCCGACGTGTTGTTGATCGCCGGCAAGTATCAGGTGAAGATCCCGGTACCGTTCACCCCGGGCAGCGAACTGGCGGGCGAGGTCGTGGCGGTCGGCGAAGGTGTCTCGTTTCGTCCGGGCCAGCGGGTGTTCGCCAGCACACCGATCGGGGCGTTCGCCGAGCAAGCACTGCTCTCCGCGGCGGCGGTGGCGGAGATACCCGACAACGCGGACTTCGCCTCGGCCGCGGCGTTCGGCGTCACCTACCGCACCGCGTACCATGCTTTGCGCTCGATAGCCGAAGTCGAGCAAGGTGAATGGGTTGTCGTGCTGGGCGCCGCGGGCGGGGTGGGTCTGGCCGCGGTCGACTTGGCGGTGGCCATGAATGCCCGGGTGCTGGCCGCGGCGTCCAGTCCGGAAAAGCTGGAGTTGTGCCGGCAGCGTGGCGCAGAGGCCACCGTCGACTACGACCGCGAGGACCTGAAATCCCGTATCCGCGAACTTACCGGCGACGCCGCACGGGTGGTGATCGATCCCGTCGGCGGATCATATTCTGAGCCGGCACTGAGGGGACTCGCGCGTGGCGGAACCTTTATCACGCTTGGCTACGCTGCCGGCTCGATCCCGTCCATCCCGCTCAATCTCGTTCTACTCAAAGGGATCACGGTCCGGGGCATGGAGATCCGAACCTTCGTGAGCGACCGGCCGGACGATTCCGCGCGCGACGTGGCGGAGTTATCAAGGATGTTCGCCGCCGGAACCATCCGGCCATACATCGGCGCTCGATTCCCGTTGGCCGAGACTCCGGCGGCATTGCGGCAGATGGCGGAGCGCAAAGTCCTGGGCAAGGTCGTTATCGACGTAGTGTGACCTCGCCCGGATTATGGCGTGACGATGTTGAAGTTCGTGTCCGGCGAGTCGAGGACACCCAGGAACGACTGCAGCGCTGTCTGGTCTCCAGATATTTCCAGCCCGGCTGAGCTGAAGTCTCCTATCGCCACCAGTAGCAGCCGAACCTTGCTGTCCAACTTGACCGTAACGGTTGCGGTCACGGAATCTGCCGGAATTTTGCGGTATACCAGCACCCCGTTGCGCAGGCGGAGCCGGTAGTTGGCGCCCAGATCGGCGAACGAAATGTCGAGGGCGATATCGAGGTCCCAGCTACGCGGTCCGTTGACACGAATGGCCAGGCCGTCGAAGATCTGCTCCGGAGTCAGCTGACTGAGCAGCGACATCGACGCGACCGATCCAGCAGTGCCGAAGTTGCCGTCACGCAATTCAGTTGACCCGCTGATGAAGAAGTTGCGCCAGGTCGCGTTCTCGGCACCGTAGCCCAGCTGCTCCAGCGTGTCGGAATATAGCCTTCGGGCCGCGGCGTGGCCGCTGTCGGTGAAGACCGCGTGATCGAGCAGCGTCGCCGCCCAACGGTAATCACCCGAATCAAAGGCCGCGCCGGCAAGTTCGACGACCCGGTCGATCCCGCCCATCGCCTCGACGTAACGGGGGGCCAGCGCCTCGGGCGGGTGCGGCCACAGCCGGGCTGGATTGCCGTCGAACCATCCCATATAGCGTTGGTAGACGGCTTTCACGTTGTGGCTGACCGACCCGTAATACCCATGGGTGTGCCACGCCTGCTCGAGGGCAGGCGGCATTTGAAACATTTCGGCGATCTCGACACCCGTGTACCCCTGGTTGAGCAGCCTAAGCGTCTGGTCGTGCAGGTAGGAGTACATATCCCGTTGCAGGGACATGAATTCGACGATCCGCTCGCGTCCCCAGGTCGGCCAGTGGTGCGAGGCGAAGACGACGTCAGCGCGGTCGGCGAAAGTGTCAATCGCCTCGGTCAGGTAGCCCGACCACGCATGCGGGTCCCGCACCAGGGCGCCCCGCAGCGTCAGCAGGTTGTGCAGGTTATGAGTGGCGTTCTCGGCCATGCACAAAGCCCGGAAACGCGGAAAATAGAAGTGCATTTCGGCGGGTGCCTCGGTGCCCGGCGCCATCTGGAATTCGATCTCGACGCCGTCGATGGTGTGTGTTTCTCCGGTCGTCCGAATGTCGACGGTTGGGACGATGACGGCCACCTCGCCGGTGGACGTGGCCTGGCCGAGCCCGCAGCCCACCTGGTCTTGAGGTCCGCGCGCCAGCAGGGTGCCGTACATGTACGTCGCCCGCCGCGTCATTGCCGGACCGGCGTAAACGTTCTCCTGCACCGCATGCTCGACGAATCCTTCGGGTGCCAGCACCGCGACCGCGCCGCTGTCCACGTCCGCCTGCGAGGTGACGCCCAGCACGCCGCCGAAATGGTCGACGTGGCTGTGGGTGTATATCACCGCGACGATGGGGCGGTCGCCACCTCGGTGCGTTCGATACAGATCCAGTGCCGCGGCCGCTACCTCGGTGGACACCAATGGATCGATAACAATGACGCCGGTGTCGCCCTCGACGAAGGTGATGTTCGAGAGGTCGAAGCCACGGACCTGATAGATGCCCGGCACCACTTGGTACAGCCCCTGTTTGGCGGCCAATGTCGATTGCCGCCAGAGGCTGGGATGCACCGAGGTGGGCGCAGAGCCCCCCAGAAATGAGTACGCGTCGTTGTCCCACACCACCCGCCCGTCGGCCGCTTTGATGACGCACGGGGACAGGGCGGCAATGAACCCCCGATCGGCATCGTCGAAATCCCTCGTGTCATGCAACGGCAGGGTGTGTTGGCGATGCGCGGACTCGATGACTGCGGTAGGAGGTTTGTGATCCACCGGCAACACATTGCCATTAACTGGGTCTTCCCCCAAAGGATCTGGAGAGATCTGACCAATCGTGTTTCGGCAATGAACACGCGGTGTCTTTCGGTTAGCGGAAAGAATTTTTCACTTAACCTCTTTTGCGCGGCCCGGCAAACCCGCATACTGCCCAGATGGTCCTCCATCCTCGAAGGGCCGCTACATCGGGCAAAGGAGCACGGGTGAAGCGCGGATTAACGATTGCGGTGGCAGGTGCGACGATTCTGGTCGCGGGTATTTCTGGCTGTTCGAGCAGCAAGCCGAGTGGCGGCGGTATTGCGACCTCCGTGCCCGGCGGCTCCGTGTCGGTGGGCGGCGCGAATGCGGCGAAAGTCATCATTGACGGCAAGGACCAGAATGTTCAGGGCACCACTGTCTGCACCAAGGCTGCCGGCAATATCTCCATCGCGGTCGGCGGGAGCAGCACCGGAATCAGTGTCGTACTCACCGACGCCAGTCCGCCGCAGGTGAAGGCGGTTCAGCTTGGCAACGTCAACGGTGTGACCCTCCAGTACGCGCAGGGTGGTCAGGGCAGCGCCTCGGTGACCGTGGACGGCAACACCTACAAGGTGACCGGTACCGCAACGGGGATTGACATGGCCAACCCGATGCAGCCGACTAATAAGCCGTTCGAGGTCGACGCGACCTGCTCCTAGCCGGACCTAGGCATCGGACGTTTCTGAACGCCGAAATATAAGTCACGGCGGTGCTTTTCGGCGTGTCGTGTGCGTGGTTTATGTGTCGCGACACAGCCGCCGCGTTGACTTAGAGCTTTCATGCGGGCGGTTGCCACCCATTGAGTGGCAACCGCACCGTGAATTCGGTATGGCCGGGTGAGCTGTCGACCGTGATCGTCCCGTTGTGCGCCTTGACCACAGCGGAAACGATCGCCAGCCCCAACCCGGTGCTGCCGCCTTTACGGGACCGCGACGAGTCGCCGCGGGCGAACCGCTCGAACACTTCTGACTGCAGCTCTGCCGGAATGCCGGGACCGTTGTCAATGACCTGCAGCGCGATATGGGCCGGCTCGGTGGTTAAGCGCGTGGTCACCACGGTGCCGACCCCGGTGTGAATGCGAGCGTTGGCCAGCAAATTTGTCATCACCTGGTGCAGCCGTGCCGCATCACCGGTGACGACCACCGGCTCGTCCGGCAGGTCGAGCTCCCATTGGTGATCCGGTCCGGCGATGTGCGCGTCGCTGACCGCGTCGACCGCCAAACTCGACAGGTCAACCGGTTCGCGCTCCAGCGGCCGCCCGGAGTCAAGGCGGGCCAGCAGCAGCAGGTCCTCTACAAGGCCCGTGATGCGCACGGTCTCGGAGGCCACCCGGCTCAGCGCGTGCGCCACCGCGTCGGGATCCTCGTCACTCTTGGTCATGCGTTGCGCGAGTTCGGTGTAGCCGCGGATGGCTGCAAGCGGCGTGCGCAGCTCGTGGCTCGCGTCGGCGACGAACTGGCGAACCCGGGTTTCGCTGGCCTGGCGCGTCGACAGGGCGGCGGCGATGTGGTCGAGCATGCGATTGAGCGCCGACCCGAGCTGGCCCACCTCGGTGGAGGGGTTTGCGTCGGATTCAGCCACTCGGACCGGTAGTTCGACCTCGCCGCGGTCCAAGGGCAGGTCGACGACCTCGCTCGCGGTTGCCGCGACGCGCCGCAGCGGCGCCAGCGCCCGCCTGATTATCACGACGCCGGCGCTGGTCGCGGCACCCAGTGCGATCGCGGTGACGATCCCGAGAATGATGAGCATTCGCATCATCGTGGCGTCGACGTTGGACATCGAAAGGCCGGTGACGATGACGTCGCCCCCGCTGCGGCTCGGAGCGGCGATGACGCGGTACCGGCCCAGACCGTCCAGGTCCATGGTCACCGGCTTTCGGCTACCGGCGATCCGTTCCAATTGGACCTGAGCCGTCGGACTCAGCGCGGCCCGTGCACCGCTGCTGGTCAGGTAGCCGGCGTCAACAGTCTTGCCGTGGCTGACCACCGCGGCCACCATGCCCGCCGGCTGGCCCGGCGCGTCGAGGAACCTCGGACCAGGGCCCGCCCTCGGGTAATAGCTGTGCGGCTCGTGCCGCCACCCTGGACGGTTCGGTTCGGGGTACATCAGCGCCGATCGGTAGGACGTGCCACCGAGCTGACCGTCCAGCTGCTTCACTAGATGGTGACGCAGGGCGAGTTCGGTTGCGGCGGTGATTCCGATGCATACGACAGCGAGTACGACGACCTGCCCGACCAGCAGCCGCTGCCGAAGCGACCAGACTCGCCGCGCGCTAGCGGGCTGGCTTGAGGACATAGCCCGCGCCGCGCAGCGTGTGGATCATGGGGTCACGACCGCTGTCAATCTTCTTGCGCAGGTAGGAAATATAGAGTTCGACGATATTGGACCGGCCGCCGAAGTCGTAGCTCCATACGCGGTCGAGGATCTGTGCCTTGCTCAGCACTCGCTTGGCGTTGCGCATCATGAACCGCAGCAGTTCGAACTCGGTCGAGGTCAACGAGATCGGTTCGCCGGCGCGGGTGACCTCGTGGCTGTCCTCGTCCAGCACCAAGTCTCCGACCACCAGCTGCGCGCCGCTGTCGACGGTCGTGACACCGGTGCGCCGCAACAGCGCCCGCAACCGCAGCACTACTTCTTCGATGCTGAACGGTTTGGTGACATAGTCGTCGCCGCCGGCGGTCAATCCGGCGATGCGGTCTTCCACCGCGTCCTTGGCCGTCAACAGCAGAACCGGCAGCTGCGGACTCTCTTCGCGCAATTTGTGCAGCACGTCGAGCCCACTCATGTCGGGCAGCATCACGTCAAGGACAACGACGTCGGGGCGTTGGGCACGTGCCGACGCGATCGCCGACGATCCGTCGCCCGCAGTGGCGATATTCCAGCCCTCGTACCGCAAGGCCATCGACACCATTTCCGCAAGCACAGCTTCGTCGTCGACGACCAGCACGTTGATGGGGTTGCCGTCGGCGCGGCACATGACAACACGCTCAACCGAGGCTCGCGGGTGCGTCATAGGTTCCAGTATCCGCGCCTGTCTTAGCCGGCGCTATGACCTTTCTTTGCTTGTGCTGTGAAAGTAACAGGTCGCGTGACCGCTGAGCAGTCACGCGACCTGTTTATGCAGTGCGAGGTCTAGTAATAGTGCCGCCTACCGCCGACCGGGCGACCCACCGAGCCCATGACCCACATCACCGCGCCGACCACCAGCAAGATGACGCCAATCACCCACAATATGTGGAATGCCGGGAACACATAACCGAGAATGAGCAGAATTGCACCTAAAACGATCATGACATCTTCCTTCCAGTGAGGGTTTCTAGGCCGCTGTGCATAGAACTGGGTTGCGGTACATGGCAGTCTCCGACTTTCGGATTGACACCCCCATAGTTCAGGGGACCGGCCACCACTGTCAGTGCGATGTTTCCCGCGGCGACACAATTCGTTGGACCACCCGCGAAGTAATCGCGCTGCCACGCCGCGAAGACTCCAATGAGTAGCCACACCAAGACAATCCCGCCGATAATTCCACGACCAGGCATCGTCACCTCCGTTGTGTTCGGGAAAATTTCCCGTGGGAAAGCGATACCCATTAGACGTGTGTCCAAAACCTCGCCGGGACCCAAGCGGCGGCCGCCTTCGTGAATCGGCTCGGACAATTCCGTGATCCCGGTTTCCGCTGGCGCGCACCGGTCAGCGATCGAGGACTTTGGCCAGCAGGGCGGTAAGTCGTTTCTGCTCGCTCGAGTTGAGCCGACCCGTCAACGGTGCCGTGAATGCACCGATTTCGGCGATGACCCTGGTTCCGAGTTGTTGCGCCTCGGCGGTCAGAACCGATGGCGGACCGTTGGCGTCGGGCTCTTATTGTCCACGCGTCCAGAATAATTCGGGGAGAGATTTCGCCAATCAGCTGCCTTTTCGCTGCCCGGACACGTAAAGGGTGGGTGGCATCGAATCTTCGCACCCGGGTGGAACGCTGCGGCCGTAACGAGCCATCAGCTCCTCGAACGTTGCCGCCGACACGTCCCAGCCGTGGTCGCGCAGCCAGCCGTCGACGGGGGTGCGCGCCTCGGGGTACCAGAGGTCGTCGTAATCGGTTATCTCGGCGTTGACCAGCTTGGCAGCCGCAGCGCGGATACGCTGCGTGTCCTCGCGCTGGCGCAGAATGCGGTCGGGATCGGTGAAACCCTCGCCGGGGACGTTGGAGGCCAGCCGGCTGCCCGGCGCGCTGAGCTGGTGTATGCGCTCGAACAACAGGTCCTGGGCCTGCGCGGGCAGGTAACGCACGAGCCCCTCCGCTGACCAGGCGGCCGGTCGCGACGCCTCAAAGCCGGCTTCCTGCAGCGCCGTTGGCCAATCGTTGCGAAGATCTATCGGGACGTTGACCAATTGCGCCTTCGGGTGCGCGCCGTGCTGGCGCAATGTGGCCGACTT
>Ga0302320_10004007_pt1 | contig 33663 bp, 27 predicted proteins | sample Bog_T0_3_FD_202130 | JGI IMG/M metagenome (GOLD analysis project Ga0302320, IMG submission 202130) | Peat permafrost microbial communities from Stordalen Mire near Abisko, Sweden - Bog_T0_3 | ecosystem: Environmental > Terrestrial > Soil > Wetlands > Peat | place: Sweden: Abisko, Stordalen Mire... | reverse complement strand
GGTCAGGATCTGGCTCTTATCGATCCCCGGCCTTACCAGGTGATGCTCGAACAGGCGCAAGGGCAATTAGCTCACGATGAAGCGCTGCTGGCCGACGCTAAGCTGGATCTCGAGCGGTACACGACGCTGCTGGCGCAGGACGCCATTCCGAAACAACAACTCGATACCCAGAAGGCCACTGTCGGCCAGCTGGAGGGCAGCATCAAGACGGATCAGGCCAATATCGATAACGCAAAGCTCCAGCTCGTCTATGCGCACATTACGGCGCCCATCAGCGGGCGCATCGGTCTGCGCCTTGTCGATCCCGGCAACATCGTACACACTTCGGACGCGAATGGTCTGTTTATCATCACCCAGATCCAGCCTATTGCGGTGCTCTTCACCATTCCTGAAGACAGTATCCAGCAGGTGATCAAGAAGTTGCACGCCGGCGTCCGCCTTCCGGTGGAAGCCTATAACCGCGACAATTCGGCGAAACTGGGTGTCGGCTACCTCCTGACCATGGACAACGAGATCGATCCAACCACGGGAACGTCCAAACTCAAGGCGGTTTTCGCGAACACGGATTACGGTCTTTTTCCCAGCCAGTTCGTCAATATCAAGCTGCTGGTGGACACCAAGCCTAATCAGATTGTGGTTCCTTCGGTGGCGATACAGCACGGGCAGCAGGGGTCGTTCGTTTTTAAGGTCGGCGACGACTCGCGCGTCAAAATGCAGCCGGTGCAGCCGGGCATCGTGCTCGATAACAACATGACCTCGGTCGACAGCGGGCTCAATGACGGCGATTCGGTCGTCGTCGACGGTACGGATCGTTTGCAGGATGGCAGCCCGGTGCGCATCCGTCAGCCCGGCGACGATGGCACCGGCGGCGGTGGTCGCGGACGTGGGCGCGGCGGGCGTGGACGCGGCGCGGGTGCTCCGGCGGCGGCCGGGATGGCTTCCGGTGCGGACGATGCGGGCGGACACCAGGGCAAAGGCAAGGGTAAAGGCAAGCGCTCCGGGGGCAGTCCGCAGTGAGTCCGTCGCGGATATTTATTCAAAGGCCGGTAGCTACTTCGCTTATGATGGCCGGCCTCGTGCTGGTCGGTGTCGTCGCTTATTTTCAGCTTCCCGTTTCCGCCCTACCGCAGGTCGACTATCCGATCATCCAGATCCAGACGTTCTACCCAGGCGCCAGCCCGGAGGTAATGACATCCTCCGTCACCGCCCCGCTCGAGAAGCAATTCGGGCAGGTGCCGGGGTTGAACCAGATGACGTCGATCAGTTCTTTCGGCAGTTCGCTGATCACGCTTCAGTTCGCGCTGGAACTTAACATCGACGTCGCCGAACAGGAGGTGCAGGCCGCCATTAACGCGGCAGGTACATTCCTGCCCAAAAATCTGCCGATTCCGCCGGTATACGCCAAAACCAATCCGGCCGACGCGCCGATTCTCACCATTGCCATCACCTCGAACACTATCCCGCTGTCCCAGGTGGAAGACCTGGCGGAAACCCGCATGCAGCAGCGCATCTCGCAGCTGCGTGGCGTCGGTCTGGTGAGTATCAGCGGCGGCCAGCGCCGCGCGGTACGGATACAAGCCAATCCCATCGCGCTGGCGGCCTACGGGCTGAGCCTCGAAACTCTGCGGACCGCCATCGGCAGCGCCAATGCCAATGCAGCCAAGGGAAATTTCGACGGGGCCGAGCAGGCCTGGACCATTAACGATAACGATCAGATCGAATCGGCATCTCAGTATGCGCCTACCATCATCGCCTATCGCAATGGCGCCCCGGTCCGGATATCGGACGTGGCGAATGTTATCGACGGCACCGAGAATACCAAACAGGCCGCCTGGGTCAACAGAAGTCCCGCCATCATCATGAACATCCAGCGGCAACCCGGCACCAATATCATCGGGGTTGTCAATACGGTGCAGAGCCTGCTTCCGCAGATTCAGCAATCGCTGCCCGAATCGGTGCATCTGCAGGTGCTCACGGACCGTACCACCACCATCCGCGCCTCGGTTGAGGACGTCGAATTCGAGCTGATGCTCACCGTCGCCCTGGTTGTGATGGTGATCTTCCTGTTCCTGCGAAGCTTGTCCGCCACCATTATTCCCGGTATTGCGGTCCCGCTTTCTCTGATCGGAACCTTCGGCGTGATGTACCTGCTGGGCTACAGCCTCGATAACCTCTCGCTGATGGCCCTGACTATTTCGACCGGATTCGTGGTCGACGACGCCATCGTGATGATCGAGAACATCTCCCGCTACATCGAGATGGGCGATGGGGCGATGGAGGCGGCGCTGAAAGGTTCGGCCGAAATCGGTTTCACCATCGTATCGCTGACCGTTTCGCTCATCGCTGTGCTGATCCCGCTTTTGTTCATGGCGGACATCGTGGGGCGCTTGTTCCGGGAATTTGCCGTCACGCTGGCGGTCACGATCATCCTTTCGGCATTTGTTTCGTTGACGCTGACGCCCATGATGGCCGCCAGAATCCTTCGCCATCACCCCGAAAGCGAGCAGGGCCGGTTCTACCGCTGGTCGGAGTGGTGCTTCGTCAAGACCATCGAGCAATACGGCAAAATGGTACGGGTGGTGCTTCGTCACCAGCCGCTGACGCTGCTGGTTGCGGTGGGCACTCTGGCGCTCACGGTCTACCTATACATCATCGTTCCCAAGGGTTTCTTCCCGGTGCAGGATACGGGCGTCATTCTCGGCATCTCGCAGGCCCCGGAAACGGTTTCGTTCCAATCCATGGGCCAACGGCAGCAGGAATTGGCGAATGCGATCCTGCAGGATCCCGCCGTGGAGAATCTTTCTTCGTTCATTGGGGTCGACGGGATCAATACCACGCCCAATTCGGGCCGCATTCAGATCACCCTGAAGCCTCTCAAGGATCGGAACATTTCCGCCCTTGAAGTGATTCACCGGTTGCAGCCCAAGGTGGACCAGATTCCCGGTATCCGGTTATATCTTCAGCCGGTGCAGGATCTTACCGTGGAAGACAGGATCAGCCGAACCCAGTATCAGTATGCGCTGGACGCACCCGACAAGGCGATTCTGGATCAGTGGGTTCCGCGCCTGGTCGACCGCATGAAGCAGATCCCCGAACTGCGCGATGTCGCGTCCGATCAGGAGAACAACGGTTTGGGATTGAAGGTCGATATCGATCGCGATACGGCGGGCCGTTTCGGCATCACGCCGCAAAACGTGGACGACACCCTGTACGACGCTTTTGGGCAGCGGCAGGTCTCGACCATCTTCACTCAGGCTAACCAGTATCACGTGATCCTCGAGACCGGTCAGCAGTGGCAGCAGAGCTCCGACAGTCTGCCCAATCTGCGCATCCAGATCGGCGCCGCCTCCCAGAACCTGGCGTCGACCGTGGCGCTGGCCGGCACCAACACCGCCCTGACCGGCGCGGCAGCGCAGCCGCAGGCCCCGCTGGGCTCTTTCACCAAGCTCTCGACCGTCCCCGTTCCCATCTCGATTAATCATCAGGGACAGTTCCCCGTGGTTACTCTTTCCTTCAATCTGGCGCCGGGGGCGTCGCTCGGCGCGGCCGTCCAGCATATCCGGGACGCCTATAAGGAAGTCGGCATGCCGGGCAGCATCGAGGCCACATTCCAAGGTACCGCCGCGGCTTTCGAGAATTCGCTGAAGAGCGAGCCGATCCTGATTCTGGCGGCCATCGTGGTAGTCTACATCGTTCTCGGTGTACTGTACGAGAGCTATATCCACCCCATCACCATCCTCTCCACTCTGCCCTCGGCCGGGGTAGGCGCGATTCTGGCTCTGATCCTCTTTAAGGAGGATCTGGATGTGATTGCGCTCATCGGTATTATTCTCTTGATCGGCATTGTGAAGAAAAATGCCATCATGATGATCGATTTTGCGCTCGAGGCCGAACGGCACGAGGGCAAGACTCCGGAAGAAGCCATCTACCAGGCCTGCCTGCTCCGCTTCCGCCCCATCATGATGACTACCATGGCGGCCCTGCTGGGCGCCGTTCCTCTGGCTTTCGGGAGCGGCGTGGGTTCGGAACTCCGTAAACCGCTGGGCATCACCATCATCGGCGGTCTGCTGGTCAGCCAGGTGCTGACCCTGTTCACCACGCCGGTTATCTACCTCTGGTTCGGACGGATCGCCGCATGGATCGCGCACGCCCGCGGCAAGCACCTCGACGAGCAGTTGTCCTTTCCGGATCTGCGGGGTCCGGAGGCCGCTTCATGAGCGTCTCGACCCCGTTTATTCACCGCCCGGTTGCCACCACGCTGTTGACCGTCGCGCTGACCCTGGCGGGCGCTATCGGCTATACGCAGCTGGCGGTTGCGCCCCTGCCGCAGGTCGATTTTCCCACCGTTTTCGTGAGCGCCTCCCTGCCGGGCGGCAGCCCCGAGGTGATGGCCGCATCGGTTGCCACGCCGCTTGAGAAGCAGTTCACCCGAATTGCCGGCGTTACGGAGATGACGTCCAATAGTTCTCTCGGTTCGGCCAGCGTTACCCTGCAGTTCGATCTGAGCCGCGATATCAACGCGGCGGCACGCGACGTGCAGGCCGGCATCAACGCGGCCGCCGGATATCTTCCTGCCAATCTGCCGACGAATCCCCGCTACAAGAAGCTGAACCCTTCCGATCAACCTATTTTGATCCTCTCGCTGCAGTCGCAGGTAGTCCCGACTCCTGTGCTGTATGACATGGCATCGTCGGTGCTGGCGCAGAAATTGTCGCAGGTCAGAGGCGTGGGGCAGGTGAACGTGAACGGCAGTTCGCTGCCGGCAGTCCGGGTGGAACTGAATCCCCAGCCGGTTTCCGGCTACAACGTGGGTATGGATCAGATCGGCAGCTTTTTGCAGAGCGCCAATGCCAACAACCCCACTGGTGAAATCAGCGGTCGGGAAATGACTCTGCCGATTCACACCACCGATCAACTGTTTGAGGCGAAGAATTATCAGAATCTGGTGGCTATATACCGCAACGGCGCGCCGGTGCGCCTGTCGGACCTCGGTCACGTGTTCGATTCCGTGGAAGACGTGCGCAATATCGGCCTTGCCGACGGTAAGCCTGCGGTTCTGATCCAGATCAGCCGTCAGCCCAACGCCAATATTATCGATACGGTGGACAGGGTGAAGGCCGTTCTGCCGCAGTTTCAGGCATCCCTTCCGCCCACCATCACCCTCAGACTGGATAACGACCGCACCAACACGATCCAGGCTTCGGTGAGAGACGCCGAGCGCTCCATGGCGATTTCCATCAGCCTGGTGGTTCTGGTGGTCTTCTTCTTCCTGCGCAACGGCTGGGCTACCTTTATTCCCAGCGTTTCGGTGCCGGTTTCGCTCATCAGTACCTTCGGCGCCATGTATCTGCTCGGCTACACGCTCGACAACCTGTCTTTGATGGCCCTCACCATCGCGACGGGTTTCGTGGTCGACGACGCCATCGTGGTGATCGAAAATATTACGCGCCATATCGAGAACGGCATTCAGCCGATGGAGGCTGCGTTGCGCGGCGCCCGGGAGATCGGGTTTACAGTGCTGTCGATGAGCATTTCCCTCATCGCGGTATTTATCCCGATTCTGATGATGCCGGGCATCGTGGGGCGTTTGTTCCGCGAGTTTGCCGTCGTCCTCTCGATCGCCATCGCCATTTCCATGGTCGTGTCGCTTACGGCTACGCCCATGATGTGCGCTCGCCTGCTTAAGGTTAAACACACCCACGGCTGGTTATACAACGTGACCGAGCGCATGTTCCAGTGGATCATCTCCACGTATTCGTCGGCTCTGCAGGTGGTGCTCGATCATACGGCGCTCACTATGCTGGTCATGGCCGTGACCGTCGGCGTCAACGTTTACCTGTACGTCAAGATTCCGAAGGGCTTTTTCCCGCAACAGGACACCGGGCGGCTGCAGGGTCAGATTCAGGGGCAGCAGCATATTTCGTTCGCGGCTCTTTCCGACAAGGTGCGGTTTTTCGAAGCCCAGGTGCGCAGCGATCCCGATGTCGACAGTGTCGACGCCTTTGCCGGAGCGGGCAGCGGCGGCGGCGGGCGTGGCGGCGGCAATTCGGCCCAGTTATTTTGCCAGCTGAAACCGGTCGGCGTGCGCAAGGCGACCGGTGACGAAATCATCACCAGAATCCGTCGCAAGACGGCGGGTATGCCCGGCGCCAGTCTGTTTCTGCAATCGAACCAGGATGTCCGCGTGGGGGGCAGGCAGGGCAACGCCCAGTACCAATACACCATTCAGACGCAGGACCTGAAGCTGCTGGGAGAGTGGGGCCCGAAGGTGCTGGCGCGGATGCTGACCATTCCCGAGATTGCGGACGTGAGTTCGGATCTGCAGAGCTCCGGTCTCTCGGAAAACGTGACCATCGACAGGGATACCGCTTCGCGTCTGGGCCTGACCGCTCAGGCCGTCGACAGCGCGCTCTACGACGCCTTCGGGCAGCGCCAGGTTTCGGTCATGTACAAATCGATCAACCAGTACCATGTGGTGCTGGCGCTCGAGCAGAAGTGGTGGTCGAGCCCCGCCGTCCTCGACAAGGTGTACGTGCAGACACCCCGCGGCATCGAAGTGCCAATTTCCTCCTTCGCGCACTGGACGGAAGGCGTGACCCCGCTCTCCCTGCCGCATCAGGGTCAGTTCCCGGCTTCCACGGTTTCCTTCAATCTGGCCGAGGGTATCGCGCTCTCCGACGCCGAACTGGCCATCAACAAGGCCATGATCGACATGGGCGTGCCGACATCGGTGATCGGCAAGTTCGCCGGCACCGCGCAGGCTTATCAGGACGCCACGCGGAATCAGCCCATTCTGATCCTCACGGCGCTGCTCGCCGTCTACATCGTTCTGGGTATCCTGTATGAGAGCCTGATTCATCCGCTGACGATCATCTCGACTCTGCCGTCGGCCGGCGTCGGCGCCCTGATCGCCATGGTTCTGTTCCATCAACAGCTGGATATCATCGCTATGATCGCCATCATTCTGCTGATCGGGATCGTCAAGAAGAACGCCATCATGATGATCGATTTTGCCCTGGCGGCCGAACGCAATGAAGGCATGAATTCGCGCGACGCGATCTTCGAGGCCTGCATGCTTCGTTTCCGTCCCATTATGATGACCACGTTCTGCGCGCTGCTGGGCGGTTTGCCGCTCGCTATCGGCATCGGTACCGGTTCCGAACTGCGCCGCCCGCTCGGTATCGCCATCGTAGGCGGCCTGATCGTGAGCCAGATGCTGACTCTTTTCACTACACCCGTGATCTATCTATCTCTTGACAGACTTCGTTATCGCTTCTCGCGCAAGAACCCTGGACGACACCGTCCCGGCATTTTGATACCCGGCGGGCTCGCGGAGGGCGCCGATTAATGTTTCGACGACCCATGACCACCCGATCGGGCCTGGTTCTCCTTTCCAGTATTTTTTGTGCTTCGTGCACCATCGGTCCGAAGTACGTGGCGCCGGTGGTTCCGCCCGCGCCGGCTTTTAAGGAACTCACCGGCAGCGATCAATGGAAGACCGCCACGCCCAGCGACGCGGCCCTCAAAGGCAAGTGGTGGGAAGTCTTTGGCGACCCGCAGCTGAACAAGCTTGAGGAGTCGATCAACGTCTCCAACTTCAGCGTGAAACAGGCCGAAGCGCAATTCCGCCAGTCGCGCGCCATTATCCTCGGCGATCGCGCCAATTATTACCCCACCATCGGGACAAATCCTTCCATTACTCAAACCGATCGCGGTTCAGGTGCGGGAGGCGGTAAGAACGGGGGCCCCGGGTCTTCCTTTTCGATTCCCTTCACCGCTACCTGGGAGCCCGATCTGTGGGGCCGTGTGCGCCTGGCGGTCGACAACGCCAACGCCAATGCGCAGGTTTCCGCCGCCGACCTGGAGAACGTCCGGCTGAGCCTCCAGACCACGCTGGCTTCCGATTACTTCACGCTGCTCGGCACGGACATGCAGATCGCGCTCCTCAATGAGACCGACGTAGCGTACCAGAAGAATCTGGAACTGACGGTCAACCGCTTCAATGGCGGTGTGGCTGCAAAATCCGACGTAACACTCGCGCAGACCCAGCTTTATACAACGCAGGCGCAGGCGACCGACGAGCAGACCACGCGCAACCAGCTTGAGCATGCCATTGCCGTGCTGGTTGGGCTGCCTCCCGCGGAATTCTCCATCAAGCCGGGAAAAATCGAAAGACCGCCGGCGGAGATTCCCGTAGCCGTGCCGTCCGTACTGCTCGAACGACGTCCCGATATTGCCGCGCAAGAGCGGCTGATCGCCGCCGCCAATGCCAATGTGGGGATTGCGCAAACTGCGTATTATCCGACGCTGACGCTGTCGGCAAGCGCCGGGTTGCTCAGCCCCAACCTGCAGAGTCTCTTCACCTGGGCCAGCCGTACCTGGTCCGCCGGGCCAGGAATCTCGCAGACTTTGTTCGACTTCGGCCGCCGCGATGCCAGTGTGCAGGGCGCTATCGCGGCCTACGATGCGGCGGTTGCTGCGTATCGTGAGACCGTGTTGACGGCGTTCCAGCAGGTAGAAGACAACCTCTCGAACCTGCGCGTTCTGGCCTTCGAGGCCGATCAGGAAAAACAGGCCGTTGACGCCGCCGAACAGTCGCTGACGCTCGAACTCGAACGCTACCGCGCCGGTACGGATTCATATCTGAACGTCATCACCACACAGACTCTCGCGCTGGGAGATGAGCGAACCGCCGTGACCCTCCTGCAGCGTCGCATGACTTCCGCCGTGGCCCTGATATCCGCGCTGGGCGGCGGCTGGGATGCCTCGACTTTGCCCACGCCCGATCAGATGCGTTCGGCCGCCATGGGCGAAGCCGCTAATACCACTAAAGTTGCCCAGCCCGTCGTTGAGAGATAAAAGTCGAGAGATAAAAGTCGAGAGATAAAAGTCGAGAGATAAAAGTCGAGAGATAATCCTTCCCGCCCGCTTCCTTCCGGACGCGCACAGGAGTATGATCTACGGTCAAGGGTCCCCTTACGGGATCTGGAGGCTGACTATGTTTGACAGTATCGAAGATCAAATGAAGAATGTGGCGATGTCCGGGTCCACGTCCAAAGAAAAATGGACGCGGTATATTGTCATCAGCGCTATCGCGGTGGCCGCGGTGGGCGGCATCATTGCCGCCGTAGAACTTCTGAAATAACTTTGCTGAGGCCCTCGTGCCTCACTTTGCAACCTTATCGATTTCCGCCGACAGCCGAGCCGCTGTCAGGGCATCGCCGTCCTCCGCCCCGAAGTCGTTGCGGATGGTGCCGCTCCCGTCGATTACGAACAGGTGCGGAAAGTGTACCCCTGGGCTCGACGGCGTGACTTTCAGGTAAGACGCGATCATCTGGCCCATGTCGAACACCAGTGGCCAGGTCATCCCGTGCTGCGCCGCGAAGGCATCGCCCGTTTGAAAATTGTCGGGCGCGGTAACGACAGAGATAATTGCCAGTTTATCTCCGTATTTAGCTTTTAATTCGACCAGCGTATCCACCAGGTGCGCACAATAAGGGCAGCCCGTGGCCATGATATCGATTAGCAGGACCTTGCCGCGGTAATCCTGCGGATCGTGCTGCTGGTAGTGCGAATCCGTCAGCGAAAACCCCGGCGCACGGCGATTCGAGTAATCGCCCGCCGCCAACAGACTCAGCGCGGTCGCGAGCGCTATGAAACCAATCTTCATTTTGCCTTCCCCGCGAGTTCCCGGAGCGATTCTTCAAAAGGTGCGCGGGCCACTCCTCGTTCTGTAATGATACCGGTTACGTACCGGTGCGGCGTTACGTCGAAGGCGGGATTCTGCACCGCAGTCCCAACCGGCGCCACGCGAACTCCGAAGACATGTGTCACTTCAGCGGCGCCGCGTTGCTCAATCGGAATGTGTTCGCCGTTCGGCAATGAAAGATCGAGCGTCGAAATCGGCGCCGCCACATAAAACGGCACGTTGTTCTCCTTTGCCAGCACGGCCACGGAATACGTACCGATCTTATTGGCTACGTCGCCATTGGCGGCAATGCGATCCGCCCCCACCACCACGCATCCGATGCGTCCGGAATGCAGAAAATGCCCGGCCATATTATCGGTAATCAGGGTGGCACGAATGCCATCGTGCTGTAACTCCCAGACCGTGAGCCGCGCCCCCTGCAGGAAGGGACGCGTCTCATCGGCGAAGACATCGATATCTTTGCCCGCTTCCACGGCCGCGCGAATCACTCCCAGCGCCGTGCCGTAACCCGCCGTAGCCAGGGCGCCCGCGTTGCAGTGCGTGAGCACCGTCTTACCGTCCGGCACCAGCGGCGCGCCGTGCCTGCCGATGGCGTTATTGATTTCGATATCCTCTGTGCGCACCAGCCTGGCCTCGGCAATCAGGCGGTCGCGAATCTCTTCCCACGCGAGATGACGGCACTCCCGGTAGAGGCGATTCATGCGGTCGATGGCCCAGAACAGGTTCACCGCGGTGGGGCGCGTCGCTGCCAATTCGGCAGAGATCTTCTCCATCTGCCCGTCGAGGCCCTCGCGATCCGCCTGCGCGATGCCGATGGCGACTCCCATCGCTGCAGCCACGCCGATCGCCGGAGCTCCGCGGATCACCATGCTCCGAATCGCCTCGGCAACTTCCCCATAGCTCCGGCAGGTAACGTAAATCTCTTCGTTAGGCAGGCGGGTCTGGTCGATCATCACCACGCCGTCGTCGGTCCACTGAATCGTCTCTATCATTTGTGTCCACTCGCCGCCCCCTGCATCAAAGTGAGGCAGAAGGGCAGCGTATTGTAAGCCATATGCACGATCGAAGAGGCGCGCGTCGAGCCCGAAACATGGCGGACCACGCCGAAAACGAATCCAGCCAGCGTGATCAGCACGCCGCTCTGCCAGATGTCCGCGTTCTGCGATAGATGGGCCGCGCCAAACAGGCAGGACGTGATCAGGATACCGGGAAAGACGCCTGTCGCATTTACCATCACGGGCTGCAGAAAACCGCGAAACAGCAGTTCTTCGATAATCGGTCCCGCCGTGATGCCGAAAACGGAAATGACGATCCGGCTGAGCCAGTCCCCGTTGAGGAGCAGATCGAAAGGCGTCTCCGTGTCGGGCGTCCGCAGCAGAATCTGCAGGACCACGCTCACCATTACCAGCGCAAATCCAATGCCGATCAGAGTCGGCGTGTCGAACGAATGCGGCACCCACCCGAGTGATCGGAACAGAGGTCGCTGGTTGAGAAAGAAGATTACCTTCAGCGCGGCGAACAGTATCAGATACCCAGTGAACTCTTCGGCAACCGCCCAGTAGCCTCGTCGCGCCCCATCGTGCAGATATTGCACCGCGACGCCGGACACTACCAGCATCGCTGCCAGGAACACTGCGAGGCTGATGAACAATTCGCCAAAACCCCAGAACGGGGCGTCGGGCTGCGCCAGGATCAACGGCTCGGAACTATCTGCGCGCGCGGTCAAGATGTCGTTTCCAGGTCAGGATGCATTCTCGATCAAAGCGGCGGCCAACAGCGAAATCATGATCTCATGATGTCCGGTGAGCGCATAGCCTCGGCCTCCCGAAGCGGCATGCGGCCGCTCGACCACATTGACGCGCGGCCGGTAGTGCTGCAGAAAATCCATGTTCACCGTCGAGAAATCCCGCAATTCATGGCCCAGGTTGCGAACGCACGAAACGGCCTTCAGAAAGACCTCGGGCATCACCACCGCCGAACCCGCATTGATGTAAACGCCGCCTCCGTTCAGTCCGGCGACCAATGTGCAGAAAAGACGGAAATCGCGGTGCGTCGCCGCTCCCAGCACGGCCGGATCCGTCGCCGGATGCGTATGCGGAGTGTCCGTCCCGATCGCCACGTGCACGGTGACGGGCACCCGCGCTCGCCACGCCTGGAGCAGCAAACTGGCCGGAGCATGCGCCGCCGGTGCGAGCGTATCGAGAGCTTTCCCCAAAGACTCGCCCAATCCGAAAGACTGGCCCAAGCCGGCATCGGTCGAAAGCGCCCGGTTCCACTCACGCCCTGTCTCTTCCGCCGCACCAAAACGCCCATCGGGCAGGACAGCCTCCACATCCTCACTGGTATGCCCCGCCAGCGCAATCTCGAAGTCGTGAATCGAGGCCGAGCCATTCATCGCAAAGCCGGTAGCCAACCCGCGCCGCATCAGGTCCATCAGCACCGGCGCGAGGCCGCACTTGATCACGTGCCCGCCCATGCCCCAGAGGATTGGCTTGCCGTTCTTACGGGCCGTGACAATGGCATCCACTACCTGACGAAACGTATCGCCGGCGAGGATGTGCGGCAGGCTGTCAAGCCATCCGCCAATGCCGGACCCAGGCGTGTATGGCCGCGCAAAATCGTCCTGCTTCACCTTGCCGCCGCGCTCGGCGAGCGAAACCGTTTTTAATTCGGATAAGTCGATGGGATCGACGCCGTAGTAATTATTCACAGGACGCGTCAGCGGGAATTACCTTCAAGGTTATCAAGCCTGTGGTGGTGGGATGAAGATGGCCGGGTTCCCTGCTGTTGCCAGATTTCCTTGGTTCACAACTCACGCCCAACAGGGGGCATGTCGATCCACTCCCGATCTTCGTCTGTAACGGGAGCCGCTGGATCGCATTGGGCGAGAAGCTCATCGAGCGTATAGCGGGTCTTCGATTGGGGACGTACGACCAGGCGGCCGTTCTCGATATTCAGATTGACAGTCGCGCCAGCCTGAACATGAAGCAGCTCGAGGATGGCTGGCGGAATAGCCAGCATGGTCGATCCTCCCACCTTACGCAAGTTGGTTGTATGCATTGAGGTGCAGCCTTGACTGGATTATACAAAATATAACCAGCGGAGCAAATTCCGATGGCATATCAGCCAGGTTTGCGACAAATGAATGGGATAGATTGATAGGGTGGCGACCTCGGGAACATCACCGATGCTTGTAGCTCTTGCTGTGTGTCTCTCTGGCTTGTCACTGCCTGGCTCGCAGGGCGCTTCAAAGCGAACGCTGACGGTGGGGGTAGTGGCAGATCAGCAAGAGTTTCACGAAAGCGGCTGCGAGTTGCTCTTGTCTCCCGACTCGTACAGTTCCGAACGCTACGTTTTTATGAGCCACTTCAACGGCCAGGCGGTGATGAACATAGATGGTCACGACCTGCGATTCAAGCTTGTCCGCTCGACCGACTCTCAGAAGGAGCCCAGGAAAGGAGATCGTTCGAGATACTGGTATGCCTCGGGTTCGATTACCGTTGAGGTGGACTACACGGTTACTGGTATGTGCCCGCCGGATGACGAATCATGCGAGGTGATTTATTACCGCGCGATAATTCACATTTCCTCAGGCCCGCTCAAGAAATCAATCGTCGCTCATGGCCTTTGCGGATCGTAATAGCGGGGCAGATACTCAGCCCGTCATGCCGCTCGTTCCGGTCGCAGAAGCTTTCGGAGCGCCTCGGCCGTAAAGCTCTTCCTTGATCGCATCACCTGCTCAGGCGTCCCGGTCGCCACCACGCGCCCCCCATCCTCGCCGCCATCCGGACCCAGATCCAGAATCCAGTCCGCGCACTTGATCACATCCAGATTGTGCTCGATCACTAACACCGTATTCCCCAGCTCAACCAGCTTCTGCAGCACTTCCAGAAGCTTGCGCACATCCTCGAAATGCAGTCCGGTAGTAGGCTCGTCGAGCACGTAAAAAGTCCGCCCGGTCTGGCGCTTGCTCAGCTCTTTTGCGAGCTTGATGCGCTGGGCCTCGCCACCCGAAAGCGTAGTCGACGACTGTCCCAGGTGAATATACCCCAGCCCCACATCCAGCAGCGTCTGCAGCTTCGGCTTGATTTGCGGATTAGCCTCCAGCAAGGGCAGCGCCTCCTCCACCGTCAACTCCAGCAGGTCCGCGATCGAATGCCCCTTATATTTCACCTGCAGAGTTTCATAGTTATAGCGCTTGCCCCGGCACACATCGCAAGTGACATAAACGTCCGGCAGAAAATTCATCTCGATGCGCTTGAGCCCATCGCCCTGGCACGCCTCACAGCGCCCGCCCTTCACGTTGAAGCTGAAACGGCCCGGCTTGTAGCCCCGTTCCCGCGATTCCGGCAGCAGCGCGTAATACTCGCGAATGGGCGAAAACAATCCGGTATAAGTGGCCGGATTCGAGCGCGGCGTGCGCCCGATCGGCGATTGATCGATGCGGATGATCTTATCGATATTCTCGATGCCCGTGATCTCGCCATGCGTGCCCGGCGCTTCGTGCGACCCATAAACTTCCTTCGCCAGCGAGCGATAGAGAATGTCGTTCACCAGCGTCGATTTCCCACTGCCCGAAACGCCGGTCACCACGATGAACCGGCCCAGCGGAAACTCCACGTCGATGCCCTTCAGATTATGTTCGGTCGCCGCCGTAATGCGGATCGATTCTCCATTGCCCCCGCGCCGCTGCTTCGGCAGCGGAATCTCGCGCGTCCCCGCCAGGTACTGGCCGGTCAGCGAGGCCGCGCATAAACGAATCGCCGCCGGAGTCCCGCTGGCCACCAACTCACCCCCCAATCGCCCGGCGCCAGGGCCCAGATCGAGCACATAATCGGCGCGCTCGATGGTCTCCGCATCATGCTCCACCACGAGCACCGTATTGCCCATATCGCGCAGCGCCGTGAGCGTGTCGAGCAGGCGCTGGTTATCGCGCGGATGCAGCCCGATTGAAGGTTCGTCGAGTACATACAGCACGCCTCGCAGCTTCGATCCGATCTGCGTCGCGAGCCGAATACGCTGCGCTTCGCCGCCCGAAAGAGTCGAGGCCGAACGGTCGAGGCTCAGGTAATGCAGCCCCACCGATTCGAGAAATTCCAGGCGGCGTCGAATCTCGTCCACGATCCTGCCCGCGATCTGCAATTCCCGCGCCGCGAACTCCCACGAGCGCGCCGTCAGCAAAGCGCGCGAAATCGGCATGCCGGTGAATTCCGCGATCGAGATGCCGCGTACGCGCACCGCCAGGCTCGAAGGCCGCAGCCTTTTTCCGCCGCAGGCCGCGCACGTCACCGGAGACATATAGTCGGTCATCCATTCGCGATAGCCCGCCGATGCGTCGCGATAAATGTCCTGCAGAATCGCCAGAATCCCCGGGAACGCCCCGCTGCCGCTGAGGAGCTTTTCGCGAGCCTCGCGCGAGAGCTTTTCCCAGGGCGTACTCAGCCGGATGCGCAGCGCTTTCGCCGCGTCCTGCACCGTATGTGTTATCAGGCTTGACCCCGCGCCCGGCCCCAGTGCCCCTTCGAGCAGCGGTTTGGACGGGTCCGCAATCACCTTATCGGGATCGAATGCCCACGTGCTGCCCAGCCCCGAACACTCTTCGCAGGCGCCGTACGGGCTGTTGAAGGAGAACGAACGCGGCTCCGGCTCCGGCACATTCGTCCCGCATTCCACACACGCCAGCTTGCGCGAATAGAGCCGCTCCTCGCCGTTCACCACGGAAATCAAAACCAGACCGTTGGCCAGTTTGGTGGCTGTCTCGATCGAAGCTTCGAGGCGCTTCTCGATTCCCGGCTTCACCAGCAAGCGATCGACAATCACCTCGATCGAGTGGTTGCGGCGCTTATCGAGATTCATCTCGTCGTCGAGCGACCGGATCACGCCGTCGATGCGCGCCTTCACAAATCCCTGGCGCGCCAGCTTTTCCATCTCTTTCTTAAATTCGCCCTTGCGCCCGCGCACCACCGGCGCGAGCACCAGAATCTTATCTTCCGGCCGCAGCGAAAGAACATGCTTCAGAATCTGTTCCGTCGTCTGCCGTGAGATCTCGCTGCCGCACACCGGGCAGTGCGGAATGCCAATCGAGGAGTAAAGCAGGCGTAGATAATCGTAAATCTCAGTAATAGTTCCCACCGTGCTGCGCGGGCTGCGGCCGGTGGTCTTCTGATCGATCGAAATGGAAGGGCTCAGGCCGTCGATCGAATCCACATCGGGCCGTTCCATCTGATCCAGAAACTGCCGGGCGTAAGTGGAAAGCGTTTCGACGTAGCGCCGCTGCCCTTCGGCGTAGATGGTGTCGAACGCCAGCGACGATTTTCCGGACCCGCTCAGCCCCGTGATCACCGTCAGGCTATTGCGCGGGATGCGCACGCTGATGTTCTTCAGATTATGCTGCCGTGCTCCGGAGACTGAGATTTCGTGTAGCATCTTTGTTATCTTTAGTACGTTCCTGCGGTCACAACCTAATGCCCATCTGCACTGTCTGCGGACATCACAGCTCCCGTAAGAGGCGAAACATTATCCAGAAAGTCCTCTTTTACGCCGTGTTTCGCTGCGGGGACTGCGGTCGCAGGGACCATGTCTGGCGTCGCTCTCTCTTCGTAATCTTCCGAAGGTTTGTCGAATGCCCCCAGTGTGGCACTCGCGACCTCTCGAAGCTTGTCCGGAGAGATTGGGTGGACAAGATGAGCCGCAACCCCCTCCGCCGATTGCTCGGCCTTGTTGGTTTTCCCCTCTACCACTGTACCTACTGCCGGCTGCAGTTCCGGGATTGGCGTAAACTGGCCTCCAGGTGATGTGGGACAGGCGCTTCCGCCTGTCCCTGCTTTCCTATCAAACTATGCAACTCCAGGCAGTCCCCGACGATCGCGGTAAACGCCTCGATGCATTCCTCCACGAGAGGCTGCCCGAGTTCAGCCGGTCGCGACTCCAGAGTTGGATCCACGATCTTCGTGTCAGCGTAGCCGGCCGCCCGGAGAAGCCGTCCTACCAGTTGCGCGGCACGGAAACAATTCATCTGGAACCAGCCGCCCTGCCGCCGCTCCATGCCACCGCCGAAGCCATCTCCCTCACGGTTCTTTATGAGGATGAGAGCGCCGTCGTCATCGATAAGCCCGCCGGCATGGTAGTCCACGCGGGGGCGGGTATCCATGCCGGAACCGTCGTCAACGCCTTGCTGCATCGCTTCCAAACGCTCTCGACCATCGGCGGCGATCTGCGTCCCGGCATCGTACATCGCCTCGACCGTTTCACCAGTGGCGCGCTGCTGGTGGCGAAGACGGACGCGGCCCATCGCGATCTCGCTCTGCAATTCTCTTCGCGCAAGGTGGAGAAGATTTATCTGACTCTGGTCGAGGGCGCCATGAACAAGCCCTCCGGCAGAATCACGAAACCCATAACGCGCGATCCCCGGCAGCGCGCCCGCATGACAGCCCGGCTCAGCATTGGACGATCTGCGCTCACCGACTGGGAGACCATCGAAGCCTTTCAGGGATTTACTCTGCTGCGCATCCGCCTCGGCACCGGCCGCACCCATCAGATTCGCGCTCATATGGCGGCGCTCGGCCATCCGGTGGCGGGCGATACCCTCTATGGAGCCAGGCCGTCCCCTTGGAGGCGCTACTTCCTTCATGCGCATCGGCTCGGTTTCAGAAGTCCGGCGACGGGGGAGACGGTCGTGGTCGAATCCCCGCTGCCTGCGGATCTGGCCGAATGGAAGGATAGAATAGGACACATATGAAATTGCTGTGGTGCGCCGGTCTGGGTCTGTCTGTGTGTGTTTTGAGCCTGGCGCTGTGGGCGCAAAAGACGCCGGTTGCAGGCCAGCCTTCTCTTTCGAGCCAGCAGATCGCCGGTCAGGAAGGGCAGGAGGGTCAGACCAGTTTCACCCTCGACGTCACGCGCGTCAACATCCTGTTTACAGTCACCGATAAAAAAGGCCGCTTCGTAACCGACCTCGGGCAGAACGATTTCCAGATTGTCGAAAACAAGAAGCCGCAGATCATTCAGCAATTCACCGCCGAATCGGACCTGCCCCTGCGCCTTGCCGTATTGGTCGACACCAGCAACAGCATTCGCACCGAGTTCAAATTTGAGCAGGAAGCCGCCATTCGCTTCATGCAGAGCGTGATGCGTCCCAAAGAAGACCGTATGATGCTGGTAAGTTTCGACAGCGCCGCCGAACTGGTCTGCGACCTCACGGACAATCTGAAAGACCTCGAGAAAGGTATCAAAGGCATGCGTCCCGGCGGCGGCACTTCGCTTTATGACGCCCTCTACTTCGCAGCCAAAGAGAAGCTTATGATGGATCGCCCGCGGGATAAATTCCGCCGCGCCATCATCCTGATCAGCGACGGCCAGGATACCGAAAGCCGTTATACCCGCGATCAGGCGCTCGAGATGGTGCAGAAAGCCGACACCGTGATCTACGGGATTTCAACCAACACCACGCGCGACTCCATCGACGGGGACCAGGTGATGCGCTACCTGGCTGAGGAGACCGGCGGCCAGGCCTTCTTCCCGTTCAAAGTCGAGGACCTCGACCAATCGTTTGAGAACATCGCCAACGAACTGCGCCACCAGTACAACATCTTCTATCGTCCCGAGCCTTTAAAGGCGGACGGGCTTTATCATCCCGTCACCGTAAAAGTGAAGACGCGCAAGGACTTGGTGGTGCGGGCGCGCAAGGGCTACTACGCCCCGAAATTCTAGGGCTTCACACACGAAAAATTGGCCGCCTCGTCGATACTGCCGCTGCCCTTATAGCGAGCGACCAAAGGATAATTGCACAGCGGTCGTGTCCGTACCACCTTGCCCTCGACCACGCGGCTTGCCTCGATTCGCTCCGGCGCTGTACCCGCTTCCACCCACTTCACCAGCGGCGTCGCCGTATCGAACACGCCCGTCCCCACGCCTCCGCCGCAATGGAACATCCCCGGCACCATAAATAAGCGGAAGAAATCCGTGGTCGACGCGCCCAACTTCTCCGTGACATGTTCGTAGTATTCGACGCCCATGCGCGGATTCAATTGCGGATCGGCCCAGCCGTAATACATCACCAGCTTGCCGCCGTGCCGCATGAAAGCCGAAAGATCCGTGTCCGTCGCGTCCGCTATCTGCCGCAACTCATCCATCTGCGGCGGGCCCTTGTCGATATCGAACTGCGCGATCAGTTGCGTCGGATCGTTATCGGGGCCCTTATTCGAATCGAGCCCCTTGTTCCATGGCGCGATGTAACGCAGAAAATTCTGCGCGTAATTGGTCCACGTCCCCGGCCCGTTAGGGCCATTGACCTCTTGTCCCAGCCAAGCGCTTTCCGCGCCCACCGGCCAGCCCGGGAAATATCGCGTCCCCTGGCTCAATATATCGCCGTAAATCCGATCGAGCGCCGCAATCTGATTGCCGGTGAAACAATCAGGCTGGTCCGACCCTTCGGCGCAATGCGGCAGATCGCGCGCCGGTTTGAAATCGCAGCGCCGCGGATCTTCGATCAGCCCGTCCTTCAATCCATCCTTCGCATCGCACTGGTCGTAAACCCGGCTTGCCAGCAGCCCAAGCTTTGCGGCTGGAAACGGATTGGCGGCCATCCCCTGCATCCAGTAGGCGCGCGCCGTCATGGTCTGCGTCAGACTTACTTGCGGCGACCCCGCAATGATCCCGTCGAAGTCGTTGGGAAAACGCTGTGCAAGGATCAGGCCCTCGCGGCCACCCTGCGAACAGCCGTCGTAATACGATTTCGAAGGACCGGTCCCGTAGTAAGTTCGCGCCATCAACTTGGCGGCCTCGGCGGTCACGTGCAGGGAACGGAAACCGAAATCCAGCAGCTTTTGCCGGTTCAGCGCGAAGCTCGCCCCGGGCTCGGAAGCAGCCGAGTGCCCCGTGTCGGTGGCCGCAGTCACGAATCCGGCCTTCAGCCCATGCGCGCGATTGGCGATTCGCCCCGGCGTCTCAAACGATTCGCCGGCCCAGCCGCCATTGCCGAACATGTAGAGCCGCCCATTCCACGCTGTCGGCAGGTTCACCTCAATGTTGATCTCGGGAGGAACCATCAGGCTCACCCGGCAGTGCTCGGGAGCATTGGCCGAGGCTGGAATCACCCGTGCGCCGATCACCGAAAGATCGAAGCTCGTCAGGCTGCGCAGTTCACCGCACGCAATGGCAGGCTTGCCTGTGGGAGGGGGAGGCGTCCAATCGCGGAACTGCACGCCACCGCCGCCCTGGGCCAAAAGCGAAACCGCACAAACTATACCGGCAATCAAAAGCCGCATCGGAGCCTCCGCATTAGTGCACGATTCTATCGCAAGGTGGGGCAGATTTCCGATCTGCCCGCGGCTCTTCCAGGCACGCTCCGGCCTTACGCCAGCCACTTCCAGAAATAAAACAGCATTTTCTCCGTCCCCGTATTGGTGATGCCGTGCATCCGGTTCCCCGCGCAATACATCATCGATCCCGGTCCCACCTGGCAGGCCTGGCCATCCACCAGAATTTCGCCGGTGCCCTGCGCGATGAGCATGAACTCCTCCTCCGGATGCTGGTGCGGAGGGTGCGGACTCATGCCCGGATCCAATAACAGATTGCCCACCGTCATCGCCTTCAACTGATCGGTCGGGCCATGGAAGTAAATCTTCAGCGGCTGTCCATTCTCTTCGAGAGCGGTAGAAGTCGCCATATCGATCACGGCATTCGGTAACGGAAGAAACTCGGGAAAACCTGCCATAGGCGCCATTATCTCAATGCGACATCGCATACACCACGTAGTTCACGCCAATGCGAATTCCCAGCGCCGAAAACTTCTCGTCATAGTGCGGATCGTCGGCCCACTCCCAAGAATCGCCCAGATCCGAATTGACGCTCATCGCCACCATCAAGCGCCCCGCATCGTCGTAAATACCCCGCCAGCGCGCCGGACATCCCTCGCACTTATACGTGACGCCGGTCGAAAGGTAGCGCGCCCCGGGCACCTGGTAACGATCGCTCAGATCATAAACCGTTTTCAGAATCGGATCGCCTTCGGGAATATCGACAATCGGCCGGTCGGGGAACACGCGATCCATGCTCTCGCGAAATATCATCCACTGGGCCTCGCCCCAGAAATCGTCGCACATGAAAAACCCGCCGCGCAGCAGATACTCGCGCAGCTTTTTCGCCTGCGCCTCGGTCAGTTTCCACTGGCCGGTCTGCACCGCGTAAAGCCACGGCCAGTTATAAACGTCATCGCCATCGTCCAGATTTACGGGCTGTTCGGTGGAGCGCACATGCAGACGAGTAAGCCGACGGATGGCCTGCGAAAAATGCCGGTCCGCCCGTGGATAATCCTGCGTCCACATGGAATTTCCCTCGCGCCAGTCCCCGCTCCCGCGCCGGTAACCATAGCCACCGTAGGCCTGCGGATACATGAGCCGCGCAAACGCCCATTCGGTCTTTTCCTGCCAGTCCGAAGGAAGGGGGAAATTGTTGTACTCGATGCCGGGATATTCGCGAAAAGGACGCTGCCACGCCCAGACCGCGCTGAACGCGACGAGTGCGAGAGTAATCAGACCACGCGTCACTTTTTCCTGATCTGGTCGTTGATCGGAAAATCGTCGACGGGAAAATCGATAGGAGCCTTGGTCTGATCGAGTTCCTCCCACAGCGCCCCATCCGCAAAATCGACGGATTCCACGGTCATCACCGTCACAGCGGGATCGAGCCGCATCGCGTGCGCCTTCCGCTCCAAAGCCTTGACCTGCGCAAGATACACATCGATTTTTTTGGACGTGCCGGCTGCGAGCGAAACGTGAATGCGCGCGCCGTCCACCTCCTGCTCGAGAGAATCGGCCGTCACCAAAACCACTTTCAGATTCAGCGCCTGGATATCCTGCGTCGAGTAGTTGTGCAGAGTAACCGACTCAAAGCCAAACTCTTTCGAAGTTACCGGGTCTGAAACGACAACGGGAGATCCCCAGGTGGTGCGCGTTGTGAAGACGACATGCTCGGTGTCCGCCACCGCCGTGCCCAAAAACGTCGCAATCAGCGCAATCAAAACCCGCCGCATAACCGCCGCCTCAGCCCGATTATATCCGGCCCTGGTGAGGAATCCGGTAAGTGGGCGCGTGGGCGGAACGCTCCGCGTTTATTTCTTCAGGATGTGCCTTTGCGGGCATCGAGCATCCTTCGCCAGGCTTCGAGCAGCTGGGCGCGCGCTTCGTTCCCCATCGGCTCTGGCAGCGCGGCGGGTTGGTAGCGGCGGCAGAGCTCGACCGTTTTGCGCAGGCTCTCGGCAAATTCGATGCAGGGCGGGCAACCCGCCAGGTGAGTTTCGATCTCCGCGCAAGCCTCGGCCGGAAGATCGAGATTCAAATATTCCGACAGCATGGAAAAGATCTCCAGGCATTTTTCCGTGCGTTCATGCGGTTCCATGGGATTCTCCCGGCGTGCGCTTGCGCAGATAACTGTCCAGTTCGTGGCGGACGGCCAGACGGGCGCGATGCAGACGCGTCTTGACGACATCTTCCGTCAAATCCAGGATGTGGGCGGTTTCCTGCGTGGACAATTCCTCAACGTCCCGCAGCAGCATTACGGACTTGTAGTTTTCGGGAAGACCGGCGATGGCCCGATCCAGCGCCTGTCTTAATTCCGATTGCAGGACCTGGCGGTCCGGCAGTTCCGACCAATCCGCGATCTGGAATTTGGCGGGCAGATAGTCGTCGAGCGAAAGTTCGTGAGCGGGCGCGAACACGCTTTTGCGCCGTTTCATGAGACAGGCGTTACGGGCAATTTGAAAGACCCAGGGACGTACGCGCTCGGGCTCGCGCAGATTGTGGAAGTTCTCGAACACGCTGAGCAGGGCCTCCTGCGCCACTTCCTCGGCGTCTTCACGATGCCCGCACATGAGCCAGCTATAGCGGAAGATTTTATTGCGGAAGTGTTCCACAAAGCGGTCAAACGCCTCAGGTTTTCCGGCAATCAGCTGACGCGCGAGTTCAGTTTCGGCAGGCCGGTCCAATAGTCATTATCGCCTCCGCTCCTGGGGGGGGCCGTCACCGCCAGGGAGACGGGCGGGGTGTGGATCGACACTTCGATAGTGGGCGCATTGAGCAGCGTGGCGTGAATCAGACAAGCTTTCACGGCGCGCAGAAGGCCCGCTTGATGACGTTCGTCGAGATTCGGCACTTCGACATCGATCTGAAACGAGGCGAGGCGGGCGGGCTGCTGGGCCTTTTCGGCGTTGACCCGAACCTGCAGGTTGGCGGTGGGCAGCGCGCGCACCTTCAGGTATTGAACCGCATAGTATGCCGCGCACGTCGCGAGCGCGGTGAGCAGAAACTCGGGCGGCGACATGCCTTCGTCGGAGCCGCCATTATCGCGCGGCTGATCGCAGAGTACCCGATGACCTCGCGCCTCTGCGGCGAACTTTGTGCCTCCCAGATAATCGGCCAGAACTTCCATAACTTTTTGCTCCCATTTCTTCAGGATGCAAACTTCGATGAAAGGTGACATGTCACCCCTCGAACAATAACTGCATCCTGAGTTCCGGACGCAATGCAGAAAACGCTGCCCTTGCTGGTTTTAGCGCCATACCTGTGTGTGGCACAGGACGCAATATCGCTGAAAGACGCCGTTCACATGGCGCTCGATAATAACAGATCGGTGGCTGCGTCGGCTGCGGCTGGCAAGGCCGCGGAAAGCGGGGCCGCGCGGGTGCGGGCAGGAAAACTGCCGAGGGTCGACTATACGGAATCGTGGACGCGCAGCGATAATCCGGTGTTTGTTTTCTCTTCCTTATTGACGCAGCACCAATTCGCCGCGCAAAACTTTCAGCTGGGACGGCTCAACCGGCCTGACTTCCTGAATAACTTCCAATCGCAGATCACCGCTGACCAGGCGCTGTATGACGCAGGCGAGACGAAACACGCTGTGCGCGCGGCAGAGTTGACTAAGAACATGACGGGCGAAGAAAGCCGGCGTATTCAAATGGAAACGATCGCGGCGGTGATCCGCTGCTGGTATGACGTTCTGCTGAGCGCGGAGCAGGTTGACGCGACCGGCGAAGCTATGCGATCGGCGGAGGCGGACCTCGAACGCGCGCGGGCAATCCGGTCGGCGGGAATGTCAACCGACGCGGACGTCCTTTCGATCCGCGTGCATCTGGCCGGCGTTCATGAGCGGCAGATCCGGCGCGGGGCGGACCTGGATGTGGCCCGTGCCGCGCTAAACGATGCGCTCGGATTGCCGCTCGAAACCGCGCATATTTTGACCGGTGGGCTGACGCCTTTGAAGCTTGCGGCGGTGCTGCCGGAGGAGTACGAAGGGAAAGCGCTCACCGATCGGCCCGAGGCTCGGCAAGCGAAGTTGGCTGCGGACCTGGCTGAGAATCGGCTGGCTGCGGCGCGGGGTGGCTACCTGCCTCAGGTAGGCGTTCACGCGGCATTTGAGGCGGACCGCCAAAATTTCTACGCCCGCGGCGGCGCCAACTGGCTGGTCTCGATCGGACTGCGCTGGAACTTATTCAACGGGGACGGGGATAAGGCGCGCATCGCCGAAAGCACGTTCGCGCTGCGCCGGAGCGAGGCCGAACGCGATCGCGCCGATTCCGCTATACGGTTGCAAGTGCGGCGGGCATTTGCGGATCTGCGCGCGGCGGACGAACGTATCGAAGTAGCGCGGGCGTCAGTCGCCGAGGCGGAGGAGAGTCTGCGCATTACGCAGAACCGCTACGCGGCGGGGATCGGGAACGTGACCGATTTGCTGCGCACCGAGACGGCGGTGCTGGAGGCGCGCACACAACACCTGGCCGCAATTCGCGATCAACGGGTGTCGGCGGCCCTGCTCGAACTGGCGGCGGGGACATTGAGCGCCGAATCGGAGGTTCTGAATTAGATGAACTGGCTTTCGATAGTGCCGATTGGTTTTGGCTTGTGGCTGGCGGCGTGCGGCGAGAAGGTGGCGGAGAAGCCGGTGGCATCCGCGGCGCCTGTTGCGGTTTCCACGGTGACGGCGGCCATTGAGAACTGGCCCGCGCAGTATGAAGCGACGGGGACGGTTCGCGCCCGGACTTCGATTGCGATTGCCGCCAAACTGACCGGTTACGTCCGCGAAGTTAAGGCGCAGGCTGGCGACAGCGTGCGCGAGGGCGACTTGCTGGTGAGGCTCGACACGGCGGATCTGGATGTCGGCTCGCGGCGCGCGGAGGCGGCCCGTGACGTATTGCGGATGGCGGCGCCCGAAGCCGACAGCGGTGTGCGGGCGGCGCAGGCCAATCTCGATTTGGCGCGCGTGACGTTCGGCCGCATGCAGGAATTGTTTCAGAAGAAATCGATTTCCGATCAGGAGTTGGATGAGGCGTCGGCTCGGCTCAAAGGCGCGCAGGCGGCGTTCGATGCGGCGCAGGCTCGGCGCGTGCAACTGAACTCGAAGGTCGCTGAAGTGGATCAGGAAGTGCGCGCGGCGGAGATCGCCCGCGGTTATGCGGAGATTCGCGCGCCGTTCGGTGGGGTTGTGGTCTCGCGGTCGGTCGATCCCGGCGGGTTGGCCATGCCCGGTGTGCCACTGATGACGATGGAACGCGCAGGCGCCTATCGGTTTGAGGCATTGGTGGAGGAATCGCGGCTGCCGGCGATTCGAGTCGGTCAGGCGGTATCGGTCACGCTCGACAACGTGGATCGCGCTATCGATGCACGCGTATCGGAAATCGTTCCCGCGGTGGATGCCGCATCGCGCGCGTATGCGGTACGGATTGATTTGCCCGCGCTGGCGGCAATTCGCTCCGGCGTGTTCGGGCGCGCGGATTTTCAATTCGGGAGCAGGGCGCTGTTGGCGGTTCCGGCCGGGGCCGTCACGGACCGCGGCCAGTTGCAATCGGTGCTGGTGGCGGATGCCGGCGTCGTCCGCACGCGTCTGATTACCACAGGCAGAAGGTGCAACGATCGGGTGGAAGTTCTGACGGGTCTGAGCTCCGGCGAGAAGGTTATCTTTCCGGTTCCGCGTGAACTGGTGGATGGCGCGCGGATTGAGGTTCTGCCGTGACGGAGGGTCAACTGGGTCCGGCGGGGAAACTGGCGAAAGCCTGGATTGGATCGAAGCTGACGCCGCTGGCGATCGCCGGGTCCTTATTGCTGGGGGCATTTTCGGTGTGGAAACTGCCGCGCGAAGAAGAGCCGCAGATCGTTGTGCCGATGGCTGACGTGTTTGTCCAGATGCCGGGCGCGTCGGCGCGGGAAGTGGAAGAGCGGGTCACCAAACCGATGGAGAAATTGCTCTGGGAGATCCCGGGGGTGGAGTATATCTACTCGACGTCGAGCCCCGGGATGTCTACGGCAATCGTGCGGTTCCTGGTGGGGCAGGACGAGGAGAAGAGCATCGTGCGGCTGAACCAGAAGCTGAATGCAAATCTGGATTCGATTCCGCCGGGCGCGTCGCTTCCTTTGGTGAAGCCGCGCTCGATCGACGACGTGCCGATTCTGGCGCTTACATTCTGGAGCGCGCGGTATGGCGACTTCGAATTGCGGCGCATCGCGGCGCAGGTGGAAGACAGCATCAAGCAGACTCCGGATGTTTCCGCAATGGCTCTGATCGGCGGCGCGCGGCGCGAGATTCAGGTTACACTCGACACGTCGCGGCTGAGCGCTTACGCTCTCTCGCCTTTGCAGGTGGTCGAGGCTTTAGGGCTTTCGAACAAACGCACGCTGCCGGGAGAGTTCGCCCGCGGCAACCGGCAGTATCTTCTGGAGACCGGCCAGTTCCTCTCCAGTGCGGATGACGTTCGCAACGTTGTCGCGGGCGTTGCCAATCAGAAACCGATCTTCGTACGGGATGTGGCCCAGGTGACCGACGGCGGCGAGGAACCCGCCCAATACGTGCGCTTCTCGGAGGGAAAGGGCTTTTACCCGGCGGTTACGATTGCGATTTCGAAGCGCAAGGGGACCAATGCGGTGACGGTGGGCGAGGATGTGCTGCATCGCCTGGAACCGTTGCGGGGCGGCGTGATTCCCTCGGACGTAAAGATGACCGTCACGCGGAATTATGGAGACACGGCGAAGGAGAAATCGAACGAGCTGCTTTGGCACATGCTGATTGCGGTGATTTCGGTAAGCGCGCTGATCGCCGTTACGCTGGGGCTGCGGGAATCCCTGATCGTGTTTATTGCGATTCCGGTGACGCTGGCTTCGACCCTCACGGTTTTCTACCTTTACGGTTACACCCTGAACCGGATTACTTTGTTCGCGTTGATTTTTTCCATCGGCATTCTGGTGGACGACGCCATTGTGGTGGTAGAGAATATCGTGCGCCATTGGCGCATGCAGGCGAACCGCAACAGAGCGCCGTTCGAGGTCGCGGTGGAGGCGGTGGCCGAAGTGGGTAATCCCACCATCCTCGCCACACTGACCGTGGTAGCGGCGATTTTGCCCATGGCGTTTGTGGGTGGGCTGATGGGGCCGTATATGCGCCCGATCCCGATCGGCGCCAGCGCGGCGATGTTGTTCTCTCTTCTTGTTGCGCTCACCGTGACGCCGTGGGCCGCGGTACGGATTCTCAAGCCCGGCGGGCATAGCGAGGGCGAGCGCGAGGATTTCGTAACGCGGCTGTACCGCCGCTTCATGGGCAGCTTGTTGCACCGGGGCATGCTGCGCTGGTGCTTTCTTGGTGGCGTGGTGGTGCTGTTGCTCGCCTCCTGCTCGCTGTTTTATTTTGGCCTGGTCAAGGTCAAAATGCTGCCGTTCGATAACAAGAGCGAGTTTCAGGTGATTGTCGATATGCCCACCGGCACTACGCTCGAAGAAACCGCCCGCGTAACGCGGCTGCTGGCGGAAGAGACGGAGAAGCAGCGCGAGGTGGTGAATGTGGAGACCTATGTGGGAACGGCGTCGCCTTACAACTTCAACGGCCTCGTGCGGCATTACTATTTGCGGCGTGGGCCCAACGTGGCGGATATTCAGGTGAATCTGCTTGCGAAGAGCGCGCGCGAATTGCAGAGTCACGAGATCGCCAAACAGGTGCGTATACGGATTCAGCCGATCGCCGATCGCCATGGCGCGCGCATCAAAGTGGCCGAGGTGCCCCCGGGTCCTCCGGTGCTCGAGACGCTGGTGGCGGAAGTTTACGGGCCGGACATGGGCCGGCGTATTGCGCTGGCGCGGCAGATCAGGGATTTATTCCGGCGGACCAATGGCGTGGTGGATGTCGATTGGTACGTGGAGGACGATCAGGCGAAGTATCGCCTGTTGGTCGACGAGGAGAAGGCTGCCATCGACGGAATCTCCGAGGACGACATCGCGCGGACCATGCAGGTAGCTTCAGCGGGGTCCACGGCAGGGCTCCTGCATCAGGATGCGGAGAAGGAAGATGTGGCGCTTACGGTGCGCCTCGACCGGGCCACGCGTTCCGATATGGAGCGCATGATGGGTTTGAAAATCAACGGGCGCAATGGACACGAGGTTGCTGTTGGAGAACTTGTGCATGTGGAGAAAGCGATCGGAGACAAGAGCATTTACCACAAAAATCTGATGCCGGTTACGTACGTAACGGCCGATATTGCGGGCGAAATCGAGAGCCCGGTTTATGCGGTGCTGAAACTGGGGCCGCAGATTGACAAGATCGGGATTCCCGAAGGCTACCGGATCGAGCAGCATATGGCGGCGCTGCCATCCGACCCGGGGCGGTACTCGATGAAATGGGATGGGGAGTGGCACATCACTTATGAGGTATTTCGCGATCTGGGAATTGCGTTTGCGGCGGTGCTGGTCTTGATTTACGGCCTGGTGGTTGGGTGGTTCCAGTCGTTCCTTACGCCGTTGATCATTATGGCGGCAATCCCGTTTTCGCTGGTGGGGATTGTGCCGGCGCACGGATTGCTGCACGCGTTCTTCACGGCGACCTCGATGATCGGGTTCATAGCGGGGGCCGGAATCGTGGTGCGGAATTCGATCATCCTGGTGGATTTCATTGAATTGCGTCTGGCGCAGGGGATGCCGCTCGATGACGCGGTGATCGATGCCGGGGCGGTGCGATTCAGGCCGATGATGCTGACCGCCGCGGCGGTTGTGGCCGGGTCCTCGGTGATTCTCTTCGATCCCATTTTTCAGGGGTTGGCGATTGCGTTGATGGCGGGTGAGATCGCTTCGCTGATGCTCTCGCGCATGACGGTGCCGGTGTTGTTTTATGTCTTCAATCGAAGGAGGAGAAAGTCTGTATGACCGTTGACAGATATCTGCGTATGATCGCGGGTGCCTTTGTGGTGGTGAGCCTGGCGCTCGGATATTGGACGAGTCCGTATTGGTATCTTTTTACCGCGTTCGTCGGATTGAATCTGTTTCAATCGGCCTTTACGAATTGGTGTCCGGCGATGACGATTCTTCGGAAGCTGGGCATTCCCGGATAGCTATGTGCCTGGGAGGTGAACGTCGAGCTGGAGCAAATCCTTATCTGCGTCAGGCCGGGGGCGCCCGAAGCAGGAGAGCTTGTGCGATTCGGGCATGCGCGAAGGATCGCCGAATGTTCGTCCCGGGGAGGGCACAGCCAATCGGCGTTTCTTCTTTCGCAACGGGATGCTGGAGCTGCGTTGGGTAGTGCAGTGAGAGGGCTGATTGCCTGCTCACTCTCGAATCGGACGACCCCGGCAGCAGAAGAAGCTGGACTTTCGTCACACCTTCCGCTGGTGCTCACACGCTGAGTAAGTTGCCGATCAGTGCGAGCAGGCGCGGGTGTATACTCGCGGGCATGAAATTCTCACGCCGAACAGCCATGCAGGTTGCGGGCGCGGGCGCACTCACGCCTTTCGCCGCCGCGGAACTGGATGCCGCCCAGGTGCCTGCCCCGCCGAAAGAAGGACCGGACACACCTAAGATCGCCTTGAGCACCGGGGACAGCGGCATCGCATTCGGTGGCCGTGGCCGGGCGGCCAACGAACCCGCTCCCGATCCCACCGCGGGTCCGCGTCGTATCAAACAACTGGGCGTGAACTGGGTGTTGGGCGGAGGTCCGAACCAACTTCCGTGGACGGAAGAAGTCCTCACGAGGACGATGGAACCGTGGAAGGCCGCGGGCATCACAGTCGGCAACCTGATGATCAATTTGTCGAACGACATCCTCTATGGGAAGGAAGGCAACAAGCGCAACGACGACACCGAAAAAATTAAACAGTCGATTGTCGCCGCGGGCAAGGTTGGACTGCCGGTGGTCGAATACAACTTCTATGCGCATCGCGCCATGGAGGGGTATTTCGAAGAAATCGACACGGAGCGCGGCAACTCCGGCTGGACCAGCTTCGATAACGAACTGGTGCAGACCGCCGACCGGCCGTACGAAACTCGGCCCGAGGAAAAAGGTATGAAGTTCAAAGATCTGCCGCCGCTGCCCAACGAAGGGGCGCATAATCTGGACGAAATGTGGAACAACATCACGTGGTTCCTGAAGGCGGTCATCCCCACGGCGGAGAAGGCGGGCGTGCGTCTGGCGCTGCATCCCAATGATCCGCCGGCGCCGGTCAGCCGAGGCTCGCAGCAGATCATGGGCTCGGTGGCGGGCTGGAAGAAGCTGATTTCGATCGTGAATAGTCCTTCGAATGGCATCACCTTCGATTGCGGGGTGACGCGCGAAATGGGTGAAGATCCGGTTGAGGTGTGCCGGTACTTCGCCTCGCGCGACCGCATCAACCATGTGCATTTCCGCAATGTACTGGTGATCAAGCCGTATGAGCGATACCGCGAAGTGTGGATCGACGAAGGTCTGAATAACATGTTCGCGGTGATGAAGGAGCTGGTGAAGAACAAGTACCGGCACGAGATATATCCGGAGCATCCGCGGCGTCTGGATTACGATGCGGAGCGGGGCCGCATCGGCGGCTATCCTGGCGGGGGCGGATATGCCGCGTATGCGTACAACGTTGGTTACGCGCGCGCCATGCTGCAGGCGGCCATGTCGTAAATAAAGCAAACTTTCGGCGCGCACGGACGTATTGATCTGCATGCGACAACTTCTGCGCCGATTGATGCGCGCGCCCTTGTTCACCACGGTGACACTGATTACGCTCGCCATCGGGATCGGCGCCAACACGGCAATTTTCAGCGTTGTCGACGGCATCCTCCTGAAACCGCTCCCCTATACCGATCCCGATCGATTGGTCGGGATTTGGCACACGACGGCGTTAGCCAACTTTAAAGAGCTGAACGCATCGGCCTCCAACTACTTCACCTATCGCGAGGAAAATCGTACCTTCGAGGATGTCGGCCTGTATACCGGGGGTTCGGTTGCGGTAACGCAGATCGGCGATCCCGAGCAAGTGCGCGCTCTGTTCGTTACAGATGGGGTGCTGCCGATTCTGGGGATCAAACCGTTCCTCGGCCGCTTCTTTACTCGCCAGGACGATACGGATGGCAGCCCCGCTACCGTGGTGCTGACCTATGGCTACTGGCAGCGCCGGTTTGGCGGTGCGGCATCGGCGGTGGGACGGCGCATTGTGGTCGGCGGGCGCGCCCGGGAAATCATCGGTGTGACGCCACGCGGCTTTCGATTCATGAACCCGCAGCCCGAGTTGGTGATCCCGTTGATGTTCAATCGGGCCAAAGTTACGCTGGCAAATTTCAGCCATCAGGCAGTGGCAAGGCTCCGGCCAGGCGTCACCCTCGCGCAGGCGAATGCCGACGTGGCGCGCATGCTGGCTATCGAGCCGAGGAAATTTCCGCCGCCGCCCGGCTTCACGATAAGCATGTTTATGGACGCGAAGATCGGCCCCAACGTGCGCCCGTTTGCTTATGATTTCGTGGGTGACGTCGGCAAAGTGCTCTGGGTGCTGATGGGAACTATCGGCGCGGTGCTGCTGATCGCCTGCGCCAATGTGGCGAATCTGCTGTTGGTGAGAGCGGAAGGCCGGCAGCAGGAACTGGCCATCCGCGCGGCCCTCGGCGCCGGATGGGGCCACATCGCACGCGAATTGCTGATCGAGAGCGTCACGCTGGGATTAGCCGGCGGCGTTCTCGGGCTGGGCGTGGCTTATACGGCGCTGCGCCTGCTGGTTTGGATCGCTCCGGCGAACCTGCCGCGTCTCGACGAGATTTCAATCGATCTGCCGGTGCTGCTGTTCACCCTCGGCGTCTCGCTGCTGGTAGGGCTGCTGTTCGGCGCTTTGCCGATCCTGAAATATGCGGGCGCACAGCTGGGAACGGGTCTGCGCCAGGGTGGCCGCAGCATCAGTCAGAGCAGGGAACGGCACCGCGCGCGCGGCGTACTGGTGGTGGTGCAGGTGGCGCTGGCTTTGGTTTTGCTGATCGGTTCGGGCCTGATGGTGCGCACGTTCTTAGCCCTGCGGCAGGTTCAGCCGGGCTTCACGCATCCCGAAGAACTGCTGACGCTGCGGGTCTCGATTCCCGAGGCGCAGGTGAAGGAACCGGAGCGCGTGGTTCGGATGTTCAGCGACATTCTCGCAAAGATAGTGAGTGTTCCGGGCGTGCGGTCGGCCTCCCTCACGAGTTCCATCATCATGGACGGAGATACGGATAATGATCTGCTCTTCGCGGAAGATCATCCCGTCGCCGATGGAAAGCTGCCGCCTGTCCGCCGTTTCAAATTCATCGGACCGGGTTACTTCTCGACCATGGGAAATCCGCTGGTGGCGGGCCGCGAGCTGACATGGACGGACGTCTACAGCTACAGACCGGTGGGGATGATTTCCGAAAAGATCGCTCGCGAATACTGGCATGATCCCCAGGCGGCGCTGGGAAAACGCATCCGGGAGAACCCGAAGGGCGAGTGGCGCGAAATCATCGGAGTGGTGAAAGACGAGTACGACGACGGGGTGCAGAAGCAGCCGCCCGCCATCGTGTACTGGTCCATGCTGCGGAAAAATTTGCTTGACGGGTCCCTGACGACACAACGAAACATGGCGTTCATCATTCGCAGCAAGCGAACCGGTTCGGCTGCGTTTGCCGACGAGATTCGGCGGGCAGTGTGGTCGGCGAGTCCAAACTCTCCGCTGGCGAATGTGCGCACGCTCGATGAGATCTACGGTAAATCGATGGCGCGGACATCGTTCACGCTGTCGATGCTGGCGATCGCCGGGGGGATGGCGCTGGTGCTGGGGCTGGTTGGAATCTACGGAGTGATTTCCTACTCGGTGGCACAGCGCAGGCGCGAGATCGGCATCCGCATGGCGCTGGGCGCGCGGACGCGGGAGATCAGCGGGATGTTCGTTCGGTATGGGCTCGGGCTGGCGGGGATCGGCGTGATCTGCGGACTCGGAGCGGCGGCGCTGCTGACGAGGCTGCTGTCGGCTTTATTGTTCGGAGTCACGGCGAGCGATCCATCGACTTATGGGGCGATGGCGTTGGTTTTGGTTGGGGCGGCCGTGCTGGCGAGTTATCTGCCCGCGCGCAGAGCTTCAGCGGTGGACCCGGTCGAGACTTTGCGGGCGGAGTAGGGCTTGCGGTCTAATTAATAGGTGTGAATCGTGCCTTGAGGAAGTACTGGATCGCGCCGACGATCGTAGTCGGCACCTTGACTTTGCTCGCACAGGACAAGCCGGCCGCCGGTCCATTTACCGCCGAGCAGTCGGGCGACGGCCGGAAGCTATATCAGGCCATGTGTGCCTCGTGTCACCGCCCCGACCTCTCGGGCCACGGCGACACGCCCCAGCTTGCCGGGAAATACTTCGTAAAGCAATGGCGCGACCGCAGCGTGCAGGATCTGATGGGCTACCTCCGCACCACCATGCCGCCGCGCTCGCAGGGCACCCTGACGGACGAAGCGGCGGCCGATCTGGTCGCCTTCATTCTCGAATCGAACGGCGCGACTGCCGGCAGCGCGCCTTTGACGCAGGCCACCAATGTGGCGATCCGCAAGATTCTTCCTGTGGACGTTCCAGCGTTTTCTAATCCAGAGATGAGCCTGAAGACGAGGTTAGCAGGCCGGGATTGATCTCCTTTCGGTTTTGATTTTTTGGACAGGGTAATAAGCCGTGGGAAAGTGGGAATCCTGCCGTTGGATTT
>Ga0302320_10004005_pt1 | contig 33671 bp, 30 predicted proteins | sample Bog_T0_3_FD_202130 | JGI IMG/M metagenome (GOLD analysis project Ga0302320, IMG submission 202130) | Peat permafrost microbial communities from Stordalen Mire near Abisko, Sweden - Bog_T0_3 | ecosystem: Environmental > Terrestrial > Soil > Wetlands > Peat | place: Sweden: Abisko, Stordalen Mire... | reverse complement strand
GCGGAAGCCCGTGGCCCGGATCGCGCGCGCGATCGCCGGATAGTTGAGTTCCTGGCGCCCGTCCAGCTCGTGGCGGCCCGGAACCCCGCCGGTATGGTAATGCCCGATCCAGCGGTGGTGCCGCTCGATCGTGCGGATCACATCCCCCTCCATGATCTGCATGTGGTAGATGTCGTACAGGAGCTTGAAGCGCTCGGAGCCGATGCGCCGCGCCAGCTCCACCCCCCAGGCGGTGTGGTCGCACATGTAATCCGGGTGGTCCACTTTGCTGTTCAGGAGCTCCATCTGCACGGTGACCGCGCACCGCTCCGCCGCGGCGACGATCGGCCGCAGGCCCTCCGCGCAGTGGTCCAGGCCCTGCTCGTCGGGCAGGCCCGCGCGATTGCCGGAAAAGCAGATCACACTCGGGATTCCCGCCGCGGCGCAGGCCTCGATCCGCGCGATCATGGCCGGGATCTGGAGCGCGTGGTGCTCCCGGCGGTTGAGCCCGGCCGTGATCGTGGTGGCGCCGGTGGCCATGGCGCAGGTGAGCCCGAACTGCCGGACGACCGGCCAGTCCTCGGGCCCCAGCAGTTCGACCGACTCAAGCCCCAGCGCGCGGGCGGCCCGGGCGAGTTCCGCCACGGACAGATCCGGATAGCACCAGCGGCAGACGGACTGGCGCAGGGGCGGCCCGGAAGCGGTCACGGTCCGGCCTCCGCGCTGCGCACCGTGGTCCGGCCCGCGTTCAGGCCGGCGGCGCTCGCGGCCACGGTGATCGTCCCGGTCTGGCCGGCCCGGGTGCGCACGATCGCCAGGGCCAGGCCATTGAAGGCGTCGTGTTCCCGGCCCTGGAAGGGCTCGAAGCTGGTCGCGTCGCCGTCGTCCACGGCGATCAGGTCGCCGGGCCCCGAGACCGCGAAGCCCAGGTGGTCGTGCGCGCGGGGGACCAGCGTGCCGGCCGCATCCGTGACGGCCACGGTGACAAAAACCAGATCCCGGCCGTCGGCGGCGAGGACCGGCCGATCGGCCCTGAGCTCAAGCCTGGCCGGGGCGCCCGCGGTCCGCTGGACGTCCTCCGCCCAGGGACGCCCCCCCTTGTAAGCGACGACCTTCAGTTCGCCCGGCTCGTAGACGACGTCATCCCAGCGCAGGCGGTAGGTGAAGGGAGCCTTCGCCTTGCGCCCGAGCGAGCGGCCGTTGAGAAAAAGCTCGGCCGCGTCGCCGGAGGTGTACACCTGGACCGGGGTCACCTGGCCGACGCGCTCCGGCCAGGTCCAATGCGGCACCAGGTGGGCCATCGGCAGGTCGGGCCGCCAGTGCGCCTGGTACAGATAGAAACGGTCCTTCTTGAAGCCCGCCAGGTCGATGATGCCGAAATACGAGCTGCGCGCCGGATCGTTCTTGGTCCCGAAGGGCGTGGGCTCGCCGAGATAGTCCCAGCCGGTCCAGACGAATTCGCCGGCCACGTAGGGGTCGCGGTCTTCGGCCGCGAACTCGCGGTCCGGCGGCCAGGCCCACGGCGGGGCGTAGTAGTCGTAGGAGCTGACCTGGAAATCGGCGGTGCGCCCCTGCAGCTTGTCCTCGACCAGCGGAAAGACGTAGACGCCCCGGGAGCTGACCTCCGATTCGGTCTCGCTGCCGAAGATCGTCTGATGCGGGCGGGCCGCGTGCAGCGGGGCGTAGAGCTGCGAGCGGTAGTTGACGCCGAACACATCGACGATCCCCGCGAAGCCGTTGAAGCCGGCGTCCGCATTGTTGCAGGCGGAAGTCACCGGCCGGGTCGGATCCTCCGCGTGCGCCAGGCGCTGCAGTTCGCCACCGATCCGCACGCCGTCGGCATTCTTCTGCTCCGGGATCTCGTTGCCGATGCTCCAGAGGATGACGCAGGGGTGGTTGCGGTCCCGGCGGATCTGCGCCCGCAGGTCCGCCACATGCCAGTCGGCGAAGAGCAGGTGGTAATCGTTGGGCCGCTTCGGCAGCATCCAGCAGTCGAAGGCTTCGTCCATGACCACCAGGCCCATCCGGTCGCACAGGTCCAGCAGCTCGGGGGCGGGCGGATTGTGGCTGGTGCGGATCGCGTTGCAGCCCATCTCCTGCAGCTCCTGCAGCTGGCGCTCCAGCGCGCGCTCATTGAGGGCGGACCCCAGGGCTCCCAGGTCGTGGTGGTCGCACACCCCTTGGATCCTCAGGACTTCGCCGTTGAGGAGAAATCCGCGGCCCGGGTCAAATGCGATCGACCGGATGCCAAAGGGCGTCTCGGATTGGTCGACGGCGGCCCCGTCCTGCGTGACGGTCGTGACCGCGACGTAGCGCTGCGGCGCGCGGGTGCTCCACAGGCGCGGATGCTCCACGGCGATGGCCTGCTCCAATTCGGCGCTCGCCCTTCCCCCCAGGCGGACCGCCGCCGGACCGCTGGCGTCGACCGGACCGCCCTCGCGCCGGCCGTCGGCCCCCAGGGCGTAGATCTCCGAGCGAAGGGTCACGTCCGCCTGGTCCGCCCCGTCGTTGGCGAGCGTGACCTTGAGGTCCACGGTCGCCTGGTCGGCCGTCACCTCCGGAGTTGTCACCGCGGTGCCCCAATGCGCGATATGCACGGGGGCGGTCTTGACCAGCCAGAGGTGGCGGTAAAGGCCGCCCCCGGGATACCAGCGGGACGACTCGGGCGGATTGTCGAGGCGGATCGCCAGGACATTGTCGGCCCCGGGGCGCGCAAAGTCCGTGAGGTCGAGCGCGAAGGAGGCGTAGCCGTAGGGCCAGCCGCCCACCAGGCGGCCGTTGAGCCACACGCTCGCGTAGGACATGGCGCCGTCGACTGCCAGCACGAGGCGCCGCCCCTGGTCCGCCGCGGGCAGCTCGAGGTGCCGGCGGTACCAGGCAACGCCCCAGTACGGCAGGCGCGCCGTGTCCCCGCTGTACTCAGGGTGGAAGGGGCCCTCGATGCCCCAGTCGTGCGGCAGGTTGAGCTGGCGCCACTGGGAATCGTCGAAGCCGGGGGCGGCCTGCGCCGGCGCCGCCGGGAACTCGCCGGGCGGCCGCAGGGTCCGCTCCGCCGCCGCCAGGAAATCGTTGCGCGCGGGCAGGAGCCACGGCTTCAAGTCGGCGTAAGCCAGGCCGGCGCCGGCGGCCGGGCCGTCCGCCTTCGCGAAGCGCCAGCCCGCATCGAGCGAAAGGCGCTCGCGCGGCGGGGTGGCCGCGGCGAAAGCCGGGGCCGGGGCCAGGAACGCGCTGGCGGCGGCGAGCGAAGGGACGATGAGCAGGCGGAAGGATCGGTTCGACATCGGGGGCAGGGCCGCGGGCGGCGCGGCGGTCCTGCCGCGGCGCTTCAGCCGGCAGCGTTCTGCCAGGGGGCCGCCCGGGAGGCAATGCCGATCCGGCGGCGCGGGCGCGCGGGCCTACGGCGTGTCGTTCGGTTTCAGCGAGAAATTCAGGCTCGCGCTGTCGCTGCGCTTGTCCGGGCGCACGCCGACCCCGGCCCGGATCTCGTGGAAGGCCTCCAGCACCGCGGCGTCGAAGGCGCCGTTGCCGGAGGGCCGGTCGAGCTCGACGTTGGAGATCGATCCGTTCGCCGAGACGTAGAATTTCACGTGCACGGTCAGCGAATCGCTCGCATCCGGCGGGGCCACGAAGCTCTCCCGCAGGCGCTCCTCGAGAAACGCGTAATACGCCTCCATGAGGCTGCCCTCCTCGCGGGTCAGGGCCTTGCCGCCCGCTCCGCCCACCTTGTTGGCCGTCGAGCCGCCGACCACCCCGCCGGCGATGCCCTGGCCATGCTCCTTCAGGTACTCGTCGTAGGTGATCTGCTTTTGCTGGGCCGCCAGGCGCTTCGCCTCCGCCGCCGCCTTGCGCTTTTCCTTCGCCTCGATCCGGCTCTCCGTGCGGGTGGCCGTCCGGGCGACCGAGCGGCTGAAGTCCGGAATCGGCGGGACGGGCTTGGTCCGGACCGGCGCGGGCTTGACGGGCGCCACCGGCGTCGGCGTCGCCTCCAGGGGGGCCGGTTGCGGCGGCGCGGGCTGCGGCGGGACCGGCAGCGGCGGCAGCACCGGCGCGGAGATCGAGACCTGGGCGGCATCCGGGCTGCCCAAAGCCGGCGCCTCCGTGGCGCCGTAGTTGCTCCCCTCGCCGGCGACCAGTTCGAAGACCTTCTGGGTCGGGGGCGCGGCCACCTGCGTCAGGTAGGCGAAGAGCACGCACAGGGCCACCACCGCGGCGTGCAGCAGCGCCGAGAGGACGTACGCCTGCGCTGATCGCTCGGACATGGCGGCCTATTCGTTCGGCTTGGTCGGCAGGCTGATCCGGGTCAGGCCGGCCCGCATCAATTCGTTCAACACCGCCGCATATTTCTGGAACGGCACCGAGGCGTCGCAGCGCACGGTGACCACCGGAGGCTTGGGCTCGGCCGCGAACGCCAGGAAGCGCGTGTGCAGTTCGGACAGGGACACCGGCGTGGCGGCCGGCGAGAGATAATAGGCGCCGCCGGCGTCGATCGTGACGGTGACAAAATGATCGCCGGGCTCGGGCCGGGTCGGCTCCGCCTTGGCCACCGTCGGCAGGTTGACCCGCATGGTCTGCTCCTTGTCGATCAGGGGGGTGGTGATCATGAAGATCACCAGCAGCGTGAAACCCAGGTCGATCAGGTTCGTCACGTTCAGCTCCGCGATCGGATGCGACTGGCGCTGACGGCGAAAGGTGCGGGCCATGGCGATCGTGCTCCCGCCTCAGCTTTCGAGTTCGATCCGGTCGGCCAGGGCGCTGGCGAAGTTTTCCAGCTCCGTGATCATGACCTTGGTCTTGCCGAAGAGCCAGTTGTAGCCGAAGACCGAGGGGATCGCCACCGCCAGGCCCGAGATCGTCGTCAGGAGGGCGCCCGAGAGCCCGGGAGCCAGCGTGAGGATGCTCGCCGTCTGCTGGAGCGAGACATCGTTGAAGGCCGTCATCACCCCCCACACCGTGCCGAGCAGCCCGAGGAAGGGCGCCCCCGAAACGATGCTGGCCAGGAAGATCATGCTCGATTCATAGCGCAGGGTCTGGCGGGCGAGCGCCCGCTGGATGGCGTTTTCCGCGTGCTCCAGGCGGAAACGCGAGGTGTCGATGCCCTTCTCCTTGCCGATCGCGGCCGCGCGCCAGTAGGCCTCGATCGCCTCGCTGAAGAGGTCGGCGTACGGGATCGCGCGCTGGTTGCGGAAGGATTCCGGCAGGTCGAGGATCCGCCGCTCCTCGCGCAGCCGCTGGTCGAAGGCGTGGTTCAGCCGGCGCAGGGCGATCAGGTCGTTGCGTTTGCCGAGCATCACCGCCCAGGCGATGATGCTGCAGACGGCCAGGCCGGAGGTGATGATCTGTCCGACGCCCTCGCAGCGTTCGAAAACGGTGATCGGATTGGTAATGGCGAGGCTCGGAACCAGGAAAAAGGAGGCGGGCATGTGGTCGCCAGGACTGTTGGCGGTTTGCGCCGCGCCTTCAAGGGGACAATTGCGGAAGTTATTCGCCGGCGGCCCGCCGCCGCCGCGAAAGCTTTCTCGCCAAGGGGAGGCGGATTGTCATCATTGCCCGGCCCGCCGCTGCAGCCAATTTGGTTGAAGCGCCCCCCCCTTCACGCCAAATTGCCTCCCATGCCACTTACCTCCAAGTCCACGGGCAAGCTGATCTCCTTCGAAGGCTCCGAAGGCAGCGGCAAATCGACCCAGATCACCCGTCTGGCGGCCCATCTGCAGAAGCTCCAGCGGGAGGTGGTCAGCGTCCGCGAGCCCGGCGGCACGGAGATCGGCGAGCAGATCCGCAATATCATCGTGCATAATTCCAAGGGGGACGAGATGTGCGCGCAGACCGAGCTGCTGCTGTTCGCGGCCGCCCGCGCCCAGCTGGTGCGGGAAACCATCGCGCCGGCCCTGGCAGGCGGAAAGATCGTGCTCAGCGACCGTTTTCTCGACTCCTCGACCGTCTATCAGGGGATCGGCCGCAACCTCGCGCCGGACCCGGTGCAGCAGATCAACCTCTTTGCCGTCGGCAACGTGATGCCGGACCTGACGATCGTGATGGATGTGCCCACCGCGGTCAGCCTGGCGCGCATCCACCAGCGGGCCTCCGACGTGCCCGACCGGATGGAGCGGGAGAACATCGATTTCTACGACAAGGTGCGCGAGGGCTACCTGGTCCTGGCCAAGAGCATGCCGGAGCGCTTCGTCGTGATCGACGGCACGAAGGCCGAGGACGTCATCGAAAAGAAGATCTGGGCGGCCGTGAAGCCCCGGCTGGATCCCGTCGCTTAGTGCCCGTCGTCCCCGCCCCGCCTCCCGCCCGTCCCTGGCCGCCGGCGCTCGTCGGCACGCCGACGGTCGCCGTCCTGGAGCGCGCCATCGCGCGCGGCCGGCTTGCGCCCAGCCTGCTGCTGCACGGCGAGAGCCTGGAAACCCTGGCCGCGGTGGCCGACGCCATCACCGACCGGCTGCTCGCCGCGCCCGCCGCGCCCGGCGGGAGCCACCCGGACTGCTTTGTCCTGCGGCCCGCCGGAAAGATGCGGCAGATCGGCGCCGACGCCACCCGCGCGCTGGTCGACCAGGTGCAGGTGACGGCCGGCTTCGGCGAGCGCAAGGTGGCGGTCATCCACGAGGCCGACCGCATGAATTCCTCGGCCGCGAACATCTTCCTGAAGACCCTCGAGGAACCGCCGGCGAACACGACTCTCCTCCTGCTGACGACCCACCCGTACGCCCTGCTCGGCACGATCCGCAGCCGCTGCCTGCACTTTCGCTTTCCCTCGGACCTCGCCGCCCAGCCGATCCCGGCCGAAGGCTGGTCGGAGTGGCTGGCCGACTACCGCGGCTGGCTCGAACGGCTGGGCGCCGGCGCCGCCGACCCGCGGACGGCGGCCGACCATGTTTTTTCCGCCTATGGCCTGGTCGCCCGCTTCGGCTCGCTTCTGGACCGGGCGGCCGCCGCGGCCTGGGAAAAGCAGCGGGCGCGCCTCCCGGCCGACCTGGCGGAAGACGAGCAGGTGGCGATCGAAACCGGGATCTTCAAGGGCCTGCGCAGCCGGTGCTTCGCGGAACTCGAGGCGGCCACCCGCTCCTACGCCCGCGCCCGGCTGCTCGCCGGCGAGGATTCGGTCCGCCGCCCCTTCGCCGCGGCGATCGAAGAACTGGAGCGGGTCAGCGGGCTCATGCAGGTCAATCTCAACGAATCGGCGGCCCTGGAGTTGTTTCTCCTGTCTTCGCTGCGCCTCTGGTCCCGCCGGGCGGCCCCGGGCTGATTGGCGCCTCCGGGGAGCGGAAGGCCGGGCTACGCCAGGACCAGCCGGACGAATTCGGCGCGCGCGTCCAGGTGCGGGTTATGCCCGGCCCGGGGAATGATTTCCAGCCGCGCCGCCGGAAAATGGCCGGTCACTGCCGCCCAGTCGCCCGGCTGCAGATAATTCGACTTTCCCCCGGCGATGACCAGCGTCGGGCCGGCAAATCGATCCTGCGCCCCCAGCGGGTTGCGCTCCAGCTCAGGCAGCGCCCCGGCGATGGCCTTCAGAGGCACGAGCCAGCGCCAGCGGCCGTCCTCGCCGCGCTCCAGGTTGGTCGTCAGGAATTTTCGCATCGCCCAGTCGGGCACCCGGGCCTCGAACCGGAGCTCCGCCTCGGCCCGGGACTCGAGGTGCTCCAGGTCCAGCTCGAGCATGGCCGCGAATTCGGCGCGGTGACCCACCCAATGGTAGTCCTTCGGGGCGATATCGACCAGGATCAGCCGCTCCACCCGTTCGGGGTGGCGGCAGGCGAGCAGCATCGCGACCTTCCCGCCCATGCTGTGGCCCAGGAGGCTGACCCGCGGCAGGCCCTGCGCGTGGAGCCAGGCGAGCACGTCTTCGACCAGCTCCGGATACGACATGCCCTCGGCCCACGGCGAGAGCCCGTGGTTGCGCAGATCAAGGGCGAGGACGTGGTAGCGCGCCGCCAGGTCGCGCCCCGCGGTCTGCCAGTTGCGCGAGGAGCCCAGCATCCCGTGCAGGATCACGAGCGGGGGCCGCCCCGCGCCGCCCAGGTCGCGATGGTGGAGCACCAAGTCAGGGGCCGGACGAACCGGGCAGCTGTAACTGCTGGACGAGCGAACTTGGAGTGGGAGTGGCCGGAGAGGGACCCTGCTGTTGCTGGAGTTTCTGCAGGACCAGAAGCTGGGGCGGCGAAAGCAGGGCGGCCGCCGCGCTGATGGTCTGGTCACTGATTCGGCTGTGAAAATCCATCCCGCCGTAGACCAGCCGCGCGACATTCCCCCCGTCGTCGGGCAGCTGGGTTTGCGCGAGGATCTGGATCAACTGGCTCGTCTGGTCGGCGGTCAGCGGCACCGGCGTCTCGGCCAGGATCGATTGGAATTGGCCGATCGTGTTCCGCTGCGGAGTCGTCTGCGTGTATTGCTGGTATTGGGCGTAAGCCGCATCCCCGAGCAGCGCGCCGATCTGCGTGTCCAGGTCCGCCTGGGCGGCCGCTACCGCCTGCCGCAGGGCCGGCAGATCCAGGCCCTGCTGGGTTCCGGCATTCACCGCGTCCATGGTGGACTGCTGCCTTTCCGTCAGCAACTTCTTGAGCTGGTCGGCCTCGGCGGCCGGTAGGTTGAGCCGATTGAGAAGCGCGGAATAGCGGTAGGCAATCACCGCGTCCAGCTTCGGTCCATCGAGCCGAAAAATCGGCGTGCCTCGCGCCGGGCCACTCGAAGCGGCGTCGGCCGGCTTGTTTCTGGCGGCTGGGGCGGCCGGCGGGCGCGGCGCGACTCTCGTCAGCTGCGCAAAAGCCGCGATCTTGCGCTGCAGGTCCGATTTCTGCTGCTCGAGCTCGGCGACGTGATTCCTGAGCAACGGGCCTTCGTTCGGATCGCCCAATTGGGCCCGCAGCCGAACAAGCTCCTCGTGCTGCAGCCACGAGAGGACGGCACCCCCGATCGCGCCGAGAGCGAAAAGCAAAAGGAAGACGTTCTTGGTCATTCGCGCTGGGCCCCGAAAATGTGAATTTTTCGGCTGGCTGCAACTGGCAAGGAGTCGTCGCCGGCGCTTGGCCGAGGGAGATGGCGCCGCCGCGGCAATATCCGCTGTTGCCTTCCCGGCCTTAGGTCCGTGAGTTTTCCCCTCCATGGCCGAGCCCGCGAAACTGACCCCGATGCTGCAGCAGTATTTCGAGGTCAAGCGCACCCTGGCGCCCGGCACCCTCCTGCTCTTCCGGCTGGGCGACTTCTACGAGCTGTTCTTCGAGGATGCCGCCCTCGCCTCGCGCCTCCTGGGTCTGACCCTCACCAAGCGCCAGGAAACCCCGATGGCCGGCATCCCGTTCCACGCCGCCGACGCCTACGTCGGCAAGCTCCTGGCGGCGGGCCGGAAAGTGGCCATCTGCGACCAGCAGGAGGCGGCGCGCCCCGGCAAGCTCGTCCGGCGCCAGGTGACCCGCATCCTCAGCGCCGGCACGACCCTCGCCGCCAACCAGCTCGAGGCCGCGCGTAATCATTACCTGGCCGCGGTGAGCCTCGGCCCGTCCGGCCTGCACGCGGCGTGGCTCGACCTGTCGACCGGGGAGTTTCGGGTGGCGACCGATCCCAAGATCGAGAATCTCCTGCCGGTTCTCACCGCCCTCGCTCCGGCCGAGCTGCTCGTCGCCGAGGGCGAAATCGAGCGGTGGCGCCAGGCCCCGCACGAGGACACGGCCCGCCACGCCCTCCAGGCCTTCGCCGCCCAGCGGCTGTGCACGGAGCTGCCCGCCTCGCAGTTCGCGCCGGCCGCGGGGGCCCCGGCGGTCATGGCCGCCCTGGGCGTCCTGAATCTCCAGGGCTTCGGCCTGGACGCGAATCATCCGGGACTGGGGCCGGCGGGCGCGCTGATCGCCTACGCGACGGAGAACCTCTGCGCCAAGCCCGCGAATCTGCGGAGCCTCCAGGAGTACCGGAGTGCGCGCACGCTGCTCCTGGACCCGGCCACCCTGCGCAACCTGGAAATCTTCGCCTCCGGCCGGGGCGGCCGGGAAGGCTCGCTCCTCGCGGCGATCGACCGCACGGCCACGGCGGCCGGCTCCCGGCTGCTCGAACGCTGGCTCGCCGCCCCGACCCTGGAGCTGGAGGAGATCCGGCGGCGCCAGGCGCTGGTCGGCGAACTCCTCGCCCAGCCCGGCCGCCTCGCCGCGCTGCGGGAGCTCTTCGGCCGGGTGCGCGACCTTCCCCGGATCCTGGGGCGGCTGCAGAACCGCCTGCGCAATCCCCGTGAACTGGGAGGCGTGCGGGACACCCTGGGCCAGCTGCCCGGGCTGCGGGCCGCCCTGGCCGCCTTCGGGGCGGAGACCGCGCTCGCCGCCGTGGCCGGCCGCCTGCCGGAACTGGCGCCGTTGCGGGCGGCTCTGGATGCCGCCCTGGCCGACGAGCTGCCGGCGGACCTCGAGGATGGCGGCTGCATCCGGGCCGGCCACGACGCCGAGCTCGAACGCCTGCGCGCGCTGACGAGCGGCAACAAGGCCTGGCTCGCCGACCTGGAGCGCACCGAGCAGGAGCGCACCGGGATCCGCAGCCTCAAGGTCCGGTTCACCAATAATTTTGGCTATTACATCGAAGTCACCAAGGCGAACCTCCATCTGGTCCCCGGCGATTATGTCCGGCGCCAGACCACCGTCGGGGGCGAGCGCTACGTGACCGAGTCCCTGCGGCAAAAGGAGAAGGAGATCTTCCACGCCGAGGAGAACGCCCTGGCCCGGGAAACCGAGCTCTTCCACGGCCTGGTGGCGGCCGTCCTGGACGATTCGATCGCGCTGGCGCAGGCCGCCGAGATCCTGGCGGAGGTGGATGTCCTGGGCGGCTGGGCCGTCCTGGCCCGCGACTGGGGCTACTGCCGCCCCGAGCTGGACGAGAGCCAGGTCTGCGAGATCGCCGACGGGCGCCATCCGGTGGTCGAGCAGATGCTCCGGACGCCCGGGGCCCGGCCCGCCGGGGCCGGTCCGGCTTTCGTGCCCAACGACACCGTCCTCGCTGGAGACGACGCCCAGATCGCCCTGATCACCGGACCGAACATGGCCGGCAAGTCGACCTACATCCGCCAGGTGGCGCTGATCGCGCTGCTCGCCCAGATCGGCTGCTGGGTGCCGGCGCGGCGGTGCCGCCTGGGCCTGGTCGACCGGATTTTCTCGCGGGTGGGAGCCAGCGACGACCTGGCGCATGGCAACTCCACCTTCATGGTGGAGATGAACGAAACCGCCAATATCCTCAACCACGCGACGGACCGCTCCCTGATCATCCTCGACGAGATCGGCCGCGGCACCTCGACCTATGACGGCCTCAGCATTGCCTGGGCGGTGGTGGAACATCTCCACCGCGGGCCGGAGCGCGGCCCCCGCACGCTCTTCGCCAGCCACTACCAGGAGCTCACCCAGCTGGACAAATACCTGCCCCGCCTCCGGAATTTCTCCGTGGCCGTGAAGGAATGGAACGAGGAGATCGTCTTCGTGCGCCGCGTCGTGCCGGGCGCCGCCGACCGCAGCTACGGCATCCAGGTCGCGCGCCTGGCCGGTCTGCCGCTCAGCGTCATCGACCGGGCGCGGGCGATCCTCTCCCAGCTGGAGAGCGACGAGGCGGAGGTCTCGATGCGCGCCCCGGCCGCCCGGCCGAAGAAGAAAATCACGGTCGCGCCGGCCGCGGACGAATCCCAGCTGCCGCTGCTTTAGCCTAGACCTTCACCGGGCGGCGCAGCGTCCAAATTTGCCTGGCCAGCTGGATCGTTTCGCCCAGGACCGCCGGCGTCAGCGCCTGCTTGGGGTCGTCGCCGATCCCCTGGCTCGGGCTCACGTGGGCCTCGATGCAAAGGCCGTCCGCGCCGTAGGCCACCGCGGCCAGCGCGCAGGCCGGGACGTACGCCGCCTTGCCGACGGAGTGGGACGGATCGACGACGACGGGAGCCCAGGTCTTTTCCTTCAGCAGCGGGGTGATGCTCTCGTCGGGATGGTTGCGGTAGCCGTCGAGCGTCGGCGCGGTGCCCCGCGGGCAGAGGATGATGTTGGGGTTGCCGAAGGCGGCGATGTATTCGGCGGCCGAGATGAACTCGCTCAGGGGCCCCATGTGCAGGCCCCGCTTCAGGAGGACGACCGTATCCTTCTCGGCCACGGCCCGGCCGATCGCCCGCAGGAGCGAGTAGTTGAGGGCGTTCCGGGCCCCGACCTGGAGCATGTGCACGCCCGCGGCGAGGGCGAGCTGCAGCTGCGCCTCGTCCATCACCTCCGCGTCGACCGGCAGGCCGGTCCGCCGCGAGGCCTCCATCAGGATATCCAGGGACTTGGCGTCCCCCTGGAAGGTGTAGGGATTGGTGCGCGGCTTCCACACCCCCCCGCGCAGGCAGTGCGCTCCGGCCTCCTTCACCGCCGCGGCGGTCTCATAGAAGTACTGCGGATTTTTCGGGTCGATCGTGCATTGGCCGGCCACGACGAACAGCTCCTCGCCAAGCGTGACCCCGCCCAGGCTGATCCGGTGGCTGGCCAGGTCGGACCGGCGGTCCAGCAGCTTGAAGGGCGACTGGATGCGGTCGACCCGCTCCACGTAGCTCAGGCCCTCCAGCCGGTTGATCATCAGCTCGTCGCGCTCGTCGCCCACAATCGCGTAGATCGTGCGGACCGCGCCGATGATGGGCTGGATCTGGCAGCCGAACTCCCCCACCAGGGCGGTGATTTCGGCGAGCTGCGCGGGGGTCAGGCGGTTGGATTTGGGCAGGATCATGGCGGATCGGGCGGAAACAAGCGGAGTTCGTTCCTACCATGGAACCGGCCCGCAGACACGCCGAATTCGCGGCGCGCCGGACTCCGGCCCGCGGCGATCATCCCAGGACGGCCTCAAATTCCGGTGGCAGCGGCGCCCGCGCCTGGAAGGGCCGGCTTCGGCCGTTCACCTGATAGGTGAAGGCCGTTTCGAAGGAGTGCAGGAACAGGCGCTCGGTGCCGGCGCGGCGGGCGAAATCGCGGTTGCGCCGGAAGTCGCCATAGGTCTGGTCGCCGACGATCGGCAGATGCCGGTCCGCGCATTGCACGCGCAGCTGGTGGCTGCGGCCGGTGCGGGGCTCCAGGCGCAGGAGGGAGAGGGGCGGCGGCCCGGCCGCCGTTCGCAGCAGGCTCATCCGGCTCTCGGCCGGGATCGGGCCGGCGCCGGTGCGGACCACGCCCTGGCGCTTCGCCACGGCCAGCCGGTCGCGCCAAACCTCCGACGCCCGGACCGGGCGGCCGAACACCAGCGCCACGTAGACTTTCTTGACCTGCTTTTGTTTGAACTGGGCGCGGATCCCGTCGGCCAGGGGGCCCCCGGCAGCCACCAGGATCACCCCGGAGGTCGCCGAATCCAGGCGGTTGAGGAGCCACAGACGGCGAGCTGGGCCGCCGGGGGCGGCCGGCCAGTGGTAAAACTCGCCCTCCAGGTCGTAGGGGGCGGCCAGGAGGGAGCGGGATTCCTCGCCCGGCCGGTTCGGATGGGAAAGGATTCCGGCCGGCTTGGAAAGCGCCGCCAGACCCGCGCGATCCCGGTTCAGGAGCGTCACGCCCCGGCCGAGCGGCAGGGCCGCCCAGAAATCGTCCTCGCTCACTTAGTAGTAATAGAATGTGAAGGTCATCTGCTGCTCCTGGCCCAGGACGGCGACCATGTCGTCGGTCCACGGTCCGTAGGGAGCGCGCGCGGTGATGGCGGCCGGGCAGGCCTTGGTGCCCGCGTCCGAGGTTCCGGCGGAGGCCTGGACCTTTTTGATCGTCGAGATCTCGCCCTTGGAATTGAGGACGAAGGTGACCTCGACCGTGCTGCCGGGCTGCGGGTACACGCCGCTGGTGTCGAGGATGTTGTCCCACTCGATCTGCACGGTCTCGACCAGCCGGCGCAGGTACACGCCATAATTGCTCCAGCGGGCGTCGCAGGCGGTGATGCCGGCATTGGCGGTGCCAAACTGGTTGTCCTTGAAGATGGCCGGCCGGGCGTGGATGTCCAAGGTGGCCCGCGGGCGCGGGTGCTTCGGGTCGATCTTCGGCGTCGTGGTCGCGAGGTTGTCCATCAGGGGCGCATCCGGCGATCCATCGACCTTCTGCGGCACGTCCTTGGCCAGGGGACTGGCCTGGGCGACGTTGCTGCCAAAGCCGTTGGGGTCGCTGCCCTCGAGCTTTTCCGTGCCGGTCAGGGGAATCTGCTGGCGCTTCGGCGCGGCGAGCGAAGGGGGCGTGGGGGTGGTCGGCGGCTGCGGGGCCGGCGGTACATTGGGCTGCGGCTTGTTCAGGCTGCCGGAGACGATCTGGTTGGACTCGATGTCCTTGCGCCCGGTCAGCGCCGGCATGTCGCTATTGGCCTTGGGCGTCGGCTTCTCCTGGGCCACCTGCTGGTTGCGATCGCTGAAATTGTTGGTCTTGTCCGGGATGTTCTCGGGCGCGTTCGGATTGGCCTCGACGAATTTCTGGGGGATCTTGGGGACCGGCTTGGGCTTCGGCTCGTCCGGCAGGACCTGGATGTTGAAGTGCGGGGCCATCCGCGGGGCCGGGACATGGCTGGTCTCCGCCCGGAAGACCCGGGGGATCAAAAGCAGCAGGATCAGGTGCACCAAGACCGTCGCAATCGCGGCGATCTGCACGGAGCGGGTCTCGTCCCGTTCGGAAAGCCAGGGCAGGACCCGGCGGGTCCGCTCTTTGTTTTCCGCTTTGGCCGGAGGGGGGGCGAGGAGTTGGCTCATGAAGTTCCCGCAGCAGGATGGCGGGAATTAAACGAGCAGACCGCAGCGGGTCAAAATTTGTTTCGTCGCTTCGAGCGGAAGTCCCATAATATTGCTGAAAGAGCCTTGGTAGCCCGCCACGATGAGTTCGCGGTGCTCCTGGATGGAGTAGCTGCCCGCCTTGTCCAGGGTGTGCACTTTCTCGAGGTAGGAGTCGATCGCCCGCTCATCCAATTCATGGAAAGTCACTTCGCTCGCCACCCCCTCGTCCCAGCGCAGGCCGTCGGCGGCGCGCCGGAAGGCGAGGCCGGTGTACACGGTGTGGGTGCGGCCCGCCAGTCGGCGCAGCATCGCGCGGGCCTCCGCCAGGTCGGCCGGTTTGTTGAGCACGGTGCCGTCCACGAAGACCGTCGTGTCCGCCCCGAGGACGAAGGCCGCCGGGTGGCGCTGCGCCACCCAATCGGCCTTGAGCGCCGCGTTGTGCGCCACCAAGGCCCGCGGATCGGCGTCGGCGGCCTCGAATTCCACCACCTCGGCCACCTCGATCGCAAAGGGCAGGCCGAGCGTGGCCAGCAGCTCCCGCCGGCGCGGCGAGGCGGAGGCGAGGATGAGCGCAGGTTCAGAGGCGGGCCCGGACATGGGGGTGCAGGTATGAACCGCCGGGACCGAACTTGGCAAGCCCATGTCCGACGGCGCTTTGCACTCATCACTTGTCAGTGCCGCCCGGTTCGCGCATTACTGGCTGCTTAGCACATCCCGGACAACGTTTTCCCACCTCCGCCCATGCGACTCGGCCTGGCCCAGATCAATTCCACCGTCGGCGACCTTTCCGGCAACCGCCGCCGGATCCTGGACGCCTATGCGGCGCTGGTCGGGCAAGGAGCCGAACTGGTGATCTTTCCCGAACTGATCGTCTGCGGCTACCCGCCGCGGGACCTCCTCTTCAAGCGGCAGTTCGTGGCCGATATCGAGGAGTCGCTCCGGCAGATCGCGCTCGCCGTCGGCGACATCCCGGCGCTCGTCGGCACGGTGGAGAAGAACAGCTCCGGGGAAGGACGGCCGTTCTACAACGCGGCCGCCTTCTGCCACCGGGGCAAGGTGGTCGCGATGGCCCGCAAATGCCTGCTGCCCACCTACGACGTGTTCGACGAGGACCGCTATTTTGAGCCCGCGGCCCAGCCGATGATCGTCAACTACGCGGGCGCGCGCGTCGGCATCACGATCTGCGAGGACATCTGGACGCACCCGGCGATCAGCACGCGCCGCCTCTATCATGGCCTGGATCCGGTCAAGCAGCTCGCCGAGCAGGGCTGCGACCTGATGATCAACATCTCGGCCAGCCCCTGGCACAACGAGAAGGGCGGCGTCCGCCAGACCCTCGTGACCGACGCCGCCTTCGAACTGGACTGCCCGGTGGCCTACGTGAACGCGGTCGGAGGCAACGACGAGCTCATCTTCGACGGGCGTTCGCTGGTGGCCGATGCCTCCGGCCACGTGATCGTCGGCCTGGCGGCCTTCGCCGAGGACCTGCAGGTGGCGGAAGTCGCGCTCGAGCCGAGCCAATCCGGGGCGCAAGCCCGCCGGCTCGCCCCGTCCTTCGAGCAGTCCGACCTGGCCGACATCTTCGCCGCCCTGACCCTCGGCCTGCGCGACTATGTGCGCAAGAGCGGCTTCACCAGCGCCCTGATCGCCCTGTCGGGCGGGATCGATTCGGCCGTCGTCGCCGTGATCGCCGCGGCCGCTTTCGGCCCGAAGAACGTGATCGCGGTCTCCCTGCCCTCGGCGATCTCCTCGCAGCATTCCAAGGACGACGCGCGGATCCTGGCCGAGAACCTGGGCCTGCGCTTCGAGACGCTGGGCATCGAAAGTCCGGTCGCCGCCTGCGAAGCGGTGCTCGCCCCCCTCTTTGCCGGGCGGCCCCGCGACGTGACGGAGGAGAACCTCCAGGCGCGGATCCGCGGCGTGCTGATGATGGCCCTTTCGAACAAGCTGGGCGCGATCCTGCTGACCACCGGCAACAAGAGCGAGGTCGCCGTCGGCTACTGCACGCTCTACGGCGACATGTGCGGCGGCCTGGCCGTGATCTCGGACGTGTTCAAGACCCAGGTCTACGCGCTGGCCAACTGGATCAACGCCGACGCCCGGCGGGCCGGCCGGGTGCCCCCGATTCCCCAGTCGACCATCGACAAGCCGCCGAGCGCGGAACTGCGCCCCGGCCAGACCGACCAGGACACCCTCCCGCCCTACGATGTCCTCGACGCGATCCTGAAGGGCTACGTGGAGGAGGGCCTCTCCCGCCGCGAACTGATCGCGCAGGGCTTCGCGGAGTCCGTCGTCAACGAGGTCGTGCGCAAAGTCGATCTCAACGAGTACAAGCGCAAGCAGGCCGCCCCGGGCCTGAAGATCACACCGCTGGCCTTCGGCGTCGGCCGGCGGATCCCGATCGTGCAAAAGTACGTCAGCTAGGGCCGCCTCCCCATGTCGAACTCCTCCGACCTGTTCGCCCGCGCCCTGCAGCTGATGCCCGGCGGGGTCAACTCCCCGGTGCGGGCCTTCCGGGCCGTCGGCGGGGCGCCCTTCTTCGTGAAATCCGCGGCCGGGGCGATCCTCACCACCGCCGACGACCGCGAGCTGATCGATTTTGTCTGCACCTGGGGTCCGGCCATCCACGGCCACAACCATCCGCGGATCCGCGCGGCGATCGCCGCCGCGCTCGAGCGCGGCACGAGCTTCGGGACGCCGACCGAAGACGAGGTGACCATGGCCGAATTGATCGTGCGGTTCTTCCCGTCGATCCAGAAGGTGCGCCTGTGCAACAGCGGCACCGAGGCCACCATGTCGGCGGTGCGCCTGGCGCGCGGCCACACCGGGCGCGACAAGATCATCAAGTTCTCGGGCTGCTACCACGGACACTCCGACTCCCTGCTGATCAAGGCCGGCTCGGGTGCCCTGACCCACGGTCATCCGGACAGCGCGGGCATCCCGGCGGCCTTCGCCCGGGAAACCGTGGTGCTGCCGTTCAACGATCCGGCCGCCCTCGAGGCCGGCTTCGCCGCCAACCCGGGGGAGATCGCCGCGGTGATCCTCGAGCCCTACCTCGGCAATGTCGGCTTCGTGCCGGCCGAACCCGGCTACCTCCAGGCGGTGCGGGCCGCCTGCACCCGGCACGGGGCTGTCCTGATCTTCGACGAGGTGATGACCGGCTTTCGGCTCGCGCGCGGCGGCGTCCAGGAGCTCGAGCGGATCACGCCCGACCTCACCGCCCTGGGCAAGATCATCGGCGGGGGGCTGCCGGTCGGCGCCTTCGGCGGCCGCGCCGAGATCATGGACAAGCTGGCTCCGCTCGGGCCGGTCTACCAGGCCGGAACCCTGAGCGGCAATCCGCTCGCCATGGCGGCCGGCATCGCTTCCCTGCGCCTGCTGGAAGAGCTGGACCCCTACGCGCGGCTCGACGCGCTCGGCCGCCAGGTGCAAGGCGCGATCCTCGCCGCCGCCCGGGCCAAGGGGATCGCCGTGCAGGTGCCCCAGCGCGGCTCGATGTTCTCGGTGTTCTTCAACCCGGAGCCCGTGCGCGACTACGCGAGCGCGACCGCCTCGGACGCGGCGCTCTACCGGCGGCTCTTCCACGCCGCGCTCGGGCGCGGCGTCTACCTGGCGCCCAGCGCCTACGAAGCCGCCTTCCTCAGCACCGCCCACGCCGGCGCCGCGGTGGACCGGGCGTGCGAGGTGCTCGGCCAGTGCATCGCGGAACTTTGAGCGCGCGAAGGGGGTCGCATTTTTGAGCTATACTCCCATAGTGTCCAACCGCATGCGCCTTTCGCTCCGCCTTCTGCTCGCGCTCCTCGCTCCGGGGTCCGCCGCGCTCGCGCAAGCGCAGGCGCCCGCCCCGCCGGGGACCGCCGGCAGCTGGGCCGTCGACGAATTGAAGGCCGGCCAGGAGGGGACGGTCTGGACGGTCTTCCAGGGCACCAAGCCGGAGGCCTTCAAGGTCGTGGTCTCCGGCATCGTGCGCAATGCGCTCGGGCCCGGAAAATCGCTGATCCTCTGCCAGCTCACCGATCCGCGGGTGCTGCAGATGGGCGCCGTGGCAGGCATGAGCGGCAGCCCGCTCTATATCGACGGCCGGTTCGCCGGGGCCCTCAGCTATCAGGTGACCCAGTTCGAATCCACCCCGTTCGCGGGCTTCACTCCGGCGGCCGACCTGGCGGAGGTGGGCGACCGGGTGAACGCCGCGGCGGACGCCCCGGCCGGGGAGGTCGCCTCGGCTCCGGGCTATCGGCAGCTGCGGCCGGTGTTCACCCTGAGCGGCCTGAGCCCCACGGTGGCCGACCTGATGCAGCCGTTTTTCACCAAGCTCGGGCTGGCCACCGCTTCCCTTGGCGGGGGCTCCGCCGGCTCCGCGCCGGACGCCCCGGCCGCGCCCCTGCGGCCCGGCGATGCGGTCTCGGTGGCCCTGGCGACCGGCGACATCACCCTGGCGGGCACCGGCACCGTTACCGAGGTGGACGGCAACCGGATCATCGCCTTCGGGCACCCGATGATGAGCCTGGGCGAAACCGACCTGCCGATGTGCTCGGCGGAAATCGTCACCATCATTCCCTCGGCCCAGGAGTCGATCAAGGTCGCGAACACCGGCCCGATCATCGGCACGATCACGCAGGACCGCCTCTCGGCGGTCTCCGGCCTGGTCGGCCGGCAGCCCGACCTGATCGAAGTCGAGGTGGCGGTGCATTCGGCCCATCCGCAGACCCTGCGCTTCCGCGTCGCCCGCGAAGAGCAGCTGACCCCCGCGATCATCGCGGCCGGCGTCACCCAGGCGATCGTCGGCTCCAACGAGGCCGGCCTCAGCAACGGCTTTCGCATCACCAGCGACCTGGTGTTCGCCCCGGGCCAGACGCTCGACTCGCACGCGCTCTACGCCGGCCCGCACGCGTTCGCCGCCGGGCTGAGCGATTTTGTGCAGGACCTCTCGCAGGACCTCGAGAATCCCTATCAAAAAACCTTCCCCTCGCGGGTCGCCTTTTCAATCGAGGCCCTGGCGCGCAATCCCGCCGTGACGCTCGACCAGTTCCGGCTCTCGCGCGCCACCGCACGGGCCGGCGAAACGATCCAGGCGCAGCTGGCCTGGCGGGACTTCCAGGGCGCCGACCACGTCGAGGTGGTCCCGATCCCGATCGACCCGGCGTGGGCCGGCAAGACCCTCGAGGTGGTGCTCGGTCCCGGGGCGGCGCTCGACGAATTGACCGGCCGCCCCCGGGTCCTCGCCGCCGCCCAGCTGCGCAGCTTCGAGGCCTACCTCGCGGCGATGCGCGATGACCGGCCCACGGACGGCGTGTGTCTGGCCGTTGTGGAAGGGGCGGCCCTCTTCACCGACCAGACCGACTCCACTCCGGAGCTCCCCGGCTCGCTGGCCCGGATCGCCGCCGCCGCGGACGAGGCGCGCTTTCAGGAGCATCCAGCCTATGTTTCCCTCTGGGAGCGCGATCTCCTGCCGGGGAAGCTCTTCGGGACGATGGTCCGGCGGCCGCTCCAGATCTCGAACTGAGCGTTTTCCTCCCCCCGCCCTCCGCTTCCCGTGCCGCCGCGCCCTCCCCTCCCCTCCGGACTAGGTTCCCTCCTCCTGGCCGCGGTGGCCCTCGCGGCCTCGGGCGCGCCCGGCCTGCGCGCCGATCCGCTCTCCAAGCAGACGGAGATCGATTTTTTCCATGACGTCGCCAGCCGCGACCTTCACGGCTTCGTCGCGCGCTCCGACGGCCGCCTGGTCGCCGGCCCCGTCCTCGCGCCCCTGGCGGGCGCCGCGCCGGCCGAACTGCTCTGGTGCCTGGAGCCGGGCGCGGACGGCCGCTGGCTGATCGGCACCGGGCCGGACGGCCGCCTCTTCGAGGCGAGCGTCGACCTGGCGCAGCGCCGGTACACGGCGCGCGAGGTGGCGAAGCTCGATGAGCGCCAGATCTTCGCCCTGAAGCGCCTGCAAAACGGGGACATCCTCGCGGGGACTTCCCCGAAGGGCGGCCTGGTGCTCCTGCGGGGCGGCAAGGTGCAGGCCCGCGCGGGCCTTCCCGCCGATTCCATCTTTGACCTCCTGCTGGTCCCCGCGGCGGGCGGTCCGGGCTTCGCCCTCGCGGCGACCGGCAACCCCGGCCGCATCTACCGGGTCGACCTCGCCAAGTTCGCCGCCGGCGGCGTCGGCGCGGGCCGCCTCGACGACGGGGTCGCGCTCGCCGGCCATGGCATCAGCCTCTTCGGCGAAATCCGCGACCGCAATGTCCGCCGCCTCGTCCTGCTCCCGGACGGCCGGGTCGCGGCGGGATCCTCGCCCGCGGGCAATGTGTACGCGTTCCCGGCCGCCGGCGGGCCGCCCGTGCTCATGGAGGAAAATCACGACGCCGAAGTCACCGACCTGCTGCCCCAGACCAACGGCGACCTTTTCGCCACCCTGATTTTTGGCGGCGGCAGCAGCGAGCAGCGCGCCGCGGGCGAGAAACCGAAGGAGCAGGCCGATCTGCCGCCTCCCGCGCTCCCGGAGAAGTTCGCCGGCCGCAGCGTGCTGATGCGCTTTCCGGCCGACGGCTTTCCCGAGCTATTGACCGCCCGCAATGGCAAGGCCTTCTACCGCCTCGCCCGCGAAGGCAGCCTCGTGGTCGTGGCCGGCGGCGAGGAGGGCGATCTGGCGGCCTACGACCTGGACGCCCAGCTGGCGCTCGACTTTCCGGGCAGCGAATCGGCCCGCTTGAACGGCCTGGTCGCGGTGCCCGGCTCGCCCGGGCGCTACCTCGTCCTCGGCAACAACGCTCCGGGGCTGGCCCTGCTCGACTTCGGCGCCGCCCTGCCCCGCACGGCTGAGACCGGTACGGTCGATCTGGGCGCCCCCGCCGAACTCGGGGCGCTGCGCGTCGACCGGCTGCGCAACGTGGACGAAAAGGACCTCAAGTTCGAGATCCGCACCAGCAACGGCAGCGACGAGCGCGAGGGCTGGACGGCTTGGACCACGCTCCGATCCAGCGGCGATGGCTGGCGCGGGGACCACTTGCGCGGCCGCTACGTCAAGATCCGGATCAGCGCCCCCGCCGCAGCGAACCTCGCCCAGCTCGACCATGCGACCCTGTACTACCTGCCGCAGAACCACCGGCCGAAGCTGCAGGATTTCCACCTGCTCTCGCCCAACTACGAGCTGGTGGTGCCGCCGGAAAGCCCGCCTCCGACCGTGACGACGCTCGCCCAGGTCCTGCAGGGCAAGGACGACAGCCAGCGGAAGGATCGGCTGCTGGGGGCCCAGGTGGTGCCCTCGCCCGGCACCCAGACGGTATTCTGGACGGTGAGCGATCCGGACGGCGACAATCTGGTGTGCACCTTTTCGATCCGGCGCGACGGCGAGCCGAACTGGACCAACATCGCCGTCGACACCCGCGATAGCTACGCGGCCTTCGACGCCTCGCATCTGCCCGACGGAGTCTATTTCACCCGCCTGGTGGCCAAGGAGGCGGCTCCGCGGCCGGCGGCGGACCGCCTGTCGGCCACCTTCGAAACCGACGACCTGGTCATCGACCACACTCCGCCCCGGATCCTCGCGGCGACCGCGAGCCGGGTCGGCGACCAGATCGTCGTCAGCGTGCACGGCCGCGACGCCCTCTCGCTGCTCGACGGCCTCGAACTGACCTTCAACAACGGCGACCATGCCGAGGTGGAACAGCCGGCCGACGGGATCCGGGACGGCCGCGAGGAAACCTTCACCTGGGAAGAGCCGGTCGCGCGCGCGGCCGGCGCGACCGCGGTCGAAGTGACCCTGTACGACGCCGCGGGCAATGGCGCCACCCAGCGCGTGGCGCTGCCCAGGTAAGCTCCCCGCTCAGATCGCCTCGGCCGCTCCGGCCACGGTGTCGCCGATCAGCCCGGCCTGCACGGCGTAGCGGGCGAACTGGGCCACCCCGCGCAGGCCGGTCTTCTTCGTCAGGCGGGTGCGGTGGTGCACGATCGCATGCCGGCTCACGCCGAGGCGGGCGGCGACCTCCTTCGAACTCAGGCCTTCGGCGATCCCCCGCAGGACGGACTTCTCCCGCTCGGTGAGGCGCACCAGGCGCGGCGGCTGCCCCGGCCGCCGCTGCACCAGCCGCCGAATCTCGTCGCTGGTATAGCGGCTGAAATACACCTGCCCGGCGCCGACCAGCCGCAGGGCGCGGTGGAACTCCTCCAAGGGCGCCGTCTTCTCCACCAGCCCGTGCGCGCCGGCCAGCAGCGCCGCCCGGATCGCGCCCAGGCGCAGGTGCCCCGAAAAGATGATGACCTTGCTCCGGCCCCAGGCCGCCTGCAACTCCGGCAGCAGCGCCAGGCCCGAGGCTTCGGCCAGGCGCAGGTCCAAGATCACGATGTCGGGCCGCTCGCGCCGGCAGAGCTCCCGCGCGGCCGCGGCCGTTTCGGCCCGGCCGACCACCTGGAAGCCGGGCAGGGCCTCGACGGCCGATTGCATCATTTCAAGGATCGCGGCGTGGTCGTCGATCAGGACGACGCGGCGGACGGACGGCGGCGCGCGGCGGGCGGCGCGGGCGGGCAGAGCGGGGGCGGGAGTCATGGGAGCGACTTCTAGAATTGACCGCGCGGGAACCGGCAAGCGGCAAATCGGGCCTAGGGAATACCCCCTAGGCGCAAAGAGGGCCGGAGTTGCCCTCAGGGCGTCGCGGCGGGAGAGGGCCGCCGCGGATGGGCCGCCGACCTGGGCGGCCCGGGCGTGAACAGCTGCAGAAGGTTGAACTTCCGCGCGCTCAGGTACTGGCCCAGATGCATCGACGCCTCGATGAATTTATAGGGGACGGCGAGTTCGACCTGCCCCTTCGCCTGCCCGCCCGTCACCACGCTCGTGACTGGGCCCCCCGCTGCATAGTCGGCCGTGAAGCCGTCCAGCGCCGCCTTGATATCGGGGTCGGAACGATCGAGCTTCGCGGCCGCCGCTGCCAGGTCGACCAGTTTGGCTCCGTTCAGCGACATCCGCCCGATCTCATCGGCCGAGGCGGGGACCGCGATGCCGTCGGCCAGCGCAGTCTTGGCCAGCAGCGCCGGCAGGCGCTGCTGGAGCGTCGCCTCGCTGTCGGCCACGACCAGATTGCCGCCGGCCGCGCCAACATAGTCGGTCGTCCGCCCGGCTTCCGGGCCGCCGAGGCCGTTCGGGATCACCCAGGAATCGAAGGTGGCCCCGTCCACGGTGAGCGCATTTTCAGTGAGCTGGGTCGGGAGGGTTCCGGGGGGCGCGCCGGCCTTCGCCGCGAAATTCGCGCCCATGAAATTCGTCAACATGTCGGTCAGCGCCTTGCCGCTCTGGACATAGGAGCGCACGATCTGCGGGGTGAACTGGCCGGACAGGGTGTAAAAGAACCGCGGCGTCATTTTGGGCGCGCCGTCCTTGACCTCGCCGGTGACGTCGACCACGCCCGCGCCGCCGCCATCGCTCGCGGCCACCAGCGCCAGATAGCTCGCCTTCATCCGCTTGAGCGGGTCGGAAACCGGCGGGTAGCCGACCGCGATGAACGGATCGAGGGTGGCCGAGGCCAGGTCTCCGGCCGCCTTGGGATCCTGCCGGAAAACGCCGGTCAGCAGAGCGTCGCCGGAAACCAGCTGGGCCACGGCCGGCGGCGGACCGGGCTGGTAGCGCAGGTAGGTGCCCGCGGGGGAGTCGGGCAGAAACTGCGCGAATTCCGTGAGGCGCATCGCGTCGTCCGTGAACGTGAGCGTCAGGCCCGCCGAATGCAGCTGGGCGAGCAGGGAGAACAGCACGTCGATGTACGCCAGCGCGGCCTTCTGCTGGGCCGGCGCCAACGCCGAAAGCTGCACGTTCACTCCGAGCAGGAACTGGTCCTTCAAGGCGGCGAGGAGATCGGGCGAGGCCCGGCCCCAGAGGCGCAGGTCCTCGGCCTGGGGCTCCTCCAGGTAGCTGATGACGGCGGCGGGCGACTTCAATTTCGCCAGGCTCGCCTCATCCTTGCCGATCAGGACCCAGTCGCCCTGCTTTTGGACCGCCAGGTGACTGGCCTGCAGCAGCGTCCACAGCTTCCCGCCCTCCTTCAGCTTCGCTAAGCCGATCGTGACCGCGGACTTCGCCTTCAGGTCGGCGGCGGAAATGCTCAGGACCGCCAGCCCGACGTTGGAATCAGCAGCAATCTCCGAAAACTCGGGATAGCCATAGGCGGCGAATTGGGAGAGCACCAGGCGGAGCATCGCCGTCTCCGGAACCCCGGCCATGAACTTGCCGAGATCCTGGTTGACCAGCTTCGGGTGCCGCAGGCTCACGATGGCCTGCACGCCGCCCACTTCCGGCAGCTGGCCGGTGAACGGAAGGGGCGCGGTGGCCGGAGTTCCGGCCGGCCGATTGCAGGCGCTCGGCAGAAGCAGGGCGGCCGCCGCAAGGAGGACGCAGAATGGGCGCAGGGCGGGGAGGGTCGCGGTCGGCATGGGCGGGAGGCTTGGTGGGCGGCCCGGAACGGGCCAGATCCGACCGGGGAGGCAGGGCGAGAAGCAGCGGACGGTCTGGCCACTAGGTAGCCGCCGCCGAATCGAATTACGAACGGAAAAAAGCGCCGAAACCGCACTTGCCGGCCGAACCGTCTAGCATCCGGCCGGAGTGCCAGCCTAGCCGGATGCGTCGGCGCCGCCCGGCGCGTAGCTCGCCGAATTCTTGGAATCCTCCTCCACCTCCACGGCGGAAATCCACACCCGGCCGCCGGTCGCGGCCCGCACCTTCGGGTCGAGCAGTTCGAGCAGATACCGGGCGATGCCCTCGCAAGAGCAGCGGTCGACCTCGAGCGGCTTGAACACGGAGGGATTGGCCTCCACCAGCATCCTCGAGGCGGCGTCGCCGCGGTTGTAGACGTAGGCGTGGTCGAACCTCCCGACGATCTCCGCGCGGATGAACTCGAGCTTGCCGAAGTCGATCACAAAGCCGGTGCCTTCGAGTGTCGCGGCGGAGAACTCAAAGGTGAAGGTCCAGTTGTGCCCGTGGATCAGGGCGCAATGCCCGTCGTGGGTGTCCTGACGATGGGCAAAGGGAATGTCGCTGTAGGTCTTGCGGCATGAGAACATCGGCGCCCAACCTACCAGCCTGGCGCGGAAATTCGATGAGAAATTGGGCTCGTGCCTGCGGCCGGTTGCCGGTTCGCTCCCGGCCGGCCCGATCGCCGCCCATGGCCTACTTTCTCTATGCCTACCGGGGAGTGGTCCTCCTCGTCTCGCTCTGCCTGCCCGCCAAGCGCGCGCGGATCGTCGGGCGGTGGAAGCAGATGAACCATTACCAATTGATCCGCGAGATCGGGAGCGGACTGGTAGGCCTGTTGGTCGTGGGCAGCCTGCTCTATTACGCCGGATTTGTCTTCCTGCACCGAAAATAAGGCCGCCCCGGCTCACGCCCGCGGGTGCGCCTTCTTGTAGACCTCCTGCAGCCGCGCGATGCTGACGTGGGTGTAAACCTGGGTCGTCGCCAGGCGGGCGTGCCCGAGGAGTTCCTGCACGAGGCGCAGGTCGGCCCCGGCGTTGAGCAGATGGGTCGCGTACGCGTGCCGCAGCTTGTGCGGGGAAAAATCCCGCGGCAGGCCGGCCAGGACAAGATAGCGCTTCACGAGCAGCTGCACCGCTCGCACCGAGATCCGCCGCCCAAGCGGCGTCACCAGGACCGCATCCTTCGGCCCCTGCGCCGGAGAGAACTGCGCGCGGAAGCGCCCCAGCACCTCCAGTGCGACCCGCCCCAGCGGACAGACGCGCTCCTTGCCGCCCTTGCCCCGGACGCGGGCGACGCCGGCTCCCAGCTCCAGGTCGCCGCAATCGAGGGCGACCAGCTCGCTGACGCGCAGGCCGCCGCCGTAAAGCAGCTCCAGGACAAGCAGGTCCCGCCAGGCCGTGAACGGGTCGACCCGCCCCGCCTCGAGGAGCCGCAGAGGCCCCGCCAGCAGCTCCTTCATCTGCTCCTCGGTCAAAAACTTGGGCAGGCGCTTCTCCAGCTTCGGCAGCGGGGCGCCCGCGAAGGGATTGCGGGGCAGGCGGCCGCGCCGCTCCCAAAACCGGCAGAACGTTCGCAGGCCGGACACATGGTTATGCAGCGTGCGCCGGTCGTAGCGGCGCTGGGCCTCGATCACAAAGTCGCGCACGTCGCGGGAGCCCAATTGCGCCAGGCCCCGGGCCCAGAGGCCGGCGGCGTGAGACCACCGGTAGAAATCCGCGAAAGCCTGCCGATAGTTGCGGACCGTGTAAGGCGAGCAGCGCCGCTCGAGCGCCAGATGGGCGGCGAAGGGCTCCCACCAATCCGCCAGCACCTCCGGCGGAAGGTCCGGGGGCGGCGGCGCAGGCACGGGCAGTAAAGCGGACCGGCCGGCCGCTCAGGCCGGAGCCCGGGCCGCCGGATTCGCCGCATTCGCCGCATTCCCGGCTTGCGCCTCAACGGCTCGCACCACTCCGTCGGCGTGGCGGCGGAGGGCCCCCTCCGCGTCGAGACCCCGGGCCCGGGCGGCCGCCGCCAATTCGAACAGCCGGCGGCCGAGCTCGGCCTCGCTCAGTTCGCGCGCGAGCGCGGCCACCTCGGCGCGGTCCACCGCCGGGCCCGCCGGCAGCTGCTTTTTTTCGATCTGCTTCCAGACGGCCTCGGCGAACATCAGGGCCGGCAGGCGCGGCGGCAGGGGCTTGAAAAGCGGCGGAGGCTCCACGACGCCGCGCGCCTGCCGTTCGTTCGCCTTGATCCGGTCCCACTCGACCAGCACCTGGGCGGAAGTCTGGAGCCGGTCGGCGCCGAAGACGTGGGGATGGCGCCGGATCAGCTTTTCGTTGATCTCCCGGGCCACGTCCTCGAAATCGAACGCGCCGGCCTCCTCGGCCAGCCGGGCGTGGAAGACGACCTGGATCAGCACGTCGCCCAGCTCCTCGCGCATGTGCGGCAGGTCCCCGTGGTCGATCGTCTCCAGCAGCTCGCTGCACTCGTCGATGAGGCAGCGCGCGAGGCTCTGATGAGTCTGTTCCTGGTCCCACGGGCAGCCGTCCTTCGCGCGGAGCCGGGCCATGGTGCGGCATAAATCTTCGATGGCGCTCATGCTGCGCGCCATGGAATACACGGAAGGCGGCCGAGACAAAGATGAATTTTTTCCTTATCTTCGCGCGCGCGGTGTGTTCGGTGGTGCTGCCCATGTCCGACCAACTCACCGAAATCATGGCCTGGAAGCGCCGGGAGCTCGCCGGCCGGCTGCGGCCGGTCTCCGAGGCGGAGCTGGCGCGGGTGGCCGCGGAGCTCCCGCCGCCGCCGCCCTTCGCCGCGGCGCTGCGCCGGGGAGACGGCCGCCTGGCGGTGATCGCGGAGGTCAAGCGCCGCTCGCCCTCGGCCGGGGACATCCGCGCCGGCATGGTCGCGACCGAGCAGGCCCGCCGCTACCAGGACGCGGGCGCGGACGCCCTGTCGGTCCTGACCGACGAGAAGTACTTCGGCGGCTCGCTGGCCGACCTGGGCGCCGTCACGGCGCAGTTTCGCGCCGCCGGTCCCGCCCTGCCCTGCCTGCGCAAGGATTTCATGATCCATCCCCTCCAGGTGCGGGAGGCCCGGGAGGCCGGGGCGAGCGCGATTCTCCTCATCGTGCGCGCCCTCACCGACGAGGAGATCAAGGTCCTCCACGGCGCGGCCGGCGCCGCCGGCCTCGATGCCCTGTTCGAAATCCACACCGAGGCGGAGCTGGAGCGGGCAGTGCGCCACGGGGCCGCGCTGATCGGGGTCAACAACCGGGACCTGGCGCAGTTTACGACCGACCTGGGCCTCAGCGAACGGCTGCTCCCGCGGTTGCCCCCCGGGATCGGCGCCGTGAGCGAGAGCGGCATCCGCACCGGCGCCGACGCCGCGCGCGTGCGCGCCGCCGGCGCCCACGCGGTTCTGGTCGGCGAAGCCCTGATGCGGGCGGACGATCCGGCCGCCCTGGTGCGCGCCCTGCGCGCCTAGGCCGCGGACCGGCCGGCCCATGCCTCTTTCCCCGACGGCCACCCGCGCGCTGCTGAGCCGCCTCGGGCATGTTCCACGCCACCATCTCGGGCAGAATTTTCTCGTCGACGGGAACATCGTCCGCAAATCGCTCGAATTGGCGCAGATCGCCCCTGGGGACGCCGTGGTGGAGGTGGGCCCGGGGCTGGGCACCCTGACCGCCGCGCTGCTGGATGCCGGCGCCGCGGTCTGGGCGGTGGAGAAGGACCCGGCCCTGCGGGCGCACCTCGCCGCCGAGCTCGGCCCCCGCTTCCCCGGCTCCTTCCACCTGCTGGAAGGCGACGCGGTCGAGCATCCCCTCGCCGGCTGGACGGCGGCGGAGGGAGCGGCGTGCAAGATCGTCGCCAACCTCCCCTACGCCATCGCCACGCCGTGGCTCGACGCGGTGCTCTCCGGGCCGCTGCCCACCCGGCTGGTCCTCATGCTCCAGCAGGAAGCCGCCCAGCGCTACCTCGCCGAGCCGGGCGGAAAGACCTTCGGGGCGATCTCGATCTTCCTGCAGGCCGCCTATGCGGCGGCCCCCGGCCACAAGGTCGCCGCCGCCTGCTTTTATCCGCGGCCGGAGATCGAGTCCTTCCTCCTGCCCCTGGTGCGGCGCTCGGCCCCCGTGGTCTTTCCGCCGGAAACCAAGGCCCTGATCCGCGCCTGCTTTCAGCAGCGGCGCAAGCAGATCGGCGCCCTCCTGCGGGCCCGCGAGGCCCCCGGGGCGGCCGCCTGGCTTGAACACCTGGAGTCCCTCGGCCTTTCCGCCCAGACCCGGCCCGAGGCGATCCCCGTGGCCGCCTGGATGCGGCTCATCCGGCCCGCATCTGCAGCTTGAAACTTTCGGACCGCGACGATTTGCTTTCCCTTTCCCTCGTATGTCGCGCCTCGCCCAAGCCCGAAACTTTGTCGCAGCCCGGGCGCAGGTCATTCCTTTTGCCGGGCTGGTGCTGGCGGCGTGCCTGGGCGGCCCCCCGGCCCGCGGCCAGGACGGCCCGCCCCTGGTGGGGTCGCTGAAGGGAAATATCTACACCTCGGCCACCGGAGCCTTTGAGATCGCCAGTCCGGTGTCGCCCGACTTGGGCGGGGTGATCGTCGACACGCCGAACGTCGTCACCTTCGAGGACTCGTTCACGACCTTTGTCACCATTGTCGCCTTCCAGCTGGACGCGACCCAGAAATGGGAGCTGGACACGGCCAGCAGCCGGCGGGACTACCTGATCAGCTTCTTCACCGAGCATGTCCTGCCGGACTTCCGGGGCTCGTTTCCCTCCGTGCAGGTGGAGCCCACCGGCCGCTTTCTGCCCGGCATGCTCGACGGGGCGTTCCTCGTCTACCTGCTGATCCCCGGCGGCTCCATGTTCGCGCATCCCGAGCTCCAGATCGCGGCGGAAACCAAGCCGCCGGTGGCCAAGCGGGGCAATCTGCTGTTCGTGCGCAATGGCTATATTTTCGTGGTCAGCACCGAGCTGGCCGAACGGATCACCGAGGGGACGGCCTACCACCAGACCTCCGATCAGGAGGACCAGATCCTGCGCGACCGCCTGATCGACATCGTGACGCGGATGCGTTTCCTCGCCCCGGCCGCCGCCGGCGCCCCGGCGGCCCATTGAGCCGCGGCTCCAGGCCCAGCCGACGTGAAGGTCCGCGACGCGACGGAAGCCGACCTGCCCGAGATCGTCGCGATCTATAACGCGACGATTCCGAGCCGGATGGTGACGGCGGACCTTGAGCCGGTCTCCGTCGCCAGCCGCCTGCCCTGGTTCCGGGCCCACGACGCCCAAAGCCGGCCGCTGTGGGTCGTCGGCGGGGAGGGCCGGATCCGCGCCTGGCTCAGCTTCAATTCCTTTCACGCACGCCCCGCGTACCGGCCGACCGCCGAAATCAGCGTCTACGTGGCCGAGGCGGACCGCCGGCAGGGCCTGGGCGCAATGCTGCTCGGCGAGGCGATCGGCCGGGCGCCGGCCTGCGGGCTGCGCACGCTGGTGGGCCTGATCTGGGCGCACAACGAGCCGAGCCTGCGGCTGTTCGAGCGGTTCGGCTTCGAGCGCTGGGGCCACCTGCCCCGGGTCGCCGTCCTGGACGGGAAGGAGCGCGACCTGGTGATCGTGGGCCGGCGCGTCGCCGCCCCGTAGGCCGGGGCGTTTCAGCCGGCGGCCAGGCGCCGCTGGCGCGGGAAAACCTCGCGCAGGGCGGCGCTCAGCTGGTCGTGCAGCGCCTGGACTTCCCGGTACTTCGCCACTCGCCCGCGGTCCGGGGCGCAGCGGGTCTTCTCGTCCAGCGCGACCGCCCCGGCCGTGAACTCCTCCAGGCGGGCGCGCGGATTGCCCGCGCGGCGCGCGCAGCACCAGGCAGCCTGGAGGGCCGCGCCCAGAGCGGCCCCCTCCTCGGCCACCATCCCCACGACCGGGACGCCGAAAACATCCGCCATCAGCTGGCGCCAGACCGGCGAGCGGGCGCCTCCGCCCGTCACCCGGATTTCCCTGGGCCGCACCCCGAGCGCGGCCAGCCGGCGCAGGCCGTAGTTCATGCCCAGGGTCACCCCCTCCATCGCCGCCCGGGCGAGCGCGGCCGGGGCCGGATTCTCCGCGCCCAGGCCCAGCAGGACGCCCGAACCCTCGGGGACGTTGGGGGTGCGCTCCCCGGTGAGGTAAGGAAGGAGCAGGAGCCCGCCCGCTCCGGCGGGGACGGAGGCCACCGCGGCGTCCAGCGCCGCGTGGTCGTAGCCGAACAGCGCGCGCGCTCTCTCGGTCACCCCGGTGACGTTCATCGTGCACAGCAGCGGCAGCCAACCGCCGGTCGAGGAGCAGAACGCGGCGATCTCCCCGGCCGGATCGACGACCGGGCGGGCGCTGTAGGCGTAGATGGTGCCGCTGGTCCCGAAGCTCGCCGTCACGATCCCCGGGCGCACGTTGCCCGTGCCGATGGCGCCCATCATATTGTCGCCGCCGCCCGCGCTCACGACGACGTCCGGACCAAAGCCGTAGTCCCGCGCCCGGTCCGCGCGGAGCACTCCCGCCGCGCCGTCGGAGCTTCCCAGCGGCGGCAGCCAATCGGCCAGGCGCGGATCGATCGCCCGGATCGCGGCGGCGGACCAGACCCGCCGGCGCACCTCGAGGAGGGCCGTGCCCGAGGCGTCGCCGAACTCCATCCGGAAGTTGCCGGTGAGGTAGTAGTTGAGGTAGTCGTGCGGCAAAAGCACGTGGCGCAGCCGCCGGTAATTCCGCGGCTCGTGGCGCTTGAGCCAGAGGATCTTGGGCGCCGTGTAGCCCGGCAAAAAATCCAGGCCGACGCTCCGAATCGCGGCCCGGGCGCCGCCGAGGCGCCGGCGCAGGAGCGCGCACTCCTCGGCGGTGCTCGTGTCGCACCAAAGCTTCGCCGGCCGGATCACCTCGCCGCCGGCATCGAGGGGAACAAAGCCGTGCTGCTGGCCGGAAACGCCGATGCCCAGCACCCGCCCCGCGTCGATCCGCCCGGCCAGTTCGCGCAGCACCGAATCCAGCGCCGCGGTCCAGTCGGCCGGGTGTTGCTCGGCGTGACCCGGGGGCAGGCCGGCGATCAGCCGATGCGGGGCCCTCGCCTCGGCGATCACCTGGCGGGAGGCGAGGTCCAGGACGACCGCCTTGGTGCTTTGGGTGCCGGAGTCGACGCCGATGTAGAGGGACATAGGGGAAAAGTGCGCCGGCCAGCGAAGGAGGATTTCAGGGCGGAGGCCAGCCCGGAACGCCCGGGCAGCGCCGGACGCCGGCGGAGCCCAGCCGGCGCGCCCGGTCGTCCGCCCGCACGCCCTCCACGAGAAGGTCCGGCGCGATTTCGGCCAAAGGCTGCAGGACGAAGGCCCGGCCGGTCATCCGCGGATGCGGGAGCGTGAGCATCCCGCCGGTCCGGCGCTCCTGTCCGTAGAGCAGGAGGTCGAGATCGATCGGCCGGGAGTCCGCCGCCCCGGTCCGCACCCGGCCCAGCGCCGCCTCGGTCCGCAGGCAGGCGGCGAGCAGCGCCTCCGGGCCCAAGGGGCTGCGGATTTCGGCGACCGCGTTCAGGAACTCGGGCGCGCCCGGCAGGCCGACCGGGTCGGTCGCGTACAGGGAGGAGACGGCGAGCACCCGCGCACTGGCCTCCGCCCGCAGCCGCTCCAGGGCCGCGCGCAGATTCTGGGCCCGGTCCCCCAGGTTACTGCCCAGGGCGATCCAGGCGCTCGGAGCGTTCGCGGCTGGTTTCGACAGCGACATAGTCGAGCACGCCCGGAATCGGCGCGCCGGGCTTCTTGATCGTGATTTCGACCCGCTGGACGCTCGGGCATTCCGCCAGGACGGCCGTCAGGATCCGGTCGGCCAGCGTTTCCAGGAGCTTCACCCGGTCGCGCTCGACGATGCGCCGGCACACTTCGTAGACCTGCACGTAGTCGACGGTGGAGCCGAGTTGGTCGGTCGCCGCCGCCTGGGCAAAATCGCAGGCGAGCGTGAGGTCGACGAGGAAACGCTGGCCCCGCACCGACTCCTCGGGGTGGTGCCCGTGGTAGCCGTAAAAGGCCATGTTCTTGAGCTGGATGCGGCCGTTCATGAAGCTGGACGGAGGATCGCCTCGGCCATGCGGGCGGCCCGCAGATTGGCGCGCACGTCGTGGACGCGGACCAGTTCGACGCCCTGCTGGGCCGCGAGGACCGTGATGGCGAGCGTGCCCTCGAGCCGCTCGGCTGGATCGCTTTCACCCAGCACGCGGCCGATGATCGACTTGCGCGAGGCGCCCAAGAGGAGCGGCCGGCCCAGCGCATGGAGCTCCCCGATCCGGCGCAGAATCTCCAGGTTCTGGGCCGGGCTCTTGAAAAAGCCGATCCCCGGGTCGAGGATCAGCCGCTCGGACGGGATCGAGGCCGCCGCCGCGTTCGCGAGCGACCGCTCGAAATAGCGCTTGATCGCCTCGATCGGGTCGCCGGCCCAGTGCGGAAATTCCCGGTCGTGGTGCATCAGGATGGCCGGGCAGCCGGCCGCAGCCACCACCGCCGGCATCGCGGGATCGCCCTGGAAGCCATGGATGTCGTTGACCAGGTGCGCGCCGGCCGCGAGCGCGGCG
>Ga0302320_10004004_pt1 | contig 33671 bp, 24 predicted proteins | sample Bog_T0_3_FD_202130 | JGI IMG/M metagenome (GOLD analysis project Ga0302320, IMG submission 202130) | Peat permafrost microbial communities from Stordalen Mire near Abisko, Sweden - Bog_T0_3 | ecosystem: Environmental > Terrestrial > Soil > Wetlands > Peat | place: Sweden: Abisko, Stordalen Mire... | reverse complement strand
CATCTGGACTCCCCAGCGGGTGGGCAAACGGTGCTGAAGCACCTGGCTGTACGCACGGCTGCGTACGGGGTCTTCCAGTTTGTGGTGGCGTTGCTGATCATGTTGCCTCCGTCGCTGGAGCGTTTGCGCGTGCTGGAGCCGATGCGCTATCTGCACCTGCTCTACGTGGTGATGATTCTCCTGATCGGGTGCTTTCTGGGAGAGAAGGTTCTGCGGCAGCATTACTGGCGCTGGGCGGCGCTGTTTTTGCCTGCCGCGCTGGGGATGTTCCTCGCCCAGCGTGCGCTGTATCCTGCGAGTCCGCACCTGGAGTTCTCGGGAATTCATTCTTCGAATCCCTGGCTCCAGTCATTTGAGTGGATACGCAAAAACACCCCCGAGGATGCGTACTTTGCGCTCGGTCCGGATTACATGCACCGGCCTGGCGAAGACAGTCACGGTTTCCGCGCCCTAGCCTTGCGCAGCGCGCTTGCCGATAACGTGAAGGATTCGGGAATGGTAATGACGTCGCCCCTGCTGGCGGTTCGCTGGCAACGGGAGGTAGCGGCGCAGAACCTAGGCCACGAAGGCTGGCAGCACGTGTCGGCCGAGGATTTGCACAGACTGAAGGCACAATTCGGCGTGGACTGGACGATTCTGGAACGCCCGGTAGCGGAGACGCTGGATTGTCCATACCACAATGATCTGTTGGCAGTTTGCCGGATTAATTAGCCACAAGACGGTCTGGGTGCCCTACCCTTCCGGCGAAGCCGAAGGGTGGGGCTTTTTATCGCCCCTTTCGAGAACCACTTCAGAATGTTGTCTTTGAGGGTCTGTTGCTATCGGCTGTCCGGTGCTGCAATGACTACCCGCCAGCCGGGACCTTGGGTCGTTTCTGGACTGTCCATATGGCAACGAGGTTGCGCCGCCGTACAGAGTGGACCGGCCTGATCATTTCCCTGCGGGGGTTCTTGCAGAGCATTCTGATCGGCATCCTTCCGCGGAACCTCAAAGACATACAGAGTGTGATTCAGAATTGTCTTTAGCGGATACTCGAGCAGCCAACGGTAGGCGTAGTGGTTCTTCAGAAGCTCACCGGAAAGATGGGTGGCGCTGACCACGACCAGTCCGGTTGGACGGTCCTCTTCCTTCAGACGAATGTACCGGATGCCGTAGAATGCCGGATCGACCTCGCCGACATACGCCAGGTGAATGGGTTCGTTGGGATGCTCTGCCTGGAATCGGCGAAGCGCAACGAATCCCTGTCCCCAATCAGTGTTGCTGATGCTCAGCATTTGCCAGGTATTGACAGGCTTTGCGAGCACGGTGAAGTAGGAGATGTAGTCAGGCGCATAGCGGGCGATGTCGGCCGCTTGGGCAACCAGCAGAAGTACGAACGCGATGCGCGCCTTGCGCCAGTCCCAGCGCGTTCCGCGCACCCACTCAATCAGCGCCCCCACGTAGAGCAGAAGAAACGGATAGAGCGGCAAGACATGGCGAACTCCAATGTTGATGTGCGCCGTCACCGCAAAGCACAGGTAGATGGCAGGGAAGACGCTCATCAGCAGAAGATCGCGCCAGCCGTCAACGCGCAGGCGGATCGCCGCAAATACCCCGGCGGTTCCCAGCAGCAGGACGATGAGCGGCCACTTCACCATCATTGCGACGGGGAAGTAAAGCTTCAGTCCCATCGTGGGGTACTGTCCGAAGAAGAAGCTGCGATGCCCCTCGATGTTATGAGCGATCACCATGCCCAGGCCCGTCAGCCATTCGCAAGCGGGAAGGAAAATAGTGATGGGGGTTTTGAGCGTTGGCATCTCGTACTGAAGAAGCTTGGTGTAGCCGGAGAAATGGAGGGAAACCCACTGATCGGCGAAAGTCACCTTGGAGACGTGGAAGAAATATCCACTCCATACCACAAGGCAGGCAAGGAGGAAGATGGCGGCTGTACGCCGGAACTGCCAGCCACGAGGATTAAACCGGATCTCTCCGGGGGCAAGCACCAGCACCAGAAAGAGCATGAGCGCTAAGATCGGCGGGCTGTTGAACTTGGCCAGCAGCAGACAGCCGAGCAGGAATCCCAAAAGCGCCGCCTGAGAGCGTGAAGGATTGCGCCAGTAGCGCATCCATTGGAGCACGCTGGCAAACATGCAGAGACAGCCGAGGCCGTCGATGGTGGCAAGGGAAAAATGCGCGATCAAGTCCGGCGACAGCGCGGCAAAGGCGAGCACGAAGTTCGCGGTGGTTTCGGAGAAAAGGCGCCGCGCCGTGCCCCAGATCAACAGCAGCAGAACCACTCCGAAAAGCACGCAAACCGGGCGCGTGCGATAGAGCCATGTCTCCGCTGCGGGCGTGACCGGACGAACCTGGGTTCCGGTATACCGGTAGCTCCAGTCCGAGTTCAGCAGGGGGACGGTAAAGAGCAGGCGCGCCAAGGGAGGCTGGTCGTGCCATTGCTTGAACTCTCCAAAGCGCCATGCTTCGAGTCCGGCAACAATGTGCTCGGGCTCATCGTTGGTGAACGACTGGGTTCGGATGAACCACGCGCATTGCCACACGAAAATCAGGATCAGCAGTGCAACTAAAATCACCGTGCCGCGGCGAACCGGGGGGCAAGCAGCGGTCGTGCCAAGACCGGCTCCCGTCTCTTTCCAATCTAGCTTGGGCTTGCTAAAGATCCCGCCTGGCGATGCAGAAACGATATTCAAAGGGATGCCTTAAACGAGGGATTCATCAGCCCGTCAGGAATGCTCAGCAGTAGTCGCCGGAATATCCAAGGTGTCTTGGAGAATCGGTGTGCGTAACTCCGCTCATTATACAAAAATCATTGCAGATCGCCGTAGCGCGCATCGGCGGACGTGGCTATATCGCGCTGGGTTCCGGCGGTATAATGTCAACACTCTCAAGATATTGGGGATGGTAGATGGATTCTGCGGGCGTTCACAACCGAACTGAGCACAGCCCGGATAACGTAATGCGCGCTGCGCGGCTGTCGATTATCGTTCCCTGCTTTAATGAAGAGCTTGTCCTTCTTGAAACCAATCGCCGCCTGATTGCAACGGCTGAGCAAAGCGGTTTGGATTTTGAGATTCTCTATGTCGATGATGGCAGCAAGGACGGCACCGCGGAGATTCTGAGGCAGCTACATGCCGGGGATGCGCGGGTGAAGGTGTTGCGCCTGTCGCGGAATTTTGGCCACCAGTTTGCCATTACAGCCGGTCTGGAACATGCATCCGGCGAGGTCGTCGTGCTGATCGACGCAGATCTGCAGGACCCGCCCGAGGTCATCCTGCAAATGCTGGCGCGCTGGAGTGAAGGCTGCTGGGACGTCGTCTACGGTACCCGGATCGACCGCGCAGGCGAAAACCAGTGGAAACTGGGTACGGCCAAGCTGTTTTACCGGCTGATCAATTTGCTGTCGGATGTCCCCATTCCAATGGACACCGGCGATTTTCGCTTGATGGACCGCAAGGTTGTGGACGCGCTGCTCTCCATGCCGGAGCGCGACCGTTTTCTGCGCGGAATGATCAGTTGGCTCGGCTTCCGCCAGTTGTCGCTACCCTATCATAGGGCTGCCCGCTTCGCCGGCACCACCAAGTATCCAATGAAGAAGATGCTGCGTTTTGCCATGGATGGCATCCTGTCATTCTCGGTGGTTCCATTGCGGCTGGCTACGATGACTGGCCTCGCAGCTTCGATTATGGCGCTGATTGGTTGCTGGGTGGCGCTGGGAATAAGGTTATGGACGCATCACTGGGTCGTTGGCTGGACGAGTCTGCTGCTGGCCGGACTATTCATGGGCGGGGTGCAGCTAGTCTGCCTCGGAGTAGTTGGCGAATATGTGGGACGGACATATTGGGAGTCGAAGAAAAGGCCGCTGTACTTTATTCAGGAACAGTTTGGATTGTCGAGCGCGCGGAATCCTCGAGAATTTGAAGACGCAAAATCGGCAGCATCCAGCAGATAAACGGAACTCTTGCACTGCGTTCTTAAGATGTCATTTCGAACACGGTGAGGAATGACAGCCTGAGAACATCCCTACTTAAATGAAGATACGGCAACTCTGGAACCGCGTTAGCGGTTGACGCTGCGCGGCGATCGGGAGTGCATGGGGCGCTTACTTTTCCTGGCGAAGGATTTCCGTGTTCGTGTCAGGGATGGAGATGCGGACAAGTTTCTGGTCGGCGTCGAGCCAGAGGTGCCAGTCTGCGCCCTCGGTTTGCATCAGGAAGTGGCGAAGACGCTGGGGACGTCCGTTCATGGGCGTGTTGTCATATCCCTTGAACTCGATAAAAACCTGGGATGAAGTATGGCGGCGGGGAATCAGGATGGCAAAGCGGGTGCGTTCGAGGTCGCAGCCGTCGCCGCCGGGGCGTCGTTTGCACGACGAGGCAAGGTAACGCCAGAGAAGGACTTCGCGGGTGGAGAAGAAATAGTCGTCCAGAACGAATGCAGTTTGGGTGAGAAAGAAAGCCTGGTCGGTGGTTTTGCCGTCGGCGGTGACCTGCATTGTGAGGAACTGGTCTTTGGCCTCGACCACGGCAGAGCTGCGCACCGGGGCGAGTTGCTTCCACTCGTAGCGGGAGAGGCTGCCGTCGGGAAGCAGCGTCAGTTCGCTGGTCTGCTCGATCTTGCCTTCGGCCTGCGCGTTCTCGCTATGAAGCTCCGAGGAAGTGACGCTGGAGTCCGGGTACTGGCGGATGATAAAGGTCTCGGTGCCCACGCGCTGGCCGCTTTGGAAGATGCCCAGGGAGCCCTGATCAACGATGGCGGCAGCCTTGGCGGGAGCCGGTTTACTGGCACCGAGCGAGGCTGCGGAGAGCACGAGCAGCAGGACGGCGATGAGCGTACGGCGGATGGTCAACCGGTCAAACGGTGATGCGTTAGACATGAATCGCCTCAAAGACGGCTGAGTTCTTCGCTAGAGTTTATCGCGAGCGGGGGCGCAGATGCCAAACCGATTGGCAAGCGGTTCGCGATTGGTGGGTGCGGTGGGGAAGCTACACGCGAAAAAATGGCCACGCCGGAAGCGCGGCCACGAGAAAAGATCGGAAGAAGAGCGCGTGCCGACGAATGCCGTTTACAGGGAACGCCGCGCGTGGGTAGGTTTAATGGGGCCTTCGAGCTTCAGCTTTTCTTCAATCCCATCCCAGACCTTAGGGCTGGGATCAAGCATGGGAATCAGCAGCTTGGCCTGGTCGGCAATGTATCGGAGATCGTTGACAAGACCCCGGCAAACCTCGCAAGTACGTAAATGTTCATCCTGTAGGTCGCTGCCGCCCGAATCAATAATTAGCGGCAAATCGCGCTGAAACTCAGCACAGTTCATCTCCTTGTATCCCCCGGCGTTCGGCGCTTCGGCGGTAGCCGCTGCGATCGCATCTTGTCCTTTTGTCACTGTCAGCCCCCTGCCCAGTTTCATTTTCTTATCCCGGCCCGTTCAGCGCGGGTGATCTTCAGCAAATCACGCAATTTCATGCGGGCTTTGTGAAGCTGCGACTTGCTGTTGCCGATGGAGCATCCCATCATCTCGGCGATCTCGTTATGTTCGTATCCTTCAATGTCATGCAATACAAATATGATGCGATATCCGGGCGGAAGGCTTTCGATGGCGCGTTCAAGATTTACGCGATCAATGGAGCCGGCCAGAACCTGATCTTGAGCGCCGATGTCCTTCTTGGGGCCGTCCTCTTCCGCCGGCTCCAGAGTTTCCTGGAGCGATACCTCGGGCAGTCCCTTCTTGCGCAGATGCATGAGGACCACATTGACGGCGAGGCGGTGCAGCCAGGTAGAAAAGGCCGATTCTCCGCGAAAGGTAGCGATCTTGCGATAGAGCTGGAGAAAGGCTTCCTGGGTCAGATCTTCAGCTTCGGCGGTGTTCCCAGTCATGCGCAGACACAGGGAGTAAACTCGCCTTTTATGCATTCCGTACAGGGCCTCGAAGCATCTGCCGTCGCCTTGTTTGGCCCGTTCGATGGCTTCCGCTTCAGACATTCCCGAAGCCATCATTCTCTTGGGAGTCGGCACAGAATGCCTCTTCTGATCTTCGTTTGGGTCGTGGACAAGCTGCGCGGAAGCGGCGCTCGCGCTCTGCATGGCTTGTAGTTCTTCGGCAGGCTCTACGGTTCGCACCGGCTTGCGATTTTCCAAACGGTTACTCCTTCGGCCCCGCAAGGGGATTGGTCGCAAGGGTATGTAAAAAGTACGATGCGAGTCAATAGGGATCGGTTGCTTTTCGAGCCGAATACCAGCGAACGGAAACGGCCTGTTCCGAGTGGAATGTTATCCAGCGGTGATGGTTTCGAGTCCATGCCCATGGGGGCCGAGTTCGCGCTGCCGCAAGAGGAAGGCGAGGACTGCGCCGAGGATGCCCATGACGGTGAGTATCTGTAGCATGGGCTGATATCCCGTGGGGTGAGCGGCGCTGGCGTGGGCTACGTCGTTGGCCTTACCAAGGCCCCAGTTCATTCCGGCCATGCCCATGTTCTGGATCATCGTCATGAGTCCGAGGGCGGTGCCGAGAGTGCGGCTGGGAACGATGTAGGCAACCGAGGGCCAGATGATCGCAGGGACAAAAGTGAACGCAAATCCGAGCATCGCCATCGGGACGTAGAGCGAGATGTGGGTGTAACCCATCATGAGGAAGACAGGGATGAGCAGCAGCACGCCGAGGCACATGATGGTGGCGCGGCGTCCCATCTTGTCGGAGAAAAGACCGACAATGGGAGTGCCGAACATGGTGAAGGCAGTGAGGACGCTGAGGAGGAATCCGCCGAGTTCGCGCGTGGTGCCGTGGGCGTCCATGAAGTACTTAACGGCAAAAGTTTCAAAGGGGAAGATCGCGGAATAAAAGATCACGCAGAGGCCTACGAGATACCAGTAGGAGAGTCCGAAATTCTTCACGTCCTGGAAGACAATCTTATCGGCTTCGCCAGCCTTGCCTAGCGCATAACGCTGCTCGGCGCGGGCTTCCATGATCCAGTAAGCGATCGGCCCGAGGACGCACAGGGAAACGAAAGCAACTCCAATGAGCCAGGGGCCCTGCCACGTGTTGTATGCCGAGTGCGCCCAGGTCGGAGAGTTCTGCGCCAACCAACTGCCAAAGCGCGCAAGCATCAGGTTCAGTCCGAGAGCGAAGCTGAGCTCCTTACCCTTGAACCATTTGGCGACCGCAGCGGTAATAGCGACAATCAGCGATTCGGCGCCCATTCCGAAGATGAAGCGTCCCCCGGCCATGACTTCAAAGCGCGGGCTGAAGGCCGTAAGCATGGAACCGGCGAGGCAGATGCAGCCAAAGATCAGGAGCGCGCGGCGCACGCCAAGGCGGTCGATCAGAATTCCGCCGATGAGAACCGTGGCGATGGGGGCGATGGAATAGAAGGAATTGAGCAGGCCGATATTCTGATCCGTGTAGTGAAGCTGCTTCTGGAGAACGTCGGCGAGGGGCTCCAGTGCATCATAAAAGTAATAGTTGCCAAACATGGTGATGCTGAGCCAGAGAAGGACCAGCCAACGATAGAGCTTGCTGGGCTCGGTAGAGGAGATGGACTGGGGCATGAATAAAACCTTTCCGGCGGGCGAGTTCGGTCTCAAGTGAATGTAGCAGGAAGAAGGGATGGGCTGCCAGCGGAGAGCGGCGATGATCGTCTATTGCGCACAAAGATGGACGCAAAGAAAAGAAATGCCGGGTGCCCCACCTTTGCCGCGATGTTCTTGCGCGGACAAGGTGGGAAGCAATGTCCTCTCTACATCTGCAAGGGTTTTGTCTCTGCGGTTGGAGTTGCTCCAGCCTGTCTGTCGAAACTCGTGAAACCGCTCAAGGACAAGATAGGAGCAATAGCAACGACAAGACCAATGCCGGGTTGGAGGCCGTTGCAATCCCACGTTAGCCAAAAGCAGGCGAACGTGGGGCACCCGTCATTCCAGCCTCTTCTGGCGCTTGCGGCGGGGAGATGCCCCGAATCGGCAGGAAGCTTGGCGGAGATTCACCCCATATTCGCCAAATGCGGGCTGCCATGTTGATAGGGGAACAGTCCGTTTCGAATAGTACACAGGCAGGTACGCCAATATTTTGACCGAAGCCTTATTATAAGTGTCGGGTTGATACGAACAGGTTCTTATCCAACAGTCGCGGTGACGAGTGAAGATTTGGGCGGCCGCATTGAGGGGCACGCATAGTTGGACGAGATGGGCGATGCTGCTGGTGGGAGTTCTGTGCCCCCTGGCGGTAGTGGCTCAGCCTGTCTCCGCGAATGTCGGCAAGCCCCTGGAAAACCAATCCATGGAGAGTCCGTTGCCGGAGATCGCGCTGCCAGACGCACAGACCCGGTTGATCGGCCGCACGGTGGAGCAGGTGCGGGTGCTTGGAGCGGTTGGCGGGTTGGAACAGTCCGAGTTATTAGAAAAGATTCCCGTGAAATCCGGGGCACGTTTGGAACGGAGTAACCTGCGCGAAAGCCTGCGGTTGCTGTTTGAGAGCGGACGTTTTGCCGAGGTGGTGGCGGAGGCGAGCCCGCTGCCCTCGGGCGGCGTAGCTGTGGAGTTCCGGACCCAGCCTAATTATTTCAACCGTGGAGTGACGGTTTCAGGACTGCCGAAGATTGGTCCGAATGAAACCCAGGTGGTGAACACGGGGCGGTTGGAGCTTGGCACGCTCTTCACCGAAGAAAAACTAAAAGACTCGAAGAACCGCATTCTGCGGCTGCTGCACGACCATGGCTACTGGAACGCCCAGGTTGGAGCCGTGCTTCACCGCCATGAGGATACGCAGCAGATGGATGTGGAATTCCATGTGAAAGCGGGCGAAGCCGCGCGAGTGGGTAAGCTGACGGTGCGGGGCGACCCGGATCTATCCATCCAGGAAGCAGTGGCGATCTGCAGGATGCAGCAGGGAAAGCGGGTCCGCGGCGACTTGCTGCAACGCGCGGTGGCCCGGCTCCGTAAGAGATACGTAAAACAACACCGTCTGAGGGCTCAACTTACGACGGGCGTGCCGGTCTTTCATGCAGACAGCAATACGGTGGACTACGCCTTCGACGTGGAGCGCGGCCCCGTGGTGGACATTCGCGCGGAGGGGATGCCGCTGAGCCGGGGCAAGCTCAAGCGCTACGTTCCCGTGTACGAAGAACACGCGGTGGATGAAGACCTGCTGAACGAGGGACGGCGCAACCTGCGCGACTATCTGCAACAGCAGGGATACTTCGATGCAGTTGTGCAGGTGCGGCAAGACGAGGACGCGGAGCACGACAAGCAGCACATTGTGTATACGATCCAGCGTGGCCAGCGGCGCAAACTGGCGGCGATTGAAGTGCAGGGGAACAAGCGATTCAACGCGGCAACGCTGCGGGAGCGCATGGGGACGCAGGTTTCCAGCATGTTGCTGCCACACGGACGCTATAGCCAGTCCCTGCTGGCCAACGATGTGCAGGCAATCAAGAATTTATACCTGGCGAACGGCTATCAGTCCGTGAAGGTGAACAGCGAAATACTGGATAACTTCCATGGCGCGCGCGGCGAGATGAAGGTCGTGGTGAAGGTGGACGAGGGCCCTCTCGTGACCGTGGGTAGCCTGGAGATACGTGGATCCCACGCGGTGAACGCGGAAGATATCCGCGGCATGGTCAACACCCGGGCGGGACAGCCATTCTCGGAGGCGACCACCGCCGACGACCGCGAAGTGGTGATGAATTACTACTTCAACCGGGGCTTTCCGTCAGTACAACTGGACAGTTCGGCAAAGTATTCAGACGAAGCGCACCCGCGGATGGACGTGATCTTCAACATTCACGAGGGCGATCAGGAATTTGTCAATCGCGTTCTCGTCAGCGGAGTGGAACACACGAAGCAGCATATTGTTGATCGTGCCGTGGTGATTCACGGCGGAGCCCCTCTTAGCCAGGAGAAGATGCTGCAGACGCAGCGCAACCTCTATGATCTTGGAATTTTCAACGAAGTGCAGACTGCGATTGAGAACCCCGACGGGGCCGAGAAACAGAAAGACGTGCTGTTTCAGATCAAGGAAGCCAAGCGCTGGACCGTCAACTACGGGTTTGGGCTGGAAATTGGATCGGGACTGACTTGTTCGGCTCAGGACGGTTCAGCGCAAGGCCAGACCTGCGTGAGCCCGCGAGTAATTCTGGACGTGACGCGAATCAACTTCCGTGGGCGGGACGAGGCGCTGATCTTCAAGTCACACTTCGGCAACCTGCAAAAACGGGCCTCATTGAGCTTTGACCAGCCGCGCTGGTTTGATCTGCCGAATTGGCGGATGACGGTTACGGCGTTGTACGACAACACTCGCGACGTAAACACATTCAGCAGCGACCGGCTGGAAGGCTCGATCCAGTTGACACAGCGGGCGACCAAGGCGACTCAGTTGCTCTATCGCTTCGCGTACCGCCGCATCAAGGTCGATCCCAACAGCTTCCCTTCGGGCTTCAGTCCGGATCTGATCCCAATCTACTCACAACCGGTGCGGGTGGGAATGCCGAGTTTGACGTATCTGCGGGATACGCGCGACGATCCGTTGACTTCGACCAAAGGCACCTACAACACGTTCGACGTTGGGGTAGCGTCGGGCGCATTTGGCTCAGAGGCGAACTTTGGGAGGCTACTGGCCCAAAACGCGACCTACTACAAGTTTCACGGAAATTGGGTAGTGGCGCGTTCGCTGCGAATTGGGGTGGAGAGCCCATATGGATCGCTGGGATTTATCCCGCTGCCGGAGCGCTACTTTGTGGGCGGGTCAAACTCGCATCGCGGATTCGCCATCAACCAGGCGGGGCCGCGCGATCCGTACTCCGGAGCGCCGCTGGGCGGCAGCGCGATGATTGTTAATAACATCGAGCTGAGACTGCCTCCGGTGCCGCTGCCATTTGTCGGAAACAACCTGAGCTTCGTCCTCTTCCACGACATTGGCAATGACTTTGGTACGGCGAACGAGATGTGGAAGAACCTGACGCGAATGAATCAGCGCGGGCAGGCGAGCTGCCGCAAGCTGAGCCTGACGGATCCGACGGCGACCTGCGATTTTAGCTATATGTCACAGGCGGTGGGGACTGGATTGCGTTACCGGACGCCGATTGGTCCGGTGCGCGTGGACATGGGCTACAACCTGAATCCGCCGGTGTTTCCCGTGAAGGCGCCGTGCGCGGGAGTGACCGGAACTTGCACGGCCATTCCGCACGTGGAGCAGGTGCGGCACTTTAACTTTTACTTCAGCATCGGGCAGACATTTTGATGACATGCAGAAGAAATCCCGCGTGGTGGACGCTGTTTGCGCTGGTCCTGCTTCTAACGGCGGCACAGGCGGAGGTGGTGGACCGTACCATCGCGGTGGTGAACAACCACTTGGTGACCTGGAGCGATCTGGATGAACAGATGCGCTTTGAAGCTCTTGAAAATGAGCGTGCGCTGAATGAACTTGGCGAGGTACAGCGGCGCGAAGCTTTCGAGCACCTGGTGCAATACACAATACTGCGCGACCAGATGCAGGGAACGGCTCCGGCGACTTCGCAAGAGGTGGAAGCCCGGATTGCTGATGTGCGCGCGGGCTGGCACGTGGAAAAGGACGCCGCGAAGTGGAGCTCTACGCTGACCCGGTACGGACTTTCCGAGGTGGAACTCCGCGAACTCGTGACAAACCAGATCGAGATTCTGAAGTTTATGGAATTCCGGGTGCGGCCGCTGGTGAGAATTTCACGCGCGGAAGTGGACGAGTACTACACGAGCACGCTGGTCCCGCAGGTGGTCAAGCAGGGACAGACTCCGGAGCCGCTGGAAGCGATGACGCCGAAAATTCGCGAACTGCTGGCGGAACAGAAGATGAATCGCGAGCTGGAAAAGTGGCTGGAGAATCTGCGGACGCAAAGCCAGGTGCAGATTCTGTGGGACGGCGTGCGGTAGAAGCTGACGGAGTTTACGCCGGACGAAATGAAACGTAGCGAGCGTTCCAGAGGACGATGAGCGAAGAGCCAGAGCAGGGACAATCCGGGCCGGTTGAGGATTCGCGGGAGAACGCTTCAGCGGGAAATCCTCGGCGGGCGGGGTACGCTCCGCTGCGGTGGCATGGCTGGATTCTGGTTTGCCTCGGCACCCTGGCGCTACTTCTGATGGCGGTGCTGCTCGGGGTCGCCCGGTATTTGGGGGGCGCGGAATTCCACGAACGGGCGCGGCAATATGCGGTAGCGCAGATTGAGCGCGCGACTGGCGGGCGGGTGGAATTGCACGGCGTCGAGTGGAACGTCGTGCAGTTGCGATTTGAACTGGATGGGCTGACGGTTCACGGAAAAGAAGCTGCGACCGAGGCTCCTCTGCTGTGGGCCGAGCGCGTGCGCATGCACTTGAAATGGACACCCCTGTTCCGCGGACGCGTCTCATTGCGTGAGCTGAGCGTTGTGCATCCTCTGGCGCACGTGGATGTGTACAAGGACGGTTCGACGAATCTTCCGGAACCCAAGCTTCCACGTAGTTCGATGGCGGACCAGAGCGAGCAACTGTTGCAGTTGGGCATGGATCATGCGGAACTGATCGACGGGCTTTTGCAGTGGAGCGAACAAAAAATCAAGTTGGATGGCAAGGCCGACGACGTTACCGTGAAGCTGAGTTATTCCCCGGCGGATCGCCACTATGACGGTTCGGCGAAGGTGGGACGGGTGCAGATTTCGCTGCCGGAGTGGGAGCCGCTGACCCTGGGTGCGGAGGCGGAATTCCGGCTTTATCGCGACCGGCTGGACGTGCCGCATTTGCGCGTGAGCGAGGGACGCTCATGGGTGGAAGCCGGAGGAGCCATTAGCGGATTGAATTCTCCGGTGGCGCAATTCGCGTATCGCGCGGTGGGCGATGTGGGCGAACTCGCGCGGCTGGCTCGTTATCGTGAGCTGCGTGGCGGCGCCGTGCAGTTGAGCGGTGAAGGAACCTACCGCTGGGATCGCGCGGAATATGCCGCTGTCGGCAAGGCGCAGGCGGTAGCCGTTACCTGGGTGAACCGGACCATGCGGCTGGAGAAACTCAACGGCGGCTTCGCATATTCGCTGGACCGGCAGCACTTCAACGTACCATCCGTTTTTGCCACGGCCCTGGGCGGAACGGTACATGGAAAACTGGACATCGCTACATTGCGTGGCAAAGAGCAGACGGGGCGGATCGACCTGGAGGTGGCAGGCGTCGAGTTGACGCAGGCATTGCAAGCCTTTTCTACCAGTGACCTACCGCTCGACCGTCTGCATCTAGCCGGTTCGACTGCGGGGACGCTGAACGTGAACTGGCGCGGCAGCGTGTTGAACGCGAGGATGGATGGCGATCTGCGGGTGCGTCCGATACCGCGGAGCGGAGAGCTGCCGGTGACGGCGGTAGTGCAGGCAACGGTGAACTTCGGGGAACCGTCGGGAGAGTTGCACAGCGTCGAGGCCAGCACGCAGGCAACGCATCTTTCAGCGAGCGGTCGCCTGTCGGCGGCCTCGAATCTGAGGCTCGATGTAACGACCAGGGATTTCTCCGAACTGGCACCGATGGTGACTTCGTGGCGTGGCGCTCGCGCGCGAGAACTGCCGATTGAGTTCGCTGGGAGCGCGCAATTCCAAGGCACGCTGCAAGGAAGGCTAAGCTCGCCCGCAATCGTGGGACACCTCGAACTGCATGATTTTACGACGCTGGTGCGGATGTACGAAAAGCCGGATGGAGACGCTGCTCCCGCAGAGCGCGTAGTGCGTACCCGCTGGGACTTACTGGAAGGCGATGTCGAGTACTCGTCAGCGCGCGAGAGTCTGCGCAATGGCGTATTGCACCGCGGAAGCGCACGCATCAACCTGAACGGGACCGTAGCGCTGGTGAACGGGAACTATGACCCGACGCAGCCATTCGCGGTGCATGTGAGAGTAGAGAACGCGGACGCCGGCGAACTGCAGGGATTCGTCGGATCGAGCTATCCGGTGATCGGGCAGGCGAGCGGGGACGTGCAGGTCGCAGGCACGGTAAGTCACATGCGCGGAAGCGGGCGCATTTCCGTGAAAGATGGAACAGCCTGGAAGCAGGCAGTACGTTTGGCCACAGCCGACGTCAATTTTACGGAGAATGAGGCGCAGTTACGCAACATCGTGGTGAAAAGCGATGTAATGCAATTGAATGGCGATGCGCGAATCAACGTAGAGACGAAAGAGTTCGGCTTTGACCTCAAGGGTACCGCGCTGAAAATCGAAAATCTGCGCGCGGTGCGCGAGGGAAATATCCGCGTCACGGGGCAGGCGACGTTTGAGGCCAACGGTACCGGAACTCCAAGCGCGCCGGTAATCAACGGACGGCTACTCCTGCGCAACCTCGCGGTGAGCCATCAATTGATTGGCGACATGAATGTAAATGCAGTCACGCACGGCACCGAAATGACGGTGACCGCGCGCTCGAATTTCAAAGCTGGAGAGGTGAAACTCGACGGGCAGATACGTCTTCGCGACCAGATGCCGATGCATCTTTCTGGCGAAGTGCAAAGCGCGAATCTGAGCCCGCTGCTGGAAGCGAACCTGCCGCTGCGGCACGGCAGCACAACCGAGTTCAAGATGCATGTGGAAGCGTCCGGCGAGGCTCGGCATCCCAAGGACATCACCGCGGGTTTGGTGGTGGAGAGCTGGATTACAAAGTACGGCGGCATCGCGATCGCCAACGATGGCCCCATCCGTCTGAAGATGGCGAACGAAGTGGTAAGGATCGAGCAGTTCCGCCTGGCTGGTGAGCAGGGTACGCGCTTTGTGCAGGTGCGCGGGGACGTGCAGTTGGGCGGCAAGCGCGAGATTAACCTTCGCGCCGACGGCAAAGTAAACCTCAAGCTGCTGGAGACGGCCGATCCGAATTTGATGGCGGGCGGAGTCGCGAATCTTGATCTGCAGATGCGAGGCACGTTGACGCGGCCTTCGCTGCGAGGACAATTGAACGTGCAAAATGCCGCCATTGCCTACATCGATTTCCCGAACGGGCTAAGCGATATGAACGGCACCTTGATCTTCAATGAAGACCGCCTGCAGGTGCAGGAGTTGACGGCTCGCACCGGAGGCGGGCTCTTGCATTGCGGAGGATTCATCACGTTCACTCCAGCGCAGGGTCTGGGGTTCAGCCTGTCGGCGAACGGTCGCGATATCCGGCTGCGCTATCCGGAGGGATTGAGTTCGACGGCGGATGCGTCGTTTACGCTGACCGGCACACTGAAGAATGCGTTGCTCACGGGCGATGTGACGGTGACGCGCCTGGGACTGAATCCACAATTTGACTTTGCAAACTATCTGATCGCGGGAATGCGCGGAGCTCCCGCGCAAAAGATCGATTCACCGCTCAACAACGTACGTCTGGATGTGCATGTGACCTCGACGCCGGAGTTGCAGGTGCAGACCTCGCTGGCGCGTCTGAGCGGAAACGTTGACCTGCGGATGCGTGGCACGGCATCGCGTCCGGTGGTGCTGGGCCGGGTGAATCTGCTGGAAGGGACAATCTACTTCAACGGAACAAAATACAGGATGGAACGCGGCGACGTTACGTTCACAAACCCCGTGCGGATTGAACCGGCACTCGATGTGGAACTCTCGGCGCGGGTGCGCGACTATGACATTACGCTGGGCTTCCACGGTTCGCTGAACAAGCTAACGCCCTCGTACCGCTCTGACCCGCCTCTATCGAGTAGCGATATTATTTCCCTGCTGGCCCTGGGGCGCACCGCGGAGGAGACGGCGAATCCGGCGATGATGGGAACGTCGCAGTATCAGCCGACGGTTTCAGAGAGCGCATCGACGGCGCTGGTTGGGCAGGCGCTGAACGCAACGGTCGGCAGCCGGGTACAGAGATTATTTGGCGTAAGCCGCTTGAAGATCGATCCGAACGTGGGCGGCGCGCTGAACGCAGGGCTGGCGCGCGTAACCGTGGAGCAACAGGTTTCCAACAAACTGACGCTCACCTACATCACCAACCTGAATCAGTCGGCACAGCAGATCATCCAGTTTGAGTACAACCTGAATAAGGACGTCTCGCTTGTGGGCGTGCGCGACCAGACAGGCGTGCTGTCATTTGACGTACTGTTCCGCAAGCGTCGGAAATAAATCGACATATGTGCGGACGATTTCGACTAAGGCGGTTCCGGAGTTGCCGTATCCTCAAACCCGGCTTTTCTCTACAATTTGGAGCCTTCGCCCCAGAACCCTGCGCCGTTGCGAGCCGTGTCAAGCGAAATTTCTCGCCAATTCCGCTCAACCATCTGATTTCACACAACATAGAGTTTTCCACAAAGTAAGGGAATACCTCCGCGAATTTGCTATACTGAAAGTAGAGCCGAACGTAGGACTGATCCCTATATTACCCTTTGTTTTCAAATATTTACCTGAAAATATAGGGGGTGGGGTACTGCAATAGAGGGTGTCTCGCACCGCGCATCCTTTGGAGCATGACTTGTCAAGCCGCAAATCTTCTAAATCATCCCTAACTAATTGATTGCACTAAACATAGAGTTCGTCAGGCAGTGATGGGATCGCCCCTCTATTTTGATATTCTGAAGATGAAGGGTTTTGGAGTCATTCCATTCCGAATTCAGCCCAACAGACACAGCAACCTTGGATTTGCTCTAGCGCGAAAGAAAGAGATTCTTGAGACGGAGTTTTGGACTGAAGTCTTGGACGACGATATCGAGTAGGCACCACGTTACAACGTTGCGCCAGATATGACTAGTCAGTGCCACAGTTCATGCTCTTGTCTGGGGTTTGTTCCGTCATCGTCCACTCTCTTTATAACGGCGTCTGCAACCATGACGCTCGTCGGCGCCATGTCGAAGGATCTCAATAACCGCGCCACGCTTTTACGCCGCGCCTCGTCTGCATATCTGTGTTCCTGGATATCCTCCACGCTGCCGTACCAGCGAATAATCTCACCCAGAGGCCCACGGCGCGGCGATCCACGGGATCGCATCCACCTCCACATTCCGTCAACGTTTTTTATCCGATACTCCACATCGATAGGGTTTCCCGTGGACAGCGCTTCCTTCAGTGCCTTCATCGTGGGCGCCACATCCTCCGGATGCAGCGCGTCGAGCCATCCCATGTTGCGCGTTTTCTCTTTGCTCAAGCCTGTTGCCTGTTCCCATCGGGAACTTATCTGCAGGTTATTGCCCTCGTTATCCATGACCCATTGCACATGGGGATTCAGCTCGAAGATGAACCGTTGGGAGTCTTCACCCTCGCGGATTGCCTCCTGTGCCCGCTCATGCTCAGTAATGTCGGCCACCGCGATCGAGACTCCGATCACTTCCCCGGCTTCGTCCCAGGCTGGCTGATATGACGCAATGGTGATCATGTCCGGCTGGTCAGGTCTGCGAGACGGTCTCAATACCTCCACCCCCGTCATTGCTTCACCCTGCAAGGCGCGGCAGAGGTACGGTTCATAGTTCGGAAACCACTCAGGGAACATTTCCTTCCCGGGTCGTCCAATATGGTCAGCCACCGGGACGCCGTTCATCTCGGCGAGTCTCCGATTGATACTGACATAGTGAAGATTGCGGTCAAGAAAACACAGACCCACAGGTGCGCCATCGTAGATTGCCTGCAACTGCGCCAGGCGTTGCGTAGGCAGCGCTTCCAAACTCGATGCGCCCGTTCTTTCTCCCGGCTTTGACGCGCGGGATACCCGCGAACGTCGTTTCGCCGCGACCATGATGGGTATTGCGTCCGCACTGGAAGGCTTCCCGTAAAGCCACCCCTGCCCCAGCTTGCAGCCGAGACACAGCAGCATTTCTGCCTGCACCTTTGTCTCGATACCCTCGGCAACCGTGATCAGATCAAGACTGTGCCCCAGTCCAACGATTGCCGCCACGATTTTCCTGCTCTCGCGAGTGCTCGTCATGCTCTTGACGAAGCTGCGGTCGATTTTCAATTCGTCGAACGGCAACGCTTGAAGATGCCTAAGGCTCGAATATCCCGTTCCAAAGTCATCCAGCGCCAGCCTGCAGCCCATCGCTTTCAACTCGTGTGCAATCTTCCGGGCTACTACAAGATTGTCAAGAAGGGCGCTTTCCGTAATCTCAATCGTCAGCCTTTGCAGTGGAAATCCGGCCGCCTCTGCCGTTTCGCGAATCTGACGGGGCAAGCTTAGGTCATGCAACTGCTTTGGAGACACGTTGACCGCCAGCACTATCGGCTCTGGCAAGATGGGGGCCGATATAAAGGCCTTCCGAAAGATTTGCTCCGTGAGCCGTTCTATGACCCCGTTCTCCTCCGCTAGCGAAATGAAATTTTTCGGCAGAATCGGCCCGAGTAGCGGATGCTGCCAACGTGCCAAAACCTCGAAGCCGAACAATCGGCCCGAGCGAAGGTCGACAATGGGCTGGAAGAACGGTATGACCTGATCGTTTTCAAGAGCAGCGCTTACGTCGGCATAATTAACGAACATGCAGATACTATGGCTCAATAAGCAGAGTGTCTGGCGCAATTACCCGATTAAGCCGGTGCCGATACACACGAACGATAGCTGCCTTTTGGGGGATTCCACACTCTCCATCCACGAAATATTGGGAGATTTTCCCTCGCAATCCTCGGGAAGGATACTACCGGACACACTGACTCACCCATCCTATTTACGGCAGCAGAACTGTCTTGGAGGACAAAATGAGCAAGAGCATCATCCTGTGCGCTGACGGAACCTGGAACACGCCGCATGGAGTTGGAGCGGTAGTGAATGACACCAATGTTCGCAAAATATATTGCGCGCTGGCAGATGTTCCGAGCCAGCTGCGTTACTACGATAGCGGGGTGGGAACAGATGGAACGCCAATCGATCACCTGAACGGCGGAGCCATGGGAGAGGGTCTGTTTCAGAAGGTTCAAGACGGATATGAGTTTCTATCGTATGTGTATGACCCTGGCGACAATATTTATCTGTTTGGGTTCAGCCGCGGAGCCTTTACGGCACGCAGCCTGGGAGGAATGATCGCCGGGTTTGGAGTTCCCACGAAGAATCTGGACAACATGACGGTACGGAGCATTTTCAATGCATATCGCGAACCCGATCATGATAAGCGCGCCCAACTCAAAGCAGATCTGCAAAAACAATATGGGCTGACGGACGCAGCGATCATGATGGTTGGAGTCTGGGACACGGTTGGATCGCTAGGCATTCCGGGGCTTCTGTTCAGCATCTTCGATCAGAAGCGGTACGGCTTTCTGGATACCTCGCTTCATCCCTGCGTGAAGAATGCATTTCACGCGGTCTCGATCGATGAGCGCCGAGCTCAGTTCCTGCCTACCTTGTGGACGAATCCAGATGGGACACCGCGTCCCAACGACAGCCAGATTCAACAGGTATGGTTTTCCGGGGTTCATTGCGACGTGGGTGGCAGCTACGCGGAGTCGCAGCTCTCAGGCATCGCATTGAGCTGGATGATGTACAAAGCGAAAGAGCGCGGGCTGGTATTCGATACAGCGGTGGAGGCACAGTATCTGCATCCTGAGATTTTCAACGCAGCAGGGCCGGCGCATGACGAGTGGAAGTTGATTCCGTGGGGAATTCCGAAACATCGGACACTGCCGCCAAACTCAGCGATCTCAAACAGCGTGCAACTTAGATTGCAGAATGTTGCGGATTACAGGCCAACCAACCTTAACCTAGATGGTTCGGAGTTGAAGGGTTACCAGATCGCGGACGTGCTGCCCTATCCGGAAAACAAAGCTGTTGGCGAAACGGACGCAGATAGAGCAACCGCCGCTTAGGAGAACATTCTAGCGATTTTAGCCAAGCTATCCGGCGTTGCGCCTTTCGATTCTGCCGTTGCTGGAAGCCTGGTCGAGCACCTGGCGAATCAGGCGCAGCATCGCGTCAGGCGTGAAAGGCTTCTGAAGAAAGACGATGTCTTCCGGCAGCGAGCCGCTGTGGATGAGGGCGCTGTCGGTGTAGCCGGACATATAAATCACCTTCATGTTTGGATAGCGCTCCGCCAACTCTTCGGCCACTTTGTTTCCACGCATCTCGGGCATGATGACATCGGTGATCAGCAGGTGGACAGGGTTTTTCTGCTTCGCCATTTGTTGCAGCGCATCGGGTCCGCCGCTTGCGCTCAGCACCTTGTAGCCCTTGTCGCGTAATACATGGGTGAACAGTTCGCGCAGATCCGCCTGATCTTCCACGAGCAACACGGTTTCCGTGCCGCAAACAGTGAGCTGTTGGCGATGGGTTGCCAGCGGCGCGGTGGTTGCCATGGCGGTTGTTGCGGGTAGATAGATCTTGAAAGTCGTTCCATGGCCGAGTTCGCTGTAAACCCAGATATAGCCCTGGCTCTGGGTAACGATTCCGTAGACAGTTGCCAAGCCAAGGCCCGTGCCCTTGCCAACTTCCTTGGTCGTGAAGAATGGTTCGAAGATATGTGCCCGGGTCTCGCTGCTCATGCCCTGGCCAGTGTCGGTAACGGCAAGCCGAACATAATCTCCGGGAGCCACGTTGTTATGGCGCGCATCCGCCTCATCGAAATAGACGTTTGATGTCTCGATGATGAGCTTTCCGCCTTCCGGCATCGCATCCCTTGCATTCACGGCCAGGTTCATGATGACTTGTTCAAGCTGGCTAGGGTCGGCCTTTACGTGCTTCAGGCGTTCGCCATGCACGATGCGCACGTCAATATCCTCGCCGAGCAGTCGCGGAATCATCTTCCCAAGCCCATCCGTAATCTCGTTCAAGTCGAGGACTTTCGGAATCATGATCTGCCTCCGGCTGAATGTGAGCAACTGACGTGTCAGGGCGCTACCTTTTTCGGCGGCGTTGATGATCTGCTGACCGGCGTAGCGACTGTGTTCATCGCCGGCGCCGCTAGTGTTAACCAGGTACGCGTACCCGACAATTACTCCGAGAAGGTTGTTGAAGTCGTGCGCCACGCCGCCGGCAAGAAGCCCGACAGCTTCCATCTTCTGGGACTGCTGTAGCCGCTGTTCCAGACGGTCCCGCTCGGTGATGTCGCGGACGATGGTGGAAGCTCCTACCACCATGCCATGAGTGTCGCGAATGGGAGAGACGGTTAATGCAACCTTGAGCTGTTTTCCGTCTTTTCTCATGCGCCGGGTGTCGTAATTGGTGCCGATTCCTTCGCGCGCGCGCTGTACATTGGCAGCCACCTCGTCTTCGGAGTCGGGTGGCAGCAGCATCTTTGCAGACTTCCCGAGGACTTCGTTTGCCGTGTAACCGTACATTGCCTCGGCGCCTGGGTTCCAGGTTTGGATGATGCCGTCCAAGTCCTCGCCGATAATGGCATCTTGGGACGACTCGACAATGGCGGCCATTTGGTGCAGCGTGTGTTCCGCAGCCACGCGATCGGTGATGTCGCGCAGGCGGACAGTCATAATCTTCTTGCCGCCAGCTTCGAATTTGGAGATGGAGGCTTCGGCGGGAAACTGGTTGCCGTCCTTGCGAAGACCATAGATGCCTCCGCGCCGACTCATGGGGCGCAGCGCGTCGGGCGAGTTGGCAAACGCTTCCAGGTGGGTTGAATGCATCTTCCGGAAGTTCTCGGGAAGAAGCATGTTGATAGACTTGCCGAGTACGTCGGCTGCCGAATAGCCAAAGATCTTTTCGGCCCCTGAATTGAAAAGCGTGACGTTCTGCTTTTCATCGATGGTCATAATTGCGTCTTCGGATATCTGTACCACGCCGCCAAAAAGCAGATGCGACGTCTTCAGTTCAGACACGGTGCGTTGCAACGAGGCCGACAGTGCGAATACCAACGCCGATGTGGCCACGAAGCCCAGATACGCTGCGATGTTCAGCGGTTCTCCGGTGGATGCCCGATAGTGAAAAACTACGAAAATTGCAAGTACCGCGCTCAGCACGCCTGAAAGCGAGCCCGGCTTCCATCCGCCATACCAGGTGGATAACGCAATCGCCGCCACGAAGAAATAGTAGGGCCGGTCGGTTGCGGAAAATAGCGAGGATAGGACGGCCGCTATCAAGGTAGCCAGCAGCGCCACGGCGAAGCGGACAAATACGTTGTTCCTAGTTGTTTCCATGCTTGGATTCTGCCCCTTCCACAATGCGCAGACAGACTGGTCATCTTCATGCCCGGACACGCACGAGGGCGTATTACTCAACGTATCACAAATAATTGTGACGTACGTCACAATTATAGCGTAATAGGGACTATGGATGATTTTTCTTTACCGTGGATATCCTCAAAGTTCTATTGCCACGGTGCATGGAGCTGCCGGCAGAGTGCAGTTTTTCGCGAGACATCTAGCAAGCTTGGGGCTTTAGCTTCGGCTTACTCGTTTCGGAGATTTCGCAGTTTTTCTGACGGTTTTCTCCCTCGCAGCCCGCTTGCGCTTTCTCAATTCCTTTGGCGAATACATGGTTCCCCGGCACTTCCTGGCGCCGCAGGTGCAAGGCGCGTTCCCCTCGCCGTCATAGAGGAAGTAGTCGTAGACCAGTTCCTCGCCGGGGGCAATGTCGCGAATCGCGCGAATCCAGACATGCTCGTCTTCATCTTCCTCGGTCTCGCAGTTTGGCGCGCAGGAGTGGTTGAGATACATTGCCATGCCGTAGCCATCGATGACATAGGTGCCATCGCCTACTCCGAAGAGGTAGGTATAGGGACGTTCTTTGTAAAGATTGTCGGCATCGTCATGTTTCATGCGGGTGCCCGTGTACTCAACAATGAGTTTGTCTTTCGGGATGCGTTCCAGGGTGAAGACACCGGCGGCATGGATGGCGGACGAGCGTACGATCAGGCGCATGATGAAGGATTGTAAATGCTTGTTGGGCCTCTGGGTGAATAAGAAGCTCGAGTTCCGCGGAAGCAACCGGCACTGGTTCGTCTGCCGCCCATGTTCTAAACTGAATTTATCCAGTAGTTCCACGCAATTTTGAATGCGCGGAAGCTCAAGTCCGTGCAGGGAGAACCGATGAACGATACAGTGCGCCTCATCCAGGCTCATCACAGCGACCGCAGTTTTAAGGCCGATCCCATTCCAGACGAAATCCTCGATGACATCATTGAGTCAGCGCACCTCGCGCCGACCTCGAAGAACGGCCAGCAGGTATCCATCGTTGTTGTGAGAGATGCGGAGCGTCGCAAGCGCATCTCGGAAATCGCCGGTGGACAAGCTTGGGTCGCCACGGCTCCAGTGTTTCTCGCCGTGGTTGCCGACCTTTACAAAACGTACGTTGGGCTGGAGAAAGCCGGAGTCACGCAGCAGGTACAGCACAGCGTCGAAGGTCTCGTAGTCTCGGCGACAGATGTCGGCATTGCGCTTGGGACGCTGATGATAGCGGCGCGCTCCTATGGCCTCGGCATCGTTCCCATCGGCGGCATTCGCCGCAATCCTGAAGCCATGGTTGAGCTACTTGAACTGCCGCAGTACACGTTTCCGATTGCGGGTATTGCCATGGGTTATGTTGATGTCCCTGCAACCCAGAAGCCGCGCCTGCCGATTGAAAGTTACCGCCATGAAGAGCGATATCATACTGAAAATGTGCGGCCCGCGATCGATGCTTACGATATCAGCCTCGTTAAGTACTTCAAGGAGATCGCCCGGACAGATGGCACATCGTGGTCCCAGAACACGGCTGCCTCGTATGGCGAAGTGTACTTCCCCAAGGTGAAGCCCGTCGCCGCAAAGCAGGGATTCACCTGCGAGGATTAACCACCAATCGAATAGAAGGAAACGGCCCCGCTTGGCTTGAACCGCGCAGGGCCGTTTTTTTGCGTCGAGGCACTTACAGTCCGTAGGAGATTCCAAAGGCGAAGCGCGCGCGGGCCTTCAGGTTGACGCCCGGCTCAATTGTTCCCGCCGCCTGCAGAACGCCGAAGTCCACATTGAGTTTCTTCTTTGCGAATGGAACGATGCGGGCCGCATAGGTCAGCGTTGTTGGTACGTCAGCCAGCGGTAGCCCCTCGATCCGCCGTGGTTGCTGCGAGACTTCTGAACCAAGAATCACCGTGCTTTTTGCCGGTCCCTTGAAAACGAACGCCACGGCTCCAAAGCCCCGGGCCACAAAGTCTGGGGCATTTCCGCCCAGGCCAAACAGCGATGCGTTCGTTGCCCGAACTCCCGCGCTTAGCAAGACTGGGATCGGTGTCTGCGTGATCGTCTTGGTTGCAACGACGTACCCATCCGCGTTCGTGGTATCCCGGTTGCTTGCCACGCCGCCCACGTTCTTCACCTGCGTGCGCAAGATGAATCCGCCGGAGATTGCAGGAATCCACTTCTGCTTGCCATAGTTCTCGGGAACTACGTTGATTTTGCCGTGGAAGGTATTGAAACCATCGCTCCACAGAGGGCTGAACGGACTGTTGCCGTCGCTGTGGATCGTTCGCGTGTAACCGAACTCAATCCGCTTCAGTACCCCTTCCGTTATGGATATCTGATGGAAGTCCCCCAGCACATTGCCGCCGTTCACATAATGGTAGGCAACAATGGGAAGGCCGGCTCCTTTTTCCGGCGATGCCGCCGTATAGGCCAGGGGCGTTACGAATACGCCGGTCGGGCCTTCCCACCCCAGGCTCTGCGCGTACCCATTGCGCGAGGGAAGCAGGACGAATAGGGCGAGCGCGAAGCCCGCCAGAAGAAGGCGACGGAGTCTGGTTAAACTGGAACGGCTTGAGTAAGACATGTGGTTCTCTCCTTTGATAAATAAGGTGAAGCCCGCGCCGGTCTCGGAAGAGACGCCTCGCGGGGAAGTTGATCTTCTGTTTGCGTGAAAGGAATCAGCGAAGCGCCGTTCCCGCCTGGGAGCGACTAAAGGCAGGAACAACAACAACGAAAGTGTGCCAGGGTGAGGAAGGAGTGATCGAAAACGTTGTTCATGGAAATTATCCTCTACGAAAGAACCTGCCTGGACAGTTGAGAAACGCCGTCGCTGACATCTAGCCGTTCTATCTATTTAACTTTGGAGTCAAAGGGTAGCTCCCGGAAGGGAACACAGGTACACGAGGAACGATCAACAACAACAACAACGAATCTGGAGGGAGACTCTCATTTGGTCGCAACCAATCGCACGGAAGCCGCGTTAGGTTAAGGTGAGTGTAGCGGCATCCTGCGCGGAGGTCAAGCGCGGAAAATACAAGTGTCATACCACGATAGAAATGTCCCTACGCTTAGCTCGTTAGAGATGTCCCATTTGTTGATGTGACGGTTGAGACTTGACTCGTTTGCCTTGGTGGAAGCCGGTGGAGTTGGTGACGCGGGTCACGCCGCCTTCCAGATGGGCAGCTTGTGATCCGGGATGCTGACAATAATTTGCTGAGTCTGCGCCACTGCCGGGTTTATCGGAACCAACATCAACAGTGCTTGGCTCGCCGTCTCGCCCAACCGATGGTTGTTCTCCAGAGCTTTCATCGCCGTGCCCTACTCCACACATAAATGCAGGAAGCGTACCACACCGAAAGAGATTGCAAACAAATGGGTTAACTGCGCGAAGCGAGAAGGCGGCGAGTTCACCTGACATGGCGTGAGTGTGGCTGAACGCGATCTTTATCGCGCGGGAACCGGCGCTTGGCGAAGGGGTAAAGAATGCGGAGAGGATGAAGCCCGAGGCCGGTGAGGTTGCGGGGATGTACTCATGTGATAGAAGTCACAACAATACGTGACTTGAATCCGTGCCCGGGGTGGCCGCGGGAGTGTATCACAATCTCTAGTGATTCGAATCACTGCCGGGTGGGATGTAATGACAGATAAACAGAACGCTGATGCTCGGCACAGCAGTTAGGTGTCGTGTGTCACGCCGGGCCTTCCCGACGACCTGGACCAGACTGTCCCAGTTCAGAATCGTTCGGACGGAAGTACTGATGCAGGCAAATGTCACCGCACAGGATACGACATGGCAAAAATTGAAAAAGAAACAATAGCCCAGAGTTTGAAAAATGCGGGCTACTCGCGTCGAGATTTCTTGCAGCTTTGTACGACCATCGTGGCAACCGCTCCCATGGGATTGGCCCTCACTGAAAAGGCTACCCCAGCCGCTGTTGCCAAGGCTGTCGCCAAAGCAAAGAAACCCTCTGTCGTATGGCTTCACTTCCAAGACTGCACCGGATGCTCTGAAACGCTCTTGCGCACGTCCAAGCCCGATGTTGCAGACCTCATTCTGAATATTATTTCCCTTGATTATCACGAAACCCTGATGGTTGCCTGCGGCAAGCAGGCTGAAGACGCCCTGAATTCCGCAGTCACCGAAAACGTTGGAAAATTCGTGCTCGTCGTCGAAGGCTCAATCCCGACGAAGGAGCAGGGAATCTACATGAAACTTGGCGGTCGTCCGGCGCTGGATGTCCTGAAAGACGTGGGCTCCAAGGCTGCGGCAATCATTGCCATTGGTTCATGCGCATCTTGGGGAGGCGTGCCCTCGGCTGATCCGAATCCTACCGGCGCCGTCGGCGTGGATTCGATCATAAAGGACAAGGCGATCGTCAACATTCCGGGCTGCCCGCCGAATCCGTACACGCTTCTGGGCGTGGTGCTGGAATATGCCGTTATGGGCAAATTGCCCGCACTGGACGATCTGAAGCGCCCCAAGTTCGCCTTTGACCGCCTGATCCATGACCACTGCCCGCGCCGCGCGCATTTCGATGCAGGACGCTTCGCTGGACAGTTTGGCGATGCCGGCCATCGTGAAGGCTATTGCCTGTTCAAGTTGGGCTGCAAAGGCCCGGTGACTCATGCCGGATGCTCCACGCGTCACTTCAACGAAATGGTGGATGCCTGGCCGATCGGTATTGGCGCCCCCTGCTTCGGTTGCACTGAGAAAGCAGTGGGCTTCCGCATTCCGGCGTTCGACAAAGTTGACGTTCACCTGGCGACTCCGCCTGATACGTACGCTCCCATCTCCGGTTCGGTTGGAAAGTTTGGAGCTGCCGCGGCCGGTTTGGTTGGCCTGGCGGCAGGCGCTCTGGGCGGCGCGACATGGGCTGCATCGCAAAAGCTCAAGAGCAGCGAAGAAACCATTGCTGAACAGAAGACGCCTGCCGGAGGGAAGTAGCCATGGCTATGACACGCCGCGAGGCATTCAAAACACTCGCCAAGGGCAGTCTGCCGCTACTAGCGGCGGGTTGCGTGTCCACCATCCTTCCAGAGGTTGCCCACGCCGAAGAGGAAAAAATAGAAGCGCCCAAGGGCGCACTAGGTCTGCTCTACGATGCGACCCGGTGCGTCGGATGCAAGTCGTGTATGGTGGCGTGTTCACAGGCCAATGACCTGAAGCCCGACACTACTACCGATGGTCTTCACCAAGCTCCTCCGGCACTGAACTACCACACCAAGAACATCATCAAGCTATACCGCACTGCAGACGGTTCGGATCACTCGTACTTCAAGCAGCAGTGCATGCAGTGCATTGATCCGGGTTGCATGAACGCCTGCATGTTCGGCGGCCTCCGGAAAGATCCGGAGACTGGCGTGGTGTGGTGGAAGGGCTCAAAGTGCGTTGGTTGCCGGTACTGCGAAATCGCTTGTTCGTTCCACATTCCGGCGTTCCAGTGGGATGGGTTCAATCCTAAAATCGTCAAGTGCGAACTGTGCCGCGATCCCATTCAGAAGGGTCTTCGCAAGCAGCCTGGCTGCACCGAAGTTTGCCCCACGCAGGCCGTGATCTACGGCAGGCGCGAGGACTTACTGAAGGAAGCCAAGAGCCGCATTGCCGCTAGTCCCGGAAAATACTTCGAACAGCGGGTCTATGGCGAGCACGACGCGGGCGGAACCCAGGTTCTGTATCTATCGCGCGTGAGCTTTGACAAGATCGGCCTGCCCAATGTTGGCGAAGACTCGATTCCTTCGGGATTGAAGTACTCGCACATGCTCTATAAGTGGCTGGCTCTCCCGGTAGCGCTTTATGCCGGAATGGTGGCCTTCGCAGGTAAGAACTTCAAAGAACACTCACATCACTTGGTCGAGGATCAGAAGAAGACCGGATTGAGGCCACAACTATGACACGGTGGGAAAGAAGCGTTCCTGTTTACGGTGTCCCCGTGATCACCCGCGGATTCTGGGTGTTGTGCGCCCTGATCGCAGTTGGCCTCGTGCTGACTGTAGTCCGCGAAGTCGTTGGCCTCGGGGGATCCGTCTCCGGTATGTCCGACCCCTTTGCCTGGGGGCTTTGGAAAACCTTCAACGTGATGGTCCTGACGGGTCTTGGCTCCGGCGGATTTGCCGTCGGGATCGCTGCCTGGGTCTTCAACAACAAGAAACTGCATTCGGTGATGCGTGTGGCGCTGCTTACCAGCTTCCTCGCTTACTCCACCGGTCTTGCAATGCTCGGCGTCGACGTGGGACGTCCGTGGAACTTCTACTGGGTGGCTTGGCTGCCCACGTGGAATTTGCACTCTCCACTGCTGGAAATCGCGGTTTGCATGTCGCTGTATGCATCCGTACCGTTGTTTCTGGAAAACCTGCCGCCACTGTTCGAGTACCTCATTTATGAGCACCCTAAGTGGCGCGGCTTTGCGCTCGGTTGCGAGAAGGCCATGAGGTCGGTTTACCCCTTCATCGTCGGTCTTGCCTATATTCTGCCGATCATGCACCAGTCTTCGCTGGGTGCACTGATGATTCTGGGCGGCAATCGCGTAAATACTCTCTGGCAGACGCCGTTCCTTCCCTTGATCTACGTTTGGGCGGCGGCGTTCCTGGGATACAACTGCGTTGTGCTCTGCCTGCTGCTGGCCAAACTCGCGTGGAAGCGCGATCTGGACCCAAGCGTCCTGTTGGAGCTGAACAAGCTGACGGTCTGGATTGTGTACTCATGGACGGCTTTCCGATTCTTGGACATTCTGTTCCGCGGAAAGATTCTCCATGTGTTCACCGATGGCTACCTCTCTATCCTGTTCTGGGTTGAGACGGCGCTAATTCTAGGCTCCGCCTACGTTCTCTCGACGGAGAAGGGCAAGAAGATCTCGACCATGTTCCTGGCGCATGCAGTTTGTGCCTTGGGCGGCATGATCTACCGCTTCAGCCCGACCACCCTGGCGTTCCACGCCAAGGACGGCGCAACGTATTTCCCCAGTGCGATTGAGTTTATCGTTTCGATTTCGTTTGTAGGCATTGCTGTGCTGGCCTATCTGGTTGCAGTCAAGAAGCTGGCGATTCTGCCGGGAAGCAACGAAGAGTGGCTGAAGATGGCGAAATACGAAGAGCAGGTTAAACCCGGTATCCAGTTGACTGGCTACGCACCAGTGGAACACTAATCCACGACATCGACTAGAAGGTTTCAAAAATGGCGAAACGAATAACGATCGACCCCATAAGCAGGATTGAAGGCCATCTCCGCGTTGACGTGGAAGTGGAAAACGGCGCGGTATCAAACTCGTGGGCCTCCTGCACAATGTGGCGCGGCATTGAAAACATTCTCAAGGGCCGCGACCCTCGGGAAGCCTGGCTCTATACCCAGCGCTTCTGCGGCGTATGCACTACGGTGCATGCCATGGCTAGCGTCCGTTCAGTGGAAGACGCGCTTAAGCTCGAAATTCCACTCAACGCTCAATATATCCGCAATCTGATTCTTATCAATCATGGATTGCACGATCACATCGTGCATTTCTATCACCTGTCGGCCTTGGATTTCGTCGACATCATGAAGATTCCCGGAGCCGATCCGGCCAAGACCAGCGCTCTTGCGGAAAGCCTGACCAACTGGCCCGGCAACTCCAAGAAGGCGTTTCTCGCGGCCCAGAACCAGGTCAAGGGCGTGGCCGCCAGTGGACAACTCGGCATCTTCACCAATGGCTACTGGGGGCACCCGGCCATGAGGCTGAGTCCCGAGGTCAACCTGCTCGCGTTCACCCACTACGTGCAGGCCCTCGAATATCAGCGCAAGGCGGTTCAGGCCGTTGCCATCCTCGGTTCCAAGAGCCCACACATCCAGAACCTCACCGTCGGCGGCGTCTCCAACGCCATCAACCTTGACAGCCTAGCGACCCTCAATATGGATCGCCTGTTTATGATCAAGAAATTGATGGAAGAAGTGAAGCCCTTCGTCGATCAGGTTTATCTGCCCGATGTGTGCGCCATCGCCGGAATGTACGCCGACTGGTTCAACTACGGTGCAGGCGTCACCAATTACCTGGCATCCCCGGATCTGCCGACCGACAGCAAGAATACCCAGTTCGATCTCGTCGGCGGCTACATCCTGGACGGCAATCTCTCGAGCGTTAAACGCTTCAGTGGATTCCGCGACAAGGTGTTCACCGATGGCGTCACGGAAGAAACCAAGCATGCCTGGTACAAGGGCGAAGCACCGCTGCAGCCGTGGAAGGGCGAGACCGATCCGGAATACACCGATTGGCAGGCTGACGGCAAGTACTCCTGGGTCAAGGCGCCACGCTTCCAAGGGCGTCCGATGCAGGTTGGACCGCTGGCTCAGATCCTGGTCGGCTATGCTTCCGGCGACCCTCTCACCAAGAAGCATACGGACAAGGCACTGGACCTGATCTCGACCGTTGCCGGTCATCGGATTGGCGTCGAAAAGCTGCAATCCACCATGGGCCGTCACGTCGCTCGCGCCATCCGCGCTTCGATGCTGGCCGAGCTGGGCGAAAAGCACTGGCAGTTGCTGGTTGACAACATCGCGAAGGGCGATGTCACCATCCACAACGCTCCGGAGTTCAATGGCACGGCAGAAGGCGTAGGCGTTCACGAGGCTCCGCGCGGCCTGCTCTCCCACTGGGTTGTCGTCGATGGAAAAGGCGCCAACAACGGCAAGATCGTGAACTACCAGGCGGTTGTGCCGTCCACATGGAATGGTTCCCCGCGCGACGCAAAGGGACAGCATGGTCCTTATGAGGCTTCACTGCTCAAGAACCCCATCGCTGATCCGGTTCGTCCGCTTGAAGCCATACGTACCATCCACTCGTTTGATCCATGCATGGCTTGCGCCTGCCACACCTTCGATCCTGAAGGCAAGGCACTCGCAACGATCAAGGTGCTGTAACCATATGAAGAAGATCAAGATCTGCGGTGTCGGTAGCGTCCTGCTCGGCGACGATGCGGTGGGGCCCTACACGGCTCGTTGGATCGCGGCCAACTATGAGTTTGGTGAAGGTGTCGAGGTGGAAGATCTCGGCACCCCCGGCCTCGATTTGATCGCGTACATGACCGGTATCGACGTGCTGATCTTGATTGACTCAGTTGAGAATCGCGAGCCCGCTGGCACTGTGACTGTCTATGACAAGGCAGAAATCACCCGCCAGCGGCCCGCCGTTCGTCTCGATCCCCATTCACCCTGCATTACCGAATCCATCTTCGTCGCCGAACTCGCGGGCGACAGCCCCGAATTCGTTTACCTCATCGGAGTCACCGGCGAACAGCTCAATGTCGGAGCTCCGCTCAGCGATTCCGTACGGAACGCGATTCCCCTTGTGGTCGAGAAGGTGCTTGAACGGGTCGTGAAGCACGGTGGCAGCTTCCAGAAGCGCCTCGTTCCCCTCGATGCCGAGATCTGGTGGGAAGAGGCCCGGATGAGTGTAAGTGCCTAAGCAATCATCGCGCCTGATTCTCAAGCCTCTTACGAAATGCGGTGGCCCAAATTAAGGCAGTTCCAGGGTCGGTGTATCTGGTGAGTCCGAACTCGAAACCCATCTATCTTCAGGATATCAAATTGCGGGGGCGATCCCCTCAGTGAGTGACGAAGTCTATGTGTAGTTGAATCAGCCAGTTAGGGACTAATTAGAGAATCTTGGACTTGACAGGTTGCAATCCCACATTCGCCGGATGTGGGCCACCTGTCCGGCGTACACCCCTACCCCCCTATATATCCCGGTAAAAATTTGAATATAAAAGGGTTAAATGATCTACAACCCCACATTCGCCAAAGGATGGCGGATGTGGGCCACCCGTGTGCGGAGTGGGACGCCTGTCCGTCTCTATTTTCAGGATAGCAAATTAGAGGGGTGATTCCATCGCTTTGAGGAGAACTCTATGTTGCTTAGGATCAGATACTTGGGAGGAATCGACGAGAATTGTCGCTTGACAAGTCCAAGACAGTGCATTTTCCGGGTGCAAACGAGTTATCCAGCGCCCGTCGCGGTTCGGACACAGATACTCTGGAATCGCCTTAACTCACGCCACTCACTGCGCATCCGTCAGATCCAGTTCCGCCGCAATCGCCAGCGACTCCGGAGTTAGCTGGTCTACCTTTCTCAGGGCAGGGAAGAACCAACTCCACAGGGCAACCACAACGATGGTTCCGATGCCTCCTGCAACCACGGCAGGCACGGCACCCATCCACTGCGCCGTAATTCCACTCTCAAATTGTCCAAACTCGTTGGCAGCCCCGACAAACAGCATATTCACGGCGCTGACGCGTCCGCGCATCTCGTCTGGAGTGGCCAATTGCACGATGGTTGACCGGATGATCACCGAAACCATGTCGACCGACCCTACGATAAGAAGCGCGAACATCGAGAGATATAAATTTCTTGAGAATCCGAAAACCACGGTGGCAGCGCCGAAGGCGGCAACACAGCAGAGCATCTTAGCGCCTACCCGCCGGCGCAGCGGAAGAAACGCCAGAATGACCGCCATCATTCCGGCCCCAATTCCAGGAGAAGCCCGCAGCAGCCCGAGACCGCGAGGTCCGGCGTGCAGGACTTCGCGCGCAAATACCGGGAGCAGAGCGACGGCTCCTCCCAACAGCACGGCGAATAGATCGAGCGTAGTTGCGCCCATAATCAATTTATTGCGCCGCACGTACTGGAATCCGGCAATCACCGTATGCCAGTCGCGCCCGTGGCTCATCTGCTGCACGCCCTCGACGCGGATCAGCAGCATTAGCAGGACGCTGGAAGCCAGCGCCGTGGCAGCCGTGAGGTAGACCGCCGCGGGGTTTCCGCGCAGCGCGTAGAGGACTCCGCCAATCACCGGTCCAATGATCGTCGCCGCGTTGAAGAGTGAAGATCCCCATGCGGCTGCGTTCGGAAAAACCTCAGCCGGAACCAGCAGCGGAATGAACGCTGCCCCCGCCGGGCCGTTGAAGACGCGCACGAATCCCATTGCCACCAGCACGGCGTATATCGGCCCAACTCCGTGATGCCCGCGCAGCGTAACCGTCAGCAGCGCCAATGAGCAAAGCGCGAAACTTGAGTAGCACGCCAGCAGGACGTGACGCCGGTCGAATCGGTCTGCCACGTGGCCGCCCAGCAGGAATAGCAAAAGTCCTGGGAGGAATTGGGCCAGCCCTGCAAGGCCCAGGTCCAGCGGACGGCGGGTTATCTCGTAAATCTGCCAGCCCACGGCTACCGACTGCATTTCCAGTCCGGCCACGGTGAGAGCGCGCGCTGAAACGAAGAGGCGAAAATTCGGGTATCGAAATGCGGCTCCCGCCGCGTGGTTCTCCACTTTGGTCATCATGCCTACTTCTACTTTGCCATAGAGATGCCATAATTGCTCTATGCCTCCATCTACCAGACCGCCTTCGCTTGGTGCCGCAGTTCTGCGCTGGCGGCGCGACTCCATGCGTACCCGCGGACTAATTGGATCGTTCCTGTATCTGGCCGACCAGCTCGTCGAATGCGTGAAGGACAGCCTCCCCGAGCGCCGCCGCAGCCGCTTTGGCGATATCGACTACGACTGCGATCACGCGGTGGACACTACTTGGGCGCGACTCCCGATTTCGGTGCGCCTGCGCGAGGTTTTCACTGAGCGGCTCTACCAGCCCACCGTGGAGGAAGAGTTCGCCGAAATCATGCAGCAACTGACGACGATCGATTTCGAGACATT
>Ga0302320_10004003_pt1 | contig 33672 bp, 20 predicted proteins | sample Bog_T0_3_FD_202130 | JGI IMG/M metagenome (GOLD analysis project Ga0302320, IMG submission 202130) | Peat permafrost microbial communities from Stordalen Mire near Abisko, Sweden - Bog_T0_3 | ecosystem: Environmental > Terrestrial > Soil > Wetlands > Peat | place: Sweden: Abisko, Stordalen Mire... | reverse complement strand
CATCTGCATTGATTCAGGCTTGCGCACTCGTCATAAATAGAAGAGAGGAGCCTCGAACACCTCCTCTCTTTGGCTACGTGATGATGTTCTCTCATTGAAGCTCCTCGTATTCGTCGACTCCTCATGAACTCCCACAAATGGGGCTTATTGTTTGGCTATCCTAATTTCCGACTTTCCATTCGGTGTCGTTATCTAAGTGAATCCTCTATTATTAGAGGCGCTTGACGCGGGACGGAAAGGCACGCGCAAAAGATACGGCCTAATGATGAGTGTATGATCTTGAAATATGTGTAGATATCTTAGTGGTTTTATTGATTAACTGCCTGTGCGGTTTGCGTCCGTTGAGGCGCGGGCTTCTTGGCGAAATAACCTTTGCGTGTTCTCACTATCAGTTTGCCACGTTTCGGCACGTATGCCTCGACGCGCACAGTGCGATAGCCTTCAACGCTTGCCGAGTTGGAGGAGCGATAGCCAATGGTGTACTGATCCCGGATGTCGCGCGCAACCTGTGTTGCAATAGCATCAACGTCCTCCAGGGAATTCGGAAAGTAAGCGATGCCACCCGTCTCCGCAGAAAGCTGCTCCAGTGCTGACCTGGCTCGCAGAGCTTCCTCCCTCTCAGCGTCATAGAGCAGGCCAATGGTGTAGACGACTGGTCCGCCGAGCCCTTGCACCCGGCGAATCGCCTGCGCTAATTGGAGGCGCGAGGCGTTGTCCGCTCCGTCGGTAATCACTAAAAGTACCTGTTTGGGGAGTTTCCCGTGATGGGCTAATTCATCTGCAGAGGCAGCCACCGCATCATACATAGCCGTTGTGCCCTTGGAATCAAAGTGCGAGAGCCCGCGATTAAGTGCACCCATGTCGGAGGTAAATCCCTGATCGAGGAATGCTCGGTCGGAGAAATTCACAATGAACGTTGAGTCCTGTGAATTGGACGCTCTTAGCAGATTCATCGCAGCCGTATTTACCGCTGCACGCTTATCGAGCATCGAACCCGAGTTATCTACGACGATGCCCAGGGATACAGGTTGGTCCTGATGAAGAAACGAAGTTGTGGTCTGCGGAACACCGTCTTCCCAGATTCGGAAATCACCGCGACTCAAATCCGTAACTAATCGACCTTTCTCATCCACTACGGCGCAGGTCAACAGAACTTCATCCACATCCTGATGCATCGTGAAGAAGCCGTCCTGCCGTTTCTGAAGCTCCCCAGGTCGAGCTGGACCGCTCGGTGCTGCCGTAATCGAAGGGGTACTTTCCTCAGCGTCAGGGGAGGGAACCGGATCGTGGTCTATATCAAGGCGCGGTTGAACTTCCGGATGGGTCGGATCGTGCAGGGGGCCACGCGCTTGAGATAGGGGCATCATTGAGGGTGCGGACTGGGAACTTGAAAGTATGGGAACGCAGAGAACCGTGACTGTCACCACGGCGACCAAGATGGAGCGAGATATTGAGAAGCTCATTGAGATCGTAGACATGTTTTTCAGTACCATCTTGTCAGCCTTATCGTAGAGTTGGATTCGAAGTCATCGATGTTGACTGTGGCCCGGAGACAATCTGATCCATCGGTAATTCCAATGAAAAGAGAGAAACATTGCCTTGGTCGGCATGAACCCAGATGCCGTGAAACGCGTCGTGCAATTCAGGATGAAGAGACAGAAGAGCAGTCATTACCTGAGTTACCTGCCTGCGTGCGGTCGGCGGATCATGTAACTGGGCGGCTTGAGGTGCATCGGGGCTGTATTGGACCTCAAGGTCAAGCGGGCCAAATGTTGTAGTGGTATCGATGTTAGTAACCTGAAAAACAGAGCCCTGTCCACCGATCATAAGTGGCTGTTGCGTTCCAGGAAGACTAGTTGGCTTGACCCGATCTTCTTCGTGCTGCAACTTATCTAGATTGGGGCTGGAGAGAAAGTCCACTGGATTTAGAAAATAAGCCGCCAGGCGGTAATAGAACCAGGCATCCCAGTTCATGTTCTTTTCAGCGAACTTGCGCGCCGATACCCAATACCAGAGGCCGTCGTGCCCGGCTTCCGTCATTGGCCTGCTGAAGAAGCCACCAAGCAGCCATCTATGGTCAGCCGACTCCGACAGAATGAGTGAAATCTGTTGCGGCTTTGGTACGCCAGTAGCATGAACAATGGCGAGCGCATAATTGCCTGGCGGAAGGTCAGTAAAGTTCAGCACTACGACGGGAGATCCACAGTAAAAATCTGTGCGAGCAACACCTGCCGGCTCAGCTGAAGCGTCCAGTCCATAAAGACTATCGACGGTGATGGTGGCTTGTTGGACGAGAGGCTTCAATGTGTCGGCCGAGCTTGCAATTCCACCAAAATCTGCTGCAACCTCCGGAATCGTGCTTGTCCGGAGTGCCTGTATATCACCGCTCTGCACTTCGCTTACCATGGCGCGCGCCGTCTTCGACAGTGCATCGCGCTGCACCGGGGTCAATTGCGATTGAGTCTTGCACGATGCAGCATAATCGGTGAGGGGCATTATCGTGCCCGCAAAATATAGAAACAACAAAACTCGCGGCGCGAGGGACGGTTTAGTTGGCACGGCTGCAGCCTTCCATGGCGGTGATTGGGAAAGCGGGACTTATATTCCCGCTGTCGCCTGAATATATGATGCAAAGAATCGGTCACTCGACCACAATCTCGAAGAGGAAGTTGCTGATTGTTGGGGCTAAGTGCGGGATATTTTTCCGATTCTGGATTGGTGCTCCTTTGACTCCAACGCAGTATCCGGTATTGTCATTCCACCTTAGAAGTCCCGAACCTTGGGTTGGGTGGTGCTCTTGGGCAGCTGGAAATAAGAAAGGCGAGGTCGCGTATTCTTAGGTCAGGGCTAACTTCCTCACGAGAGATCAACGCACAAACTGAACTCTGGTAAGACGTGTGTTCTTTTTTGCTCACCTAGATTAAATAACTAGACATTTGATTGTTTCTTTCGGAATAAATGGTTGCCCGCGACGAGGAAGTGTATATTACTACCTGAGAAACAATTTGAGCTATAAGCTCTGTCGATTTGTTGGCTGACTCGCCGAAGTAAAAATGGTTATTTGAAGTCGTCAAACAGATAATTCATTCTGGATCCCTGATTAGTGGTTTCCAGGCTGCGAAACTTCTTTAAGGCTATGCATCCCCGGGAAGGTTTCAAGGCCACTTGCATGAATGAGCAAACGCGGTCCGTTGCCGGACACGGCGCATCTTAACCGTGCCTCTCTGCAAATTCAACTTCAGCTTGATCCAATTACCCGCTGAGGCGGATTCATGAAAACTCGCTCTTCTGGGATATTTTTGCTCCTCTTCTCGCCCGCTGCGCCCTCGTTTGCAGCCGTGGTTGTCAGCAGTCCTTCAAACGGACAAACCGTAGGTTCAACCGTGAGCTATGTCGCCACTGCAACGACGAATACTTGTGCCAAGGGCGTTGCGTCCATGGGAGTATATTTAGACGACAAATTGGTCTATACAGTGAACGGGACCGAACTGAAAACGACTCTTGCGGTTAGCCCTGGAGGTCATAGCACTGTAGTCGAGGAGTGGGATTATTGCGGGGGAGCAACCTATCTCTCGATGGCAATAACGGTGAGCGCCCGGGCCGGAGTACATGTGATCTCGCCGTCGAATCTCGCTGAGGTAAGTTCCCCAGTGAACTATGTGGCTACGGGTACAACTGACTGCTCCGCGGGCGTCGCGTCGATGGGAATATACGTGAACGGTCAGTTACTCTTTGTTGAGAATGGTGCGTTATTGAACACTCAGCTGAGACTTGACTCTGGGGCCCGGCAAACCGTCGTCGAGGAGTGGGACAAGTGCGGTGGTGCGTCCTATACACCAGTCGATCTGACGGTGCAGGGTGACGACAAGGTAGTCTCAAACCTTCAGGCGAGCGATGGATGGAATGGTTGGGGTGAGTTGGCCCCGAACTACGACATTTGCGTGGCTCCGTGCTCGGGAGTTAGCTGGGGAATGTTACAGCATGTCAGTTCACCGTCGCTGAGTGGAAACGCGACCGAGTTCAAGATCGGAGGAAGCACGCCCTATTCGGATGTTTTGTGGTCCCTTCCGCTATTGGGGCAGAACACAACTCAAGATCTTCCCGATAGCACTCATACGACCTTGCCCACACTCCACAACTTTACGTATGACGCTTACTTCTACGGATCGGAACTCGAGCTTACACAGGTTCTGGAGTTTGACATCAACATGTACATGAACGGCCTGGGCTTCATATGGGGAACTCAGTGTCGGATTGCGGGTGGAAACGAGTGGGATGTCTGGGACAACCCAACCGCACATTGGGTGCCAACTGGCGTCGCCTGCAATCCACTGAGTTCCAAGTGGAATCACGTGACGATTCAAGCACGGCGGCGATCTGACAATTCCCTTCTTTACGAGTCAATATCGTTGAATGGCATGACGACCAATATAAATATGACCACTCCAACATTCTCGGTTCCTGCTGGCTGGTGGGGCCTTACTGCCAACTACCAGATGGACGGAAACTTCAAACAATCGCCGAATACCACATACCTGGATAATTTCAGCCTTACGTATTGGTAGGTCGGAGGGGAGGCTGACTTGCCAGGCGAGCTCCCCTTTTGAGCTAGAGTGCCGGGCCGATCTTTGGGAATCGACTTGAGGATGTTCTCCGCATAGCATTGGTTAGAGGCTCTGGGTTATGCTTGGAAGAACAGTTCGAATTGCTAGGCGAACGGCAAATCGAACCATTACTGTAAGGCTATTTCATCGGATCAATATTCGAGGCTGTAATTATTACAAGCCGCCGAATGGTGAGGGAACAATTGAATAGGATCTGTCAAAGTGAGTTAAAGAAAAGTGCGAGCACGAGCGATAACAGAAGAGTATATTGCGCAGCTTCGTGGCGAGCGTCCCCCTGAAGATTCAATAGGTTCGCCGTAACAACCCACTAGCGAGGATGCTTAAAGAAAATCGTTCTTCAACGCGCAATTGTGACACCGGTGAGACGAGTAAGTTTTACATTGCGCAAAAGGGTTGCTTGTAATATATACTTACGTTGAATTCCTATTGACAAACGATTCAATCCGCTCATAATAAGCGTACTGATTGATACAGACGTTCATTGGATTATGTGCATTGAGGGCTAGAGAAAAACCCAAGTGAACATATCTACTGAAAGTTTGCATTCGAGCGCTGCAGCGCTCGAATGCCAGTTTGGTTACTATCGCCCTCGCTACATGGGTCTCGCCTTGGGAATTGCTTGAGAAGGTTTCTGCGATCAAAGAAGCAGCAAAGGACTTACCTGTGGAGTTTCTGCCGTGATGGTAGGAACCCCATTTTCCCGAACCCGCGAGGTTGCTTCCGTCAACAGAACCTTGATGGGAGAGGTTACGCAGGCAGTTTGGAAAATTGCTCTCACGCTTTGTGATCAGAACCCAAGATTTACTTTCAGAAACTAGAGCCGAAGTTAGCCGATAAGGAGCGACAGTGGAGAAGTCGAACACCCAATGTTTGTCCACGGTCGAAGTCAGGGACTGAATTAACAATCTGAGGGCTTAATAATGAAGTCGTTTTTTTGCGCAACTTTGATCTTTGCGGTATTCGCAGTACCTACACTCGCGTCGGTCACTGTCAACAGTCCAGCCAATGGTGCTCAGGTTGGATCGCCATTCGTTCTTTCTGCCAGCGCATCAAACTGCTCGTCTCAAAACACTTCGGCCATGGGCTATTCGCTTGATAATAGCTCTGACACTACAATCGTGAACGGCACCTCAACCCTCCAGACCCAAATCGCTTCTGGAATTGGAACGCACACCCTCCATGTCAAGGCATGGGGTGACGCAGGTTCTTCGTGTGTGACTGATGTTGCCATTACTGTCGAGAACGTGGCTTCCACTTCCGCAGTTCCGTCGGATGCAAGCAGCAATGGTGGGTTGCAGATCCTGAATGGCTGGGTTGCGCAACATGACAGCGGAAGCGCAGGGAGTTCGAGTGGGTGGATGGGTCTCATTAACTCTCCCTCAAGGAGTGGGAATGCGCGTAAGTTCGTGAGCAATTATTCGTATTACGGCGACCAGCGTTTTAATGTGGTGTTCGGAGACGATACGACCTCAACAAACTTCTTTTATGACGCCTGGATTTACCTGCCTTACCCCTCCACATCCATTGCCAATCTGGAAATGGATTTAAATCAGGTGATGCCCAATGGCCAGACGGTGATCTTTGGGTTTCAGTGCGATGGCTGGTCGGGCACATGGGATTACACTGCAAACAAGGGAACTCCGGAAAGGCCTGTCGACACATGGGTGCATTCAAGTGCAGGTTGCAACCCGCGACAGTGGAGTACGAACACCTGGCATCACGTGCAGATCAGTTATTCCCGCGATGACTCGGGCAATGTCACTTATCGGTCGGTCTGGCTCGACGGTGCGCAGTCCACTCTTAATGTGACTGTGCCATCTGCGTTTGCGCTCGGATGGGCACCTGCGTTACTGACCAACTTTCAAATTGATGGCTCGGCGTCTACTGGCGCGACGGCGGCAGTGTACGTGGATGATTTGACTGTCTATCATTGGTAAGAGGAGGGGGTTGGCGCCAGTCCCTCTCTATTGGGTGCGACTGAAGAAAAAAGGACGCAAGAGTGAGGCTGGACCGGTGCGTTGCCAGTCTGCTTCGAATAGTTAGAAGCGGTATTGCTAGTAAGCCAGACTCTCACGGTTGTCCGTGTCATTTGTCGCGAACCTCAGCTTCGCTAGAGCATGGCGCAGTACCTCCCGTTTTACGTCCTGCGCGGGCATCGGGGCAATGACCGTCATTTCGCGAAGCAAACTGTTCAGATCCAGATAAGACTGTCGGTTTGTGTAAAGAAAAGCGAGCGGGTATTCCGGCTTTCGCGCTCGTGCTTTGACAGGATCGGCATCGAGTAAATAGCTGATATCGGGAGTAGGCACGAACTTCATAATGACTCGGATATATGCGCGAATTGCCAAATTGGCAATCGTTAAGTTTGCTAGCTCGTCATAAATATATCGATCAAATATGACGAGATCGGCCTCGGAGCGTAGCGCTCTGTGAACAGCAAATCGTACCGAAATGGCATCAACGAGGTAAATGAACAGCCGTATCCAAGTCATCGGCCAGGATTTAACGTTCTTATCTCGTCTGTTGATAGGGTTCGATGGACTTCCGATTCCCTTGTCTCCCTTGAATATCTTGTGTCCTGTCGATTCTCGGAGCGTGGTCAGCCTGGCAACATCATCCCAGAACCTTATCAACAATACCCGCCGGCCATCCAGTTTCATCCAGCCGCAAAGAGCGTCAATCTGCGTGCTCTTTCCGGCGCCATCGATCCCGGAAAAGCTGACGAAGTTTGTTCGGCCGCCTTTGCGATTGCGGTGCGACTGCATAGGTATGCTCCAAAAGACCATCCAATGTTGGGCAATCCGTCAGTTCGGCCGGCTAGGGCTTCCCTTGGAGAGTGCGACTACAGTTCCAATGGCTACAGCTGCGCCGACAACGACAGCAACCCGGATCGCGAAGGAGCGGGCGCGGCGCTGTTTTGCTGGCGCAATTACCGCGCCGGCGGGTCTGGACGCGGCTATGCCAGTGTTCTTCTCATAAGGTGCAGCAGCTGTGCCAACAGGTGTTTGGGCCCCGCTTTGCGTCTGGGCTGGACTCGATTGTGGTAGCTGGGGCGGTCCACCCTGGTCCTGGCTGCTGGAATCCAGCGATTGGGATTGTGCCGGCGAGGCACTTTGCGTCGGTTGGACTCCGGTCGCCTGTTGTAGGGGCAAGTTCTGTCCTTCTGACATTGAAACGGTAAGCAAGACAACAAGTCCAATCGCAATCAGACTCCTGAAGCAGTTGCTCGAAATTCTCATCGATTCCTCCTTGACCAGCCATGTGTCGAGAAGCAAAAATGACTGCACAATCTGGTTATGTCGCACTATTGGAAGTACTGGTATAACCTCCAGACACACTTACGTAGGAAGTACCTCCACTTGATATTCGGCGAAAGCTATTTATTGCTTCGGCGTTTGTTTCAAAGCTCTCAAAGAAACGACCTAGTCCCGCGAGTTCGAGAAGTGTTTTTGTTTCCAACGGGATTGCCGCGAGTTTGATATCCCCGTCGTGCTTCATGGCTTCCTCCAGACAACAGAGCAGAAGGTAGACTGCAAAGGTGTCCATTTCGCGAACTTTGGAAAAGTCAAGCACAATAAGACAATTGTTCCCGTTTATGTTCCCTTGCATCGCAAGGAAAAAGGATCTCCCTTGCTCACCAGTGAGTGTTCCCGGCAACTCTTTAACAGCCACTGTGTGCGCTCGAACAGCCATTTCAAGGTTCCGCCTTTAGTTGTATGCGCCAATATCACTGAATTTCATTTGCCGTCTGCAATAGCGCCTACCGCGGCGCTTTACCGCTTGAATGCGCTATCCATCGCTCTGCAAAACCCGCACCAGTTCGGGTTCGGGATTGCGGACAGTGCGCATCAAGATGTTCATTCCGTAACGGAAGAGAGTCTTGAGATTCGTCCTATACCAACAGCACTCGCTCATGCGTGGTGACAGGCCGCATAAGAATCGCAGTTTTTTAAGACTGCCCTCTGGTGCGAGCATAGCAGCAACTAATCGATGATTCCCGTCCAGAACAGTTAAGGGTTCTTTTGCATTGAGACCAATCAGGATTACGGCGCTAAATCCGTGCTCTTCCAAAAGAAGATGCTCCCCAATAGAAGTCATTTTCGCCAGGAACGGCGAACCGCTGGCGAATTGACGCGTGCGCACATTCTCTGCAATTTTAGTGACAGAAAAGTTGCCATGCGCCAGTTTCCGCCATTGCGCACGAGGAAACGCTCTTATCTGTCCGAGGTGAGTTTCATTAATCTCGACTTCGAACCATTTCGTCTCGGTGGGAATCTCTTTCCAAAGCGCAAGATGTCTTATGAAGAGCAGCGCCCGCCGCTTTGCATTGTCTATAGCGTTGTCGAAATCGGGCTTCATGACAACCTCTCGATGGCTTTCCCGATAATCCTGGAGTACCGGTGAGGCGAAGTCACTCTTGAGAAACTCGGCAATCACCTCATCTTCTGATACGCAACGGATAATCCGCAGAGGCTGCCAATGCCTGGTCAGAAGAAGTGCTCGGGGATTGGTAAACGACTGGAGAAGGAATGGCACTGCCACGCATATAAGCAAGATGATCATCAGGGCAAGTTGAACAAGGATTACCTGGAGCAAAGAGGAGTGAAAGCGGCAAATTGCGAGGATCACCGCGCAACTAAAGACCAGTTGCATCCAACTAGTATTCGCAATTTTGTAGGACATTTCAAAGGTTATGATCACAACACTCAGAGAGAAAACAACTGTGGTGATTGCGTAGAGAGCGAGAAGATACGGGAGGTTATACTTCCCGACGATCTCGAATCCAGACCCAAATAGAGATGTCCAGATCCAAGCGGGCGCAATACCCAAAGCTAGAGCAATCAGGGATCCGATTCCTAATACCAACCCGAGCGATGTTGCTATGACCTTGACATCTCTCCTGTCCTCGTCGCGAGTACCTGCCACGAGCGGAAACATGCTATTTACAACAGATGAGGAAAAGGCGAAGATTACGCGTCCAACCATTGCCACCGCGGCGTAAAGCCCTGCCTCCTGTGCAAGGAAGAAGTGTTTCACCAGGACAATATCACAGTTGTTTATGAGCACCTGTCCGGAGAAGAAAACCATAGCTTGGCACATTTCACGGAAGATGTAAGAAGCGTGAAGAGGATTAGGAATTCTATGCGCCAGATGGGAACCGGCGACCAGATAGGCAACTGCGACGGCCGCAGCATTCGCGGCGACCACTCCCTCGACACCCAGCCCAAGTTCAATCAGGAGTACCGAACCGCAAAGTCGGAACGCTCCCTCGATCACAAGGTTTGTAGCGAGCCGCCGGAAGCCATAGGTGCCTTGAATGAATCCGCGCCGGCTTCCTAGCGGGACGTAGAATGCTGCCCCAATTGCGAGGATCGCCACGAGAACCGAGCCGGGGAGGTTCAAGTAGCTTGCAATTGGTGCTTGAAACAACAGTAGTGTAAGTGCAACGAAGATTCCGCATCCCCAAGCGCTTCGATGAAACCCCCGATAAACTGCGGCCTTCGCTTCAAGTGAGTCTTGCTGCGCCACCAACTTTGCGGAGATAATCTGAAAGGAGAGAGTCACCGCCGATATGAGAGTAAGGATCGTGTAGACAACCGTTGCCTGTCCGAAGCCCTTCGGCCCAAGAAAGCGCGCGACCGCAATGTTATAGACCAAGTTGATCGCGGTCGTCAGGCCCGAACCCGAAAGCAATACTACGCTTCCGGAAACGATGCGGGCCTGCAACGTCTTCTTTTTTTGAGCCAAATGATTCACCGCTCTTTGCAATTCCCGATTCGCTATCCAGAGGGATAGCGTTCGAACTGGAAATATAGCTGTATCGTCGCCAACAGGTATTATGATGCGGCATATCAAATGGTGGCTGCTTGGAATCCTGGAGCGGTAGCGTTTTCGTTGATGGCTTGACAACCCAGAAGAAGTCGCATGCCTCTAACGGATTAGACAATGTTTAATCGTGCGAGTATTGCAATTCTTTTTCTTGTCTTCCTGCCCCGCGGATGCGCAGGTCCGGGCGCGGTGAATGCGCTGCCCTTAAAGCACAGAGCGACGGGACAATCACCGCAGTCAATTGCACTGTACGAACCATGGTTCGGAAATCCAAAGCATATTTCCGTTGGGTATTCTTCACACGACCCCTCCGTGATCAACAGCCAGATCCGTAAGGCAAAAACAATGGGTATTTCTGCTTTTGTGGTGGACTGGTATGGGGACCGGGAGCCGTTCAACGACCGAAGCTACGCCTTGGTGCAGGCCGCGGCCGGCAATGAGAATTTCCAGGTCGCGATGATGTATGACGAGACTGACGCGGATGATGGTGCGACTGACGAAGCTCTCGCGGATTTCACGATGTTCCACGAAACCTACCTTTCCTCAAAGGCGCCCGGTCACCAGGCCTATCTTACTTACGAGGGTCGGCCGGTCATTTTCATCTTTCCAAAAGGAAAACACACGGATTGGAACAGGGTCCGGACCCTGGTAAACAAATGGAGTGTTCCTCCGTGGCTCATCGAGGAAAACCTTCCCGGCGAATACGCTGAGGCGTTCGATGGCTTCTATCCATGGGTGCAGCCCGGGGCGAAGGGTTGGGCTGCGGACGGCAGCAACTGGGGCGAGCAATACCTAAGCGATTTCTATGAGACGATGCATTCAAAATACTCCGACAAGATAATTGTCGGTGGTGTATGGGCAGGCTTTGATGACAGCAAGGCATCTTGGAGCCTGAACCGGCATATATCCGCGCGGTGCGGCCAGACCTTTGCGGATACTACGAATCTGTGGCACAAGAATTTCCCTGCAGACGATCTTCTTCCCTTCGTAATGGTCGAGACATGGAATGACCACGAGGAAGGAACTGCGATCGAGGACGGAGTTCCCAGTTGCGGGACGGCGACGCAAGATCGTAGTGTGGCTTCGGCCGGGGCGAAAAGTCCGGAGTCGCAAGTAAAGCAATAGAGAAAATTGAAGCAAGAGTCTTGTCGCTAAATAGTTGAATGCATGCCGAAAAAGATCCCCCGCGGTCGCAAGCGGAGGATCCGTTGATCTGTTACGCAGCCTCGATCCCCTGGCGGTCCTGTGGGCTGCCGGCCTGGGCAGCTACTACGCCAAAGTGATTCACGTTCATGGCTGGAGCCCGGTGTACAGTATTGATGATTGAAAGCGGTCTGCTTCGCACCTCGTCGTAAACGCGTCCAAGATACTCCCCCAACACACCTATGCAGAAAAGCAGTAACCCTCCAACGAAAAATACTGCCGCCCCCACACCGAAGCCGGCAATTGCAACCGCGCTCTTGGAGAAAACCATGCACAGCACCAGAATTGCAGCGATGGAGCCCGCGAGAAAGAATAGACCAAAGCTGAGCCGCAATGGCTTGTAACTGAAGCTCGTGATCGCATCCATCGCGTACTTGATCCGGCTGATGAATGAGAGTTTGCCTTCGCCTGCTGCACGGTCTTGCCGATCGTAATAGACCACGGTGTTACGATAGCCAACCCATGCGCGCAAGCCTGGCAAGTAGCGGTTCTTCTCTCCCAACGCATTGACTGAGTCGACTGCCTTCCGGCTCATGAGACTGAATATTCCTGCATTCAGCGGAATCGGGTAATCGGACATAGCTCCCAGGATGCGATAAAAGAGCGGGAAGAGCGTGGCAAGGAGTTTGCTCCTTTCCTGCCGGCTCCTTCTTACTGCAACCACAACTTCGGCACCCTCGCGCCAGGCATCGATCAGCTTCGGAACAACTTCTGGCGGGTCCTGGAAATCGCCGTCCATCAGAATCACAGCGGCGCCGCGCGCGGTATTGATGCCCGCAGAAATCGCGCCCATGTGGCCCCAATTGCGGGAGAGCTCTACCACCACTACATGTGAATCCATGGCTTGCAGCCCTCTCAACAATCCCAGGGAGAGATCTGTTGAACCATCATTCACATAGACTACTTCCCAGCTAGTGTGCGCGCCATTCAGGACGGTGGCCATTGCTTCATGGAAGCGCACAATGAGTTCCTCTTCGTTATAAATTGGTACGACGATTGAGATCATTTGCGACTCCTTGAATTATGAGTTGTGCGTTCATTGAGGAGCTCTTTCTTTTCATCCTTCGTTGTTACCCAAAACAGCGGGTACAATCACACCCAAGCCCGACGATTCGATCATTCGGACACTGCCTGGAAAACACGCACTCTCCATCGAATTTCAGCAGGTGTTAAAACTATGACGTATGTAGCGTTTGCACGCTGTGTTGTTTTGACCCTATCTTTATCGACAATTTGCACATCGTATTCGACCTTGTCGATCAGCTCAATAGATAGACCCTCCGGTGATTAAAAGACAAGCTGGAGATCATGAGCACGATCCTGGTAACTCGTATGAATTCCCAGCCTTTCCTGCTGTAGGATTGTCTCCGTGAGTTTGTCTTTCGCGGTTCCAATGAATGCTGGCTCCAGGGCATCTACACGGTTCTGCTCCATCGCGACTCTCAAGCGTTGCCACGATTGAAGATAATATTGAATCGCTGCTGACGCGGTCTGTTTTTGGAGAGCGCGTGGTCCTTGCAGATTAGCGGGTCTCACCAGCACTGTAGCTTGGGAGGAGCCAATGCCGGTGCCAGCAGCAGAGAAAATGAAGATGGCCAGGAGTGACTTCGACATTGTTATTTCTCCCAACGAATCTGATTCCCCATAACAACACCGCTGGCTATCGAGAAGGTGGCTCCGGTATGAGAGGACACTTCCACCTCTGCGATTCCGTGCTTGAGTGGTTCGTCTATTGTTGACTGTGTGCCGTTGTATATTTCGGTAAAGGTGACGATGGTTCCGTCCGGAATTGCGTTTCCGCTGGAGTCGCGGACGGGGTCTGTTACCAACTGCACCTTTTGGCCGGATGGCTTTGCGTTCATCTTCAATCCGCACGGATCGCCGGGAACCTGGCCGATGATGCGGGTGCTGGAGACCTCGCCGATCCGCGCAACGAACTTGTCGACGCCCTGTTGGGCTGTAGAATCCATTGAGGTCCATGCGGCTCCTTCGTGAGTAACGACGAGGCGTTTCTGCAGGGCACCGGATGGAGTTGAAAGCTCGAATGAGACCGGTGTCGGTGTCTGAATCAGGTTGTGATAGGCGTCGAAGAGGTATACCACGCCGGTGATGCCGTCATGCAGGCCGATCGGAAGGCGGGAAGGCTTCGCGAAAAAGCTGATGTTGACGGGCTTGCTTGCCGGTACAACATCGAAAGAGTCGTTTTGTGTGGCAGATTCCCCGGCAAGAACTGCAAGATAACGGCCGGCATTGTAAAGCGATCCGGCAGGGAAGTAAGTGGTCTCCCCTAGTTGCACGTCGCGCTTCAATACTTGTTCCGGCCCGATGATGTAGAGCGTTGCCTTGCCGCTCCCGGTGCTCTGAACGGAGAACGCACTGCCTGCTTCAACGGTCTTTGGCACACTGATACTCGGGCTCTGCGCGACAGCGAGATGCATGGCACAGAAGGCGAGTGTGGTGTGCAGTATTGGAGATCGGAGTCTCACAGTGATCCTCCAGAACTGTATGTTGAAACTACCGTGCGCTGAGTTGCAACGTTCCTCGCGAGATCTTCGGGCACATGAATTTGAAACGGCACGGGGCTCTGCGGCAACAGCGCCTGGTTCACATATTGGTCGGCGACCCAGACGACCTTGCCGCTCTTGTCGTAGAAGGTCCCGAGCACATGCGCTACGTTCACGATTTGGCCGCTTTGATTGATGAGCTGCCCGGTCAATGAGGCATCGGGCGCCGGATGCAGCTGTTCATCTCCAATCTCGATCACCGGGTCCGCCGAAGCTGCGATCAAGGCGGAAAGAGGCGTCATGTGAATGCTGCCCACATCGGACAAGCTGACGTTGGGGAACTTGATGAAAAACGGAGTGACCTGCTTGGGCAGCAGGAGATGTGAGATCTTGTCGAAGCTGCCTTCAGTAGCAATGGTCGATTGGTTCTTCGACAGCAAGGTTGCGGAGACGGAGACATACGCGGGTACAACGTCTTCATTGAGAAGTTCGCCGAGAATGACCACGCCGTCAGCGCGTTCGACCGGGTGCATGTCGACGATGCGCACATGCGGTGCTTCAACATCCTGCGATCCCCAGTCATCTCCTGGGCCGCGATAGATCACGTCCCAGCGAAGGTAATTTACCGGGATAACCTGCGGCGGCAAAGCCGGTTGCTTGACGATGGGCCACTCCGCCTGCCAGGTATCGCCATTTTTGACAACGTGCAATTCACGAGTGCTCGATGAGGTGCCGACGACAGTAGCCCAATGCAGTGTGAGTTGCATCTCGGCATCGGTGTCGGAGGCGTGGAGAGGCCGAACCTCAAACTTGTCGAGCGTTGAGTAGGTGAGCAGGCTGGGGTAGTAGCCGGTCAGGTCGTGCACAAACTCAGGCTCGGTGAACTGGGCCTTGTTGGCGAGACTGCCGTAGGCCTTCTCCCATGCCTGCGCGCGGATTTCGTCGCCGAGATTTCTGACTGCAGCTTCTGCCGTTGAAGACGAAGCCAGCATGCTCTGTGCGCCGGCATAGGCGGCTGCGGAGGGCACAGGCCACACTGTTCCGATCACTACAAGCGCGATGGTTGCAGCACCGAGAATTAGCGCCAGGAAGCGTCCACTCTTCACGAAACCAACCTCCCATGTACGAGATTCTCATCGGCTGCGAATGGTTGGTCGGCACGGAGTTTGTACCTTGCTTCGCTCGGAATCAATAAGACAAGTATCGCCAGCAGGCTGCTGCCAAATGGGAGAATGCCCCACATCAGGCCCTGCCAGTGAGGAGGGATCTGGGGCGCGTTGATGGGCGTGGCCGGCGGCACGCCATCTTTGCTCCACACCGTGATGGTCATGTCTTCGAGGCTGTCAACGGGACGCCAGCCGGCAAAGGACAATAGCGGATCGTAATAATGATCCCGCACAAAGACCCATTTCAATCCGTAGAGGTCAGCATGCGTGAGCATGGCGCGAAGCGCATCGAGTCCAGCTTCGCCGAAATACTTTGAGCTGGTCAACGCGCCGGCCCCGTAGCGGGTCAGTTCCGGCAGCATGCGGCCGGAATTCCATTCGCCATCAACACTGCTCGCGTCGGTCATCATGGCCAGCCGCGCAATCTTGTTTCCGAATCCTAGCGTCACGTAACGATATTGATCGTGTCCGTCGCGATTGAGCCACGAAGCAACCTGATCCACCTTGAAGTCCTCTGCGTCGGCTGGGCGGTAGGTAGCCCATCCGACTGCCAGTGCGCAACTGCAAGCGGCTAATGCGGCCAAACTGATCACTGCAGGCATTCGATATCGATCGATGAGTTCCGAGGCCAGGAGTCCGACAAACGGGAGCGCAAGCAACGTGGCCCAGTAGCTGAACCGCTCCATCGTGAGCACGTCAAAGGCTCGGCCCAACAGAAGATGGCCCACGGGAGTTGTGCCGCCAAGTCCCACCAGAAATGCCACCCAGAAACCAAGCAGCAAAGGACGAAGCCGGACAACCATGGAGCCGCGCAGGAAGATAAATGGCAGCCCCAGAATCAGTGCTCCATAAGGAACGATGAAGTAATTGAGACCTGCCAGAGGAGTGAGGATGTAATTTGCCCTGCTGGAGTGCGGGATGGGTGTTTGCGTGACCGGATAGTGAATCAAGGCGATCCAGAAGGGAAGAAGCACGGCTGCAATCGCGACACCAACCACCACAGTGATCGCGGCAGTTCGGCCCATGAATGCAGGCGTTGAGACGCGTTCGCCATCTTCACGATCGAGAAGCACGAGCGCCAGTACAGGCACCGCAAAGAAGAATGATCCAAATAGCAGTGTGGCATGATGAGCAGCGGCAGCGGCCGTAAATAGTACGCTTGCCTTTAGAAAAGAACCCCACTTACCGTGCCTGACCCATTCGAACAGGAATGGAAGGGCGTTCAGATAAATAGGCGCAGCCGATGTTGTGCCCAACTGTCCGGCGGAATAAACAAGGAAGCTTTCCGAGCCGAGAAAAATGCTCGCCAAGGCCGCGATGGATGCAGCGCGGGGGCTCACCCACAGCAGGGAGAACCGATAAACGCCCACCACCAGAAGCAGGATGGCGGCCAACTGCACTGCCATGTATGCCATGTCCAATCCGACAAGGTTGGACAGCAGCGCAACCCACTGCTGAGGAAGCGGCGGATAAGTGGTCTGGGAAAATCCTGCATACCACTTCGCGTTCCACGGATCGAACCAGTGATGAACATAGTGGGAAGCAAAGAGAATATGGAAGTTCGAGTCATACGATTTCAAAGGCAACTTCATGAGAAGAAGCGGCAGATTAACGACCACGGCCGCCATCAGGATGAGGGCAATAGGTATCGGTCGGGCTGACGGGGCGATGGGGTTGGCTTTCTGCACAGTTGCCTCTCAAGACGCAGGAGGAGTCAATCGGAGCACTCTCAGAGACCCTCGTTCATACCTCGTTATTTTGCGTACATCGTGCGAGTCCGTCAGCCTAAGTGTTGCACTAGGAAATGGTCGACGGAGCTATGTGAGCCTAATCGAGACCGGATACGAAAAGGGCTGCAACCATGTGGGGATGAATGATGTTACTTCACGGTAGAGAGAGTGTCTCAACAAGTTAATCGTAAGTATGGTTAATTTTGTACACATGTGGGGGAACTGGTTTGAGACATAGCCTCGGATAATTGATCAATATTGCACAGGATTCAATAGGCCGGGAGCGTAGTGTGGCAGCAGTCAACTCCCAACGGAGATCGCCGATGCGCACAATGTCAAATCCAAGTTGGCCTTCAGGCGGAGTTCTTTGTTTCGATGACCCATTTCTCTGGGTTTTGCCGAGAAACCAGGTCTTCCTCGAAAAAGGCGCTCGGGGTCCGGTGAACAACGCGGCCATGCAATTCATTCTGGATGTCACACAAGATGAGTGCTGCTCTTAAATGGCTCTGTCTGAATCAGACTGCCCGATATGACTTTGCATTGGTGGACCATTGATTGCTAGACTTGGATTCCTGAGATTTGTGTTGCTTTCAGTCGTCGTCGCTGCAGCTTGTGCAGTCAGCGCGCAGGTATACACCGTGGCGCCGGACGGTTCAAATAGCCCTCAGACGGAGCAGAAGCAGGCGCAGTCTTCGGACCAGCCGCTTGGTTGGGGCTCGAACATCGAGAACGCACGTCTAGCGCGCGCGGCTGAATTGGCTTTGCAACATGGAGACCATGCGCAAGCGTTTGACTATGCGCGGCGCGCCGCAGCGGCAGCACCGAGCGATCCGCAGTTATGGTTTCTGCTTGGTTATGCGGGGCGGCTTGACGCGAAGCTTCAGGACTCGGTGGATGCCTACAGCCGCGGTCTGAAGTTGAACGCATCCTCCGTTGAAGGCCTGTCAGGCCTCGCGCAGACCTACAGCGTAATGGGTCGAAGCGAAGATGCGGCTCGGCTTTTGAAGCAAGTAGTAGCCGCCGACCCAAGGCGCAGAGATGACCTGTTATTGCTCGGAGATATTTCGATGCGATCGGGAGACTACGCCGGCGCGCTGGAGTGGCTGGGCAGGGCCGAGCGCCTCAAGCCCGACGCGCGGTCCGAACTACTGCTGGCGATTTCCTATCAGCACCTGAAGCAGATGGATGAAGCAAATCGCTATCTCGAGTTAGCCAGGCATCACGCGCCCGATAATCCTGAGGTTCAGAGATCGATGGCCGGGTATTACCGCGAGGTCGGAAACTATTCAGCAGCGATTGCAGCGCTGAAGTCGATCCGCAACCCGAAGCCGGACGTCACGGCCGAGCTTGCGTACACCTATCAGCTCGACGGCAAGCTCGATGATTCGGCCAGGGTCTATGCGGAAGCCGCCAACGCTTCGCCGAAGGATCTCGGACTGCAACTGTCCGCAGCGCAGGCCGCGATTGCTGCCGGCGCCATCGAGAAGGCGAGCCCGTTTCTTGAGCGCGCCAGCGGCATCGATGCCAACTACTATCGGCTGCATGCAATCCGCGGAGAGATTGCGAAGATCGAAGAACACGATCAGGATGCCGTGCGGGAATATAGCGCCGCGGTTGCCAGCCTGCCCGCCGCGCCCGTTGAGGGGCCGCTCTACGGCATCCAGCTGCACATGGATCTGATGGAAGCGTACAAGGATCTGGCCGACGGGAACTCCGCTCATCATGAACTCGAAACAGCACAAGCGCAAATCAACGCACTGGGCGAACCGGCCTCCGGCAGAGCGCAGTTTCTGCGTCTGCGGGCTCTGATCGGGCTGGATGCGGGTAATCTCGACGCCGCGCTGAGAGACATCAAGGAAGCACTCCAGATCAACGCGCACGATCGCGACGATCTGCAGCTCGATGGAGACATCCTGATGAAGCTCGGCCACACCGAAGATGCGATCGCGGTGTATAAGCAGATTCTCGCGATGGATGCGAACAACAGGTTTGCGCTCACCTCGCTCGGATATGCTTCACGCGCAGCAGGACGCGACCAGGATGCGGAGAAATATTTCCTGCGTCTGGCCGAAGCCGATCCGTCGTTGTACATCCCGTATCTTGCGCTCGGAGATCTTTACACCGCGCGCCGCGAATTCACAAAAGCCGAAGATTCGTACAGCAAGGGATACGCGCTGTCGCCGCGGAAACCCCTGATTCTAGCGGGCGGAATGAACGCCGCAATCGAAGCGCACGATCTTGACCGCGCCGGCATCTGGCTAAGCCGGGTTACGAACGACATGAATCAGGAGCCGCAGATCCTTCGCGAGAAGGAGAGGTATCTGAGTTTCAAGGGCGATTATCAGGCATCGGCAGACATCGGCCGCGAAGCAATCAAAGTGCTGCCGCGAGACAGGGATGTGGTTGTCTATCTCGGTTACGATCTGCTCCATCTGGAAAAGTACGATGACTTACTAACTCTGACGTCGGAGTATCTGAACATATTTCCCAAAGAGCCTGATATCCCGTTGCTTCAAGGCTATGTGCACAAGCATCAGGGGCTCAGTGAGCAGGCCCGGCAGGACTTTACTGAAGCACTGACCCGCGATCCTGAAGTGGTTACGGCCTATGTGAACCGCGGCTATATGTTGAACGATCTTCACCAGGCGCAGGCGGCCTCAGAGGACTTTGAAGCGGCGCTAAAGCGGGAACCTGACAACGGCGAGGCGCATCTCGGGCTTGCTTATGCGAATCTCGATCTGCATAAGCCGCAGGGAGCCTTGCAGGAAGCGGAACTGGCCGAACGCACGCTGGGCGATTCAAGGGAAATCCATGTCATCCGAGCAACCGCTTACGGACGTCAGGACATGCTGATCAAGGCGGCGGTTGAGTATAGAGCCGCCTTGAAGTTCACGCCCGATGATGGCGCGCTGCATCTCGGACTGGGGAACACGTTATTCGCCGAACGGCAGTACCACGAGGCGATCGACGAGTTACAGATAGCTGCGAAGGACGCACCCGAAAACGCCGCTGTCTATGCATTGCTGGCGCGGTCCTATGCGAACCTCGAGAATCGCGATCTTACTCTCAAAAATGTACAACTGGCCGAGCAGCATGCTCAACCGGCTTCTGCCAGGCCAGACAGTTCGCAACCGACGCAGAGCGAAATATACGTTTCAACCGGAGAGGCTTTGAGCACTCTGGGAGACCACGCAGCCGCCATGGATCGCTTTCGTAAAGCGCTCACTGCGCTGGGCAGCGATCGCGTCGGAGTGCGCCTGGCGATCGCGCAACTGATGGCAGAACAGGGCCATTCAGAGGATGCGGAAAGACAGATCGCGCTTGCCCAGATGGAAGGCGAGACAGGCGATGCTGCGCCGCCCAACGGCAGCCAGTTCATCGCTGCGGCGGATGTATTTCGGTCCATGCACGATTACCAACTGTCGCAGACTTATCTTCAGCGCGCCAAGGCGGCAGGAGCGCCGGATGCAGAAGTGCGCATAGGCCTGGCCAATAACTACCTCGCTCTTGGAGATACAACCAGGGCACAGGCCGAGTTAGCGGCAGTGAGCGCCGTTCAAGAGGACGCGCCCGATTATCAGTATCTGCTGGCCGAAGCCAATGTCCTTCGCCAGCAACATCACGACGCACAGGCGCTCACTTCTTTCGCGCAGGCGTCCAATGCCGAAGGCGAAGACCAAACTGCCGAACAGGCTCTTCTCCAGGCCGGTGCGAACGAAGGACTCAGGATAACTCCCGTCCTGAGTCTGCTCTCTGACTTTGCGGTTGAACCTATCTTCGAAGACTCGACCGTCTATGTGCTGGACTCGAAACTCGATGCCTTATTTCCAGTGCCGAGTTCCGATATCGCCCTGCTTCCGCCGCCGCGCTCTTCTCTTGAGACCCAATCGCTCACCGCGTACCATCTGCATCTTGGCCACCTGCCCACGACCAGCGGCTTCTTCCAGGTCCGCAACGCGCGCGGGGAGATATCGGTGCCCAGCACAAACTCAATTGTCAACCGCGATACAACCGATTACGCGTTTAATGTCGGGCTGAATCCGACCGTTAATATTGGTGGAAATGTGCTGACCTTCAACAGCGGCATTCAGGCAACTGTCCGCCGCGATTCCGAATCTCCGGTGGCGATGAACCAGAATCTGTTTCGCATGTTTACCTATGTGTCCACGAGCTCATTCTTCAATGCGGTTTCGTTCAGCGGCTATGTGAGCAGGGAATCAGGCCCGTTCACCGAGAGCAATCTGCATTCGCAATCACTCAGCGCCGCAATCGACTTTCGCGTAGGTGCGCCATGGGGAAAGACTGCCCTGGTAACAGGCTGGGGGGCGAGCGATCAGCAATTCTCGCCGGTGCATTTTGAAGATTACCTGACCGCTTCCTATCTCGGCATCGATCGCCGCTTCGGTGAGCGGCTCAACGTCAGAGCGGTTGCCGAAGACCTGCGCGCATGGCGCGTGGTGGGAGTGAACTCCGGAATTGCGCAGAACCTGCGCCCGGCCGGAACTGTTGATTTCATGCCCAACCATAAGTGGGACGTGCAGGTGTCGACAGCCTACTCCAACGTTAGAAGCTTTCACGCCTACGACGCGATCCAGAACGGTTTCTCCATTTCCTATGCAAGACCGTTCCGCCGCAAATTCAATGACGATTCCGGTTCCGTTGTCCTCGAATATCCCATTCGATTCTCGGCAGGCGTACAACAGGAAACCTTCTTCAACTTTACCGGAGGGCAAAATCAACAGTTCAGGCCGTATGTGCGCATCAGTTTATTTTAAAGGCGGAATCCGATGAAGATTTGTTTAGTGACCACCTTTCCTCCCAGTGGACGCCAGTTGAACGAGTACGCGTTTCATATCGCGCATGAACTCAAGTGCAATCCAGATGTTGAGTTGACGATTCTCGCCGACGAGTTGACCGACTATGATTTCGCGACCGACGAAAACGGCAATTCTCTGAAAGCGGATCAACAGCCGGAGTTAGCTGGATTCAACGTGATTCGCTGCTGGAAGTTCGGCAGCCTTTCAACACCAGTACGGCTGCTTAGAACCATCCGGCGCCTCAAGCCCGACGTTGTCTGGTACAACCTCGTCTTCTCCAGTTTTGCAACCCCGGAAAATCCGGTTGCAGCATTTGCAGGGCTCTCCGCGCCGGCTCTTACGCAGGCCGCAGGATTCTTCACGCACATTACTTTGCATCACATCATCGAGCATGTCGATTTCGCGGCTGCCGGCGTGCGGCGCGAGAGGCTGTTTCGGTTCGGCACCGACATAGCCACCAAGGCATTACTGAAAGCACATTCCGTTTCCGTTCTGCTTCCTCACTACCGCAGCACTTTGAATGCGAAATATTCCGCCCGCAACGTGCTGCTCGGCAATCACGGCACATTCGCGTCCGCTCCATCCCCGCCGCAATTCAGCAAGCGCGGCAATCCGGATCTGCGCATCCTGGCCATCGGGCACTGGGGAACTTACAAACGCCTGGAGACGCTGATGAGCGCATTTCCAAAAGTCTTGGAGAAAGTTCCAAACGCGCGGCTGATCGTTGCCGGCGCCAACCATCACACCAAGGCCGGCTATTGGGAATCGATTCGCGATGCGCAGCCGCACGGCCTCCCAATCGAGTTTCGCGGATACGTTCCGGAAGATGCGATCCCAGAACTGTTTCAGACAACATCGATACTCGTCTTACCGTACGACTCCGCAACAGGATCGAGCGGACCTGCACATCAGGCATGCCAGTACGGTGTGCCGATCGTGTGCGCCGACATTGACGATTTCAAGGAAATGGTCACAGGCGAAGGAATGGCTGTCCGCTTCTACAAGAGGGGCGATCCTGACGACCTGGCCGAACAATTCATCACCATTCTCAAGTCGCCGGAACTGCAGCGCCAGATGTCGGAGCATAACTACGCAGCCGGGGCTGAGATGACAATGACAAGCGTTGTCAAGAATTATCTTCGCTGGTTCGAACTCCACAAATGCAAACGAGCGATGCGACATGCAGCAGTTCCTTCGGGACGACTCCGTCTCTGGGTACGCAATCTCGGGACAAAGAAGCGGCCATCGGGAGGCAGCCTGCAAACCAGCCCATTAACAAAGCAAGGAGACGGCAGCGCTGCCTAAATCAGCATCAATCCAGCAGGTAGTCATGCCCGCGCCGACAATGGCCCCAATCCACTTGCAGGAGCTATCTAAAACCTCCAAAACATCATGCAAATAACGATATGGATCAGCCCAATCCAGTGCCCTGAGTCAACTCGTGAAACAAGGCTTCGAACAAGAGCAAAGCGTTCGCGCACGCTAAACGCGTCTCGCACCGGGATACTTACACTCGGGCGGGAGAAAGGAAGACACCGTGATCAGGGAAAATCCTCGCAAAGCTATCATTAATCGCTGCCGGCTTGTGCAATCAAGTCAATGTGGTCGCTGCAGTAATTTAAAATCGAAGGCCGCAACATAGAACGGCCGTATCATGTTGTTATCTTCATAGTTCAGCATGTAGGAGTGAAAAATATCGGCAGGTGTGACCTTCAAATGAAATGCCATGAATCTCTTCGGAATAGGCAACGGTCTTTATATCGCTCGAGCGAGCTTGGCCCGCGCTAAGCTGGAATAGGCACAATTCAGCAAGACCCGTGCTGGCGCAGATGTAGCGCAGGGCCTGAGAAAATCGCAGCGGACCTGCACAGGCAGGCCATCTTCCCAGAAAACTTGTTCATTGGCGCAAAAGGAATGCTCAATTACCTACAGTCATTCAACGTTCAGGAGGTATTGCCACTAGACAGATAATTCGCACGCAATCAATTCAACACTTTAACCTTACTCCACTTTATCCAAATGCTGGAGGCTTCCGAGATGCGAATCGAGCGCAAGTAGTGAACATGAAAACAAGTTCCTAAATTTCATCTGCATCACGTGAATCGATACCGGCCTTTCAAAATCGATATCCAGGTTTAAGTTCGCATCGGTAGACTGTACCCTTTTCTTCTCCAGTATTTTTACTGGCAGTGCAAGCGGCCCAACTCAAGTAGAGGTCTGGCCCGAGCGGAAATACCATTGGAGCGCCGTCGACCTCAGCTTCCAAGCTCACACCTTCTTGCGATTCGGGCACGGTGAAATTGAGCGCCTGCCCAAATACGACAGGGAAGAATTCCCGCACATTTGAGATCTCCGATGTGTGTCGGACCTCCGCTTCCAGCAGAAATGTTGCAGTATCAGACCAATTCAGAGCGGAGACTGTAATATAGCGGCCGCCTTCGACGAAGCCACTTGAATCAATCTTCGTAAAGGGGCAAGGCCCAGCGATACACGACGCTCTCACATTGCCAAATTCATTGTCGACGCCTGCGTCCAACGATATGAAGTTGGTGGAAGCCGTCCAATTTCCATCGGGAGAACATGGGGCATGGTGATCGCAAGGAACATTTCCTTTATTGACCACTTGAAATGTCCTGACGGCGCTCCCAATATTTACTTCCATTGGGGAATTCACCGTATATCTGACGCGAATATTTGACACCAAAGCTGGTGAGCCAGCGGACCCTGCGCTTGTTGTTTCAGTCTTGGGGACCATCGCAGCCACATACAATTCTTTGGCGGCGAGACGGAAACTGGGCTGCAATTTAATTTCGAGCGGTTCGTATTCCGGATGCGAAAAGGTCAGGACGATCGTCTGGCCGGGCCAAACACCTCCGCGAAAGGGGAGATTGAAATAGCCCGCAGCGGTCGATTGCGTGGTGGCGCTGGTTGCGCCGTCGGATGCGGTTACCACAACGTTGGAAATCGGTAGCTCCCGCCGGCTATCGCTGTCGCGGCGGATCACTGCCCCTTTTATTCTGGTTCCTCCCACGCTCCATCCATGGATGCGCACAATCAATAAGACGGCTGCCGCGCAAGCAACGATCCCGACGAGAGCCCAGATGAGTACACTTTTTCGTGTCAATTCAGTTTGGCCAATCTCACACCCCTCAAAATAGGTTTGACGCACATTCCGTTCAATATGCTGTCCGTGCGTGCCCATCTCCAGATGATTTTTCAGCATCCAAAATATGGAGGACCGAAATTGGGGCGTGTGGTCGCGCGTCAAATGCCATCGATTGGACGAAATGAAGAGACCGAAGATTCAAGAAGCAAGAGACAGCACCCGCCGCAAGTTGCTTCGGCAGATGGCGGGCATATCATTGGGTCTTCCGTTCACACAAGTAAGAGGACTGCGGGTCTTCGCCCAGTCGGTTGCACAAGCGAATGCTCAGACGCCGCATACTCAACCTGCGGCTCCTCCGACCCCAACTTCGCTTTCTACTCAGGATGACGAATTCCTGAATGACCTCGAGCATTGCAACTTCCTCTTCTTTTGGGAGCAAGCCAACCCACAGACCGGGTTGATAAAAGACCGCTGTAATGTTCGCACCAAAGATACGACAATAGTGGCAAGCGTAGCATCGACCGGATTTGGTTTGACAGCGATCTGTATCGGAGAAAACCGGGGCTTCATAGGGCGCGCTGAAGCACGCTCGCGCGTGATTTCCTCGCTGTCTTTTTTATGGCACAAATTGCCTACGCATCGAGGATTCTTTTATCACTTCGCCAACATTAACACGGGTGAGAGGATTTGGGATTCGGAGGTATCGTCCGTCGATACCGCAATCCTGCTTTGCGGGATACTGACATGTCGTCAGCATTTTCAAGATGACACGATCACGCAGCTTGCTCAGGCAATCTTTGATCGGGTGGACTGGACCTGGTTGTCGGAGGACACGACTCTGTTGCCGCAGGGGTGGACGCCTGAGTTTGGCTTCCTGCCTTCCAAATGGGACTTCTATAGTGAGTTGATGATGATGTACCTTCTGGGGCTGGGTTCGTCCACTCACCCTCTGCGCAGTGAGGCATGGTTTGCGTGGAAGCGCACGGTTTTTGAATACGATGGGTTGCGTTATGTAGGCTCCTTTGCTCCGCTCTTTGTCCATCAATATTCCCAGGCATGGTTTGATTTCCGCAACAAGAGAGATCGATACACCGACTATTTCGAGAATTCGGTCATCGCCACCGATGTACACCGGCGATTCTGCCTCCAACTGAACGAGCAATTTATCGACTACACCAACGCACTCTGGGGCATCACAGCCTCGGACTCCGATAAGGGCTACGTGATTTGGGGCGGTCCACCGGCGATGGGACCGATTGATGGAACGATTGTTCCTGCCGCTACCGGTGGCTCTTTGCCATTTCTCCCCGATGCAACCATGCGGGTGCTGAGAACCATTCATGACCACTATCCCGGCGCCTGGTGCCGGTACGGATTTGTGGATGCCTTCAACCCTCTGAGCAATTGGTATGACACGGATGTCATCGGAATTGACACCGGAATCACCATGCTGATGGCGGAAAACGCGCGCACCGGATTTGTCTGGGAAACCTTCATGAAGAATGCGGAGGCACAACGAGGCATGGCGATCGCAGGCTTCAAGGCCTATGACCCCAAGAACTCATAATGCCTCCTCGGGAAACAACGATGTGTCGTGAACCCGCATCGTATAGCAAGCCCAGGTAAGGGACCGCTGACACAAAGTACATCGCAACTTAACCTGCCTTTGAATCCAACAGGCGATTTATTAACGGCGCATTGGCCACACTCCCAGAGGTGTGAATGTCCGCAACCGCGAGCGACGCAAAGGATGGCGGCCAACCGGGCCAGCAGCATGCTGACCTGCCGCACGGTCCCAGCAATGCCTGGGGTGATCGAGTTCGCGCGCTCAAGAATGTTCCCGCAGTTCTCCACTTTGTTTGGGAATCCGGACCGGCGGTCGTCTCATGGAACATTGGCATCCGCATTTTGGTTGCCGCTTTGCCTGTTGCCATCGGCATTGTGGGCCGATTCATCATCGACGGCGTCAACAGCATTCGATTGCACCGCCCGCTCCCACAGCATTTCTGGTGGCTCGTCGCCACGGAGATGGCTCTGGCAGTTCTTACCGGCGTGCTGTCGCGGGCCGTCGACTATTTCGATAACCTGCTTGCCGATCGCTATACACATCACGTGAGCGTAGAGGTTATGCGCAAGGCCGCGTCGCTCGACGTCACCGTATACGAGGACCCGGTCTTCTACGATCGCCTGGAGCGCGCTCGCGTGCAGGCCACCGACCGGCTGGCCATGATTCAGCAAATGGGCCGGCTAATCCAGCTGACGGTGACAGCCCTCGCGTTCTCAGCAGTACTTGTTCGATACTCTCCCTTCCTGCTTCTGCTTCTCGTAGCTGGAATTATTCCCGCATTCCTCGGTGAGAGCCACTTTGCCTTTCTGACCTATGCGAAGAATTTCCACCAGACACCTTGGCGCCGCGAGATGGATTATCTCCGTCAAGTGGGCGGCAGCAAAGAGGCAGCTAAAGAACTAAAGCTTTTCAACCTCAGTGAATATTTAACGACTCGATTTACAAGCCTTTCGAAACAAATCTACGAAGAGAATGTGGCACTCAATCGTCGCCGTCTTTTCTGGGGAGGCCTGCTGGCAATCCTGGGCCAATTAGGATATTACGGCGCATACGCTTTAACCATCTACCGCACCATCCAGGGCCGCTATAGCGTTGGCGACCTGACCCTGATTACGACTGCCATTATGCAATCAATGGCGAGCATCCAGCAGGCATTCTCGACTGCATCCGGCGTAGCTGACCAGGCGTTGTTTCTCACCGATTTGATTGCTTTTTTCGAGATGAAACCAAGGGTCGAATCCAAGATTGGCGGCATCCATGTGCCGCGCCCCGTTGTGCGTGGTTTCGAATTCCGCAATGTCTCCTTCGTTTATCCGGGAACTGACCGCTGCATTCTCAGCGACTTCAATTTCACGCTTCACCCCGGGGAGCGCGTCGCTCTGATTGGCGAAAACGGTCAGGGAAAAACCACAATGGTCAAACTCATCACGCGCCTCTACGATCCGACCGAAGGGCAGGTGCTGCTTGACGGAGTGGACTTGCGCGAATACGATCTGGCGGCATTGCACTCTGAGATCGGTGTCATTTTTCAGGACTTCATGCGCTACGAGATGACTGCGCGCGAGAACATCGCTGTCGGTCGCATTGAAGTTCCGCATTCGCAGGAAGAGATTGAATACTCCGCGGACAAGAGCCTTGCGGCGGGAGTTGTGGCCAAACTCGCGGGGGGTTACGGCCAGATGCTTGGCCGTCGATTCGAGGGCGGTGTCGACCTATCAGGTGGAGAGTGGCAGAAGATGGCGTTGGCCCGCGCCTACCTTCGCGACGCGCAGTTGCTCATTCTCGATGAACCAACCGCCGCTCTTGATGCCCGCAGCGAATTCGAAGTGTTTGAGCGATTCGCCGAGCTTACTTACGGCAAAATGGCGCTTCTCATTTCCCACCGCTTTTCCACCGTCCGCATGGCCGACCGCATCGTTGTGCTGGAGGGAGGGCGGCTTGTTGAAGAGGGCAGCCACAACAAGCTTGTAGCGCTCGGTGGCCGCTATGCTGCCATGTTTGAAATGCAAGCCGCGAGTTACAGGTGAGAACCGATGATTGATACCGCTCCAATGCTGGATTCTCGAGAAATACCCGCGAGTCGCGGCCCTGAACACATTCGCGAAGCTGCACGGGTTGCCGCCTCATGGGACGTCGTACACAGGCCCATCAACTCGGGCACATTCCGGGCGCGCGTGCAGACTGCTCAAAATGAACTCCGTCTCTTGGAGACGAAGCTTTCTTCGTCTCCGATTGCCGAGGCGACCGTGAATGCGAGCGCACCTTCGCGGACCAGTTTCTTACTGGAATTGCAAGAAAATGTTCGAATGCTGCGATCTGCCGTTGCTGGCGTGTCTGAAAACCTCCGGATTATTGCAGAGTTGCCTCGAATCGTATTTGACGGACGACCCGAGGAGCCCCGCGGTGCTGCCGCTGCGGAGCTTTATTTCTGCGCCGTTGGTGGAGATTTTGTGGCATCGACTTTTTGCTCTTTTATTAACGAGTTGCAGAAAAATGAGCCGCTCGATGTGGGGGAACTGTGGAATCTTCCCAGCTTCCTCAAATTTGTATTGCTTGAACTCCTGCTTGTTGAAGCGCGCAAATCTCTCGATTCCCCTGATACAGCACCGCAATCTCTCATCTCTGTCTTTATCAAGAGCCTTCGCTCCGTTACCAATTCTGATTGGGTTTCAATTACCGAGCCGCTCATTTCTTTCGATGCAACTCTCAGGCAAGATCCCGCCGGAGCTTACGAGCGCATGGACTTTGAAAGCAGGGAATTCTATCGCCGGAGGGTAGCGTTCATTGCCCGGCATTCGGATTTCCCGGAGTCAAAGATTGCGCTTACTGTCGTCGAGCTTGCGCGGGAAGGTTTGGATCTGCACTTGGACGATCCCCGCGTTCATGGGAAACGCATTCATGTCGGTTATTACCTCACGGATAAAGGATTAGATCAACTCGCAGAGCGGACCGGGTTTCATCCACCCATGCTCGAACGAGTCCGTGGATTGATCCGCTCCATGGCCGACGATTTTTATATCATCGGTATCCAGCTTATAACGATCTTCATTATTACCGCGGCACTATTTCCCTTGTTGTCCAAGCACTCCGTAGAGGCTTTGGGATTTGCTGTTTTCCTTATGCTGTTGCCGGCCATGCAGGATGCAGTCGAACTGGTGAACAATTCTGTCACTGCTATTTTTGGACCTCAGCACCTGGCCAAGCTTGATTTCAGCAAGGGCATTCCACCGGAATGCGCCACTGTAGTTGCCGTGCCCACACTGCTCTTGAACCCCGAACAGGTGCGTAAACTAGTCACCGATCTTGAGGTACGCTTTCTCGCCAATCGCGGCCCGAATTTACATTTCGCTCTGTTGACTGATCTGGCGGATTCGTTGTGCAAGCCGCATGAAAACGATCCACACCCCCTTGTTGACCTTGCGATTGAATTGATCGATGAACTCAATACCAAGTATGCTTCGCAAAAAGGTGGCTCCTTTTTGCTTCTCCATCGCCAGCCGATCTTCAATACGCGACAGGGCGTTTGGATGGGCTGGGAACGGAAGCGCGGCAAGCTCCTCGATTTGAACAAATTCCTCGTCGACGGCTTTGACGCATTCCCGGTCAAGGCCGGCGATATCGAAGCGCTCCGCAGGATTCGTTATGTCCTCACCCTCGACTCCGACACGCAACTTCCGCGCGATTCCGCAGCAAAACTCGTTGGCGCCATTGCACACCCATTGAACCAGGCGATTGTCGACCCAGTACGGCGCATTGTCACAGAGGGCTATGGCATCCTGCAGCCGCGAGTGGGCGTAACAGTACAATCCGCGTCACGCTCACGGTTGGCGACGATATATTCCGGCCAAAGTGGCTTTGACATATACACGCGCGCAATTTCCGATGCCTATCAGGACTTATTCGGCGAAGGCAGCTTCACCGGTAAAGGCATTTATGAAGTCGCAGTTTTCCATGCATTGCTCGACCATCGATTCCCACGGAACGCGTTGCTCAGTCATGATCTGATCGAGGGTGCATACACTCGTGCGGGTTTGGTTGCTGACGTCGAAGTCGTCGACGATTACCCATCTCACTACAGTGCCTATATCCGCCGCAAACATCGCTGGGTTCGCGGCGACTGGCAAATAGTTCAGTGGATGCTCTCGCGAGTTCCCGACGAATTCGGCCGCTGGGTACAGAACCCCATCTCCGCCATCTCACGATGGAAGATCTTCGACAACCTGCGCCGTTCACTCGTGGAGCCCTTTGTCTTCTTCTTGTTCCTAGCCAGTTGGTTGGGCCTCTCAGGTGGTCCGCTCTATTGGACCATTGTCATGTTTCTGATGCTTGTTTTCCCGCCCTTGGTCGTGCTCGGCTTTGGGCTTGCGGGCGGGATTGCCAGCGACCAGCCGGGCGGGATCAGCGAAGCATTCAACGGCTTTTGGAAGGCGCTGATCGTGGCCTTCCTTAATCTCATATTTCTCCCTCATCAGACGCTGCTCGCGGTGGATGCAATTGTCCGTTCTCTTGTACGGCGGTTCGTCACCGGCAAAAGGCTCCTTGAGTGGGAGACAGCAGCGCAGGCTGAGTCTCAATCCGGAAGCAGCACGCCAGTTGATCATTACCTCACGTTCATGCCGTTCATCGCCGCCGGTCTGGCCATCCTTGTGTTCTTCTATGCTCCGCAGAAGAATGCCATCCTGTTCGCCGCGCCCACACTCTTGCTATGGGCGTTTTCCTCAACTGTTACGGGGTGGTTGAACCGGCCTCCGCGAGAAGAACAACGGCGGCTAGAGCCGGCCGAAGAGGATTTTCTGCTGGGTCATTCGCTTCGTACCTGGCGGTACTTTCACCAATTTGGATCTGAGGCCCACAACTGTCTTATCCCCGACAACGTAGCGGAAGAAGGTCTGCAGGAAACCGCGTCCGTCTCGCCAACAAACCTGGGGCTTTTGCTAAATTCGCGGCAGGCTGCGTGCGAACTTGGATTTCTTACCGTTCCAGAATTCGTAGAACTTACCAATTGCACGCTCGCAACCATCGCACGGCTTGAAAAGCACCGCGGCCACCTGTACAACTGGTATAACACGCGATCACTCGAGCCTCTTGCCCCACTTTCTGTATCCTCAGTCGATAGCGGAAATTTTATTGCGTCCCTCTACACTGTCAAGGCTGGAGCACTCTCTCTTTGTAGGAAGCCGCTATTTTCTTCGCAGCTTTTCGTCGGCCTGCGCGCACATTGGCAACTGATTCAATCTCACAGTCGAATCGCCGTTCCTCTTTCCAGGTGCATTCTGCCTGACGCCTCAGCCGCAGCTGCCGCATGGATCGATTGGCTTCCGGTTGCGGATGCTGCTCTCGCGAAGGCGGAGTCCGCGCTGATTTCCGATTCGAGTGACCAATGGTGGGTTGCCGAGACCCGGTGTCGCATTGCCGCCATCCTTATCCTCTTGCGCGACTATCTCCCGTGGCTCCTGCCTGAATTCGGACCGCTTCGCGAGTTGGGAGAACTGGATCTTGGACTGAGCGAGGACAGGCTCTCAATAGTTGCATCTGCCGCTTTCTCCGAGCAACTGAATGCGCGCTTGGCACAAGCCTCAGTAACCCTGCCAGACAGCTCGCGGTTGCCTGTTCTTTGCGAGCAACTGCGCACTTCTCTGCCGCAAGCGACGCGAAACCTGCGTGCACTCGCGACTGACCTTCGCGTCATCGCACAACGGATCGACTCCTTCGCAGAGGAAACGGAGTTCGGCTTCCTTGTTGATCCAGGCCGTCAGTTGCTATCCATCGGATATGACGTGACCGGGCAACAGCTTCATTCGGCTTGTTATGACATGCTGGCGTCCGAGGCGCGCATTGCCGCTTTTCTCGCCGTTGCGCGGGGTGACCTTCCTCAGCAGAGCTGGCTCAATCTCGGCCGTAGTCACACGCGGGCATTCGGCCGATTCCTGCTTCTCTCCTGGACGGGCACTATGTTCGAATACCTGATGCCGGCGCTTTGGATGCGCAGTTTCCCCGACACGCTCATTGCGCGTACACTCGCTGCCTGCGTTGAGGTGCAGCAGGCATTTGCGCGTTCCCTCGATATTCCATGGGGGATTTCGGAATCGGGCTTCGCTCGGAAAGATGACTCCGGCCATTATCAATATCATGCCTTTGGCATCCCGCAAACTGCGCTAAAATTCGACGCAACCGCCGGACCGACCATCTCACCCTACTCTACATTCCTTGCGCTCGGAATCGATTCCCGAGCGGCGTTGCGCAACCTCCACCAGATGGCGGATGCTGGATGGGTTGGCGACTACGGCTTCTACGAGGCGATTGACTATGCTTCTTCCCCTGGAAGCGCCGTCGTAGTGCGCGAATGGATGGCACACCACCAGGGCATGTCATTGCTCGCCATTTTGAATCTTCTCCGCGGCAACATCGTGCAGCAGTGGTTTCACGCCAACCCTCTGGTACGATCGGCTGAATTGCTACTGAATGAGCTGCCGGCCAGCAGGGCGGTTCTCAAATCGAAAGCGAACGAATCAAAATCGCTCAAGAGAAGTTCGCGCAAGGCTGCTTGATCGAGCGACATGTTCGCGTTGCGCAAGATTCGGCCCAAATGACCAGGCCAAGGCATATCCTGTCTTGTCCTCCGTGGAATTGCTTTCAGGGAGGCAGTTTCACCGGGCTGCCGTGAATTTGTAGGCACAGCCGAGAATGGTCACCCTGCAGGTTGACCGGTCCCCTAAGTGCGCCGCTAACCGCCATTTCTCACACGGATCGGTTCTGTGGTCATCGTTGGGTCTTTGCAGGGGCGAAGTGCCGTTGAACGGATTGGAATCGGCTCCGCGATGGGTTCGGCGGGTGTGCCGAAGGTCTGATTTCAGATAGAAGCCGGATTTGGAACATAGCTCCGCCAAGCCGACTAGCGGCTGATGTGGAAAAGGTTGTTGGGCGGAGGGCGTCAGCTTCAGCAGCGCAGCGCGTCGAAGGCCCAGGCGTAAATCTGCTTCCACGGATAGGTGGAACTAAGTTCCAGCCACACGCGCCGGGCGCTGATGCGTACCAGGGCGCCGATTTTGAACAGCTTGAGCCGGATCGTATCTACCTGTGCTTCGGCCCACTCGGTGCCCTTGAGTGCCAGCCGTCGCAGCGCTT
>Ga0302320_10004002_pt1 | contig 33679 bp, 34 predicted proteins | sample Bog_T0_3_FD_202130 | JGI IMG/M metagenome (GOLD analysis project Ga0302320, IMG submission 202130) | Peat permafrost microbial communities from Stordalen Mire near Abisko, Sweden - Bog_T0_3 | ecosystem: Environmental > Terrestrial > Soil > Wetlands > Peat | place: Sweden: Abisko, Stordalen Mire... | reverse complement strand
GTAAGTAAAGGTAAAGGCCTCAAATCAGGTCGGCAAACGACTTTCTAAGTTTGTAGAACCACGCATGCCCCAACAGGAACACCGCCAGCGAGACCAGCGCCAACCAGCCCAGCGCGTGCCAGTCCGGCGCGCTCGCTTCGAGCAGGGTTGCCCGATAAGCGCGCACCAGCACGAAAATGGGATTCTTCGTCAGCACGGCGGCCGCGACTTTCGGCAGCTTTTGCTCCGAATAGAAGATCGGCGTGACGAACATCAGGATAGTAAGCAGATATCCGATGACTTGGCCGAGATCGCGCACAAAGACAGCCAGCGCGGCGAGGAACCAGGCGACGCCCGTCGTGAACAGGATCTGGGGAATCAGCACCAGGGGCAGATAGAGGACCGTCGCAGGAACGCTGCCCTTAATCAGCAACAGCGCCAGCGTGAACAGGAGCACCCCGAAGACCTCGGTGACGAGCCCGGCCGCGACCACGTTAACAGGCAGCGTTTCCACCGGGAAAACCAGCTTCTTGATGAAATTCCGGTGTTCCAGCAGCACGAACGGCGCGCGTCCCGCAGCTTCGCTGAAGGCTAGCCAGGGCAGCATTCCGGCCAGAAAATAGAGCGCAAAATGGGTGCGGCTGGGATCATTGTCGACCTTGCTTTCGAGCACGATTCCGAAGACAAAGAAATAGGTCAGCATCAGCAGCAGAGGATTGAGCACGGCCCAGAACGCGCCACCGAACGAGCCCGTGTAGCGGCTCAGAATATCGCGCCGGACCAGCGTGCGGATCAAACCGCGGTTGCGCCGGATGGATTCGAAGGGCAGGGTCAGGCCGCGCATCATGCCGCGCCGCAGTTGCCTGATCCTGACCGAGCGTATGGTGGCGACCCTCGAGCGCCGCAGCGTGGCCGTGCCGTCTTCCCCCACCGAAACGTCGACCAGCAGAAAGGGCCAGCCTTTCTCGTAATACCATGCCACGTTTTCCCGCATGGCCGAAACGTAGACGGAGTACTCGCCGGGTTCCGGAGGCGTTGCCACACTCATCTCGAGCGTGCGGGTTGTGCCGGGATCGAGATCGAGCGGAGTGCGGTCGCCGTCGACCACCAGAGTGCCGGTGGCGTCGTCGAAGAGGTGATAGCCAGCCGCCCAACCATCCTCAGGCCGCCAGGCATCCGTCGATTGATTCGCCATATCGGCGCGCACGTGCAGGACATTTCCGCTCAGGGCGACATCGATATGGCGAAAAGCGGCGCTCATGCGTAGAGCCAGTCAGGCCAGCGATTGCGCACGGGTCCGGTCTTGCGCCCCAGCGCGTAGATGCCGTCTCCGCGCAGATTGTGGCTCAGCTTATAGCGTTCGAGCAAGTGGGTGACCCAGCCGAATTCGGGATGCGGCAAATCGAGGAACTCGCCGGTTTCGAGGCGCTCGGTTTCAAATCCGGAATCCGTCAGCAGGTGCTTGATCTCCATCGGCACGTACTCGCGATTATGGCGCGCTTCCGCTTCTTCGCCTTCCTCGCGCGGCCGAATGTAGGCGGGAAAAAAAGCCGGGTGGTAGCCGAGCAGGATTGCCGAGACTGCGCGCAGAGATCCCGCGTTGGGCGTGGTGAGCACCAGATGTCCGCCCGGCTTCAGGATGCGATTGATCTCGCTCATCATATGCATCGGATCTTCAAAAAGATGCTCGATCAACTCGCAGCAGAGCACGGTATCGAACGACTCGTCGGGATAAGGATATACGTGCTTCTCGGCGTCGAAGTGGTCGACCTCGCAGGTGAAGATCTCGCCGGTTTCGGAGACCAGCGATTTGTGGTCGATGCGCCCCGGCGGCCCGTAATAACAGCCGCGCACCGTCCCGTAGCCCAGGGTGAAATGGAGTGCCGGTGTGATTTGCATGTAGGCGCCCATTTCGAGGATCGATTTCGATTCGTCGCCGGGCGGCGTGATTTCGAGGGTATGAACGAGACGCGATTTATGGGCACTGGCGTAGTTGCGCCCTTCGGGACCGACCCAGGCGTCGATCACTTCGGGTTCGATCGGTTCGGGCTCGGGCTCGGGGACCGCTCCCTCGTGGTCGCGGCTCGGTACGGCCGGGGGTGGCTCCGAGCCGCGACCGTCAGGGAGTGGTGCCTCGACGATCGGCGGTACGGGTTCTTCGATGACCGGTATGGCCGGGGGCGCTTCTGAACCGCGACCGTCAGGGGGCGGTGCCTCGACGATCGGCGGTACGGGCTCTTCGATGACCGGTATGGCCGGGGGCGCTTCTGAGCCGCGACCGTCAGGGAGCGGTGCCGTTGGTTCAGGGGCAACAACGCCGGTCACGCATTCGCCGAGGAATTTCACATAGCGCTCGGCCACCACCTCCCAGTTGCATTCCGTTTCCACCCAAGCTCTGGCCCTCGCGCCCATCGCCCTCGCCAGGTCGGGCCGCGAGACCAACAGATTCAAATACTCAAAGATCAGGTCCTCTTCTTCCGGCCCGATCTGCACCTTCAGACAGATGTCGTCGGGAAGCTCGGAAAACGCGCCCACATCGCTGACCACGACGGCCTTCCCCAGCCCCAGCGCGCGCTGCAGACTTCCCGAAGTCTCGCCCACCGTCGGATAACGCAGATTGAGGATGATGTCGCAAGCCCCCATATACTCGACGAATTGCTCAATGGGAGCGAATCCGATCAAACGCACATGGCCGCTCAGCCCGAGCGTGCGGATCAACTGCGCGACGGGAAATTCCGGATGAGGTTCCCCCACCAGGATCATGCGCACGCGCGGATCGAGCCGCACCAGCCTGCGCAACGCCCGCAGGGATTCCGCGATGCGCTTATACGGCTTGATATACCCAAAGGCGCCGATCAGCGGAGCGGATTCGTCGAGCCCGAGCATATGCCGAGTAGCGTTGTGATCGGTCCGCGGGATCCACGCCCCGTGCGGGATAGTCGCAATGGGACCTGCAAAACCCTGCGCGCGCGTTTCCCGCGCCACGAAATCGCTGTGTACAATTACGCCGCGCGCGGCTTCGAGCAGCCGCCGCGTCATAGCCAGCCCCTCATAATCGGGACCCACTTCGAGCGCTCTCACGCGCTGCGCAAAAGCCAGCGCCTCGGGGCCGCCGTTGAATTCGCATTCGCCCACATATGCGTCCCATTCGCCGCGCCTGATCGTAACGTGGGCGATCAGATGATGCAGATTGGCCTCATGCATGACCACGATTCCCGGATGCCTGAGCGCGGTATCGTAAACGAAATCGTGGTATGGATTGTTGCCCAGGTGATAGAGCGCCACGTCGAACAGGCCGGGTTCGAAACGCTTCTCCGCGCTGTCGAAAACGGTGACGGCGGCGCGCCTGGCCATCTCCTCGACCAGGGCGCTCGAGTAATCCGCGATGCCGCTCTTCGATGGCGGCATCGGCGAGAAAAACGCGACACGAAGGCGATTCAGCGGACCAACTCCATGGAAAACTTGCCCACGGCGAGAGGAACGCTCACCAGCAGCGGCGTGCGGGCCGGGTCGCGGGCGAAATAGATCTCGAATTGCAGGATGGAGGAAGCGCCCTTCAGGCTGCAGACCAGTTCGTCGGACTGCACCTGCTTGTCGGCAACCTTGATCATGGGCGCGCCGGCGTAATCGAGAGTCACCTGATAGAGCCCGCCAAACAGCATCTGCTGGGCGGGCGGCACGCGTCCCTGGCCCATTTCGCGGCGCGTGTAGAAAAGAAGCGTGAGGGCGTCTTTGATGCAATCGGGGATGGCGAATTCGCTGGTGCCCCCGCCGTTCAACGTCACGCGCGAGACGGTTTCATGGGAACGGTCGATGGTCTCGGTCTCGCCGCCTTTGCGCGCGCCGTGGAGAAACTGACGGGAAAAATCGCTGCTGCAAAAATCCGCGTTGGCGTGCGCGGTGTAGCTGTCCTTGACCGCGTATCCGGGCACCCCCGCATTGAGCGTCATCTCGAAACTCCAGCCGGCATCGGTGTGTTTCGATTGCAGACGGCCTTCGCCCAGGTTGAGTCCGCTGGGCCAGTTAACGTTGTAATTCAGGGTTTCGTCGGTGAAAGGGAATCCGGTGAGGGCGGGTGCAGGCGCCGCTACGCGAGGGATAAAGGTAATCAGCAGCAGTCCGAGCACTGCGCTCGATTTCATCGTTTCCTCGGGGATTCAGCCAGCGCCGCGGGAACTGCCATGCCTTTGCCGATCATGCCTTCAGCCACCACTTCCTCATAGACGCGGAGGGTGGCGCGCGCGCTCTTCTGCCAGCTGAAATGGGCGGCGCGCTGCAATCCCAGACGCTCCATGCGGCCCCGCAGCTCGGCGTCGAGCAGGATGTCGGCCATGCTGCGTTTGATGTCTTCGACACTGTGCGGATTGAAGAAAAGACCGGCGCCATCGGCTACTTCGGGCATGGCGGAGGTGTTCGAGCAGGCCACCGCGCGGCCACACGCCATGGCCTCGAGGATGGGCAGGCCGAAGCCTTCATAAAACGAGGGAAACACGAAGCAATCGCAGGCGTTATAGAGTTCCAGCAGATCGTTGTCGCTGACAAAGCCCGTGAAATGAATGCGATCGGCGAAACCGGAAGCGAGCGCCGCGGCGCGTACTTTGGGCGTAAACCAGGTTTCCTTGCCGGTCAGCACCAGATGATGTTTCAGCTGGGGGTGCGCCGAGAGCAATTGCGCGAAAGCGGCGATCAGACCGATCTGATTCTTGCGTGGCTGCAGATCACCCACCGAGAAGACGAAAGGCGCCCAGAATCCCAGCCGGGGTCGGACCGCATACTGGGCGCGATCGCGTCCGATCACACGGAAATCCGGGTTAGCCGCGTTGGGGATGGTGCGTACCTTGTCGGGCGAAATATCGTAGGCGCGCAGGATGGCATCGCGCGAAAATTCGCTGACGGTCAACACGATGGCGGCGCGTTGAACGGTGCGGGCCACGGTGTAGCGCAACTGCTGCCGCCGTATCCCCTTAAAATACTCAGGATGTTCGAGAAAACTGACATCGTGCACCGTCACGACCACCGGAGTGCGGGCCAGTAGCGGCGCGGTGTACTGCACATGGATCAGATCCGGCCGGTCGTGGCGAACCAGGCGGGCGAGTTCCCAACCCAGCCGCGAATAGGGGTTGGCGGAGACGCGACGGATCCCGAAACGCTCGGGTACCCAGCGTTCGGCGCCGGTGGCGGAAATGTATGCCAGGAACTCCGAGTTGCGGTCGGTTTCGGCAAACCCACGAAGCAGACTGCGCACGTAGATTTCATTTCCCGTCAGGTTCCGGCCGATCGCGTGGGCATCTACGGCAAAGCGCATGGAAGACTCATCCAGTATATCGATTAAGTTCTGTGATCCGCGTGACTTGCAGATTGGCGTCTAAATTCTTCCAGGCTGCCTCCCACGTGTAGTGCCGCTCGAAGGTATGACGCCCGGCAAGCGCCATTCGTTGAGTTGAAACAGGGTCGGATAACACGCGTACGATGGCTGCGGCGAAACCGGCGGGATCTGCTGCCAAAACGATATTGCCGCCGTCGTTGCTGCCATCCTGCACACGCAAACCCTCGGCGGCGAGAGGAGTTGCAACAATCGGTCGGCCCGCCGCCCAGGCTTCGAGTATTTTGATACGGGTCCCGCTGCCGGTGCGCAGTGGCGCTATTACGATGGCGGCGGCGGCGATCTCCTCGAAAGTGCTGGGTACTGCGCCAGTGAGCTCAATGTCCATTCCGGACGGGATCAGATGCCGGATAAACCGATCGCCGCGCCCCACCAGCCTCAGGCGCAGTTCGGGCCGGAGCTTCTTCACCTCCGGCCAGATTTCCGCGACCATAAAACGGACGGCATCGATGTTGGGGTGATATTCGAAATTGGCCGGGAAGACGACCACCGGCTGGGTCACGATCTGTGGCATCGCGACCCAAGGCAGGGCATTCGGATACATCTGAATCTGAGCCGAGGGTGCGAGACGGCCGGCCCGCTCCGCTTCGGCCTCGGAAGTGACCAGCACGAGCGAGAAGCGTGGCAGCAGTTGCCGTTCGAGTCTCCGCGATACGGCGGCGAAGCGTTGGTGGCCGAGCGCGACGAGTCCCCGCTCAACGATCGCACATCTTTCATGAAGCACGGACTCGATATTGTGCAAGTCGAGCACCGTTATAGCGCAGACGGCGGCCAGTTGTTCTACGTAAGGGGCGCACCAGAAGTGCTCGATAATACCGATGTCATAGCGCTCCGTGCCGATTGCCCTGGCAATTGCATGGTCGAGGCCGCTCAGACGGTCGATCAGCGGAGGGACGCCGCGCATAGCGCGGCCGGCGTTCCGCAGATAGCGGGCTAGCCATCCCTTTCCATGCGGCGGCAGGGCGATTACCTTCTGAGAACGAACCAGCCCCGGCGGCAGGAGTGCGGGCTCGCCGCTTTCCGAAATCTGGATCAGATCGACATCGGCGAAGCGGCGGAAGTAATGAACGAGCGAGGCGGTGCGGTAGGCTCCTCCGCCGTTGAGCGGATAGGGCGGCTCGGGCGAGAGCATGAGGACCGATTTCTTCATGCCCGGACCGCGCCCGCTATTTCTTCGTAAATCTCGTGAGTGCGACGCGCCGTGCACTTCCAGGAAAACGCCGCGGCCCGTCGCAGCCCCGCCTCTCTCTTCTCGCCGCGCAACTGAGGATTTTCCGCGATGCCCCGCATGGCGTCCGCCAATTCCATAACCGAACCGGCGTGGATGGCCGCGCCGCCGGAAACTTCCATCACTGCCGGATCGCGCGACGTAATTACCGGACAGCCGCATTGCATGGCTTCAAGGACCGGCAGGCCGAAGCCTTCGTAATGCGTGGGGTAGACGAAAGCCAGCGCTTCGGAGTAAAGCCGGGGTAACTCAGCATCGGCGACTTCGCCCAGAAAATTCAAGCCTTCGCGGGATGCGATGGGTGCGAAATCCGACCGATTGCGCCCGGCGATCACCAGATCCGCGCCCGTTTGTTGCCGCGTCTCAAGCCATGCTTCCACCAGCGCTGCGACGTTCTTGCGGGGCTCGAGCGTACCGACAAACAGGAAAAAGGGCTTACACGCGGGCGGCGCTTCGGCAGGCGGCGGGCGGAAAAGTTCGGAAGCCGCCAGCGGCACGGCGCGCACCTGTTGTGGATTCACGCCGAAATGCCCCACTACCTCCTGCCGGACCGCTTCACTTACCGTCAGGATCATGCGGGCGCGGCGGAAGCGCACCAGCCACGGGGTGCGGCGACGGACGCGATCGGCTGCGTCGTGCCACGCGGGATCGCGCCACGGCGAGAGATCGTGAATGGTCAGGATGGCGGGCGTGCGGCCGAGATAAGGCACCTCGAAGTTGGTGCCGTGGAAGATTTGCGCGCCCGCGTCTTTGATCGCCTGGCGAATCCCCCAGAGCCACCATTGGAGATCGGCGGCGGCGTGGGGTCCGCGCCCGCGAAGCAGATTGGCCGGCGCGTCCTGGGCCAGGGTGAAGGGCTGGTCCGATAGCAGGAAGTAAGTGTCTTCGGGGAACTCGCTCGCCAGCGCGCTCGATAGTTCGTTTACGTAGCGCGGCAGACCGCCCGAGGAGAGTATGAGCGGCGTGGCGTCGAGCGCGATTTTCATTTACGAGAAGAACGAAGACGGGCAGGTCGGAAACCTGCCCCACCGGATGTCATTTGTGTTGCAGTTCCCAGTCGTAATTCAGATTCGGATCGTTATGCGGAATGCGGCCTTCGTCGCTGGGATTGTAAAAGCGATCGGTGGCGTAGATCAGCATCGAAGGATTGGTGCCGATTACCTTATATCCATGGGCCACGCCTGGCGGGATCAGCAGTTGCCACGGACGGAGGTTGCCCACATAGATGGTATTGCGCCAGCCGAAGGTCTCCGATTCCGGCCGCAGGTCGATCAGCACCACCTGCAGCAGCCCCGCCGCGGGAGTCCAGCAATCGGTTTGATGCCGGTGAAAATGGAAGGCTTTGATAATCCCGGGATAATTGAGCGCCGCCGAAATCTGCGTGCTTTGAGGAGGGAAGCCCGCCGCCAATCCGTGGCCGATGCGCTGTACTTCGAGGAAATAACCGCGGTCGTCGGGCCAGATGGCGATGGGCTCGCAGCGCACGCCGGCGATCAGCTTCGCCGAAGTGGGTGAGGTAATGATATCGCCAATGCCTTTTTCACATTGCGGAAGTTTGATGGTTATCGGCTCTGGGGCAATCACTCCTGCTCTCCGGCCGCGGCCAGCGCGGGCTCGTCTTCGGACGAGTCGATACTTTCCGGACGGCTGCGGTTCACGAGGTTGGCGGCGCGCAGCAGGGAGTCGAAGGTGCCGGCGTCGGTCCACCATCCATCGAGGAACGAGAACGTCATGGTTCCTTCGCGGATGTAGGCGTTATTGACGTCGGTGATTTCAAGCTCGTTGCGGTGCGACGGTTTGCAGGTTTTGATCTTGTCGAAAACCGTGGCGTCGTACATATAGATGCCGGTGACCGCGTAGTTGGATTTCGGCTGGGCGGGTTTCTCTTCGATGCCCACGATATAGTCGCCGTTGAACTCGGCCACGCCAAAGCGCTCGGCATCGGGAACTTCTTTGAGGAGGATGCGCGCGCCACGCTCCTGCCGGCGGAAGGCGTCGGCGGCGTCGCGAATGCTTTTCTCGACAATGTTGTCGCCGAGGACCACGCAGATGGGCTGGTTGTCGGCGAAATGTTCGCACAGGCCGAGAGCTTCGGCGATGCCGCCCTCGCCTTCCTGATACGTATAGGCGATATGCTTGAGGCCGAATTGCTTGCCATTGGCCAGCAGACGCAGGAAATCGCCGGAATTTTTGCCGCCCGTGACCACCATGATGTCGCTGATCCCCGCGTCCACCAGAGTTTGGATCGGGTAATAGATCATGGGCTTGTCATAAATGGGAAGCAGGTGTTTATTGGTGATCTTGGTGAGAGGAAAAAGCCTGCTGCCGGTTCCGCCCGCCAGTACGATGCCCTTCATAGTCGATTAGCCATAGTCGGGTAAATCATAGGATACTGACCTCACATGGACGTTTACAACTGGAGCGTAATTCCCGAGGAGCGGCTGAATCCGCTGGTGACCCGGCAGGTGATCCATACGCCGCAGATGACTATATCGCGGCTGCGCCTGGCGAAGGGTGCGATTGTGCCTTTGCACCATCATGTGAACGAGCAGGTGACGATGATGGAATCGGGCGCGCTGCGCTTTGAGATTGCAGGCGAGGAGGTGACGGTACGGGCTGGCGACGCGCTGAGAATTCCGCCTGACGCCCCGCACAGCGTGGTTACGCTCGAAGATTCGGTGGCGACGGATTTGTTCACGCCGCCGCGGGAAGACTGGATTCGCGGCGACGATGCGTATTTGCGGACGTAGAGCGGCCCGCGCCCTGAGAATTCCATCTGGTTCGCGGAGGCCGATTGCCAATCGGCCGCAGATTAACAATCTGCCCCACGTCATCAGCGGGCTATTGTTTCATTTCGGCGGCTACGGCGGCGGCGAACTCGTCCGGTGTCAGCCCGGTGTATTTTCCCTGAAAAGCGTCACGGAAGAAGGGTTGGATCTTGCCTGCCTCGACCTTAAATGCCCTGAAAACTACTTCGGCACGAAAGCGCGGCAGGCCGGGTACCGGAGGGATTTCCGGCCGGTTCTCCGCATCGAGGAACAAGACGTATCGATCTCCTTTCCGCAGCAGCGGGAAGTTCATGATCAACTGTAGTTCGCCGACCGTGCCACCCGTCTCCGAAACAACCACCTCGCGGGTATCGATAGGACCCTTAAGCACGCGATTCACGGAGATGCGGAAATCTGTTTCCACAGTCGCATGGCGGCCCGGCATCAGGCGCGGGGTATCGGTTTCTACCACTCCGTCAATAATTGTGTCCGCTTTGGTGCATAATTCCGTGAACGAGCGAATCGACATGGGATCGCCGTATCCATGAAGTATTCCGCGTTCGGGTTGCGGCGGCGCTTCGCCCGCGTGAACGCGGCCGTCCTGTTGACTGAGCGCCCCGGTCACAACTGCCAGCATTAATAGCGCGGCGCTAAGAATCCGTATGTATTCAGTATGCATATTGGCAAATCAGGCGGCGCGGGACTCTTCGTTGAGGTTAGCGGCGGCGTTGGTTGCGCAGCAATTCATGTAAATTTGGCCGGAATGGCACGGGCAGGGGGCAGCAGCGAGGATAGCCTCGATTTCCTCACTGGTCAGTTTTGTCAGGTCGGGACGGGATTGGGTCGGTTTTGTTGGGGGGATTTTGGACTGGATTTCAGCAAGGCGATCCTTGCGCAGGCGTCGTAATTCGGCGGTGGCGCGGAGTTGGAGGCCGTGGGCCTGGATGCGGGCGCGGTCAATGGATTTCTGCTCTGCAACGGGATCGGTGGCTGAGTCCAACGCTTCTTCGAGTAGGCCGCAACGGCGCAGACGCCAGGCGGCGGTGACGATTTCGGCGGCCTGGATTTTTTCCATAAGGGTGGCGGGACGGAGCTCGGCCCAAAGGGTATCTCGCATCTCGGTGTACTCGGCGGTTTCTTCGGGACGCACGAGGTCGCGTTTGGAGAAGAGGCCGGAGGAGAGGGCATTTTGGGAGGTTCGGGCTTTGCCTTCGATGGTTCTTGGGCCGGTCGAGAGTTGTGCATTGATCCGATTGGCGGCGATTTGAGCTTCAGTGGACATAGATGTTCCTTTTCGAGTGCGGACGTGATTCCGACTTGACGGTACGGTATGGCCATTGCGCGTTTGGCGTAAGTTATTGAAAAGGCTAGTGAAGAAAGCTGTGATCGTTTAAATTCTCACCTTAAAGACAGGTGGCGCGCAAACCAACTTTGCGGCGCAGGCAGTTCAACCGCTTCTCGGGCGGCAGCGAAAGCCGGTGACGAATCGACTCGAGAAGCGCCCGGTCTGATTCGAGGCGCAAGGCTTCGCGCGCATCAGCCACGGTTCCCGGTTTCTTCAGATCGCGCTTCTTCATCGCGTGTCTTCTCAAGGATATCAATGACAGCCAGATCCTTCCCCCTCCCGGCGGCACGTTTGCTGCGGATGATGTCGTCCAGACTCGCCGCGAGCAGTTTCTGCCCGCCGATTTCATACGAAGCCGCGCGACCGCGCACACTCTCGTAAGATTTCACGCCGTCGATCTGACCCATGAAATCAATCTGCAGTCCATCGCGATCCCGCTGCAGGCGAAAAAGCGCGGACACCGGGTAGTAAGGACGCAGGATCACGGCTTCGAGCGCCTCCGCTACCCGTTTGAGCTTCTGCATATTGGCGGGTGTCTTGCGGAAGAACAGATCGATGTCGATGGTGGACACGGGAGCCCCGTGCAGCGCCGCGGCCATATTCCCGATCAGAATGGCTTCGAGGCGGTTTTCGTTGAGAGCCTTTGCCAGCAAAACGAGTTCCGGCTGCGCGTCCATGGTTGAAATGATAACGCTTGATCGCAACGTTCCCGGCCTGGCATGGACAGGCGAAAGCGCCTGTCCCACATTAGAGAAGCAGCGTCTCGATGCGATTTGCGCGCACCGTCTGTTCGCAGCCGGACCACCCGAAAACGGTGAATCGGCCATCCTGCGATGCCACCAGCGCAATGGCGTCATGCTGGTCGTGCGCAAACTGGGCCGCTGAAAGATGTCTGGTGCCTCCGAGTTGTCCGGGCTCGGCGGTGATGGCGGACGTTCCTTCGATCGGTTCGGTGAGGAGCACGCTCGAAACCTGGTTCCAACCAACGCGCCGGACAATCTTGGCGCCGAAGGCTAACAGCTCGTATCGATCGGTAATGATCGTCGCTCCGTCAACCGCCGTCAGACCCGCTATGCTTTCGACAGCCGTATGCAGGGCTTCCTGCCAGCGGCGGCGCGGCCTCTCGCCGAGATCTTCCCGCATCAGATCCGCCAGCGCGCAGAAGGGGGGCGCGACCGCGTACATCACGGGCTGCAGAATCGATTCCCGCCACAACTCCGTTCCCGCGGGCACCACCAACAGCGATCCACCGCGTGCGTGCGCGCGCATGGAAACCGCCAACTGGATCAACGCATTCACGGGGTCGTGCGCATCGTCCCCGGATTGCACGCCCATCAAAGAAGTAAGCAGCTCCGGACAATCCGGCGCGGTGGCCGCACCGCGATCGATCACCTTGATCTCATCGCCCTGCAGCACGGCGACGTTGACGAACTTGCCGGATTCGTCGCCGCGGCTGTGCTTGAGGACCAACAACCCCGGCGCCACCACCTCGAGCACAAAACACGACTCCGGCAGAGTTCGCGTTGCGCCCCACACCAGGAGTTCGCCATCCCGGCGGCACACGCACAAATGAATTCCGGGGCGCTCCACCGCCGGCCCCAGGCGCGTCAAAGGCTGCGCCGCAAGGGCCACCGGCCATTCGAAGGTCAGTGGAAGCTCAACCTGCGCCGGCGCCGCAAAGGCCAGAGAAACGCGCGGAGTATAGAGTTCCTCGCGCCGCAGACTTGCCCAGAAGGCCACATCGATCATGGCCTCGATGGTTTCCACGTCGGGCAGCAACTCGATATCTTTCTCTTTCGCGATGCCGGTGGACGGGAGATGCTTCGTGTAATGGGGGTGCACCCGAAGGGCCGCCGCTCGGGCAGCCGGATATGCCGGAGGTCTCATCGCGCAACGCCGTTCATTCCTGCCCGGCTTCAGCCTGCCCGGCGTCAGACAACAATTCTTCCATTGCGACAGAGTTCGGACGGAATTGCGAGTAAGTGGAACGCGTCGTCTCCGAGGACTTGAACATCTTCAGCTTCGCGACGTTCAGCCGGATGGAGACTTCTTCGATCAGCCAGATGGCATCCGTAACCCGGGTCATGCCGATCTCTATCTGAGTTCCCGGCATAACGCTGGCGAGCGGCCCGAATACCGGAACGGGGGTCACTACAGTGCATTCGACGTGCATGGGATGCAGGGTATCTTTTTCTACCCACGCCTTCCCCTGCACACCGGCCAGCACCTTACCGGCTCGCGTGGTGGGTACGATCCCCGGCTTCGGGGTGGCGCCGAGAACCCAGGCGGGGTAGCCGTTTTTTGTCTCCTCGCCGAGCAAGCGGAACGTCAGGACGGTGGGGAAATCCAGCAGCAGCTCGCCGTTTTCGTCGCGTTGTTTTCTCCACGCTTCGATGCGGGCACGGCGCGCCGAGGGGCTTTCGTTCTTTCGATGCTTTACCTCGTTTTTGAACTTGATGAGTTCGGCCTGTCGCCGATCTGGTGAGAGCGGCTGGTCGTCCACGGCGCGCGGAAGATGGTATTCGGAGCCATCGATCATCACCACCTCGAAGGTTTTGCTGGTTAGCTTGTCCCCTTTTTGTATCTCGTCTTTTTCAAGGTACGCATAGAGTGGATCCGCCGCCCAGTCCGCATTAAGCGCGGCGGTCGCGCGCTCCACAAGCTCGTTGACATCCAGGGCAAGGCACGGGGTGGATGCGATTCCGAAGCAATAGAGCAGCGTAGTGAACCAGAGACCGCTTTGCCAATGACGCAACATGCTCTACGTCGAGGATGCGGAGGCAGTCACGGAAGGTGCTGGGGCTGGGGATGAGGTGTGATTTTCCGTACAAATCTTCGACAAAGAACGCAGGCGAAAACGCCTACTCTACAACGAACGAATCAACAGTTTGCAAGCGTGTGGGTAGGCCTTCAGCCGGCCTGCTAGTTGCCGCGCGACAGGAGAATTTTTAGGGCAAAGGGGATTTCGTCGGGGTGGGTGGCGCACCAGGCTACGATGCGCTCGAATTTGTTCTCATCTTCGGCGATGCCGGAGATCTCAATCAGTTCGGCTTCGATTTCTTCGGGTTCTCTCATGGTGCGGACACACCGAGAGTACCACCTCGAAAAGCCTGTGCCACCATCCGTGTTCGATAGTGGCACAGGCCTTACTCTGCGCTGGCTACTTTTCCGCTTCGGTTACGCGAAGCATGCTCGCCGGCCTTCCTCCCATTGAAACCGTCTGGAGGAAATAGCCTCTGTCGGTGTGCCGGAACGTGAGTGCGCTCTTGCTGCTGTCGCCCACCTCGCCGGCCATCGCAAGGAACATGGCGCTTCGGCGATCGCCCCGAAGCATTACCAGGTGTGAATTGTCTTCGAGGACCGTATAGTCCCCCGCCGGCAGATTGGCCGCGCCTGCCATAAAGGCGAACGGGACCGTGACGCGAAACGTTTCCATACTGCCGCTGAATGCGGGTACCGCCGTTGTGGTGACACCGAGGGCGCAGAACGCCAGCAGAGTCATGAGTTTTTTGTTCATAGTTTTTTCCTTTCATGTGGATGTTGTTCGCGATCGCGCACACGTGGGCCCTGCGGGTTGCGATGCGATTATTTCCAAACGTGGGAGGTGGCTCCCCGGAACGGGGAGTATTTCAAACTACAGGATTTGACAACACCGATTTGCTGTCAAAGAACGGCGGAGGTAATGATTCGACTCAATGCAACCGCCATTCATGACCCCATTTTACCGGGTGCACTGGCGCATCCGCCAATCGGAAATTTCGATAGCCTGTATTATTACCGGTCGATTAAGCGGGGATTAAGCCGCGGTTTTAGTGGCGTGTTCGAATAAAAAGTTGAGCGTTTTCTCGGTCTGGATGTGCGATGCGATGCGGTCCATAGTCCCGTTCTCAGTGAGCTTCTTGCGCACCGCCGCAATCGCTTCACGCTCCTGGCGCGCGATGCGGTCCACTTCCTGATCGACTTCGTCGCGTGTGGCTACGATGGCTTCGCGCTCCGCCACCTTGCTCAGGATGAGCGAAGCGCGCACCTCGCGCAAGGCCTGATCGTGCTGCGCTTCCTTGATCTTTGCCCAATCCAGCTTGAATGAATTCGGATCGACCCCTTCCTGCGACAAGGCCCGCAGGCGTTGCTGCACGCGATTTTCGATCTGCTTGTCGATGAACAATTCCGGGACCGCGAACGGGTTGGCGTCGACCAGTTTTTCCATCAGCTTGTCCTTGGCCGCGCGCTGCGCTTCGGACTGGCGCTGACTGAGCAGCGACTTGCGCACGGCGGCCTTCAACTCGTCGACGGTGCGGAAATCCCCCAGATCCTGAGCGAACTCGTCGTTCAACTCGGGCAATTCCTTGCGACGCAGACCTTTCACCACGACATGAAAGCGAATGGTCTTGCCGGCCAGTTGCTCGCGCCCGTAGTCGTCGGGATAGGTCACGTCGAATTCTTTCTCGTCTCCGGGACTGGCGCCTGTGAGGTTTTCCGTGAAGCCGGTCATGGTTTCCTGGCCGCCGATCAGAACCTGAACTTCATCCGACTTAATCGGCTGATCGGCGCCGGAAAGACTTTCGAGCGAGACCACCGCGTAGTCGCCGTCGGCCAGCGGACGAGGCTCCTCATTGGCATAGGTTGCCTTGGAATCGCGGATCTCCTCGATGCGCTTGTCGACGTCTTCATCGGTGACTTCCGGTTCAATATAAGGAACCTCGACGCCCCGGTAGTCGGTGAGTTCAAACTCCGGAAACACCTCGAACTGAGCCTTGAAGCGCAGCGGCTCGCCGTCATGGTAATGAACGTCGGATATGTTCGGCGTGCCCACCAACTGCAGATGCTCTTCCGCGATCTTCGCGTCGAAGAAGCGGGGTACCAGGTTCTCCATCACCTGATGGCGAATGTCGCTCTGGAAGTTTTTGCGAACCAGCGACAACGGGGCTTTGCCGGCGCGAAACCCTTTCAGCTGCGCCCTGTCCCGGAATTTTTGGGTAACGATTGCGGTCTCACGCTCGACCGCCTCGGCGGGTATCGAGATTTCAAGCTCGTGCTTGCAGCCTTCCACTAATGCCAATTTGAATTTTTCCTCTGGAATGTAACAGGTCGAAACCACCAGAATATCATCCGCCTGAGCAAGTCCTTCTCGAAGGCGATCACAGAGAGCACGGAAATCGGGTTCGGTGTGGAAAAACCAAATGGGCAGATGTGCGATCGTTCTACCCCGCACAGGCGGATTGCCAATCCGCCGCAGGTAACCAACCTGCCCCACGTTATGAGAAGCTTTTCGTGCTGTCGGCACACTAGCCTGGCGTGATGTGCGACACATCGGCTGCGAAACTGCCCGGAATTATTAACGAGGTTTAACAATGGCAAACGATACCAGCGATATTCGATCCACCCTGAACGGTCTGATTGAAACTCTGAAAGACGGCGAAGAAGGCTTTCGCAGTTCGGCGCAGAAGCTGACCAATGATGAAATCCGCGTGCAATTCCAGAGCCTGGCTAACCAGCGGGCCAGCTTCGCGCGTGAATTGCAGAGCGAGGTTACGGCGATCGGGGGCGAGCCGGCGAGCTCGGGCTCAACCGCCGGCGCTATTCACCGGGGCTGGATCGGACTGAAATCCGCCCTCACCGGGAACGAAGACCATGCAATTCTGGCCGAGGCCGAGCGCGGCGAAGACTCCGCGGTTAAGAACTATCGGGATGCCCTGAGCAAGGATCTGCCGTCCGACATCCGGGACGTGATCGAGCGCCAGTTCCGCGAAATCACCATTGCGCACAACCAGGTACGGGCGCTGCGCGATGGAACGCGCCTCGAATCCACCGCCAGCGGTGCTCCTCGTACGTATTGATGATTGTTTACACTCACTGGCTCCGGACCGTGATACGCTACACGGTTCGGAGTTTAAGTGAGTTCTGCCCCCACGGTTACCCCGCCACAAACCACTAACGTCACGGTGAAAACACCCGGTTATTTGCCGGTATTATTGCTGCTTTTCGCGGCCAGCGGATGCGCCGCGCTGATCTACGAAGTAGTGTGGTATCAGCTGCTGCAATTGGCGATCGGGTCCACGTCGGTGTCGCTGGGCATTCTGCTCGCAACATTTATGGGCGGACTTTGCATCGGCAGCATCGGGTTCCCGCGCCTTCCACGGTCCGCTATGGCGAGGCAGCATCCGCTGCGCGTTTACGCGGCACTCGAAGTGGGGATTGGGCTGTGCGCGCTTTTCGTGCAGTTTTCTCTGCCTTACCTGAATCGCGCCTATATTCTGGGCGCCGAGCACGGGCTGCCGGGCATGTTGCTGCGCGGCATTCTGGCCGCAGTGTGCATGCTGCCTCCCACTATTCTGATGGGCGCGTCGCTGCCTTCGATCGTAAGACGGATCGAGAACACTGCGAAAGGCGTCGCGTGGTGGGGATTCTTGTACGGGGGCAATACGGCGGGCGCGGTGGTCGGCTGTTTGTTGGCGGGGTTTTACCTGCTGCGCGTCTACGATATGGCGACGGCCACGTACGTTGCCGTGGCTATCAACGGCGCGGTGGCGATCGGCAGTTATCTCTTATCGCGCGAGATTCCGGCTTTACCGGACCCGCCGCCGGGGGCCGATACCGAGGATCGGGAGCCGGCTGCGGGTGAATCCGGGGCGCGGACTCTTTGGCCGGTTTACCTGACTATCGCGCTTTCGGGCGCCACGGCACTGGGCGCCGAAGTGGTCTGGACGCGTTTGCTCGGCATGCTGCTGCTGGCGACGGTTTACGTTTTCTCCATCATCCTGGCGGTGTTTCTGTTCGGACTGGCCATCGGGAGCGCCGCCGGTTCCGCGCTGCTGCGGCGCATCCGTCCGCAAGCCGCGCTGGGGTGGTGCCAGATCCTGCTGGCGATCGGCATGGCCTGGACCGCGTCCTCGATCATCCACGGGCTGCCTTTTTGGAATGACGACGTGCTGCGGACGGCGGATCCCTGGCACATGTACGAGCTGGATCTGCGGCGCTGCCTGTGGGCCATCCTTCCGGCTACGCTTTTCTGGGGCGCGAGTTTTCCGCTGGCCTGCGCGGCGGTGGCGAGGCCGGGTGAGGAATCGGGGCGCGTGGCGGGAGGGATCTATGCGGCCAATACGCTGGGCGGAATCGTCGGCGCGCTGATGGTGAGTCTGGTACTGATTCCGTGGATCGGCTCGCAGGAGACGGAACGGCTGCTGTTGCTCGTCGCCGTCCTGAGCGGCCTGGTGGCACTGTTGCCGGTGATGAAGAAATCGGCTTTAACGGCGTTCGGATTGCTGATCCTGGTGGGGCTTTGCGGATTTCTCGCGTGGGGCATGGACCCCATCCCCGGGGATCTGATCGCCTACGGGCGCCGCATGGCCGAGAACGCCGGTTCGTCGAAGATTTTATACACCAAAGAGGGAAGAAATTCGTCGGTGGCGATCTCGCAGTGGAACGATGGGACCATTTACGTCAACGTGAACGGCCACGTGGAAGCGACCACTGAAATCTATGACATGAAGCTGCAGCGCATGGTGGGGCATTTGCCGGCGCTGCTGCATCCGGACCCGAAATCGGTGCTGGGGATTGGATTCGGCGCGGGCGTTTCGGCTGGGACTTTTACGCGCTATCCGGGCATTCAGAAGATTACAATCTGCGAGATCGAGCCGGTGATTCCTCCCGCGTCAACGCAGTTTTTCGGTGCGCAGGATTATCGCGTGGCGCTGAATCCGAAGACTCACATCGTATTCGACGACGCGCGCCATTACCTGCTCACCACCACGGACAAGTTCGATATTATTGCGTCCGATCCGCTGGATGTGTTCGTGAAGGGCACTGCGGCCCTGTATTCGAAGGAGTATTTCGAATCGGTCAAGCAGCATTTGAATCCCGGGGGGATGTTCACTCTTTACGTGCCGCTGTACGAAACCGACGAACCTACTATCAAGAGCGAGCTGAAGACGTTCTTCCTCGCCTTCCCGTATGGCACGGTTTGGGCGAATCTCCGCGATGGGCTGGGTTATGACATGGTCTTTATGGGCCAGAACGGGCCGTTAAAGATCGATCTCGACCGTGTCGAGCGCCGCTACGATCTGCCGGAGCACGCGGGAGTGCGGGAATCGCTGCGCGAAATTGACGTGAATAATCTCTTCGATCTTTTCGCGACTTACACGGGAAGCGCGGCCGATCTGGCGCCTTATGTGAAAGATGCGGCAATCAATACGGATGGCGATCTGAAGCTGAGTTATCTGGCTGGATGGGGCATCAATTCCAATCTGGAAGATTATCTCTACCGGCAGATGCTGAAATACCGCAGCGCTCCGACGCAGGTATTCACCGGCTCGCCGGGCGCAGTAAAGACGCTTTTGGCCGCCACCGCCAGCCAGTAGAATTGAGTCGGAAGGACATGCGGCGACAGCCGCGTTTTGGCCTGGTGGCGAACAGGCGCAGCTATCGCAGCGCGTCCCGGTGTCCCGTGAAATTAGTCAACTTCAGACTTGTACGCGGTTTTCATCCGCAAGTTTTGGCGCGCTTCTGCCGATGAACAGGTAGCGAAGTTGGCGCGCGGATGATTTCTCTTAAGAAGCACATCGACGATTGGAACCCGGCGGATGGGCCGTCGGCTCTTTCCTTGTACAGCGCTCTGCTGCTGACAATCGGCGCCGGAAGCAGTCGGGCGGTTCCCGATCTCGGGGGAGATTTAGAGTGCAAACTACACAAACTGAATGATGTTCTCGAAGGCGATCCGACTCAGGAGGCGCTCTGCCAGACCGATGAAAAGGCGCGCGGGGAGATCTCTCAGTGGGCCGACAAGGCTCATCAGCGCGCAGCCGACAGCGAACGGGAACTGAGAGAGATAGTCCTCATGATGGCGAAAGCCATCGCTACGGCCGGTGAATCCGACGGCCGGTATGCGCGCGAGGTATTGGGATTGACGGAACGGCTGCGTTCCATCGTTACGCTCACCGATCTGGCGGCCATACGGCGCTTCGTTATTGAAAGCGCCACCGCGCTGACCGAGTGCGTACAGCGGATTTCGCAAGACAGCAAAGCCTCGCTTCACCGCTTGTCGGCAGAGGTGGAAGAGTACCGCACGCGCCTCGAAAAATCGGAAACGCTTTCGTCCCTCGACCCTCTGACCGGCCTCGCGAACAGGCGCCGCATCGAGGAAGTGCTGGCTCTGAAAATGAAGGCTCGCGACACTTTCTCGCTGATTATGATCGACCTGAACGGCTTCAAGACGGTTAACGATCGCCTGGGGCATCTTGCCGGCGACGATTTGCTGAAGCAATTCAGTGGCGAACTGGCTGGCCGATTTCGCACGGCAGACCTTGTGGCGCGGTGGGGAGGCGACGAATTCGTCATCATTATCGCCTGTAAGCAGACAGACGCCGCGGCTCGCCTGCAGCACTTGCGCCGCAACGTGCTGGGCGATTACAAGGTCACCAGCGGAACCCGAGCGGTAACCATCGCGCTCGGCGCTTCATTTGGCGTGGTCGAGTGGGATGGCCAGGAAAGCGGCCGCAATCTGCTGGCCCGCGCCGACTATTGCATGTACAGCGGAAAGGAATCGAAGGGCAGCAGACAGGCCCGATGACAGTGTGGACTCGTCAACGTTCCGTGGCGGCCATATCGGCGAAGGAATGCTCGTCGATTTCGTTACGGTCGGCGCGCTCCTGGCATTGGATGCAGAAAGCGGCCCATGGCACGGCCTTGAGGCGCTTCAGCGGGATATCTTCCTCGCAGTGGAGGCACACTCCGTAGGATTCGTGCTCTATACGGGCCAGGGCGCGGCGGATGAGCCGCAGCATCCCCGAATCGCGATCAAGATTGCGTACCGCAATCTCGCGCTCGCCCATCTGCTGCACTTCGTCGAGAGCGTCGGGCGCCTTCTCGATAACGATTTCGTCCCGGTTGCGCAGCGAATAAGACAATTCAGTCCTTTTCGCATCGAGCACGCTTTTGCATCCCGCGGTTTCAGCCAAAGTCATTCTGGTCTTCCTGTCGTATAGTCGCGGACTGCGCAAAAGTTCTCAAAGAAAATACACGTTATTTTCGGAGGTGCAGTTTCGTAGAGCAGGTTGGTCGGGGTGCCCTCTGGATCCGGCCGATTGGCAGAGGCTGCGGAAAAACTCCTTTCTGTAGAAAAACGCAGGCGGAAACGCCTACTCTACAACGAAGAATCAGCCTTTGGGCAGATCGGAAATCTGCCCCACCTTATCCGAAGAACCGCATTGTCGGGATCCAGCCCAGGGAGACGCTGGTCATGACGATTCCGATGGCCACAATGGCGGCGGCCGAGATCACCGGCATGTAACGGAAAAATGCACCGCCCTTTTCCTTGGGTTCGGGGAACAGGCTTTTGGCATAGAGGACCGCCATCCCGGTGGCCATCAGGACAATTGCCAGGCCGAGGCTGAAGGCAACCAGGAGGATCATGCCGAGCCCCGGCCGGCCGATCGAAATCGCGCTCAGCAGTAGAACCAGCGCCGAAGGGCAGGGAACTAATCCGCCACTGGCGCCCAGGGCAAGCAGGCTTCCCATGGATATTTCACCCTCGGGTACATGAGAGTGCGTGTGGCCGCCGTGGGTGTGCGTATGGCCGTCGTGGGTGTGCGTATGGCCGTCGTGGGTATGCGTATGGCCGTCGTGGGTATGCGTGTGGGGGTGATGATGGTGATCATGCTGATGAGAATGCGTGTGCGTGTGGCTGTGAACGTGAGCTGCGCTGCGGGCGCGCCGCCACAACAGCATGGTCCCGATCCCGACGATGGTGAGCCCGGAAACGATCCCCAATACCTTCGAGATCCGGTCCGGCATGAAGTAGCGCGACAGAAACATGGTGCCGAGCCCCAGAATGAACACGCTGACGGTGTGGGTGAAGGTGACCGTGGCGCCGAGAAGTATGGCGTGTTTCGGCGTGCCCCGCGAACCGACGAGATACGCCGCCACCATAGTCTTGCCATGCCCCGGTTCGAGCGCGTGGAGGGCACCGAACCAGAACGCGAGCGCGATCAGCGTGGCTATCAAAGGCCACGGGATTTCCTTCATGAGCAGGATTCTTGAGATCGCGTCGTTGCGTTTCGACGTGCCCGGATTCACAGGCACCCCGGCGGGCGCCGCGATTGGAGCTACCGGCATCGCTTGCGTCGCCAGCGGCACAATTACCGGTTTACGGGTAACAGGTCCGTTAACCACGGTCCACTCAAACCACGCGCGGGTATCCTGCGGCGCTTTGGTCAAATCCTGCGGAAACGCAGTGAGCGCCTGGCTCAATTCGGCATCGCTGTTCGAGGCCTTCGACACATCCGCACCCGCGCCTGGCCGGATCACGATCTCGCGCCATCCCGCCCGTTTTTCGTAGTTGCGATCCGTGTAGTCGAAATGTCCGCCAGCGGCATCGACGTGGAGCTTCATGGTGACACGAAGTACCGGCAGATTGCCCGCGCCATCCTGTTCCGCCAGTTCTGTGCTGACGATGCGCGGCGTCAGCGGCTTCCCGTTTTCGGTGAATACGAGATGGTCTGCCCACGTGCGCGCCTGCTCCGCCGCCTTCGCCTGGAGCACGTTCTGCGGCGCATCCTTCGGCACGCCCCATGATTGAATCAACTCGAAACTCGGAATCTCCGCCAGATCGAGCACGTACGTTACGTCGACGCCCTTCGTTCCAGGTTCGAGCCGCACATAGTGGTTGACGCTGAGATTGCCAAATGGGTGAGCGAAAGCTACGGCGCCGGCAAACAAGATAGCCAGGAGGCGTATGCTACGGTAGTGATTTCCACTCGCCTTTGCCTGTGCCCCCATGAATTTTGACCGTAACATTGCGCGCCTCATCGACCACACCATTTTAAGACCGGACGCCATGCGCAGTGATGTGATGCAGGTCTGCGCCGAAGCTCTGCAATACGAATTTGCCAGTGTGTGCGTGAATTCATTCTGGGTTCCTATGGTGGCGCAGGAGTTGCAGGGGTCGCAGATCAAAGTCTGCACGGTGGCGGGATTTCCTCTCGGCGCGGCGAGTACGGCGGCGAAGGTGGCCGAAACGCTGGGCGCTCTGGCGCATGGCGCCCAAGAGATCGACATGGTTATGAATATTGGCGCGCTGCGCGGCGGTGAAAACGACGTCGTCGAGAAGGACATTCGCGCCGTGGTTGCGGCCAGCCGCGATCGGGGCGCCATCTTAAAGGTCATCATCGAGACCGCCCTGTTGACGGACGAGCAGAAGATTCTCGCCTGCAGACTTTCGCAGAAGGCCGGTGCGGATTTCGTAAAAACTTCCACCGGATTCAGCAAGGCGGGCGCAACCGTGGAGGATATTACACTGATGCGGCGGACAGTGGGGAGGGACATGGGCGTGAAGGCCTCTGGCGGAATTCGCACGCTCGACGATTTGAAAGCTATGGTCGCCGCCGGAGCCACGCGCGTCGGCGCCAGCGCCAGCGTGAAGATTATCGAGGCTACCGCAGCCTGACATGCCGCCGCGCGTTAAGCCGCCAGTACGGTTCCGCGAACGCAGCGATCTGCTCGATTTCCTGCTCGAAGTCTCGGCCGTAACCGCCGAGACGCTCGATCTCGACGAGCTGCTCTCGAGCGTTGGCCAGATTGTCCGCCGCGTGGTTCCCTACGATCTGTTTGCCATTCTGCTGTACAACGAGAAGCGCAAAGACTTGCGCATCCGCTACGGCGTGGGCCACCGCGAAGACGTGGTGCGCAATCTTTCCATCCCGCTGGGCGAGGGCATTGTGGGTGCGGCCGCGGCACATCGCGAGCCCATCCTCGTGCCTGATGTTCTTGCCGATCCGCGCTATCTCGCCACCTCGGACGTAGTGCGCAGCGAACTCAGTGTGCCCATGATCGCGCGCGGACGTTTGGTAGGGGTTATCGACGTGCAATCCGCGACCCGTGGCGCTTTCGCGGATTATGAGCGCGCCATGCTGCGGCTGATCGGAGCGCGTATCGCCGCAGCCATCGACAACGCTCAGCTTTACCGCCGTGCGGAGAGACAGTACCGGACGATACGCACGCTTTCGCGCATTTCGCATGAGTTCTCGTCCATTCTGGATCTCGACGAGCTACTGAGCAAGATCGCCTCCAGCGTACGGGCGCTGATCAATTACGATGCGTTCAGTATTTTATTGATCGATGCGGAGCAGAAATCGCTGCGGCACCGCTTCAGCATTCGCTACGACCAGCGCGTCAATATCGATAACATTCCGCTGGGCAAAGGCATCACCGGCGCGGCCGCTACCTCGGGCGAGATTGTTCGGGTGCACGATACGGGAAGCGATCCGCGTTACATCGCTTCGCATCCGGATATTCTTTCAGAGATCGCCGTTCCGCTGACGCTGCAGCATCGTGTGATCGGGGTGATGGATCTGGAGAGCGAACGCATCGGTTACTTCACCGACGACCATGCGCGTACGCTGAGCCTGCTTACGCCCTCGGTCGCGATTGCGATCGAGAACGCTCGACTTTACCAGGAAATCGGCGAGCGCGAACGCCTGATGGAGGAGGATCTGAAGGCTGCGTTCGAACTGCAGACCGTTCTGCTGCCTCCCGAAGCGCCCGAGGTGGAGGGACTGGAAATCGCCATCGGGCTGCGGCCGGCGCGCCAGATCAGCGGGGATCTCTATGATTTTTTCGAGCATCCCGACTCGCATTGGCAGATCGCCTTTGGAGATTCGAGCGGCAAGGGTGCGGCGGCGGCGCTTTATGGAGCCATGGTCAACGGCCTGATGCGTACGCTCGCACCGCGTCGGCGGAACCCCGCGGAACTGATGAAGGCTCTCAACGAAGCGCTCATGAAGCGTCGCGTGGAAGGCCGCTATGTGAGTCTGCTGCTGGTGCTCTGGCATCCGCATTCCATGTCGTTCACCATGGCGAACGCCGGCGGAGATCCTCCGATGGTCTGCCGCGACCGCGACATCATCAAGTTCCACGTGGAAGGGGTTCCGCTGGGTCTGCTGCCGGATCGCGAATATGAAGAAAAGGTCTTCGAGGCGCGGCAGGGCGATCTGGTGGTGCTTTCTTCCGACGGCGTTACCGATCACCTGAATTTGGCGGGCGAAGAATATGGACGCGGCCGTCTGGCGCAGGTGGTTCGGCTCCATTGCGACGCTTCCCCGCGCGAAGTCGTCGAGGAAATCTTTGCCGATCTGGATCGGTTCAACGAGAAGCGCTTCGACGACCAGACGCTGATTGTCATGAGGATAAAGTGACGCCCGGAAATGGACAGGCTTGACCACAGGCATCGACGACCAGAGGACCTTATCCTGGATAAGATTGGTCTGCACGTCTCTGTCCCGGGTCACGCCTATCCCACATTGAATATGTTCCAATATAACGGCGGTAGCCTGTTTTGCGAAGGGGTGGATCTGGAGGCCATTGCGCGCGCGGCCGGCACACCTTGCTACGTGTATTCGGCGCAATCGATTCTCGATGCGTACCGGGCCTACGACGCCGCTTTCGGCTATGTCCCACACGTGGTCTGCTATGCCGTGAAGGCCAATTCCACGTTGGCGGTTCTATCGTTGCTTGCTCGCGCCGGCTGCGGCTTCGACATCGTCTCCGGTGGTGAGCTTTTTCGCGTACTTCGGGCCGGCGGCGAACCTTCGCGCGTCGTCTTCTCGGGTGTCGGCAAGACGACGGGCGAAATTGAACTGGCCTTGCGCAGCGGCATCAACAATTTCAATTGCGAATCCGAAGCCGAGCTCGTGGAGATTGATGCCATCGCCGAAAAGCTGGGTGTCATGGCGCGCTTTTCGCTGCGCGTGAATCCGGATGTGGATGCTGTGACGCATCCCTACATCAGCACCGGTCTGCGCGACCACAAATTTGGCATCGACATCGCCGCGGCGCCCGCTGTGTATGAGCGTTCGCGATCGTTGCGCAACCTGCGCGCCGCGGGAGTGAGCTGCCACATCGGCTCGCAGATTCTGGATTATGCGCCCATCCTTGAAGCCGCCGCCAAGGTGCTTACACTCATCGAGCAGCTGCAATGCGCGGGCATGGAGATCGACCATGTGGATTTCGGCGGCGGGCTTGGCATCGCATATCAGGCGGCCGAGGCTGCGCCGCGAATCCATGAATTTATTTCGGACCTGCGCGACCAGATTGGACGCCGTGGATTGACCGTCATGATCGAGCCGGGGCGTTCCATCGTGGGGCCGGCGGGCGTACTGCTCACGCGCGTGCTCTACCGCAAGAAGAGTCCCGCGAAGGAGTTCGTGATTGTGGACGCGGCTATGAACGATCTGATTCGCCCCTCTTTATATAAGGCGCATCATGAGATCCTGCCCCTGCGGCAGATGAACGGCCGCCCGATAGTTGTCGACGTGGTCGGGCCCATCTGCGAAACCGGCGACTTCCTGGCGCGCGATCGCGATATGGCCGACGTGCAGCCGGGCGATTATCTGGCCGTACACTCGGCGGGAGCCTACGGATTCGTGCAAGCTTCCAATTACAACTCGCGCCCGCGCGCGGCGGAAGTTCTGGTCGAAGGCAGCGCGTGGCGAGTGGTGCGTGAGCGTGAAACGTACGAAGATTTGGTTAAAGGAGAGACGACGTGAGCGACGATTTGCTGCGTTATCCGATCGGCAGATTTCATCGGCCCAAACCGTCTCGCCGGAGGAACGGGCTGGATGGTTCGCCAGGTCGTGCGCCACGTTCTCTACGCTTTGAGCTGGCTGACCGAGACCGAGCCGGCTAGGGCACACTCGAAAACACATTGTCGTGCGTCCTGTAGATTGCTCGCCACCCGTGGAGGCGGATTGCCCATCGGCCGCAGGTTAACCAACCTGCCCCCACGTGGCCCGGAGGCCCATCGGTACAGATCGGAAATCTGCGCCGCCGGGCACCGTAAGGCTACTGCAGACGATAAAACTTCTGGGCCGTTTCGCCCAGGATCTTCTCGCGCTCCGCATTCGGCATTGCGCCGCAGGCCTGCGTGAACGCCGCCAGCACCTGCTTCCACGACCCGGCCAGCAGACACACTGGCCAATCGCTGCCGAACATCAGGCGATCTGGCCCGAACAGATTCAAGACATGCTGGACATAAGGACGCAGATCGTCCGCCGACCAGTTATTGTGATCTGCCTCCGTAATCATTCCCGATAATTTGCAATGCATGCCCGGTATCTTCGCCACCGCTTCCATATCGCGAGCCCAGGGTTCCATGACATGCTCCGCAATCAATGGTTTCGCGATGTGATCGATGACCATGGGCAAACCAGGCACGCGCTCGGCGAGTTGGGGAATCAGCGGCAGATGCGGGGGCCGCAGCAATAAATCGTAGGGAATCTCGCGGCGCGCCAGTTCTTTCAGACCCCTTACGACATCGTCGCGCAGCAGCCAGCGCACATCCGGCTCATCGTGGACAATATGCCGCACACCCTTGAACTTCGGATGCTTCTGACAGCGGTCGAGCACATGCCCGAGATCGGGATCCGTCAAATCGACCCAGCCGACCACCCCCAGAATCGTCTCGCGCTGTGACGCCAGATCGAGCAGCCACCACGTCTCCTCGATCACCACGTTGGCCTGCACGAGGACCGTCCCCTCGAAGCCATGCCGTTCGAGCACGGGCGCCAAATCGTGCGGAAGATAATTGCGCCGCAGGATAGAATCGCCGGGCGGCATCCAGGGATATTCCAGCCGAGTCACATCCCAGTAGTGCTGGTGAGCGTCGATTCGCATATACTAGAGGTTAGTATTGCCCAACCTTCAGTACTCCCTCACATACGAACCAGTCGATCTCCGATTCGGCACCAGCGGCCGTCGCGGACGCGTAGTGGATCTCACGCAGCTGGAGATTTACATCAACGCACTGGCTGAGCTCGAGTACCTGCAATCGCTTCCACGCAGCGAAGGCGGCATCGTTCGGGGAGAGGAATTCTGTTTCGCCCACGACCTGCGCGCCAGTTCCACCGCTTTCGTTGAGGCGGAAGGCGGCCGCGGCGAAATTTGCCAGGCCGTCGAGCGAGCTATTTTCGACGCGGGAATGATTCCCGTGAATCTGGGGCCGCTGCCCACCCCGGCGCTGACGTATTACGCGCTGTCGCGGAACCTCGGAAGCATCATGGTTACGGGCAGCCACATTCCGTTCCATCTCAACGGCTACAAACTGAACACATCGGCCGGTGAATTGCTGAAAGAGCACGAAGCGCCTATCGCGGAGGCGGTCGGCAAAGTGCGCGCGCGGATCTACGATCAGGCGTTCGACCGATCGCCATTCAACGAACGGGGGATGTTCAAGGACGGCCATCGCGATCTCCCCCCGGTTAACGAAGCCGCGCGCATGGCTTACATCGAGCGCTACGAGAGCTTTTTCTCGGGCTCGACCCTGCGCGGGCGCCGTATTCTCGTGTATCAGCATTCCGCTGTCGGGCGCGATCTGCTGGTGGATTTGCTGGAGCATCTGGGCGCCGAAGTGATTACCCGCGGGCGCAGCGACCAGTTTGTCGCCATCGATACCGAAGCTATCGACGATGCGCAACTGGCCACCATTCAGGCCATGGCGGATGAAGTGACGCTCGATTATGGCCCGCTCTGGGCAGTGGTTTCGACCGACGGAGACAGCGATCGTCCTCTGATCCTCGGCGTGGAAGCGCGCAAGGTGAAATTCTTCGGCGGCGACCTGGTGGGCATGGTGGTGGCGGAATATCTTGGCGCCGACGGCGTGGTGGTTCCCATCAGCTGTAACGATGCTATCGATCGCGGCCGCCTGGCCGAAGCGCTCGAGCCGAAGACGCGAATCGGGTCGCCTTATGTGATTGCCGGGATGGCCGCGGCGATCGGGAAAGGCCGTAATCTGGTCTGCGGCTGGGAGGCCAATGGCGGGTTCCTGCTCGGATCCGATATCGAGCGCAACAGGAAAACCCTCAAGGCCTTGCCGACGCGTGACGCTTTTCTGCCGATTTTGGCGGTGCTGTTTTCGGCGAGAGGCAAGAATATTACATTGCCGGAACTGTTCGGGCGCCTCCCGAATCGCTACAGCCGGGCGGGATTGCTGCGGAATTTCCCTCGGGAAAACGGACGGCGCATCGTGGAACTCCTGTCGGCGTCCGGCAACGGCAACCTCGCGCATGTGATCAGCCAGCTGGAGGATTTCTTCGCGCCCGCCGATGGTTTCAGCGCCATTGCCCACATCGATTACACGGATGGCGTGCGCATCGTTTTCGTCAATGACGAGGTGGCCCATTTTCGTCCATCCGGCAATGCCGACGAGTTCCGAATCTATGCCGTCGCGGGCACACAGGCCCGCGCCAACGAGATTGTGGACGCCGGGCTGGCCGAGCCCGACGGGATTATCCGGACCATGGAGCGCGCGCTTTTGTCGTGATAGATTCAATTCCATGCAATCCTCCCGACGTACGTTTGTTGCCGGGCTCGCAGCCCCTCTGATTCTGGGCGCGGCCAAAAAGTCGGGCAGAGCCGCTCCAATCCTTGGGTCGGGCGCCCATACTTACGAGGCGATCCACGACTGGGGCGAGCTGCCGGCTGACATTCAATACGGGAACACGCACGGAGTCTGCGAAGATTCGCAGGGACATATATACGTTCACCACACCGTGAATAAAAACAGCCAGAGCCACAATTCGATGGTTGTTTTCGATGCCAAAGGAAAGTTTGTGACCAGTTGGGGCGCCGATTTCATGGGTGGCGCGCACGGACTTTATATCCACAAAGAAGGGCGCGAAGAGTTCCTTTATCTTTGCGATACCAAGCGCGGCGTGGTGGTCAAGGCAACGCTTAGGGGCGAGGAACTATGGAGCATCGGCTATCCCGACCAGTCGGAGGCTTATAAACCGGGCTCGGATGGCACGAAGATCAAGTACAGCCCCACCAATCTGGCGATTGCACCCAGCGGGGATATTTATGTCGGCGACGGCTACGGGTCCAGCTATATCAACCAATACAACGCCAAAGGCGAGTACATCCGCACCTTCGGCGGGCTGGGTAAAGAGGCCGGCCAATTGAATTGCCCGCACGGGATTATCGTGGATACGCGGGGCAGTGATCCCATCCTGACCGTCGCGGACCGGGGGAATAACCGCATCCAGCGCTTCACTCTCGAAGGGAAACACGTCGATTTTGTCACGGGTACTAATCTGCCATGCCATTTCAATTACTTCAGCAACGGCGATACCGTGGTGCCGGATCTCGGTGCGCGGGTCACTCTGCTCGATCGCGATAATAAGGTAGTCGAGCATCTGGGAGACGATTCGGCAAGCGAATGGCGCAAAACCCGCGTCCTGGCCCGCGATAAGTTCACGCCCGGAAAGTTCGTGGCCCCGCATGGCGCCTGCTTCGATCATGCAGGCAATATCTTTGTAGTCGAATGGGTTGAGGTTGGACGCGTCACCAAACTCCGTAAGGTGTGAAGACGGAGACAGCCTGGTTATATTGCTCGGCCTGGGGTATACCAGCACTCGCCTCGCCTACCGTTTGTTGATCCGGGGAGTCTCCGTCTGTGCCGCGGTGCGTCAACCCGAACGTTTTGAACACCTCGCGGTTACCGGACTGCGAATTGCGGAGTTGACGCCGGAACTGCCAAAGTCGGCCGTTCTGGTCCATTCGATTCCCCCGCTTGCGGATGCCGAAGCCGGGGTAATTCGAGACCTTATATCCGGATTGTCGCCACGTCGGGTAGTCTACATTTCTGCGACTACCGTTTACGGCGATCAGACCGAGGTAAATGCTTCCACTGCGGTTCAGGCAAGCAGCGAGAAAGGCCGACGCCGGATTGAGGAAGAAAACTGGCTCAGAGCCGGACGCTGGTCGACCTTGGTAGTCCGTCCGGCGGCAATTTATGGACCGGGCCGAGGTGTACACGTCCGGCTGAAAGAAGGCAAGACGCCTCGTGGATCCGCACTCGTCAGCCGGATACATGTTGACGATCTCGCCGCGGTACTCGAAGCTGGGGTTTTCTCGGATCTGGAAGGTGCCTGGCCACTGGCTGACGATCATCCGTGCGCCAGCGCGGAGATCAGTTCCTGGTGTGCGAGGCTGCTAAGTTTGCCGGCATCAAGCAGCGCCGATGCCTTGACATTTACGGTGGCAGGACGCGCAGTCGACGGAAGGGAAATTCGACAGTTACTGGGAGTTAAGCTTAGTTATCCGGACTACCAAGCGGGCACGTTAGCCAGTCTGGCGCACGAAAAGGCGTTTCGGGACTCTTGAAAAAGCGTTATCCGCGAGCCATGACGAGCGGTGCCGGCGTCAGGAAACTGACCTGAGTGCACAGGGCGTCCATAGCATCCACGAGCGCGGAAACGTCCACTTTGCCGATCCCGGCCTGGTGCAGCCAAAGGCGGAACTCAATGCGGCACAGCGCCATGGTGAACGAAAGCTGGTTCTTTGCAAGAGCACGCGCCAAGTCCGGTCGGTCCACGCCCGAGCGAACCATGGCCAGACGGACACCGTTGAGGAGGCGGCCGTAATCTTTGGTCAGACAGTCGAGATAGCTGCGGAAAATGCGACGGCGCTCAGTGCGGAGTTTGCGGAGGATATGTTTATCGGCGGAAACAAATTCCGTGTCTTCGTCAGACAACAGTCGTACCATCGGGCGGTAACGATTGGCAACAACTATGGAGGCGTTGCTCTGTGCGATGACGCGCAAACGGCGAAGCCTGGAGAAGAAAACCAAGGCAAAGATACCCGTCGAGATCAGAAACAGTATGGCGATGAACGGCAGTAACATCGTAACCACTCTCCTGCTAATTAACTAGAGCGTATCCGATGTCACGCGAATTTGCAAGGTATCTATCAAAAATACCGGACTATTACCTTCGGCCAACGCGGGCGAGCAACGTATTAAAGGATTCCAACTGCTGCAGCAGTTCCTGTTCGGCCGGGTTTTCGAAGCTGACCCGGGAAGGCGCCTCGACGGTCTCGCGCCGCAGCATCAGCGCCCACCCGGCAAAGCAGAAGGCCGCGAACGCCACCTGAAACCGGTCCACCCAGACCAAGTTGAGATGCGGCGTAAGACTGTCAACCAGCATCTCGGCAGCTTCCGAGAGGAATACGGCGCTGAAGAACGACGAGGACACGTAAGTGTTCCGGCGTAAATGCAGGGGGTAGCGGGACAGCAAAACAAGAATTGAGACGACAATGGCCGCCAAACTGAACAAAACGGACCGGTTGACCAACTCCACGTAGAAGAGGCCTTCGCGGCCGTGCGGATTCCCGTTCCACAAGAACGTGAATGCCAGCGAGGCAGTTATCGAGGCTCCCGTCGCTGCATACACAGCCCATAAGGCAACCGTTCTGATACCAGGGTAGTCCACGAGCGCCAGAGTGAACATTTCGCGAACTACATATACGCTCACGAGCCAGTTCAGAACCAGTGAAACTAAATAAATCCAGAAATACGCAGCGGAAGCCGTCGGAAAGCTGGCCAGCGCGAACAACTCCAGAGCTGTAGCCAGAACGAACGTCAAAAGAGCTGGTTGGCGTTTCGCAAGTCCCAGCCGAAGCAACCGTCCGGCGGCCACGCACGCCACGGTTGCCTGCAAAAACTCCGCCAGGGATTCTGGATCCATTGAGCGACCTGCCGCTCAGATCTTATCATTTGGCCTGAGAGCAGGCACTTTTTCCCAGATTCGACAGCCCCCGGTTAGCGAACGAAGGGGCAATTCGGAGAGCAGGTGGGCGGCCCGCCGGGCATATCCGCGCTCGCGACGCCACTGATGGCGATATACGAAACGGCCAAGGTCAGGATCATGAAAAATTTGCGCATGGTTGAAAGTCTCCTTTAGATTTTTAGCTTGCTTGAATTTGTGCTACTTCCGCAGTGTAGTTAACTTTGGGTAACGTGTCCGCATATGTCTAAAGAAGTCTGGTTTATAGAACGCAGGAGGGGATTTTTTTGGGATTTGGCTTCCCAAATGGGCAGCCACTACCGGGTAGAACCACTCGGTTGTACAATTTGAGGCAGCACAAGATTATGAGTCCAAACCGGGACGCCGTTCTCGCCGAATCGTGGCACCGAACCTTAACAGGAATTCCCACGGTGCTCGGCCGGCTAGCCTATCTGGCATCTCTGAGAAATACCAATACCGGCACTTACGAACATTTCGGTCTGGCGCAGAAGGTAGGGGCGGGCGACGTCGACCGGCTGCTGCGGCGCAGTCATTTAGAAGTGTTTCAGGAGTGGCTGTGCTTCGGCCTCGAGCGCCAAATGCAGGAATTGGAGCAATATTTTTCCGAGCTTGAAGGGGACAAAAGAGAAATTCTGGCTAACTGGCTTTCCCTTGAGCCCTACGGAATCTGGGTTCCCGCCGAGTCGCGCGACGTGGAGCGCAAACTGTTTTATACCGACCTCGAAGTGGTCCTGGAATTAATCAGGACCGAGTACGGGGTCGCTTCTCGGGATCCAGACTCATAGCGAGGCCGATTACCTGCCCGATAATATCGATTTCGCCGGTCGGGAAGGTGAGGACCGGGGCTTCGGAGGAGGGGTCGGGAATCAGGCTTATGTGGCCGTCTTTGACGCTGCACCACCGGCAATAATGTCCATCGCGATGCTCCAGAAAATATATCGGACGCTCCGCCTGATTACGCCAGCCGGTGGTCTGAATCCTGCGCCTGGTATCGTCGATGATGAGCAGCGATCCGGCCGGCACTGCCGGATTCATGCTCCAGTCGTCGGTCCCGACGAACCCATAACGGTAGCGCTTGACGTCGACCCCGCCCACCAGGGCGAGCGGCAGCTTACCCCAGCGCTGCACCACCTCACTCACAAAGAACGTTCTGCGCAGATCGATGCCGGGATCGAGAGAGATGGGCAGCGAAACCTCCGCCCCCTCCGGGTCGAAATCGATAGGGTGGGTTTTTTCCACCTGGATCATCCCGGCATCGGACGCCATGGACTCCACGGGGATACCGAACCAACTGAGCACTTCATTCAGGTTCAGCCGGTAAATGCAGCACAGCGTATAAAGGCGGTAGATGGAGGGGAGGGTTCCGTGACTCTCGATGTCCGAAAGGCGGCTGATCAGGACCACGAA
>Ga0302320_10004001_pt1 | contig 33684 bp, 21 predicted proteins | sample Bog_T0_3_FD_202130 | JGI IMG/M metagenome (GOLD analysis project Ga0302320, IMG submission 202130) | Peat permafrost microbial communities from Stordalen Mire near Abisko, Sweden - Bog_T0_3 | ecosystem: Environmental > Terrestrial > Soil > Wetlands > Peat | place: Sweden: Abisko, Stordalen Mire... | reverse complement strand
TATGAAGCCTGCTTGCTGCGCTTCCGCCCCATCATGATGACGACCTTTGCGGCGTTGTTCGGAGCCGTGCCACTGGCCCTCGGATCGGGAACCGGTTCCGAGTTGCGGCGTCCTCTCGGCATAACCATCATCGGCGGCCTGCTGTTCAGCCAGCTGCTGACTTTGTACACGACCCCGGTGGTGTATCTGTGGTTTGACCGGCTGGCGGCGGCGCTGCGCCATCTGCATGCGCCCAAGCCCGCGGAGGCGGTAGGGGATTAGGCATGAACGTCTCCGCACCCGCGATCGAGAGGCCGGTAGCCACCACGCTGCTGACCATCGCCCTGCTTCTGGCCGGGGCATTGGCTTACACGCAGTTGCCGGTTTCCCCGTTGCCGCAGGTGGATTTCCCGGTGATCGGCGTGTCGGCTTCGCTGCCGGGCGCCAGTCCGGAGACCATGGCTTCTGCCGTGGCCACTCCGCTGGAGCGGCAGTTCGGCCGCATTGCCGGCATCAACCAGATGACGTCGGTGAGCCAGCTTGGTTCCACCGGCATCACCATGCAGTTCGACCTGGACCGCAACATCGATGCGGCCGCGCGTGACGTGCAAGCGGCCATTAATGCGGCCCGCAACTATCTGCCGCCGAATCTGCCGTCCAACCCTATTTACCGTAAGGTCAATCCCGCCGACGCGCCCATCCTGATCCTGGCCCTCACCTCCAATGCCCTGACCCAGGACCAGATGTATGACGCTGCCGATTCGATCATGGGACAGAAGCTGGCCCAGATCGAAGGCGTCGGCCAGGTCTTTGTCGGCGGTTCTTCCCAGCCCGCGGTCCGCATTGAAGCCAATCCATCCGCCTTGAACAACATGGGTCTCGGACTAGAGACGGTGCGCACGGCCGTGGCCGCCGAGAATGCGAACCAGGCCAAGGGATCGCTACAGGATGGCGGCAAGAGTTGGATGGTAACGGCCAATGACCAGCTCAAGAAAGCGAAAGACTATCGTCCAATAATTGTTGCCTATAAAAATGGCAATCCGGTGCGCCTGAGCGACGTTGCCGACGTGCAGGATTCTTACTCCAACATCAATAACATGGGCAGCTTCGACGGCAAGCCCAGCGTTCTGGTGGTGGTGTTCCGGCAACCGGGCGCCAACATTATCGCCACCGTGGACCGGGTCATCGCGGCCCTGCCGTTCCTCAAGGCTTCGCTGCCGCAGGCCATCGACATGGTGGTCGGTCTGGATCGGACCACGACGGTGCGCGCTTCGGTGGCCGATGTCCAGCGCACCTTGCTCATCTCGGTTGTCCTGGTGGTGCTGGTAGTTTTCATTTTTCTGCGGGAGGTGCGCGCCACTCTGATCCCCAGCGTGGCTGTGCCGCTGGCCATTGTGGGCACCTTCGGCATCATGTACCTGTTCAGCTATTCGCTGGACAACCTGTCGCTGATGGCGCTCACCATCTCCACCGGTTTTGTGGTGGACGATGCCATCGTGGTACTGGAAAACGTGATGCGCCACATCGAAGAGGGTATGAAGCCGTATCCGGCCGCGCTCTTGGGAGCCCGCGAAATCGGCTTCACCGTGGTCTCTATGAGCACTTCGTTGATGGCCGTCTTCATTCCGATTTTGCTGATGGGGGGCCTGATTGGACGGCTCTTCCACGAATTCGCCGTGACCTTAAGCGCGGCCATCGCGGTCTCGATGGTGGTCTCGCTCACCACCACTCCCATGTTGTGCGCGCGCTTCCTGAAGGCCCACGATCCCGGCAGTCATGGCGCGTTGTATCGCACCAGTGAACGCGGGTTCTATTGGCTGAGCCGCGGATACAAAGGATCGCTGGGATGGGTGCTGCGTCATCGGCGCCTGATCTTTGCCTTGGCCATCATCATGGTTTTCGTGAACGTGGCTTTGTACATCATCGTGCCCAAAGGGTTCTTTCCCCAGCAAGATACCGGGCGTCTTTCCGGAACGATCATGGGCGACCAGGATGTATCGTTCCCGGCGATGAACGCCAAGACCAACGAATTCATCCGCATCGTGAGGAAAGATCCGGCGGTCCAGGACGTGCTGGCTTTTGTCGGCGGCAATACGGCGCAGAACCAGGGACGGATGTATGTGACCCTGAAGCCGCTGGCGGAGCGCAAGGTCACCGCCGACCAGGTGATCGCCCGTCTGCGTCCCAAGATTTCTCACGTGCCCGGAGCGACGCTGTATTTCCAGGCGGTGCAGGATTTGCAGATCGGCGGCCGCATGGCCAATGCGCAGTATCAGTACACGTTGTCGGGCGAAAATCTGGACGAACTTTACGAGTGGGCGCCCCAGTTGCTACAGAAGCTGCGAACGTTTCCGCAACTGAAGGACGTCAATAGCGATCAGCAGGTGCACGGGCTGGAAGCCAATGTCGTCATCGATCGCGACACTGCATCCCGGCTGGGAATCACCGCCGCGCAAATCGATGCCGTTCTCTACGATGCTTTCGGGCAGGAGCAAATCTCGACCATCTATCAGACCCTGAACCAGTATCACGTGGTGATGGAGGTCGATCCCAAGTATCAGATGACTCCCGATGCATTGAAGAGCGTGTACGTGATCACCAGCACGGGAGCGCAGGTTCCGTTGTCAGCCTTCGCCCACTTTGCGCCTGCCAATACTGCGCTCGCCGTCAACCATCAGGGACAATTCCCGGCGGTCACGCTCTCCTTCAATCTCGCCCCCGGCGGCGATCTGGGAACGGCCACGCGCATCATCAGCCAGACCGAGATGGAAATGCGCATGCCGGCCACCATCCACGGCAGCTTCCAAGGCACGGCGGCGGCATTCCAGGACTCGCTTTCGTCGGAGCCGATCCTGATTCTGGCGGCGCTGGTTGCCGTGTATATTGTGCTGGGGATTTTGTACGAAAGCTATATTCATCCCATCACGATTCTTTCCACGCTGCCCTCGGCCGGCACCGGCGCTTTGCTGGCGCTGCTGCTGTTCCACCTGCAGCTCGACGTGATTGGTTTAATTGGCATTATTCTTCTGATCGGCATTGTGAAGAAGAATGCCATCATGATGATCGACTTTGCGCTGGAGGTGGAGCGCACGGGAAAATCCGCGGAAGAATCGATTTACGAAGCCGCCCTGGTTCGTTTCCGTCCCATCATGATGACCACCGCGGCCGCCATGCTGGGCGCACTGCCGCTGGCGCTGGGGCGCGGCGTCGGCTCAGAAATTCGGCGCCCGCTCGGCATCGCCATCGTCGGCGGACTCATCGTCAGCCAGATGTTGACCCTCTACACCACGCCCGTGGTTTATCTCTACATGGATGCCTTCAAGGATTGGGTGCTGGAGCATCTGCCGTGGCGCACCCAGAGCGCGAAGCAGCAAGACGTGCCGGTCTTCGCCGACTGACCGCGGCTGATTCCTGGCAGTACGTCCGTGCGTTCCTGCGATAACTATTATTTCGTTGTCCGCGGAGGATTAGCGCTTTACGTAGTTGGTTGCTCGGTGGGAGACTAAGCAAACAGGAGGTTCAATGCGGTATTGGATTTCGTATGACCTCGGGCTACGAGGGAACTATGATCAGCTTTACGCGTGGTTTGACAAGTACAACGCGCGAGAGTGTGGTGATAGCGTGGCAACATTCCTATCGGAGAAGACCCGGGAGCAACTGGCAAAAGAGCTTTCACAGATCGTCGATCCTGATAAGAACCCTAGAATCTACATCATTACGATGAAGCAAGGCGGTAAATTCATCTACGGCAGACGAAAGCCTGCTCCGTGGACCGGCTACGCACAGGTGTTGGACAGCGGAGAAGAAAGGGATGAATGACATCTGTGTTGATACAGGTTTCCTTCTGGGTCTTTACGTTGAATCTGATCAATACCATGAGCAGGCGCAGCGCTGTTTTTCCGAATACTTTCAGTCGGGACGGAGTCGCTTAGTTATTCCGTGGCCAATATTGTATGAAACGGTATCCACGAGGTTCGTGAAGAACAGGCCGGCGATGAACCTGATGCAAAATGACTGGAAGCGCTTCTTGCGGCTAGGGCGCCTCATAATGCTGTCGGACATGCCGTTCAGGGACGGCCTCATAGACGAGTGTTTCGACGAGTTGAATAAGCCAAGCGTTCATGCCCGCAACTTAAGTTTGGTGGATCGAGTGATCCGAAGAGCGCTGTCCGATGTGAATGTGCGCATAGATGCTTTGATTACTTTCAATCCTGCTGACTTTGCCGATGTGTGCAAAAGGCACAACCGGCACCTTCTTCTCTAAGAGTAGACGATCGAATTTGAGAGTTGCTCGTTGAGTTCCTCCCGCACTGCCGTACTGTCTGTTTCATTAGCTTGCGTTCCGCCAATCGCAACCCTACCTCTTCTGAAAAGTGACGAAATGGCCGGTCTTGTCCAGGTCGAGGCGAATGTTGCACTGGCCTGGAGTAACGTGCTCGAAGGCAACGCTGAACTCCAGCTCAGGACTTGGTAGCTCGCCCGACTCCATCGGCACTCGCACCAGGTCCTGCTGCTCGTCGTAGGCGCCGCTCATATCGGTGCTCTTGGAGACGATCAGGGTCCATTGCTTCGCCGCCGGTATGACGAACATGGTGTAGGCGCCGATCGGCAGGTTTCTTGCGCCCACCTGGATGGGCGTGTTGGTGAACAAGGTCAGGGGCTTGCCGCCCGGCGCCCAAACTTTGCCGAACGGGACTTGCCCGGGGACAGGCTTCTTCGGGTTGAGGACAACGCGTTGATACTCTACCGCGAGCTGTTTCTCGTCGTCGAAATTGCAGGTTGCGGTCGCGCTTGAAGTTGTGCCCTGGGCAAACGTCAGGGGGGCAAGGAAGAGTGTAACAAGGATGACGAAGTAAGAAACGAACCGACGCATCGCCGGACCTCCGCGCGAAACAGTGTAAACCATGGTTGTTCCCAAAGCTGTGATCTTAACGGCCAAGTCCAACCTGACCATGCTTCCTGTGAAACCTATCCGGAAGGGCCTGCAACTTCCGTGGGACGACGACCCTGATACCATGCTGGGTGACCGATGAAACTGCTATGGCTTTTCCGGCATCTCTCAGAGAGTCGCCCTCGGCTTTAAGCGCAATCCTTATAATTGAATAGCAACCACCGACCGAGCGGCAGAGTCTGGACCGGATCGTAGCGGCCAATGACGCAGGGGCAGAAAAGTTTTACCAGTGCGTGGCAGGAGCGCATGTCAGCGATGCGCAATCTCCCGCCTGTGCTCAAATTCGTTTGGGATTCCGGCCCGGTCGTGGTCGCGCTCGGCTTTGCTTTTCGCCTGCTGGCCGCGTTGCAGCCGGTCGCCCTGCTTTACGTCAGCAAGCTGATCATCGATGCCATCGTAGCCATCCTCTCCAAGCACCAGCCGATCCCGCATCGTCTGTGGTGGCTGGTGGCCGCCGAATTCGCTATTGCCGTACTGGGCAACATCCTCACCCGCATCATTGACTATCTGGATTCACTGCTGGCTGACAAATACATGCGCTACGTCAGCATCCAGGTCATGAGGCACGCGGCCGAACTCGACCTCATCGCCTACGAAGATCCAGTCTTCTACGATCGCCTGGAGCGTGCCCGGGTGCAGGCCACTGATCGCCTGGCCATGATCCAGATGCTGGGCCGGCTAGTACAGCAAGTCATCACCACCATTACGCTCTCGGTCTCCATCGTTTATTTTTCGCCGTGGCTGCTGCTGCTGTTGATCGCAGGCGTGCTGCCGGCGTTCGTGGGCGAGAGCCATTTCGCCTTCCTCGGCTATGCCAAGAATTTCCGCCAGACGCCGGTGCGCCGCCAGCTTGACTACTTGCGCGTTCTCGGCGGCAGCAAGGAAGCGGCCAAGGAACTAAAGCTCTTCGGACTCAGCAAATTTCTCACCGATCGCTTCACCCGGCTGTCCGACGAGGTTTACGAAGAGAACGTTGCGCTTTCCAAACGCAAGCTGATCGCGGGCGGCTTTCTGTCGATCATCGGCTCGCTGGGCTATTACTCGGCTTACGTTTACGTCATCTGGCGGACGGTGATGGGCGCGCTCAGCATTGGCTCGCTGTATTTCTTGGCGGGGGCGATTCTGCAAGCCAGCGCCAATATCCAGCAAATCTTCTCCACGCTTTCCGGGGTTGCCGATCAGGCACTGTTCCTGACCGACCTGCTGGCGTTTTTCGAGATGCAGCCCACCATCCGCTCCAAGCCAAATGCGCTCCCGGCGCCGCGGCCCATCCAGCGCGGATTCGAATTCCGCAACGTCTCGTTCGCTTATCCCGGCAGCGAGCGGCGAATTCTGAACAACTTGGACTTCACGTTGCACCCCGGCGAACGGGTAGCATTGATCGGCGAGAACGGGCAAGGCAAAACCACCGTCGTCAAACTGATTACCCGGCTCTACGATCCCACCGAGGGACAGATCCTGCTCGATGGCATCGATCTGCGCGAGTACAGCCTGGAAGATCTCTATCGTGAGATTGGAGTGATCTTCCAGGATTTTATGCGTTATGAAATGACGGCCCGAGAAAATGTAGCCGTTGGACGCATCGAAGAAATAGATAACATGGGAGAGATTGTCGCCGCGTCCCACAAAAGCCTGGCTGACGAGGTCGTGGCGAAGTTGCCGGGAGGGTACGACCAGATGCTGGGGCGGCGCTTTGAAACCGGAGTCGATTTGTCGGGCGGGGAATGGCAGAAGCTGGCGCTGGCGCGAGCGTACCTGCGCGACGCGCAACTGCTGATTCTCGACGAGCCGACGGCGGCCCTCGACGCCCGCAGCGAGTATGAGGTGTTCGAGCGCTTTGCTGAGCTGACCGGCGGCAAGATGGCGCTGTTCATCTCGCATCGCTTCTCGACAGTGCGCATGGCAGATCGCATTGTGGTGCTGTCCGAGGGGCAAATTGTGGAGGACGGCACCCACGAGCGCTTGATGGCACTGGGCGGCCAGTACGCCGGAATGTTCGAGTTGCAAGCTGCGAGTTATCGCTAGACACGGTTTTCCTAAGAACTGGTAGAGCGGCGCTTTAGCGCCGCGTGCGGCGGATGATAATCACTTTTGCGATTGATCCACGGCGTATGGCGTGGATCAATCGCCAGAAATAATCAGGAAACAGTAGACCCGGGCCTGAAGGCCCGCTCTACCCGGTCGGTATCACGCATGACAGGCACCAATCACAGGGACGTGTTAGTCGATACCACCGACCGCACCGAGCCGGACACGGTCGAAGCGCCGGCCAACGACCGTGACCTCGCCCAGTCCGCGCAAGCTTGGGCGCAGAAGCTGGTGTGGCTTCCCGCGACCAAGCAGTCCGCTCATTTTGCCCAGCGGCTGACCGCTCTGAATCGCCGGCTCAATCCCCTGCTTGCCCAACTTGATGTCCCCACCGATCCCGACGAGAAGCTTCCCGAAGATTTGCGGTGGCTGCACGACAACGTGCGGCTGGTGCGAGTGGCGCAGAGCGCGGTTCGCGAGTCCGCCTCCGCGTTGCGTCGCGTCCCTCATGTGCGCACTCCGGCGGACGTCGTTCTGCCGCGAGTGTTGGCCATCGCCGCCGACTTGCTCGGCGCAACCGGGTATCGCTATTCGGACCACGCTTTCACTACCTACATGGAAACGTTCCAGACCGTGACCGGCCTCAACATGAGCGAGCTCTCGCTCCTGATACCGTGCCTGAAATTACTAGCTCTGGAAGAATTCACCGCGCGCGCCGAAAAAGTGCTGGCGGCGCCGAACCAGCCGCAACGGGTGAGCGACTTGATCGGCAGTCTGCGCGAGTTGTCGGAAGCGCCGTGGAAAGATTTGCTGGAGCCGCTGATCGTATTCGAGCGAGTACTCGCCGCCGATCCCGCCGGCGCTTATGCGCGCATGGATTTTCAGAGCCGCGAACTCTATCGCCAGACGGTCGCACATTTCGCGGCCCACTCCGATTGCACGGAGTTGGAGATTGCCCAGCTCGCAGTCGATCTGGGCCGACGAGCGACGAAGGACCAGGAATCCGATCGCCGCCTGGTCTGGCGACGGTCTCATGTCGGCTACTACCTTATTGCCGAAGGCGCCGACGAGTTGCGCGCCCGCGCCGGCGTCCGGCTTCCCATCGGCGAACGGCTGCAGGCTTTCCTGCGCCGTCATCCCGACGAGTTCTACCTGGGCGGCATCGAAACCTTCACCCTGCTGATCGTGATCGCGATCATGACGCCGGTGTACAACAACTTCAACTCATTCCTGGGCCGCATCGCCGCCATCATCCTTCTGCTGCTGCCGTGCAGCCAGAGCGCCGTCGAGGTGATGAACTATCTCACTACCGCGCTGCTGCCGCCGCGCATCCTGCCCAAGCTCGACTTCTCCGCAGGGATTCCCGACGACTGCCTCACCATGGTTGCCGTCCCCACGCTGTTGCTTCATGAAAAACAAGTCCGGCGTTTGGTCGAGGAGTTGGAAGTCCGCTACTTGGGCAACATGAGCCGCAATCTGCATTTTGCGTTGCTGACCGATTTGCCCGACTCCGCCGAAACTCCCAACGAAGACGATCCTCTGGTTGACCTCTGCGAAGAATTAATCGACGCTCTCAACCAGAAATATGCCGCCGACGGTCTTGGCAGCTTCGCGTTTTTTCACCGCCATCGCATCTTTAATCCGCGTGAAGGCGTCTGGATGGGATGGGAGCGCAAGCGCGGCAAGCTGCTCGACTTCAATCGGCTCGTCAAGGGTGACTACGATAGCTTTCCGGTGAAGGTCGGTGATCTGAGCTTGCTTCCCCGAGTGCGCTTCGTCCTCACGCTGGATGCGGACACCGAACTGCCGCGCGGCACCGCGCACCGGCTAGTCGGGGCGATGACTCATCCGCTCAACCAGGCCATCGTCGATCCGCGCGAGAACATCGTCATTGCCGGCTACGGCATTCTGCAACCTCGCGTCGGCATCAGCGTGCAAAGCGCGTCGCTGTCGCGGCTGGCCAACATTTACTCCGGCCAAACCGGGTTCGACATCTACACTCGCGCTACCTCCGACGTGTACCAGGACCTCAAGGGCGAAGGCATCTTTACCGGCAAAGGCATCTACGAAGTCGAAACCCTGGGCCGCGTGCTGGAGCATCGCTTCCCGCGCAATGCGCTGCTCAGTCACGACCTCATCGAAGGAGCGTACGCGCGCGCCGGACTGGTCAGCGACGTCGAGGTCATCGACGACTACCCTTCGCATTACAGCGCGTACAACCGGCGCAAGCATCGCTGGGTCCGGGGCGATTGGCAGATCGTGAGCTGGCTGGCGGGGCGTGTGCCCGACGAAGCCGGACGTCGCGTCCCCAATCCCATTTCGTTCCTGTCGCGGTGGAAGATTCTCGACAACCTGCGCCGCAGCCTGGTCGAGCCGGGAATCTGTCTGTTGTTCATCTTGGGATGGACGGTTCTGCCCGGCAGCCCGCTTTACTGGACGCTGGTCACCATCGCGATTCTCTTCGTGCCGCCGTGGTTCCAATTTGCGTTTTCGGTGGTGCGGGCGCTGCTGGCAGGACGGCTCGGCCCTATTCGCGATGCGGCTGCCGGACTGGGCGCCACCATGGTGAACGTTTTTCTTACGCTCACGTTTCTGGCCCATCAGACGCTGATCTCGGCGGATGCCGTCTTTCGCACGTTCTATCGGCGCATGGTCTCCGGGCAACGGCTACTGGAATGGGAAACTGCGGCTGAGGCCGAAGTCGATTCGGGCAAACACAGATTTGTTGATGCCCTGTTGAACTGGACTCCTGGGGTCGCGCTCATGGTGGGCGCAGTGGTTTACGTTTCGCACCGTCATGCTCTTCCCATCGCCCTACCCATCCTGTTTCTGTGGGCGTGCAGCCAGCCGGTCTCGTTCTGGCTAAATCGTCCGCCGCGTCCTCTGCACCAGAAAGTCAGCGCCACCGACCGTCGCTTCCTGCGACGCGCTGCCCTGCACATCTGGCGCTACTTCGCCACGTTCAGCACCCACGAACATAACTGGCTGGTCCCCGATAACGTGCAGGAAGAGCCGGCGAAAATCGCGGCCCGCATCTCGCCCACCAACCTCGGCTTCCTCTTGAACGCGCGCCAGGTCGCCTGCGAGTTCGGCTACTTGACCGTGCCTCAATTTGTCGAGCAGACAGTTCGCACCATGGACACGGTCGCACGCCTACCCAAGGAACGCGGCCACCTGTACAACTGGTACGGCACGCGCACGCTTGAGCCGGATCTCCCGCGTTTCATTTCCACTGTCGATAGCGGCAATCTGGCGGCTTCGCTCGTTTCGCTGCAGGGTGGCTGCCGGATGTTGCTGCAACAGCCACTGCTCAAACCGGCACTGCTCGAAGGCTACGCCGATCATCTCTGCGCTCTCGCCGAGTTGAAAATCATCCCTAAACGAAGCGTCCGCTCGTTAGAAGCGCAAACGGAAACTCATTGGCTTGACCGCCTACTGTCGCCCGTCGAACTCCCGCCAACTAAAGGGTCCTCCGATGACGCGAGTTGGTTCGTCGCCCAGACGTGCGCCCTGGTGGAGCAGGTTCGGCAAAACGTTAGCGATTACATGCCGTGGCTGCTTCCTGAATTCGAGCCGCTGCGTCACGATCCCGCGCTCGCGCCGCTGGATTGCGATGCGATTCCACTGGCGCGCTTGCCCGAATGCATCGAGCAACTGCGCCGCCAGTTGGAGGTGGCCGTCACGCTCGGGGTGGAACCGTTGGAGTTGCGAGAGCAGCTGTTGCTCCAACTCCCGACGGCGCGCCTCAACTCTCTGCGCTTGGTTGAGCAACTACGCAGTATCGCCGTCCACTGCGAACGCCTGGTCTGCGACATGGACTTCGCTTTCCTACTCGACCGTCGCCGCAAGATATTGTCGATCGGCTACGACGCGGAAGCCGGCAAGGTCCACGCTGCGTGTTATGACCTGCTGGCTTCGGAGGCCCGCATCGCCAACTTCATTGCGATTGCCAAAGCCGAGATCCCCCAAGAGAGCTGGTTTCTGCTGAGCCGCTCCCACGTTGTGGCATATGGCCGCCCGGTGCTGATCTCGTGGACCGGCACCATGTTCGAGTACCTGATGCCGTCTCTCTGGATGCGTTCCTATCCCGACACTTTGTTGGAGCGCAGCAAGGAAGCCTCGGTGCTGGCCCAACAGGAATACGCCGCGAAGAAACATGTCCCGTGGGGCATTTCCGAATGCGCCTACGCCAAGACCGATGAGCAGGGAACTTACAACTATCGCGCCTTCGGAGTTCCGCAGCTTGCCCTGCAGCAGGACGAAGACCGTCTGGTGGTCGCTCCCTATGCGACCATGCTGGCCCTGGGCATCAATCCCGCCGCCGCCATCCGCAACCTGCGTTGGATGAACAAGCGAGGGTGGTTCGGCAAGTTCGGTTACTACGAAGCCGCCGATTTCACCCCCGACGTGCGTCCCTCACGCCGTCAGCGTTACGCCTTGGTTCGTTCCTGGATGGTCCATCACCAGGGCATGAGCCTGCTGGCCATCGCCAATTTCCTCAAGTCCGGAGTGGTACAGCAATGGTTCCGACGCGATCCCCGCGTCCAGGCGACAGAGCTCCTGTTACAGGAACGCCCCGTGGCCCACGTAGCAGCCGCGCCAAAGAAGAAACGCCGGGCTAAGTCCGCGAATCGATGAAAGCCGCGCTCAAGTTTTCAATCTGTCTCGCTGTTGTGGTGTCGGCAGTCGCTCTTGGTGGCGCTGCGCACTGGTTGTCCGGCATGTTAAACGCTGGACCGCTCACGCGAAGAGACGACTACTTGCAACTTCAGCATTCATTTCATGTGTGGTTTTTGTATTCCGCGATAGCTGTTGGGGTAACGATTTTGCTCTGGTGGACCTTTCGACGACGGTACAATATAAAGTGAAGGTCAAGTTATTGGGCAATTAAGCCCGGCCCATCTGAACGAAGTGAGGATCATACGCAGTTAAGGATCCACCAGAATGTGGGAAGTAAGAGTTTGGAGCGTTCCAGCCCGCGCGGCGGGCGGAATTTGTTTTAGCCGTGGGCGTCAGCCCGCGGTCAGTTGTGGAAAGAAACCGAGCCGCAGAGTCTGGAATTTACTTACCGAAACCCATCCCAATAAGAGCCGAACAAGGCGAATCGCCTGTCCGGCTCTTTTGCTTTTGCGTCATGCTCCTTGTCCATATTCGGACAGCCGCTTCTATTTCCGGGCGAGATCAATTGTCCACACGTCGTATCCCACTGAATCTTTAACCCATTGCTGTTGGCAATCCATCTGCACTGTCATCTGCGGAGATCATAATGGCTGCCACGCCCGACGAATCGACCATCCTTATCGCCGAAGATCAGGAACATGTGCGCGAAGCCCTGGCCATGCTGTTGCGCGGCCATGACTATTCGGTCACGCTGTGCGCTTCTCCCAACGAGGCGCTGGCGGCGGCCCGACAAAACGCGCCCGACCTGGCCATGGTCGACATGAACTATCAGCGCGACAGCACCTCGGGACTCGAAGGCCTGGAACTGATTCAGCGCCTGCGCGAACTGGACGGCACGGTGCCCATCATCGCGCTTACCGCGTGGGGCAATGTTGATTTGGCCGTGAGTGCTATGAAGCACGGCGCGTCTGATTTCATCGAGAAGCCTTGGCGCAACGACGCCCTGCTGGAGAAGGTGCGGTCGTTGACCCGGCGCGTGCAAGAGATCCGCTCGTCGCAACGCGTCTCCGAATATGAGCGCAACGACGCGCAGCAGTTGCAGACGCGCATCGTGCCCCAGCGCCACTTGGTCGCGTCGGGAGTCGAACTCTTTGGCGACAGCATTCCCGCAGGAGTGGTGGGCGGCGACTACTTCGGTGTATGGCAACTGGCGCCGGACATGCTGCACTTCTGCATCGCCGATGTTTCCGGCAAGGGCACGCCTGGCGCGCTGATCGCGGCCATGTTATATGCCTCGGTCAGCACCCTGTCGTCGTCCAGCAACAGTCCTGAGATCATTCTCGCCCAGGTCGAGAGCACCCTGCGAAATCAGTTGGGAGAAGGCCATTACGTCACCATCTTCTACGGCGTGCTCGATCTGCGGACTCGGGTTCTGCATTTCGTGAACGCCGGCCATTGTCCGCCGATCATGCGGCACAGCAACGGAACCGTGGAGTTGCTCGCCCCTACGCGTCCCGTGCTGGGCTTCATGCTCGACGAAGGCTTTCGCTCCGAGCGCCTGATTTTGGCGACTGGCGACTGCCTCTTGCTCTACACCGATGGCGTCACCGAAGCTGCCAACGATTCCGGCGAGGAGTTTGGTCCGGACCGGCTGGCGGCGCTACTCGACGGCGCGGCGGACCAGAGTTTGCAGCAGCATTACGCCAACATCATCGACAACGTTCGTCGGCACGCGGCCGGCAACTTCACCGACGATGCCACGCTGCTGCTGATCTCGCTGACCGCCAGCTCGCCAACGACGGCCGCTCAGCCTTCCACGCCGGTTTGTACCAGCACTTAGGGCAAAAATCCATATTCTGTCATCCCGAGCGAAGCCGAGGGATCTGCGGTTCCTCGCACTTGCACTTGCAACTCTCGCCTCGAATCGCGAAACTCTTGACGTGCTTTCACACCCATTCGACGTGGTCGTCCTGGGAGGCGGCGCTGCCGGCCTGATGTGTGCCATCGAGGCCGGCAAGCGCGGCCGTCGCGTCGTTGTGCTCGAACATGCCGACCGCATCGGCAAGAAAATCCTGATCTCCGGCGGCGGACGCTGCAACTTCACCAACCTGCATTGCCGGCCGGAAAACTTTCTTTCCGCCAATCCGCACTTCTGCAAGTCGTCGTTAGCGCGATACACTCCCGTCGACTTTATTGCGCTGATCGCGAAGCACGGCATCGCGTATCACGAGAAGAAGCTGGGGCAACTGTTCTGCGATCGTTCGGCGCAGGACATTGTCACCATGCTGGAACTCGAATGCGCGGCGGCTGGCGTTCAGGTCCGGGTGAAGACGCGGGCACAGGAAGTGCAGCACGATTCGGGATTCGTCGTGCGCACCGACACCGCTGAATTCCATGCTCCCGCTCTCGTGGTCGCGACCGGCGGGTTGTCGATCCCCAAGATTGGCGCCACGTCTTTTGGCTACGAACTGGCGCAGCAGTTCGGGATCAAGATTCGCGAGTGCCGTCCGGCGCTGGTGCCGCTCACGTTCAATGCTGAAGATCGACGGGCGTATTGCGACTTGGCTGGCGTTTCGACCGAAATCATCGCCACGACCGGCCGCCGGCAATTTCGCGAGAAGATGCTGATCACCCATCGCGGGCTGAGCGGGCCGGCGATCCTGCAAATCTCGTCGTACTGGAATGGTCGCCAGCCGATAGCCATCGACCTGGCTCCGGAACGACAAATCACGGCGAGCTTGCGTCACGGCAACGCGCGCCGTGACCTCGCCGCAGCGAAATCAGCGCTGCATGAGGCGTTGCCCATCCGGCTGGCCGAGCGCTGGCTCGAACTACATCCCCCGACCGGCTGGGCCAACGCCGCTCTTGACGAGATGGAGAGCCGGCTTCATCGCTGGGAAGTGCTGCCCAGCGGAACTGAGGGCTACGAGAAAGCTGAGGTCACGGCAGGAGGCGTCGATACGGATGAGCTCTCTGCCAAGACTATGGAGTGCCGCAAAGTTCCCGGACTGTACTTCATCGGTGAAGTCGTGGACGTGACCGGCCAGCTCGGAGGCTTCAACTTCCAGTGGGCCTGGGCCTCGGGATTCTGCGCCGGACAAGCCGTCTGACCAGGTATGCCTGCTAGCGTGGCGCTTTTGAAGGGGCGTACCTTCAGGTACGCCGTTGCCAGTTTTTATTTTGTCATCACGAGGCGGCGAACCGGGGTCCCCGACAAGCGCCGCCTTTGTGCTCGTCGGGGTGAAATTCAGCCGCCGCGGGGGGCTGCTGTGGATCTTTCTTGCAGGCTCTTCAGCCGGCGGCACCAGCAGGTTACTATGTCACCGGTTATAAACCGGCAACGGTCCGCGCAGTCTTTTCCACACTTCATCGCAGGCCTTCAACACGTCATCGGACAGAGGTCCATCGTCCGCCGTCGCCAGGTTTTCGTCGAGCTGCTCCATGCGCGACGCGCCCAGAATCACGCAATCGCTCGCGCTGTGATGTAGTAGCCAGTTCAAAGCCAGGCTGACCAGCGACCGTCCCGCCGACTGCGCTATCTTGCGAAGCTGCTCGACGGCCTGGAAATACTGCTCGTGCCAGTAACGGTCCTGGTAGAGCTTGTTGTTGTCGAAGCGCGTGCCCGGCGTGACGTTCGCCTGCTTGTGTTTGCCGGTCAGCAGCCCGCCCGCCAGCGGGTTATATACCACGGTCGAGATGCCGAACGCTTTGCACATCGGCAGATATTCCTGCTCGATGCCGCGCGCCACCAGGTTGTACATGGGTTGCGAAATGTACGGGGCGTGCCACCCTCGGTCTTTAGCGATCCCCAACATTTGCACGACTTGCCAACTGGCGTAATTCGACGATGCCAGATAGCGCACCTTGCCCTGCTTCACCAGGGTCTCCATCGCTTCCAGCGATTCCCCGAGGGGAACGGAGTGATCGGGCGCGTGCATGTAGTAGATGTCGAGATAGTCGGTGCCCAGCCGCCGCAGGCTTTCTTCGACGGCTCGCACAATGGCCTTGCGCGAAAGCCCCTGCTGATCGGCGTCTTCGCCCATCTTGAAAAATACTTTGCTGGCGATGACCAGATGATCACGCTTGCTCTTCATCGCATTGCCCAGCATGGTCTCGGCCACGCCGAACTGATAAATGTTCGCCGTGTCGAAAAAATTAATGCCCGCTTCTATGCAGCGGTTCACCAACTGCGTCGAGCCCGCCTGGTCCAGCGGCTTACCAAACGTCATGGTGCCAAAACAAAAGCGCGAAACTTCCAGGTCCGTGTGCTTCAGCTTGATCTTAGGAATGCTCATGATGTGTTCTTCAACAAATTGTCATCCCGACCGAGGACTTCAGTACGAGCGGAGGGGTCTGCGGTTCACCGATTTCGTGATTCACTACAGATTCTTAGTTTGCGCGAATGCGACGACATGCTAATGAAACGCACCGGTGGGGCAAACTACCATTCTTTAGGGCTCAATTCTGGCTGGAAAACCACTCGATCAGTGGCCCAGAAGTTAGCCAGCGAGCAAGCCCCGATCGTCAGCAGATTGGCCATCATGTATTGCAGATGCAGCGATCCCACCAGCAGCCGCATCAGCAGCAGGTTTCCGACAATCGAGATCAGTCCGGTGGAAAGATTGAAACGTACCAGCCGCCGCAGCAATCCCGAACTGCTCTCCCGGCGGTCCGCCCAGGTGTAATGTTCGTGCCAAAGAAAGTTGTGTACCACCGCGAACTCCACCGCCAGTCCGGTTGCCGGCAGATAGTTCCAGTGCAGCACAGTCTTGAACAGAAACAGGAAGCAGAGTTGGACACCAATGCCAACCGCGCCCACCATGTGGAACTTCAGCAAGCGCCGCGCCAGATGTCCCCATGTCTTCGTGGATCGGCGCAAGCTCACGGCAGCCGCCGTTCCCGGCAGAAATGCGCCGCGTGCTTCAGGGTTTGGTCAAGAAACATGATTTCCAAGTTTGCGGGGGCCAATGACGACTGTTAGAGAGTTTACCTTATTCCGTTCCACACCTGAAGAGAAACGCGCTCATAAGATCGCAGTTTCGTGCAAAAGTTCCCCTTTTGCGAAACGCGCCGGACTCAGCATTTCGACACGATCCACAACCGCAGTCTTGCCGTGAACGATCAAATCGGCCACCATCTTTCCTGTCGCCGGCGAATGCATCACGCCATGTCCGCTGAATCCGTTAGCGCAGAAAAAACCTGTCAGCTCCTGCACCGGCCCGATGATGGCATGATGATCGGGCGACATCTCGTACAGTCCCGCCCACGCGCGCTTGGGATTCACTGCTAGGTTCTCAAAGCACGGCACGCGATCGGCAGCCCGCACCAGCACCTTCTCGATGAACCCCGGATCGAAGTTCATCTTGTAACCCGGCGTCTCCTCGGGATCGTTCCACGCCAACAGAAATCCCAGGCTCTCCGGCCGGAAGTGAAAGCCGTTGGCCATGTCGATCACCATCGGCACTTCATGCGAGACGAGGTCGAACGGCTCGGTCGGGACCAGCATCCGCCGCATCGGTTTCACCGGGAGATCGACTCCTGCGAGCGCTGCGGCTTCGGCCGCCCACGCTCCGGCGGCGTTCACCACCACGGGCGTGCTTACTGGACCGCGAGTAGTCTGCACCCCGGTGACATTTGTTCCGTTATGGTGGATGGCCGTGACCTCAGTCGATCGCCACAGCGCCGCTCCTTGTTCGCAGGCGCGAGTTGTGAATCCGACCATCACGCTGTAAGGATCGACGAAGCCGTCGGTGGGGCAGAAGCTGCCGCCCAGCACGTCGTCGGCCCGCAACTGCGGCACCATCGCGACAATTTCTGTGCGCGCCAACATGCGAACTTGCTTCAGTCCAAGTTTTTCTTGCAGTGCCTGGTTCGTCTGCAGATACTCCAAATGCGATGGTTTGGTGGCGACGAACAGATAGCCCTGATCGCGATATCCCGAAGGATGTCCCAGCCGTTCTTCAAACGCCGCGTAGAACGGGATCGAATACAGCGACATCTGGATATTCGGCGCGGTAGCAAATTGCGCGCGCACCCCTCCCATGCTCTTGCCGGTGGAACCTTTGCCCTGATGCGATTCGCGCTCGACCATGAGCACGTTACGGCATCCGGCTTCGCTCAGATGCCATGCGATACTCGAACCCACAATTCCACCGCCGATAATTACCACGTCAGCCGTTTGCATTCCTTGGCCCTCGGCCCGCCAACATTGTATTCTGCGGCGTGGCCCGCCGCAGGACCCTCGCCAACTGCTATCGGCCTACCTGGCACCGTCACAACTTCGCGTGATTCGCCTCACAGACCCATGTTCTTTGACCGCCTAGCCTAACCTCTCGGGGTTTCATCGCGGGTTTGCCAGTCCAGGAGCACTTGCGTTCACCCGCGCAAAGGATTCGTCATGCCTCTTCGTAACGCTTTCTCCAAAGCTGTTGTCCGCGACTTTTCGCTCGATGAACTTGAGCAGGCCGCCCGCCTGATGCGCGGCTACGACCTGGTAGCTCTCTGCGCCGCCGGCTCCGGCCATTCCGGCGGGACGCTCTCTATGATGGAGATCGTCGCCGCTCTCTACCTCAAGGTCGCCAATCACGATCCCAATAATCCCGAATGGAAGCAGCGTGACCGAATCATCTGGTCGGGTGGGCACAAAGCGCCGGCACTCTATCTCGGCTTGGCCTTTGCGGGATATTTTCCTATCGAAGACATGGTCACTCTGCGCAAACTCTACTCGCCGTTCCAGGGACATCCTCATCGGCTGAAACTGCCGGGCGTCGAGGTGTCCAGCGGTTCGCTCGGACAGGGTCTCAGCATCGCCGTCGGCATGGCGCTGGCCGGCAAACTCGATGACGAACAGCACACCGTGTTCTGCATCATGGGCGATGGCGAACAGCAGGAAGGCAACATCTGGGAAGCGGCGATGGAGGCCTCGCACTACAAGCTCGACAACCTGGTCGGCATCATCGATCGCAACCGCCTGCAGATCGATGGCTGGGTCAAGGACGTGATGAACGTCGAGCCGCTCGACGAGCGCTATCGCAGCTTCGGTTGGGAAGTCATCGAGATCGATGGCCACGATATTCCGCAGGTGGTGGAGGCTCTGCAAAAGGCGAAGAATGTTCCCGTTCTCGGCAAGCCCACGCTGATCATCGCCAACACCGTTAAGGGCAAGGGCGTCAGCTTCATGGAGAACGTTGCCGGGTGGCACGGCAAGGCGCCCAATTACGACGAGTTGGTGAAAGCGCTCGACGAACTCGGTCTGAAAGATGTGATCGCCTACGACGCTCTGCTTAAGAAAGCGAAAGATTATCAGGCGGAGGTCGAAGTCACGCTTGCGGCGAAAATGCCGCGCTTCTCCCGCGACTACTGGTGGAACGCCGCCGGCTCGATGAAGGTGATGATGGAACCCACGCGCAAGGGCTTCGGTCTTTCGTTGAAGAACAACGGCGACGACGAGCGCGTGGTTTGCCTGGGACTCGACATCTCCGGGTCAATCACCATCAGCGATTTCTATTCCGGCAAGCCCGAGCGCAACGATCGCTGGATCAGCATGGGCATCGCCGAACAGTCGGCAACCGCGGCTGCTGTTGGCCTGGCGCGCGAAGGCAAGCTGCCCGTCTTCGGGACGTATGGAACCTTCGCCGCCGCGCGCAACCTCGATCAGATTCGCGTGTCCGTCTGCTATGGCAACTTCAACGTGCTGATCGCAGGCGCGCACGGCGGAGTCTCTGTCGGCCCCGACGGCGCGACCCATCAGGCGCTCGAAGATTTGTTCGCCATGTGCGGACTGCCCAATATGTCCGTGGTCGTCCCCTGCGATGCGATTGAGACTCGCAAGGCCACCGACTACTTGCTCATGGAGCACGTCGGACCTAAGTACATCCGCTTCGCCCGCGAAGCAACTCCCATCGTCACTCGCGAGGACACGCCATTTGTCTTTGGCCAAGCCAACGTGAGCCGCCTCCGCCGCGAAGCAGATGACATGATCGACGCGTTCGAAACCGTGCTCGCGTCTGGCTACGAAGACGAGCGCGAAGATCTCAGCATTATCGCCTGCGGCCCGATGGTGCCGGAAGCCATGCGCGCGGCGTGGATCCTGGAAAAAGAATTCGGTTACCAGACACGCGTCGTCAATATTCACACCATGAAGCCGATCGACCAGGCCGCCATTCTGCGTGCCGCTAAAGAGACTGGTGTGATCGTCACCGCTGAAGAGCACCAAATCGGCGCGCTGGCATGGCGCGTGAGCGGCATTCTGACCGCGAGCCCTGAACTTTACGGCGTGCCTGTCATCACCGGCGCCATTGGCGTCAAGGACCGCTTCGGCGACTCCGGCGCGCCTTGGGAACTGATTAAGGAGTTCGAGGTCAGCGCCGAGCACATCGCCCAGAAGGCCGTCGAACTACTGGCCATCGCCAATCTGAAGAAAGAAGAAGAGCGCTTCGAGATGGCGAACTGAAAATCTGACGACGATTAAACAGGCTGCGGAAAAGGTCGGATTCGGAGAGTTTTGAAGGGGCGTAGCTTTAGCTACGCCGTAGCAAGTCCTTTGTTCTTGTCATCACGAACCGGCTTCAGCCGGTGAGGAATCTGCTTTTCCGGGTTTTCAGCAGTCCGAGAGACCTGTTTTCCCCGCAAATCACGATCGCGTGGTTCGTTTCGCTTTGTCCATGGTCCCCTACGCCAATCCCACCAGCGGCACAAAATCTGTCGGTTGAATAATCTCCGGCGGCACTGCCTCTGCGATTGGTCGTGCATCGTCCTCCACGGCGAGCGACGCGTACCCTGCCAGTCGCGCTAAGCACAAGACATCGGCACCTGCGAAATAAATCAGCGCCACAATTCCCATCAGACAAAGAGCCCAGCGCGGTCCTATGCTGGCCACCAGGTTCAATGGCGCGAGGAACATAAAGCACATGGTTGCTGCCCACACCACTCGCAGCGTAAGAAATCCCAGCCCCAACCGCGACAATCTGCCCGCATGACGAGCGGAGAACCCGGCTGCCTGATCCAGAGCCTCCATCGCGCCGGCGCCATTGCGAACGCAAAACAGCGGAGCAACGCCGAAATACCAGTTCAGCACGATGCCAAAGAAACTCGCCAATCCAATGCCAAACGATAGCGCAAGCGCCGCGCGCAGGGCATGATCGTTACGCACCATAACCAAACCGTACAGCAAGCAACCCAGGGCCACCGCCAGCGCGATCAGCGACCACATGACGCGCAGCAGTTGCAAGACGAAGATGGAAGCGAAGTTCCAATCCATGGGCTGCGTTTCTTCGTCCATGCTGAACATCGCGACCAAGCGGCGAAGCGTCGCGGCGCGTCCCGCGGTCGCAGCCAAGGACCAGAGCAGCATGACTCCAAGAATGAGTACCGCCTGCTCCACCAGGAACCGGCTAAGACTTCCGCGCAAGATGTGGCGCAGCGCACTGTCTAGAGGTTGTGGCTGCCAGGTGTGGACCAGGAACTCATCGGCGCGCGTAAGTTTGAGACTGTCAAAAAAAAGTGCAATCGATGCGATGCCCAAGCCCAGTGCTGAAAATCCGAAGCACCATCGCCACGACAATTCCGCCGGCAGCAGCACCTTCTCGTGCCACACTGCGGCGAAGCCGTCACGGAAGGGCGAATGTGCGCTGCGGTCTTGCGGCATGGTTCAAGCATAGCAGTCTGGGCAATCCCCTACGCGCCATCTGTGGCCAGCACTTGCCCCAACTCCGCCGGCGTATCCACCAGCACGTCGGGAACTACCTGCTCCAGCGTCTGGGGCGCGAATCCATAAGTCACGCCGACGCTCCACAGTCCGGCATTCCGCGCCGTCAGGATATCGACCTGCGAATCTCCCACCATCACCGTTTCCCCCGGCCCAGCACCGGCTTCGCGCATCAGCGCGTTAGCTCCCAACGGATCGGGTTTCTTAGTTTCGAAACTGTTGCCGCCATAGACCTGGAAAAAGTAGTCAGCCAATCCTAGGCCGGAAACGATGTCGCGCGAAACCCTTACTGGCTTGTTGGTCAGCACTGCGAGCCTGCGCCCCGCACCGTCCGCTCCTGCAATCTGCTGCAGCGCTTCCTTGATTCCGTCGTAGGCCCGCGTGTTGTCGAGTTTGTGTTCGCGATAGTGACCCAGGAAGTAGTTGAGCGCCTCCTGCATAAACTCACCATCCGCGGGATCGCCCAGCGCGCGCCGGATGAGCATAGGTGCGCCATCGCCAATGTAGGTCCCGATCACCTCCAGGGGCAGCTCCTTGCGGCCGTAGTTCAGCAACATGGCGTTCACCGAGGCGGCCAGGTCGCGTTCTGAATCGATCAGCGTCCCATCCAGATCAAATATCACCAACTGGATTTTCTTTAGCGGAATGGCTCGGGAAGTGCGTATCATCTCTTTCCAGTATAGCCATTCGACTTGGGAAGCCAGTGCAGCCGGATAGCGAAGAGGCGCGAAATCATGTCTGACAGGGCAGGGAACAGCTGTTCAACATTTACAATAGAGATAAGTCTTGAGCCACACTCTGGCTCCGTATTTCACCCCTGAGGTAACGGATGGCAACCACCGAAACACAGCCCAACACTGCGGTCGCGGAAACTGAAAGATACCAAGGGCTCACTCGCCGGCAACTGATCGACATCTACCGGTGGATGTATCTGTCGCGCAAGCTCGACGACCGCGAGATCCTGCTCAAGCGGCAGCAGAAAATTTTCTTCCAGATTTCCGGCGCCGGCCATGAGGCGCTGCTGGTGGCTGCCGGACTGGTGCTGCGGCCGGGCTACGACTGGTTCTATCCGTATTATCGCGACCGCGCGCTCTGCCTCACCGTCGGCATGACGCCCTACGAGCAACTGTTGGAAGCGGTGGGCGCCGCCGACGATCCCAACTCCGGCGGCCGCCAGATGCCTTCCCATTGGGGACATAAGCGGCTGAACATCGTGACCCAGTCGTCGCCTACGGGAACGCAGTTCCTGCAGGCCGTGGGCTGCGCCGAAGCTGGCCGCTACTTCGCCCGGCATCCGGAAGCGGCGGAGAAGGCGACCGGCGACTACCGCCAATTCAAGGACGTGATCTTTCACGGCGACGAAGTCGTGTTCGTTTCCTGCGGCGACGGCACCACTAGTGAAGGCGAGTTCTGGGAGGCGCTCAACTCCGCTGCCAACCTGAAGCTCCCTGTGCTGTTCGTGGTCGAAGACAACGAGTACGCCATCTCCGTTCCCGTCGAAGTCGGCACGGCTGGCGGAAACATCAGCAAGCTGGTCAGCGGTTTTCCGAATTTCCACTTTGCCGAATTCGACGGCACTGATCCCCTGGTCAGCTATGGCGCGCTCAAGACCGCTGTCGACTACATTCGCGCCGGCAACGGTCCGGCATTCGTGCATGGTCATGTAATCCGGCCCTATTCGCACTCGCTCTCCGACGACGAGAAGCTCTATCGGCCCGAATCCGAGCGGCAGAAGGAGGTCGAGCGCGATCCCATCACCCGCTTCCAATTGTTCCTGGTGCGCGAAGGCATCCTCGACGAGAAGGGCATCGACGAGCTCGAGAAGGATGTCGAAACCGAGGTCCAGGACGCCAGCGACCGCGCGGTTGCGGCTGCCTTGCCCGAACCTGACTCGTACAAACTGTTCGTGTACTCGCCTGATCTCGATCCCACATCGTCGGCATTCCAGACGGAGGCTGTGCATCCCACGCCGTCAGATAAGGGCGCGTCGAGTCCCGAGAAGACAATGGCCGATCTCATCAACGTCTGTCTCAAGGACGAGATGAAGCGCGATCCCCGCATTCTAATATTTGGCGAGGACGTTGCCGATTGCAGCCGCGAGGAATATCTCAAGGACAAGCAGGTCAAGGGTAAAGGCGGCGTCTTCAAGTTGACCGCCGGCCTGCAGGTAGAATTTGGTTCCGACCGGGTTTTCAACTCGCCGCTGGCTGAGGCCAACATTGTAGGCCGCGCCGTTGGCATGGCCACGCGCGGGCTCAAGCCGGTTGTCGAAATTCAGTTCTTCGACTACATCTGGCCTGCCATGCAGCAGCTTCGCAACGAGCTGCCGCTGATGCGCTGGCGCTCCAACAACTCCTTCTCATCGCCGGCCGTAGTCCGCGTCGCCATCGGCGGGTATCTCACCGGCGGATCGATTTACCATTCACAATGCGGCGAGAGCATCTTCACCCACACCCCGGGCATGATGGTGGTCTTTCCGTCGAACGCGCTAGACGCCAACGGCTTGCTGCGCACCGCCATTCGTTGCGACGATCCGGTGCTGTTCCTGGAACACAAGCGGCTCTATCGCGAAACTTTCGGCCGCGCGCCTTATCCCGGCCCGGATTACATGGTGCCGTTCGGCAGAGCCAAGATCGTGCGGCCGGGTCATGATCTTACGGTCGTGACCTACGGAGCCACCGTTCCCCGCGCCCTGCAAGCGGCGCAGCGTCTGGAGCGCGAAAACAGTGTGAGCGTGGAACTGATCGATCTCCGAACGCTCAACCCTTATGACTGGGAAGCGATCGCAACCTCCGTGACCAAGACCAGTCGGGTGCTGGTCGCGCATGAGGACATGTTGAGCTGGGGCTACGGCGCTGAGATCGCCGCCCGCATCGCCGACGAGCTGTTCGACCAACTGGATGCGCCGGTCAAGCGCGTCGCCGCCAAGGACACCTTCGTCGCCTATCAGCCGATCCTCGAGGATGAGATCCTGCCGCAGGCAGAAGATCTGTATCAGGGGATGCTGCAGCTGTCGAACTATTGAGACGCTTTCAGAGCCAAGAAGCTTTCAGCTCCAACAAGATGGTGAAATTACCGTCGGAGAAACCTTGTTCTATTGTCATTCTGAGCGGAGCGCCCGCCGGCCTTTCCGACCCGATGTTGTTCGCGGGTCGGAAAGGCGCGCACTCGAAGGATCTGCGGCTTGCCGACACGGCTATGACACAGACTCCGGTAGGGACGACAGAATTTCCCGCAGCGGGAGTAAGCGTCTCGGACCTAAAGAGTGGCAACCGACCTATCTTTACCTCCGCCCCTTGCTCCCCCACAGCCAATCAATCGCGATTGGTCCGCCGCCGAAGAAGATCAGCGCAAATGCCATCGCCGCCAGCGCCAGCGGAAACTGATAGTTCCCCTGACCCAGGAAGCCGTTCTTGAAGTGCTCGCCGAAGATCGCGACCAGCATGTCGATCAGAACGAAAAATGCCATGAGCCGCGTCAGAAATCCGGCCACCAACAGAATGCCCCCTCCCAGTTCGGCGGCGATGGAAAGATAAGCCAGCCATCCCGGCATGCCGAGGCTTCGCACCAGCTCGACATGAGTGTGCATTCCGCCGAACGCCTTGGGGAAGCCGTGCGCAATCATGATGGCTCCCAATACCACTCGCAAAGCCAGCAGCCCCAGCGGCTGCAGCCGGTCTAGAAAGTTCAATTAGTTCTCCTCTGCCGTAGCGGCCAATGTCTGGAGGAACTCCTCCGCGGACTCGATCCTATAATGGATGACCACCTCGCGCCGTCCCATTTCATTGAGGAAGAGCTGGGCCGGCACGTCGGTCTCCTGGTGGACCCCGCCGCGTTTCGTGATTTCGCCACTAATCAACATCTGCAGAACAATCGAAGCCGGCCAGGCCGTGGTCCGCATCATCGAGGTCAGACCCGTCACTGGGTCGGTGTAGTCAATCATGCTGAACGATGCAACCACATCATCGTGATGGGCCTCGACGCGAAGCAGCGTCACCTCGGGCTCGTCACTCGCAAACTTTTCTTCGAACAACCGCGAAATAATTTGCCGAGGCGCGATCTCGGTCCCGCTCACCAAGCGCTTCCTGCTGGAAAACAGTCCAAGATCGTACAGTGCGCGCAACATGCGGACGTGTCCCGGATAGCGTAGCGTCTTTTCGAAGCACTCCCCCACGTGCCCCTGGAAACTTTCCGGCAGCGTCGAGGTGCCACCGGATGTATGGAATGCCTCCAACTGAGGAAAGCCTTCCATCGCGAATGCCTCCACCTCGGTCAGTGGTTCGATGGTGATCATTTTGCCATCCCGCAGGATTTTGGCCGGTTCGCTGTACTCGTTGATCAGTCCTTCCACCGAAAAAACCAGCTGATAATTAAAAGGAGGACGAGGGGTTTGGGGAAGGCCGCCGACAAAGATTTTCAGCGCATCGGCCTTACCGCCGATGCGCCGCAGCAACTCGCCGCCCAGGATCGACGCCATGCCCGGCGACAGGCCGCAATCCGGCGCAATCGCCAGGCCCGCGTCCTCGGCTTCGTGCTCTAGCGCAAACTCCTGCGTCACCACCGTATTGTTGCCCCCCAGGTCGGCAAAGTGGCATCCGGCGGCAATCGCAGCTTTGGCTAATCCCAGATTGAAGAAATACGGTACTGCCGAAAGCACGCCGTCATGACCGCACATGATCTTGCGCGCTGCCTGGGTGTCAGCCGCGTCCAGCTTGACCGCAGTGACTTTGTCCGTGCCGGCGAGCCGCCTGATTCGCTCGACGGCTTCGCTCAACCGTTGCTCGTCGCTATCAGCCAGCGTGACTGCCTCAACTCGTTCGGTTCGGGCCATGTCGAATGCCGCGGCACAACCCATCATGCCTGCTCCAATCACCAGAATTCTCAAGATGACCTTCCAAAATGTGAATTCGTCGAAGAGACGAACGCAGTAATTACACGTCGCAGTAATTACACGTCGTATGTAGCCAGACCTGACAGGATAAATCAGCAATCGCGTTTGACAAAGCCGCGAAACGGAGTGGCCAGATGCAACTCTGCCGGGTGCGCGGTCCCAGCCGGTTACATATAATTTCTCGCATGGTCAAGAAGTGCTTTTTGCTCACCAGCCTGCTGCTTGGGTTCGCTATTGGCCTTGCTGCGCAGCTGAGTCCCCATGGAGATGGTCGTATAATGAAGAGATACCCACTCGACGAAATTCGTTTCCGTGAGGCGCAGGACCGATTTCGCAGCCTTCGAATTGAGTAAAACTGCCATGGAATTCCGACTCGTCTGTCCCTACAAACCGCAGGGCGATCAAGTGACCGCGATCCAGGCGCTGACGCGCGGCATCTACGACGGTGACAAGCACCAGGTGCTGCTGGGCGTCACCGGATCGGGCAAGACCTTTTCGATGGCCAAAGTCATCGAGACTGTGAACCGTCCGGCGTTGATCCTGGCGCACAACAAGACGCTGGCGGCCCAGCTCTATCACGAGTTCAAGTCGTTTTTCCCGCACAACGCCGTCGAATACTTCGTCTCTTATTACGACTACTACCAGCCTGAGGCCTACATCCCGGCGGGCGACGTTTATATCGAGAAGGAAGCGACGGTCAACGACGAGCTCGACAAGTTGCGGCTGGCGGCCACCAAGTCGCTGTTCGAGCGGCGCGACTGCATTATCGTCGCCTCGGTGAGCTGCATTTACGGACTGGGTTCGCCGGAAGCCTATTACGGCATGTTGCTGTTCCTGGAAAAGGGACAGAAGATCAAGCGCGAAGATATCGTCCGCAAGCTGGTCGAGATTCTCTACGAACGCACCGACGGCGAGTTTCGCCGCGGCACATTTCGCGTGCGCGGCGACACCATCGAGATCTTTCCCACCTACGACGACAACGCCTATCGCATCGAATTGTGGGGCGATGAGGTCGAATCGCTGGCGCAGATCGATCCGCTCTTCGGGACGGTGAAGCAGAAGTACCCGCGCCTGCCTATTTATCCCAAGACGCACTACGTGATGAAGCCGGAGCGCAAGCAGGGGGCGGTCGTGTCAATTCTGGAAGAGCTGGCGTGGTGGGAGACGGAGTTGGAAAAGCAAGGCCGAATCGTCGAGGCGCAGCGAATTCATCAGCGCACCCGCTTCGATCTCGAGATGATCAAGGAAATGGGCTACTGCCACGGCATCGAGAATTACTCTCGCCACTTTACCGGTCGCCTGCCGGGTGAGCCGCCGCCGACTTTGCTGGACTACGTGCCGCGCGACTACATGCTCTTCGTCGACGAGTCGCACCAGACAATTCCGCAGATTCACGGAATGTGGCACGGGGATCGCTCGCGCAAACAAAATTTGATCGAGTACGGATTCCGCTTGCCCAGCGCGCTCGACAATCGCCCACTTACCTTTGAGGAGTTCGAGCACCGCGTGAATCAGGCAGTTTACGTATCGGCTACGCCCGGTCCTTATGAGCTGACGAAATCAGCCGGTGTAGTGGTCGAGCAAATCATCCGGCCTACCGGGCTGATCGATCCTGAGACCGAGGTCCGTCCGGTGAAGGGTCAGATCGACGACTTGCTACACGAGATTCGAGCTCGCGCCGCCAAGAACGAGCGTGTGCTGGTCACCACGTTGACCAAGCGCATGTCCGAGGACCTGGCCGAGTATTACAGCGAGGTCGGCGTGCGCTGCCGCTATATGCACTCCGAGATCGAGACTCTTGAGCGCATCAAAATTCTGCGCGATCTGCGCAAGGGCGAGTTCGATGTGCTGATCGGCATTAACCTGCTGCGCGAAGGTCTGGATCTGCCCGAAGTCTCGCTGGTGGCGATTCTGGATGCAGACAAGGAAGGCTTCCTGCGTTCGGCGGGATCGCTCATCCAGACCATGGGCCGATGCGCTCGCAACTTGAATGGCCGCGCCATTCTCTACGCCGATACCATGACCGACTCGATGAAGAAGGCGATCGACGAGACCAATCGCCGCCGCGCCATCCAGCGGGCCTACAACGAAGAGCACGGCATCACGCCGGAGAGCATTGTGCGGCCGCTCGACATGACGCTGGTTGCTGTTGCCGCCGCCGACTACGCCGACCTGACCAACGAAGCCGAGGGTCTACCCGAATTCCGTTCGCAGGAAGAGTTGGATACCTATATCGGCAAGTTGGAAAGCGATATGCGAGAAGCCGCGAAACGCTTCGAGTTCGAACACGCCGCCAAGCTGCGCGATACGATTCGCGACTTGCGCACCAAAGAGTTCCTGTTCGCCTGAGTCGTAGCTATTGGCTCCAGCGATTCATTTCTCATCGGCGGACGCGGCGCTGAAGCGCCGCTCTACCCGCACTCGCAGGATTATATGAGTCCGCGGGACAGAGATTACGAATTGATTATTGCGTAATAATCATGACCGGTTGCTGCAGCGCGCAGGAACTGGTGCAACCCGAGACTTGCGGAGGGGCCGCTATGCTGAGGGTGATGGTGTTGTTAGAAGTCTGGATGATCGTAGTGTTGGTAGTGCCCTGATTGGCGACGTATACCCTGCTCGCCGTGGGATCGGAGGCAATCCACACCGGATCGGCGCCCGCGGCCAAAGCTACGGTGCTGAGCACGGTGTAACTGCTGGCACTCACCACGGTCACATCGTTTGAGCCGGCGTTGGCTACGTAGAAATTGGTCCCATCCTGCAGTGCCGTGACGCCAATCGGGCCGGTCCCCACACTCACCGTTGCCAGCGTCGGTATGGCCGGCGACTTGGAGAGACGCACGTTAGTAGCGTCGAAGACGCTGACCGTGTTGTCTCCGGTATTGGTCACATAGAGGCGATTGAGGTGCGGGTCGATAGTCGAGAACGTGGGCTGTACTCCGAGAGGCACCGATGCTCCAACCGACCCCGAACCTGCGGAAATAACGTCGAGCGCGCCCGCGCTGCCGGTTTTGCCTTGGGTAACGACAAACACCCAGTTGCCATCGGTTGACGCGGCCAGGGAAACCGGATTAGCGCCTAGTCCGTTGGCGGCGGTGATGGTGGCCGACACTCCCCCACTGTTGGGGTTGTAAACCGAAATGCTGCCGTCTCCCTGGTTCAGCACATAGATGATGCCGCTGGTCGGGACTTGGACCATGGAGGTGGGATTTACGCCAACGCAGACCGTGTTGGTCACACTCAGGGTCGCGATCGGGATGGTGCTGATCGAACCGGTATTCGGACATGCTGAATTGGTGCCCGAGTTGATGACGTACATATAACTATTCTGCGCGGAGCTTACAAATACGGGATGCGATCCCGGCAGCAAGGCAATCGTGGTAACGGCCCCAGCCAGGATCGGCAGATATTCGCTGACCGTGTCGTTACCGCTGTTGGCGACGAAAAGAGCGTCGGAAGATGGCGGGAACGCTTCCGCGATGGAGCCCACTCCCATGGAATTGACGGCCACGTTGGTATCGCCGGCAACGTCAATCTGGGTCGTGCTGCCGGCGCCGTTGGCGTTGTAGTTGACGACGTACGCGTAGTGGGTGCTGGCCGGCTGTCCGCCGCCGCTAACAATGGGGTTGGCGACCGGGCGATACTGATCTCCGCAACCCAGCTCCGCTAATAGTATGAAAGTCGCTAACGCCAAGAAACCTGTCTCACGCAAAAACTTCATCCGCACTCCCGACGTGGATTGCCGAGCCTTCACCAAGGCAAGCAGGAAAATAACATTGTATAGCGTGTGTGCAGCAAGGTATAGACAGCGCCCGGCGCGGTGGGCGCTCCCCCGTATGAAACCCCGGTCGCGCGGAATGGTTGCGCAGATGAGTGCGAGGAGTTGGCGCCGCGGCAGAAACGGATTCGGCTGCAGGCGAACAGTGGCCGAAAAAGGCAACGCCCCGCCGTTTCCTGACGGGGCCGTAACCTCGAAGTCTGTTTCTGCCTACACGCTGAACGAAGATCCGCAGCCGCAAGTGCTCTTGACGTTGGGGTTGTCGAACTTGAAGCCGGCGCCCTCCAAGGTCTCGATGTAGTCGACGTTGACGCCCTTCAGGTACATCAATGAGGTCGCGTCGACGTAGACTTTCAGCCCGTCGAACTCGAAGGTTTTATCCATCATGCCGGCGCCGTTTTCGAACGACATGGAGTAGGAGAACCCGGAGCATCCTCCGCCAACCACGCCCACGCGCAGTCCCGCCGGAACCGGGTTTTGTTGCGCCATGATCTCTTTCACCTTGGCAATTGCCGTACCGCTGAGACTGAGGGGCTTGCTGTCGATAGTTGGTGTGACGGTAGTCGGTGTGGTAGTCGTCGTTGCCATGCCTGTCTCCTAAATGTACCTGCCGGGATTATAGCAAACTGCTATCTGGCTTGCGCTCGGCATTGTAAGCCGGCGCAAAAATGCCTTCCTGTTGGATGCATCCCGGATGCCTTGAGTCGCACCATCGTGGGACGGACGGCAGTTCCGACGAATCTGGCAGCGACCGGGCGGCCGGTTTGGGCATCAGCTAAGTCGTAAATATTCTTCTCCTGGCCGCAGCGAGCGAGTCTATAATGGTTTGCCGTGAGGCCCCTAGCCGGGTGGGGAATGGTAAAGCCCCATCAGCCGCGGGACCGGTTCGCTACAGCCGAGGTGGCTAATGTCGACGCTGAAGATGTTGCTGATCGTTTGGGGTGTACTGACGTTTGTGCTGATTCTCCTGCTGATTTACCGCAGCACCTTGACTATGCACGAAGACGATCAATTGTTCCTGGACGATTCCAGCAAGAACCTTCGCGAGGAACAAGAGGCGCTTCAGGTCCGAATGAAACGGGTGGCGCCATGGCTCCGTATTCTGGGGGCGGCCTCGGTGCTGCTGATCATCGTTATCGCGGGAATGGCGGTATGGCAGAGGATGAACCAGGCGTATTGACGCTGGATTCTTGAGCCTGGTGCTGTAGACCGCCGTAACTCTGGCCGGTGCCGGTCCCGAATGCCGGGCGGTATGCACGACTGCCTACGGCCCCTCGAACTCTAATCGTGACAACGCGCGCAGCGAAAGCTGTGCGTTTTTCATGGGCGTGAAAGTCGCCACGCTGGAGTCCGAATCATTGCCTAAAGTGCGGTGCCTGCAGCCGGAAAGAAGCGATTCGTTTTCGTGCGCATCTGTACTATCAACAAATATTGGGAGCTGAATGATCCCGAGGCGAACTTTGCTCTGTGCGAGGTTGCGCGTACGGAGCCGGGTTTGCTTCATCAGCTATTTCTTGGATTGTTGAGGTAACGGTGGCCACTTACGAAATTAACAATCGCATTCTCGAGTTTCCTTTGAACCGCGAAGTTGATTCCGAAGAGGAAGTCAACGAATGGCTTGAGGCATTCGACCAGGTCGTGGAAGGCGCTGGCCCTCATCGCGGATGTGCGCTGCTTGATTCGCTGATTAAGCACGCGCGGGAGTCCGGAATTGAAGTCCCTGTCCAGCTCAATACTCCCTACGTCAATACGGTCCCGGTCGAGGAAGAGGTGCCGTATCCTGGCGATCGTCTGCTGGAGCGGCGCATCAAGAGTTTGATCCGTTGGAACGCCATGGCCATGGTGCATCGGCAGAACAAGAAAGATCCTGGCATCGGCGGTCACATCTCCACCTACTCCTCGTTGGCGACTCTGCTCGAGGTGGGCTTCAATCACTTCTTCCACGCGCGTTATGGCGATCAGCCGGGCGATTTCATTTACTTTCAGGGCCATTCTTCGCCGGGAGTTTACGCTCGGGCGTTTCTGGAAGGACGTCTCAGCGAAGAGCAAGTAAAGAACTTCCGCCACGAATTGCGCGGCGCGCCGGGATTGCCGTCGTATCCGCATCCTTGGCTGCTGCCTGACTTCTGGCGATTCCCCACGGTGTCGATGGGCATCGGTCCGCTCAATGCGATCTATCAGGCACGTTTCATGCGCTATCTGGAGAACCGCGGCATCATCGCGCCAACCGAGCGCAAAGTTTGGGCCTTCGTGGGAGACGGCGAAACCGACGAGCCCGAGTCGATGGGGTCGCTGACGCTGGCTTCGCGGGAAAAGCTGGACAACCTGATTTTCGTAGTGAACTGCAACCTGCAGCGACTCGATGGTCCGGTGCGCGGCAATGCGAAGATCATCAACGAACTCGAAGCGGCCTTCCGCGGGGCCGGCTGGAACGTGATCAAAGTCGTCTGGGGCTCCGATTGGGACAAGCTGTTTGCTCGCGATAAGACCGGCATTCTGCTGAAGCGGATGGAAGAGGCAGTTGACGGCGAATATCAGAGCTACAAGGCGAAGGGCGGCGAATATATCCGTCGCGAGTTCTTTGGCAAGTATCCCGAACTGCTGCAACTGGTGTCTGACATGAGCGACGACGAGCTGCATCGCCTCAGTCGTGGTGGACACGATCCGCAGAAGGTTTACAACGCTTACAAGCGGGCCGTCGAATATCGCGGCGGACCGACGGTGATTCTGGCGCACACGGTGAAGGGCTATGGTCTGGGCTCGGCCGAGGCGCGCAATGCCACCCACCAGGAGAAGAAGCTCGCCGATCTGGCACTCACGGCGTTTCGTTCGCGCTTTGCCATTCCGATTCCCGAAAACGCAGCCCGCGAGGGCTGGCTTTATCGCCCGGCCGACGATAGTCCCGAGATCGTCTACCTGCAGCAGCGCCGGAAAGAACTCGGCGGCTACATGCCCACGCGAGAGGTTCCGCCTCCAAACTTCGAAGCGCCGCCGCTCGAGCACTTTGCCGAATCGCTGGCTGGCTCAAAGGGCCGGGCCGTGTCCACCACCATGGGATTCGTCAGCATGTTGCGGCAATTGCTCAAGCATCCCAAGATCGGCAAACAGATTGTTCCCATCATTCCCGACGAAGGCCGCACTTTCGGCATGGAATCCATCATTCGGCAAGTGGGGATCTATGCCAGCCAGGGGCAGCTTTACAAGCCACACGATCAGGACATGCTGCTCTATTATCGCGAGGAGAAGAATGGGCAGATCCTGGAAGAAGGCATCACCGAAGCCGGATCGATGGCATCGTTCACTGCGGCAGGCACAGCATACGCCAATTACAAGGTGCCGATGGTCCCGTTTTTCACCTATTACTCGATGTTTGGATTTCAACGCATCGGCGACATGATCTGGGCTTTCGCCGACGCTCGGGGCAAAGGTTTCCTCATGGGCGGCACCGCGGGGCGGACCACGCTTGCCGGGGAGGGCCTTCAGCATCAGGACGGCCACAGCTTGGTGCTCTCCAGCACGGTGCCGACTTGCCATAGCTACGATCCTGCCTACGTGTACGAGATCGCCGTCATCGTGCAGGACGGAATGCGCCGCATGCATCAGGAGGGTGAAGACCGCTTTTACTACATCACGCTCTATAACGAAGACTATGCGATGCCGGAAATCCCGCAGGGCACGGAAGAAGGAATTCTGCGCGGCTTGTATAAGTTGCGGCCTGCCGCCGAAGGCAA
>Ga0302320_10004000_pt1 | contig 33686 bp, 18 predicted proteins | sample Bog_T0_3_FD_202130 | JGI IMG/M metagenome (GOLD analysis project Ga0302320, IMG submission 202130) | Peat permafrost microbial communities from Stordalen Mire near Abisko, Sweden - Bog_T0_3 | ecosystem: Environmental > Terrestrial > Soil > Wetlands > Peat | place: Sweden: Abisko, Stordalen Mire... | reverse complement strand
AAGGCCGAGGCCAGATCTCACCCCGATCTCATCAACGCCATCACCCAGGCCCTCCACGCGATCACACCCCAGGACGCGGCCAACTGGTTTGCCCACTGCGGCTACCGTTTTATTTAAAATGCTCTAGGCGCAGCCCGAACCTTCGCTCCAAACGCCGCCCGGCCGTCGCCGGACGGCGTTTTCCTTGCCCCTGACCGACGATCAGAACGAGCCCGAGTTGCTGACAAACGCGACCGTGCGGTTGTCCGGCGACCATGAGTTCACGTTGATCGAACCCTGCCCGCCGTAGACGTAGGCGACGACCGTCGGCTTTCCGCCCTCGACCGGAATCCTGCGCAGATAGACGCGCTTGTAGAAGGGATGGTCCCCGGAGGGGATCTCGGGCGGGAAGCTGATGAAAAGCACCGTCCTGCCGTCCGGCGAGACGTGGGGGAACCAGTTGTTGTAACTGTCGCTCGTCACCTGGGTCTGCCCGGAGCCGTCCGCGCTCATCTTCCAGACCTGCATCCTGCCCGTGCGCTCCGAGTTGAAGAAGATCGTCTTCCCGTCGGGCGTGAACTCGGAGCCGTCGTCCAGTCCCTTCGCCGTCGTCAGGCGCTCCTCGGGCCCGCCCGCAGAGGGGACCTTGTAGATGTCAAACTCGTGGTTCCGCTCTCCCGTGAACACCAGGTACTTGCCGTCGGGCGACCATCCGTGCAGGTACGAGGGCCCGGTCGGGGTGATCTGCCGCGGGACACCTCCGCCAATGGGCAGCGTGTACACGATCGAGGGCGAACCGCTGCTGATGCCGAGCATGGAGCCGTCGAATGAGAGCGTGTGGTCGTTGTTGCAGTGGATCTGCGCTCCGGTGTCGATCGGCGCCGGCTCGCAGGTGGCCAGATCAAGGCCGAACATCCGGCCGTTGTGGTTGTAGACCAGGCGCAGGCCGTCCGGGGTCCAGTTCGGGGCCTGGAGCGAGTCCTCCGCGTGGTAGATGGCCCGGCGCACGCCCGTGTTCACGTCGAGCAGCTCGATGGCGCTGCCGATGTAGTCCCGGTAGGGCGTGAAGTCCGGCCTCGCCGGTCGGATTAGGCGGACATTCCTGAAGATGCCCTTCTCCAACTGTGTATTGTTGTGCGCGCAGATGTAGATCCCCACGTACACCTCGTCGGGCAGGTCGATCCCCTCGAAGTCCTGGGTGGAATAGGTGTCGCCGAAATGGGCGGCGGACATCGTGAACTTCCCTCCGGCGCGCTCGAGCTGGAGGACCTGCGGCCCCTCCACACTGAGATGGACTTCCTCCGTGGGGGCGCCGCCGGCCCTGCGAAACTGAAGGGCCGCGACGCCGTTGCCGTGGATGCAGGCGTTAACGTGCGCCGACCTGGGGTCGAGGCTCGCCCGCACGATAAGTCCCATCTTGCGGTGCGGGTCCGCGCCCACCCCCAGGAACTCCGCAAAGGCCTGGACGAGGAAGTCGCCCTTCACCTTCTTCCACGCAAACTGGCACTCGTCGTGGTCCGCCCACATGTCGGCGCCGGACGCGGACATGAGGTACTCCTGGGAGTCCCTGTCAAACGCGGTGCTTCCCGGGATCGCGACGCCGCCGACGTCGGCGTGCTGGTCGAAGACCCCGACGGCCGAAGGCTGGTCCGCAGCCCGGGCCGAGCTCACGGCTCCGACCGCGAAGGCACAGAAAAGCGTCGGGAGCAGGGGCAGGTGGGGCGAGACCATGGCTAGGGCGTGGGACGACATAAGGTGGGTGGGGCCTGGGGCCTCTTGGGGGATTGTCGATCGAGGGTGTGATTCCGGGGGCAATGTTGGGCGCGGGCGGTTCCCGCAGCAAGGTCAGACGCCCGGCGCCAGGCCACGCACGATGCGCCTGACCGCGTCCAGCTCCTCGGCATTCACCGTGTGGCCCATGCCGGGGAATATCGACGTGGTGACGCGAGCCCCGTGCCGCTCCAGGATCGCCGCGCTCTCCTCGACGCTTGCGAGCGGGATGTGGGCGTCGCGGTCGCTGCACCCGAGGTAGACTGGCGTGCCGGAAAGGCTGCCCTTCAGGCTGCGAGGGGCCCCCGGCGGTCCGATGAGCGCCCCGCTAAGGCCCACCACCCCGCCGTAACGCCGGGAGTTCCTCGCGGCAAACTCCAGGGCAAGGCAAGCGCCCTGCGAGAACCCGAGCAGGACGACTCCCTCGTATCCGGGCCCGGCCTGGGCCGCCTCCGACGCCAGCGCCCCGATGACGCCGAGCGCCGATGAAAGCTGTGGCTCGTTGAGCTCTAGCGGGGCGAGGAACCGCTGGGGATACCAGGCGTTGCCGGCTGCCTGCGGCGCAAGGAGTGCCACGGCGGGAACGCCGCGCGAGACCTCCTCGCCGAGCGAATAGATGTCCTCGGCCGAGGCGCCCCTGCCGTGAATCAGGATGAGCGCGGCGGCCGCCTGCCCCAGGGGCGCCCCGCCGCGAAGCACGACTTGACCTTCATGGAAACTCATGGCGAGGACCACTAGCACCGGATCGCGCCCGCCGCAAATCCGCTGCGGCCGAGCCGGGGGGCGTGGGCCCGGCGCCACGCCCTGCAGGGTTGACGCAGCCTGAGGAATTGCGGCCTACTGTCGGCGTTGCCCAAAAGGAGAAAACCCATGCCAAGAAAGCCCATTCCGCTCCTGCTCCTCTGCGGACTCGTCGCGTGCGCCGTGGGCGCCCGGGCGGCGGACCCTCTCGCAGGGGAATTCTCGGCATTCCTGAGGTCCTTCGCCGACAGTCCCGTCGACTGGATGCCGTGGGGGGAGGCGGCGATCGCCCGGGCGAAGGCCGAGCAGAAGCCCGTATTCCTGTTCGTGGGCTCGTTCACCAGCGAACTCTCCGGGGCGATGCGCCGGCAGACGTTTGCAAACGCCAAGAATGCGGAATGGCTCAACAGGAAGTTCGTCTGCGTGATCGCCGACCGCGACGAGCGCCCCGATGTGGCCGCGCTCTACGAGGCCTACGTGTACGAGCTGAAGCAGGTGAGCGGATGGCCGCTGAACGTCTGGCTGACGCCCGAGTTTCAGCCCTTCGAGGGCGCGACCTATCTGTCGCCGTCCGAGGACTGGGGCGCGCCCGGATTCCTGAAGCTCGCGAACCAGGTGGACGCCGCCTGGACGGCGAGCCCGGCGGCATGCCGAAGGAGGGCCGCGGAGGCTGTCGCCCAGATGGTCCAGCCCGCGCCGGCGGTGCCCGCCTGGAACCTCGCCAAGACCCGCGCCAGGCTCGCCGCCGCCGCCGCCGCATGGCGGGCCGCCTTCGACACGGCAAGGGGCGGGTTCGGGGACGTGCCGAAGGCGCCCGAACCGGAGCTCGTGCGCTTCATGCTGGGCCAGTCCCCCGAGGACCGCGACGCGGCCCTTGCGACGCTCCGGGCGCTCGCCGCGAGCGCCGTCCGCGACCCGCTCGACGGCGGCTTCTTCAGGCACTCGTCGGACGCCGGGTGGAGGATCCCCTACCAGCAGAAGACGCTTTCCGACCAGGCGAGGATCGCGCTCGCCTTCCTGGACGGGGCAAAGGGCGCGGACGCAAAGTCGTTCGGCCAGTGCGCCGGCGGGGCCCTCGACTACGCGCTCAGCCGGCTTTCGCTGCACAACGGGACCTTTGCATCGGCCGAGGATGCCACGGGCGACGCCTACCTCGGGTATTACGCGTGGACGGAGGCCGAGGTCGACGCGGCCCTCGGGGGCGATTCCCCGGCCTTCAAGCTAGCCCACGGCGTGCTGCCCGCGGGCAACGTCCCTGCCGAGGACGATCCCTCATCGCAGTACGCCAGGATGAACCTGCTGCGAAGCGTGGCCGAGACGGACGCCCAGCAGGCCGCCGCGGCGGCCCGCCTGCTCGCCGCGCGGGACCGGCGGCCCTTCCCCCCGAGGGACGACCGGGCGACGGCGGGGGCGCATGGACTCATCCTGAGCGCGCTCACGCGCGCCGGCGCGCAGCTCGGAGACCCGCGGTACGTGGACGCGGCGCGGCGCACCTTTGCCGCGGTCAGGGCCGATTTCCTCTTGTCGCCGGACGGACGGCTGCGCCGCATGGCCGGGTCGGCGCTGCCGGCGGCCGCGGACGACTATGCGGCGCTCGCGCTCGGTTGCGGGGATTACGCGCGGGCCGCCAAGAACGCGGACGCGGCCGCGCTTTGCGCGCGCCTTCTGGGCCAGCTCGAAGCGCAGTTCTTCGACCCGGCGGGCGGGGGCTATTTCGGCGCGCCGAAGCCCCCCGGGCCGGGGCTCTTCATGCGGCCCTACGCGGGCGACGACCCCCCGTCCGCGGTGCCCCTTGCACTGCTCGCCGGGGTGCCCCACGCGGGGACCGTAGCGGCGGCGCTCTCGGGCTCCCTCGACGAATCAAGCGCCCAGGCCCCGGGCGACCAGCTCCTCGCGCTCGCGAGCTTTGCCGCGCAGGACTCCGCCCGGTGACCTACTGGGTCAGCGTCAGGACGACGGCCGCGTGCCGGGTGATCGGGGGCGTCTGAACCTTCAGGGTCCCCCCGGGGTGCGTCACCACCCTGGGCTCGCCGGCCACGCCCTTCAGGGTGTCCCACCACGTGATCCTCCAGGATCCGACGGGGACGTTGTCGAAGTCCACCGTGCCGGTCGCGGGGGCCGACGGGTTGACCGCGAAGAGGTTGCTCCGGTGCCACACCCACGCGCAGATCAAATTGTCGCTCCGGCGCCCGACGGCGGCGAGCACCGAGGTGTCGAGGCCGAGGTCGACGTCGGAGATCCCGATCCAGTCGGGCCCCGTCGCCTCCAGAAGCAGCGCATGGCGGCCCGCGGCGGCCGGAACCTCCAGGACGTCAGGCACCGGCGCCCCCGACCCTCCGGCCCACGTGTGACTGGCAGCCACGCCGCCGTCCAGGCTCACGCGCAGGCCGCACCCGGCCCGAGCGACGGAGACGACGTGGACCCGCAGGGTCGTCCCCCGGGGCAGATCAAAGCGGTAGGTGGCCCGGTCGGGAAATCCGTCGGCGCGGCCGGAGGCGCTTCCATCGAGGATCGCCGGAACGTTGGCCGCCTCGATGGGCTCGGTCCCGTCGACCGGGTACGCAATGTCCGGGGCCGCCCTGCGCTGCCAGACCTGCCCGGCGACGATCCTCAGCGGCACCCGCTCCGCGCATTCCACGACGGCCGAGAACGGCTGCAGGCCAGTCTGCTTCACCATCCGGTTGATCGCAAGGAACCGGAACACGGCCCCGAGTTCGCCCAGCCGGTTCTGCTCGAGCAGCTGCCATCCGTTCCACGGCTGCGCGGCCATGGCGCCCTGGCCCATGATGCTGGCCCACACGGGCGGCACGATGTTCAGGCCCAGCGCCTTGACCGCATCCGAGACCGGCTGGTGCTCGTCGCCCTCCTCCCCGTAGAACGCAGGCCGCTCGAGCGTGGCGTACGCCGGCTCAAAGGCGCGCGCCCCGGCGATCCGGTTGGCCGCATAGAGGTGCGGCTGGTAGTAGTCCAGTTTCTCGTAGACCGGGCTCCTCAGGTTCTCCGTGCTCGTGGTGATCAAGTGCCCGTAGACGTCGACCAGCCGGATGTACGAGGCGACGACGCTGTGCCAGCGGGCCACCTCCGCCTCGTGGCCGTGCCGGAAGGCGTCCGTCCAGTGCACCTCGTTGAAGAGCTCCCAAGCCATGATCGCCGGCGACCAACCCCACCGGGCCACGATGTAGCGGTACTTGATGAGCGACATCACCCGCGCGTTGGCGTCCGTGAAGAAGTCCTCCGGGGACTTCAGAAAGCCGCCGGGATTGGCCGCGTTCCACGGGTTGGTGTCCCAATTCGAGTTGCTCGTGGTGGTGAACTGGCCGTGGTGCTGGAGCACGACCTGCAGGTAGACCCCGTTCTCCTGCGCCAGCGAGACCAGCTTGTCCCAGGTCTCGGCGACACCCTCGTCGACCGTGCCGGGCTTGGGCGACGGGCCCAGGCTCGCGGGCAGCCAGTCGAGGTCGAGCCCGTCCCAGTGCGCCATCCAGATCCTCATCCAGTTGAGGTTGGCCTTTGCGAAGAGCGGAAATGCGCTCTGATAGTAGCCCAGCGTATCGGGCGCGCCGGCCGCCGCCCAGGCGAGGTTTGCGCCCACAGGGGTGAACGGGAGCCCGTCCGAGCGCATGAACATCCTCGGGTCCTTCGGGTCGAGCACGACGGACGGCAGGCGCGTGCGCTCGGTGTTCTGGACCGTGGCGGGCGTGACGAGGCTGACGACCAGGTCGGTCTTTCGGATGCCGAGCGTCGACTCCGAGACCGAGCCAAACCGGTAGGTGCCGAGCTCCTCCGGCCGGGCGCGGACGGCGAAGAGCCCCCCGTCCGCGTAATAAGCCGGCAGGTTGAGCTTCTGCCCGCTCGGGGTGACGACCTCGGCCCAGAGCTCGCGGGAGTACAGGTTCTGCGTCGCCGGGTTGTCCGGGGCCACGAATTCGAACTCGATCGGCTTGGGCCCGGCGGCGGCGGCCTGCGCCAGGACAATTCCCATGAGGAGACGGAGGTGGAGGGTCGTCATTAGAGGGGGTTCTTTGGGGGGCTTAGGAACCGCTGGCGACGGACGTCACCGCCGCGACAGCCTTGTCCTGCATCCTCACGCGGTAGCTGCCCGGGGAGACCCCGGTCATGCGCTTGAAGAGGACGCACATGTATTCCATGTGCTCGAAGCCCGTGAGCTCGGCGATCCGCTTCAGCGGGAAATCCGTCTCCAGGAGAAGCTGGCGGATCTTCCTCAGCTGGACGCGCCGGATTTCGGACTGCGGTGAGCGCCCGATGCACTGGCGGAACTTGCGCTCCATCTGGCTGCGGGAGGCGTGCGCGTGCTCCAGCACCTGGTTCACCGTAATGCCGTAGCACGCCCTTTCCCGGATGAAGCTGAGCGCCGCCGCCACGTTGCGGTCCTCCACGGCCAGGACATCCGTGGAGTGCCGGGTCACGACGCCGAGCGGATCCACGCGCTGGTCGTACGACTTCGGCTTGATCCCCGCAAGGAGGTCGCCGAGCAGGGCCGCAGCGCGGTACCCCGACTGGAAGGCGTTGGGCGCAACGCTCGAGAGGGCGGGATCCGCGAGCTCGCACCGGATGGTGTCGTTGTTGGCGCCGAGCACGGCGACCTCCTCGGGCACCAGCAGGTCCGCGGCGTGGGCCGCGCTGACCAGCTGCTGCGCGTACAGGTCGTTGCAGGCCATGATGCCGATCGGCTTGGGCAGCCCCTTGAGCCATCCGGCAAGCTGCGTGATCTGCTCCTCCTCCCAGAAGGGCGTGGCGTCTCCCGGGTAATCCGACTCGAACACCGAGCACTCGCGCTCCGCAAGGCGGACCGCCTCGATGAAGCCGTCGCGGCGCTCGCGAGCCCATAGCGTGTTGCCGAAGCTGGCGAACCCGAACTTCTGGTATCCCCTCTCGATGAAGTGCTCGGCCCCCAGGTGCCCGACGCCGACGTTGTCGGGCCTGATCTTCGGGACGCCCGGGAAGGGCTCCTCGTCGTTCAGGTCGACGAGGGGGATATTCAGCTCCGCGCACGCGGCCGCGAGGCCTGGCGTCGTGTGCCGGCTGATGACCCCGTGCCATTTCTTGCTGCGGATCCATCGCGGATCCGACTCGGAGACGGCCTGGTCGTCGTGGTAGGCCGTCCACAGGTGGTGCGTGCGCTCGTAATGGGCGATGCCCTTGAGCATTGCCATGCTCTCCTCGAACCGGGTCAGGAAGATAAGGAGCACACTGGGCTTCTTCACGGCCCCAAAGCTGCTGGCATCCCTGCCGGGAGGCAAGTGCGGCAGTGCCTCCCGGAACCCCCTGCCTATTTCTTCAGGGGATAATCCCTTATGAACTTCACGATCTCCGCCGCGTTGCAGAAGCAGAGCGCGGTGAACGTGTCGGCGGCACCGTAGTAGATGGCGATGCGGCCCGTCGCCGAGTCGCACAGGCACCCCACCGGGAAGCACACGCCCGGAACAAAGCCCGTGAGCTCGTAGGGGGCCTCAGGAACGATGAGCGGCTGGTTCGCGCAGGCGATCACCTTCCACGGCTCGTCGAGGTCCAGCAGCATCGCGCTGATCGAGTACACGAACCCGTTGCAGGTCGTCGTGACGCCGTGGTAGAAAAGGAGCCATCCCTCGCTCGTCTCGATGGGGGACGGCCCCGCGCCGATCTTCGTCCCCTGCCACCAGGGGCCGCCGCGGCCGATCACATGGCGGTGCCTGCCCCAGTGGACCAAGTCCGGGCTCTCGCTGATGAAGATGTCACCGAACGGCGTGTGGCCGGTGTCGGACGGTCGGCTGAGCATCAGGAAGTTCTTCCCGAACTTGCGCGGGAAGAGGACCCCGTTGCGGTTGTAGGGAAGGAACGCGTTCTCAAGCTGCTCAAAGCGGACGAAGTCGGTCGTCCGCGCGATGCCTATGGTCGGGCCGTGATAGCCGTTGCACCAGGTGACGTAATGAACTCCGTCCACGAGGGTGACCCTCGGGTCGTATGCGTATTCGAACTTGCGGACCTCGGGATCCTCGCATGTGAGCTCGATCGGGTTCGGCTCGAACGTGAACTTGAGCCCATCCGGGCTGCGGCCCACGTGCAGGTGCGGGATCCGATCCATGCCCTCGGTGCGGAACACCCCGGTGAATCCACCCTTCCACGGCACGACCGCGCTGTTGTAGATGCCGGTCACGCGCGGGAGCGGACGGCGGCCGACAACGGGGTTTGAGCTGTAGCGCCACGCGTAGTCCGGGTTGCCCGCCGGCTTGGGCTCCCACGGGATGTTCGGCAATGCGGGACCGATGATCTTAAGCTTCATGGATGGAGTTTGGGCACTCCGGCAGGGCGCCAGGAACCGCGCCGTGCCAGAGGGGGGTTTGCTGACCTTGTTGAAGGCGACCTTCTTAGATTATATGCAACCGAACTGGATGTTAATGAGATCCTTTGTCAGGGACTTGAGATGTTCTTCTTGCCGTCCTCGCGCCCCGGGGAGGTCCTGACCCATGTCCCAGTCCAGACTGTGACAATGCCCATCCACGGTTTGACATCCCCGTGGAATTTAGCGGTTTAAGGCCAGGCGATCACGCCCAGCTCCGCCCGAACAATGGCTTCTCCCGCCATGCGAAACCCACCCCCCCGATCCTCTCGAAAACCGGCGTCGGCCCTGTTCGCGGGCCTCGCCCTGGCCGCCTCGTGCGCAGGGGCCCCCCAGACCTTCAATGTCATGGATTACGGCGTCACGGGCCGCGACATCCGCACCGACACGGCCGCCATCCAGCGGGCCATCGACGCGTGCAGCGCGCAGGGCGGCGGCCGGGTCGTCGTCCCGGCGGGCGCCAAGATCACGATAGCCACCCTCGAACTGAGGAGCCACGTCGACCTGCACCTCGAGCGCGGCGCCCTGCTCCAGGGCAGCGCCCACCACTCGGACTTCACGCGGTTCTCGCTCCAGCCCGTTACGTTCGACTCCGCGCCCGTCCCGAGGCAGGGCGTGATCGTGTACGCGGAAGGCGCCGAGGACATCGCCATCACGGGACCGGGCCGGATCGACGGCAACGAGATGGCCTATGTCTCCAAGATCGGGCCCAACATCTACACCTGCGTCGAGCTGCGGCCGTTCATGATCGTCCTCAGGCATTGCCGCCACATCCTGCTCCAGGAGTTCTCACTGACAAACTCGGCCTTCTGGACGCTCCGCCTCCAGGGCTGCGACGACGCGTCCATCGACTCGATCCGCATAGACGGGGACCTGAGGATGCCGAACAACGACGGCATCGACATCGACTGGTCGTCCAACGTCCGCATCCACGGCTGCCACATCGAGACCGGCGACGACTGCATCTCGCTGAAGACAGCCCCGCTGAGCGACGGCGTCGCCAGGCCCTGCGAGAACGTGGTCATCTCGGGGTGCACGCTGCGGTCGCGCTCGTCGGGCGTCGTGCTCGGCTGCGACGCGAGCGGGCCCATCCGCGACGTGGTGGTCAGCGACTGCGTCATCAAGGACAGCCACCGGGGCGTGGCCGTGCGCCTGAGCCTCGGCGGCAGCATCGAGCGGGTCCTCTTTTCGAACCTCATCATCGAGACGAAGATCTTCGACCCCATGTGGTGGGGACGCGGGGAGCCCATCCAGATCGAGGCCATACCCTGGACCGCCCGCAGCAAGCTGGGAGTCGTCCGCGACATCCGGTTCTCCAACCTCATCTGTACCTCCGAGAACGGCGCCGTCATCTACGCGGACGAGCCGGGCCACATCGAGGCGATCTCGTTCGACAGGGTCTCAATCCACATCGTCAGACCCGCGGCGTTCGCCGGCGGACAGCAGGACCTGCGGCCCAACGGCGACAAGGAATCCCTGCGGACCCTGCCGACGAGCGGATTCCTGATGAGCAACGCCGCCGCGGTCACCTTCAGGGACTGCAGCGTCACCTGGGGCCCGAATCCCCCGGACTACTTCAAGTACGCCCTGGACGCCTCGGCCTGCCCGGGACTCGCCGATTCCGGACTCTTCGGCGAGGCCGCCCATCCGGGGATGCCCGCGAAGTCCGTCCGCTGACCGCCCGTGATGACCCGACGCGAATTCCTGGGGGTCTCGGCGGGCGCGCTTCTCCTCGGGCAGGGATGCGCGGGCGCGGCCGCGGGCCGCCGCCCGCAGCCCCGCATCCCGCGCTGGCGCGGATTCAACCTGACCGCCATGGCCGGCGGCCGCCCCGGCCGCGAGTTCGCGGAATCGGATTTCCAGTGGATGGCCGAGTGGGGGTTCGACTTCGCGCGGCTGCCCCTCTCCTACTGGGCATGGTCCAGCCCGAAGGACTGGATGACCATCAACTCCGAGGCGCTTAGGCCCCTCGACCGCGCCATCGAGCTCGGCAGGCAGCACGGCATCCACACGAGCGTCGCCTTCCACCGGATCCCGGGCTACTGCGTCAACGGCAGGGAGCGCGAGCCGTACCAGCTCTTCGACAGCCCCCGCGACTCCATGCTCCGGGCGCTCGAGGCCGCGAAACACCACTGGCGCTTCTTCGCCGAGCGCTACCGGGACGTCCCGAGCTCGCGCATGAGCTTCGACCTCCTTAACGAGCCGCCCTTCATGGCCGACCAGTCGCGCTACGTCGAGGTCGCCAAGGCGCTGATCGCCACCATCCGCGAGGTGAGCCCCGACCGGCTCATCTTCGCCAACGGCGCCGACATCGGCCAGACGCCCGTCCTCGGGCTGATCGACGAGGGCATCGTGCAGAGCTCCCACGACTACCAGCCGAAGATGGTCAGCCACTACAAGGCGACGTGGGTGCCCGCCGCCGAATTCGAGTCGCTCGAGAAGCCGACGTGGCCGATGGTCGACCGGCACGGCGTGCTGTGGAACCGCGAGAAGCTCAGGGCCGAGGAGATCACCAAGTGGAGGCCCCTCACTGACCGGGGGGCGCCGGTCCACGTCGGGGAGTGGGGCTGCTTCACGCAGACCCCCCACGACGTCTGCCTGGCGTGGATGGCCGACCAGCTGGCGCTCTGGAAGGAGGCCGGCTGGGGATGGTCCCTATGGAACCTGCGCGGCGCGTTCGGCATCGCCGACAGCGGCCGCCCGGACGTCCGGTACGAGGACTTCCGCGGCCACAAGCTCGATCGCAGGATGCTCGAGCTGCTGCGGGCGGGCTGAGGCGCCGGCCTATGGGGCCGGCCCGGCGCCCATCAGCTCGTGCACGCGGTCGACGAGCTCAAAGCAGCAGCGGCTGCTGTGGTAGGGGCATTTCCAGACCGTGACCTTCGGCCGCGGCACCGGGGTCCCGTCGCGCGTGACCTCCTCGATCCAGTCGCCGTGCACGCGGTCGACGAACTTCGCCTCGATGTAGTCCCAGCTGCGGCGCGAGGCCTCGAAATAGCGGGGATCGCCTGAAAGCTGGTAGGCGTTCAGGAACCCGATGGCGGCCTCCGCCTGGGGCCACCAGTCCTTGTTCGTGTCGGTGTAGCCGCCGGGCCCGCCGTCGTTCACGACGCCGCCGTCGGGGTCCACGCCCTCCGCCAGCGTCACCCGCGCAATGTCGAGCGAGACGGTCTTGGCCCCGGCTATCAGGGCCGGGTCGCCGAGCACCTTCGCGGCCTCCACCAGCAGCCAGCTCAGCTCGATGTCATGCCCGTACGACACCTCCCCGAGCCCGATCGGCGTCCAGTCGTCCGCCGTGAACAGGATCAGGTGGTGGGTCTTCGGGTCGATGAGGTGCCGGATCACCATCTCGGCCAGGTCGTGCTGGCTGGCCCGCAGCCCGGCGTCCGGCCATGCCCGCAGGAGGTTCGTGTAGCCCTCGAGGATGTGGATGTGCGAGTTCTGGGACTTCGGGCCCGGGCCCATCCGGTTCTCGCCGTCCGAGATCCGGGCCCATTTGCGGTCCAGCGCGTCAAAGTACCCGCCGTTCTTCCTGTCGCGCGAATGCTCCTCGATAAGGTTGTAGATCGCGATGGCCTTCTCGAGGGCCGGCTTCTCCCCGGTCGCCCGGTAGTACTCCGATAGCCCGTAGATGCCGAAGGTCTGGAGGTAGATCAGCTTGAAGTCCGACTTCGGCGTCCCGTCGACCGCGATCGACCAGAACAGGCCGCCGTTGTCCGGGTCCCAGAAATGGTCCACGAGGTCCCTGTACGCGTAGCGGGCCATCTCGAGGTAGGCGGGGTCGTGGTAGATCCGGTAAGCCGCCGAGAACGTCCAGAGGATGCGGCAGGTCAGGAGTCCGCCGCGCTGTGAGGACTTATGGACGACCATGTCCTTGTCGATGAAGCCGTAGAATCCGCCGTTCTCTGGGTTGCGCGTGTACTTGAGCCAGAAGGGAAGGATGTCGCCCTTCACCTCCTGCTCGGCGCCTGCCGCCAGCGCGGCCATGTCGGCGCGGGCGACCTTGGCGCCCGCGGGGGTGGGTTCGAGGGCCCCGGTCTTCGGGCAGACTGCGAGTGAACCCGTGGCAATGACCATGGCAATAAGCGCAATCTTGGGGTTATTCATGATTCAAGAAAAGGGGCCTCCGACCGCCGCCACCGTCCATGACGACACCTGCGCATTCGCCCGGCAAGGCTTATGCGAGCCGTCGTCCGGCCCCCGTCTGGATTCCTTGCGCAGGGGCCCGCCAGGCGGGTTTTGTTTGCGCCCCCTCCCGTTCCTTTGATCCTGCCCATTGCATCGGGGCCTTCCGTTCCAGTGATTGTAGGCCCAGCCCCGACCGCACCACCCCATGCTGCTGCACCCCCTGGACATTGGCATCATCGTCGGCTATTTCGTGCTCGTCATCACGGTGGGCCTCTGGGTCTCCCGAAGGGGATCCAAGGACCTCGACGCCTACTTCCTGGGCGGCAGGACGATGCGGTGGTACATGCTCGGCGTCTCGGACGCCTCCGGCATGTTCGACATCAGCGGAACCATGTGGCTCGTGTATGTGCTCTTCATCTACGGCCTGAAGAGCATCTGGCTCCCCTGGGTCTGGCCGACCTTCAACCAGATCTTCCTGATGATGTTCATGAGCGCGTGGACGCGCCGCTCCAACGTCCTCACCGGCGCGCAGTGGATGCAGACGCGCTTCGGCAACGACCGCGGCGCGACGCTCGCCCACCTGAGCGTCGTCGTCTTCGCCCTCGTCAACGTGGTCGGGCTGCTCGCCTACGCCTTCAAGGGCATCGGCAAATTCGCGGTGGTGATGCTTCCCTGGCGCTTTACCGGCGCCGCGACCGGCGTCTTCTCGGACGAGAACATCTACGCCGTCATCCTCCTCGGCCTGACGTCGCTCTACGCGATCAAGGGCGGCATGGTCAGCGTCGTCATCACGGAGGTCACGCAGTTCACCATCCTGACGCTCACCTCGATCACGATCGGCATCATCGCGCTCGCCAAGGTGTCGCCGGCGATGATCGCGCGCAGCATCCCCGACGGCTGGATGAACCCGTTCTTTGGCTGGAAGCTCGGCCTCAACTGGGACGGGATCCTCAGCACCGCGAACGCGGCGATCAAGGCGGACGGCAACGAGTTCTTCACCGTCATCTTCGGCCTCATGTTCTTCAAGGGCGTGCTCGCCAGCCTGGCCGGGCCGGCCCCGAACTTTGATATGCAGCGCATCCTGGCAACGCGCAATCCCCGCGAGGCGTCGCTCATGAACGGCATGGTGACGGTCGTTCTCATGTTCCCGCGCTACATGATGATCGCGGGCATCACGGTCCTCGCCCTGGCGTTCTGCATGCCGGCCCTCCAGTCGCAGGGAAAACCCGACTTCGAGAAGGTGCTCCCGCTCGTGCTGAGCGGGCAGGTCCCGACGGGGGTCATCGGGTTCCTGCTGGCGGGCCTCGCGGCCGCCTTCATGTCGAACTTCGCCGCGACGCTCAACGCTGCGCCCGCGTACCTGGTCAACGATGTCTACAAGCGCTTCCTGAACCCGCAGGCCAGCGGCAGGAGGCTCGTGTTTCTCAGCCGCGTCGTCTCCATCGTCTTCCTGGCCGTCGGGATAGTCTGCGGGCTGCTCACCAACAGCATCACCACCGTGATGATGTGGCTTGTCGGGGCGCTCTACAGCGCGTTCGTGGCCGCGAACGTCCTCAAGTGGTACTGGTGGCGTTTCAATGGCTACGGCTACTTCTGGGGCATGGTGAGCGGCATCGCCGGGGCGGTCGCCTTCCTGCTCGTCGAGCAGGCGACCGGCCGCAGCATGAACGCGCTCTACACGTTCCCCTTCCTGCTCCTGATCTCCGTCGTCGGGTGCCTCGCCGGCACCTACCTGAGCAGGGCCGAGGACGACGAGGTCCTGAAAAGGTTCTACAGGACCGTCAATCCGTGGGGCTGGTGGGGGCCGATCCGGGAGAAGGTGATGAGGGACGATCCGGCCTTTGTTCCCAACCGCGACGCCGCGCACGACCTCACCAATGTCGCCGTCGGCATCGTCTGGCAGATGTGCCTGGTGACGCTGCCAATCTACATTGTCCTCAAGCAGTGGTCGTGGTCCGCGGTGATCCTCGCCGTGCTGGCCGCCACCTCGGTGTACATGAAGTTCCGGTGGTACGACCGCCTAGAGAAGGCGTCCTGACCCTTCCCTGCGCGGGCAAACGGCCTGCGCACCACGCGTGCGCAAATTGGCCCGAGTCGGCTCTTCACGCGGTCCGAATTGGCGGGATCACGTCAATGGAAATGGATGCTGCAGCAGGGAAGCCAAGCCTCATCGCCTGCACTGGGGGCCTGTTGAACGTCATCGATCCACGCGCGAACGAAGGTCGGGAGGCAAGAGATCGAGTGAAAGCGCGCGCATCGCGGGGTCTCGGATGTCCAGGTCGAACGCCCGGCGCAGGACATGGAACCGGTAGAGGAGGATGGTGCTGAGCGAGCGAAGCTTCCCGTCGTCGATCTCGTCGATGCATTTCCGAAGCCGCGACTGCGCAAGATCCATGTGGTGCGCCTGCGCCAGGAGGACCACCAGGCCGATCCGCTGGTCCCACGGCAGATCGCTGTCCGCGCCCCCGGAGATGCGCCGCAGCAGAAGGTCCATTGTCTCGGCAAGCTCCTCGTTCTCGCCGCAGGCCGTCTCGACCTGGGCGCGGGCCACAAGGGCGCCGAGGTCCGCCGGGAACCGCCGGAGCGCACGGCCCGCCTTGATCGCGGGGCCGATCTGGCCCATGTCGGCCAGGTACACCGCTATCCGGCTCAGGGCCACGGCGTCGTCCTGCTCGTCGCAGACCTCGAGCACGACGACCACCTGCCCTTCGAACCCGCCAATGTTAGGAGCAATATACTCCACGGGCCTCAACCATGGCGGCAGGACCATCTTGTGAAGCCGGTCAAGGAAGCTGCCCTCAAGCTGCCCCCCGCCTATCTTGGCCAGGGCATCCATGTAGGGATCCCAGATCGGGATGATGATGTGTGTCACGCCGTGGAGTCCGATCAGTTCCTGGGCCTCCTCAGGGGTCGTGGCGCTCGTGATGCGGAGCGCGGCCTGGAGACCGTCGCGGTTCTCCCAGCCAAAGGTCCCCAATCCGCGGATTCCCCCGTAGTAATAGAGTGTGGTCGTCACGTTGGGGGGGGCCAGTGCCACCCCGCCGGCGGATCCAACGTGCATTGCAAGCCAGTACGCAAAGTCGCGCTCGATCAGCCCGACGACCTCGGTCTTGCTGAGACCCTCGTTGATGCGCGCCTCCACTGAGGGCCACAGCTGGAGCATCCCGAGCGTTCCGGCGAGAAGCACCGCGCCCGAGACTGCCAGCCTAAAGATCTTCAACGAAAATGGGCTGTGAACCCCATCCAGGGCCGCGGCAAAAACGATGAGCAGCACGAACAATCCCGCATCCACGTCGTTCCACCGGCTGATCTGCCGGTAAGTCAGCGCCAGGGAGAAGAGCACCGGCCCGAGCGCCAGCGCAATCGGCGCCCGCAGCGCGGGGCTGACCGTCCTCTGTAAGAGGAGCGCAATCGATGCGACCAGGATCAGAAGGGGAACGGCTGTCGCCCAGACCGTGGCGGTGGTACCATTTTGCAGCAACCACGCCCAGAGGTTTGGCGCGGAGACGGTTACCGGAAGCTTGGAAAGCTGCATCGAGGGCAGCTCGACCGTGATCAGCCCTGGATTGTGCCCGATCCAGGCGGCCGCGGGCACCGACGCCACGGCGGCCATGGCGGCCAAGGCAAGCACCCACGCCTTCGCACCCCGCAAACCCCTCGGCTTGTCGCCTCCCTCGATCCACGCCGCAAGCCGCGCCACAAGTTCGCCGCCGCCCATCCAGGCCACGCCGAATACCGGATGGATCGCGCGCAGCTCCCAACCGCCCATGTAGGAGGGGAAGTACTCCAGCAGATAGGCGGCAAGGCATGTCGCCGAGCCCGCCAGCGCCCAGGCCCTCCAGGGCAGGGATTGGGGAGGTCCTGCCGCTTCGGCCCGGGCAGCCTTCCGGGCGACCCATGCCGCCAGCAGGGCGCCGAGGGCGATGCCGAGCAGGACCGGCAACTGCCGCGACACGTTCACCCACAATCCGATACCGCCGGCGACGCCGCCGGCGATGAACCAGCGCCGGGTGCGCCGGCCGGAGCCGGCCGAATACGCCGAGGCGACACCGGCCAGGAGCGGGAGCACGCTCCACACGGCGCACACCTGCGCCAGCCCGTGGTCGTCGGGCACGCCCGCCACGAACTCGGCGGCGAACGGGAACAGCGTCGCGAGGGCGGCCGACCCCAGCGCGGCCGCAAGGGCGCCGTACCGCCGGGCGACGTAGGCCAGGGTGGCCGCCCCGAAGACGACAAGAAGAATGGGGTCGGCGTAGAGCGCGGCCCATTCGATCGAGGGGCCGGTCGCGGCACCGGCGACCTTGTGGCGGCACCAGGCGACCAGTCCGAGCCACCATCGATACGGGCATGAGGCGAACACCTCGCGGCCCACCTGGGCGTTCTCGTAGTCGACGGACCTGACGCGCCATTGCCGGCGATCGAACATCTGCCGGACCTGGTCGAGCCACTCGAAGCTCTCGTCGTGGTTTCCGGGGACGATCAGCCGCGGCTGCCACTCGGACGCGGCCCCAGACGCCTGCCCGCCGCCCAAAGGGGCGGACGCCGGCCCTCCGGCAACCTCCGACACGTACTCGATGCGCCGCACGCGGACGGCCGTGGCAGCGACCGTGAACGCGAGCGCGAGCAGAGGTACAATCAACCACGCCCGTCGGGGAATCCGTAATAGGTTGCTCACTGGGGTCGTCGCATGGGCCTCTTGATTCGGAACCGGGCATGCAATCTCACAATGCGGGATCAGGCAAGAAAAGTCCGGGTCCGCGTCGCCGCCAAAACTATTCTTGACTACGCGTTTGCAGCTCCGTCCCATTGCCCTTTTGTGATGGGATCCGCCAATAATCGCAGGTGCGGGAGGGTGTTCCCGAACGCGGTGCGTGCGGTTCGCGGCGCCGCCGTCGCCCTGGCGCTCGCCGTGTGCGCGCCCGGGGCGCCGGATCCCTCGGGCGCGATCGCCGAGCATCCGCTCGCCAAGCGCCCCTTCCCCCGGGGGAAGACCCTGTTCACGGAGCTTTCTCCCGACCAGACGGGCGTGCGCACGGAGAACCGCTATGACGACCCGAAGATGTGGGGCGAACTCTACCAGGAGTTCGAGGGCGGCTCAATCGGCACCGGGGTTGCGATCGGAGACTATGACGGCGACGGCCTGCCGGACATCTTCGTCGTGAGCAAGACCCAGGGCTGCCGCCTCTTCAGGAACCTTGGCGGGTACAAGTTTGAGGACGTGACCGAGAAGGCGGGCGTGGGAGGGACGCCGGGCGTCTGGAACGAGGGCGCCACGTTTGTCGACGTGAACAACGACGGCCTGCTCGACATCTACGTCTGCCGCTTCAACGCCCCCAACCTGCTCTACATCAACCAGGGCGACGGGACCTTCAAGGAGATGGCCCACGCCTACGGCCTTGACGTCAAGGATTCGAGCGTGATGGCCGCGTTCTGCGACTACGACCGCGATGGCTGGCTCGATGTCTACATCACGACCAACATGCTCGACAGCGCAGCGCATCCCAACGGGCAGCGCGGCTATCTCTTCCACAACAACCGGAACGGAACCTTCACGAACGTAACGGACCCCGCGGGCATCACGGGCGAGACGCAGAGCCATTCCGCCACCTGGTGGGACTACGACAATGACGGCTGGCCCGACCTCTACGTCGCGAATGACTACGGCTTCCCCGACAGGCTCTACCACAACAACCGCGACGGCACGTTCACCGATGTGCTGGACCAGGTCCTGCCCCACACGGCGTTCTACTGCATGGGCTCGGACCAGGGCGACGTGAACAACGACGGGTACATCGACCTGTTCGTCGCCGACATGGCGACGACCACCCACGTCAAGGACCAGAATTCCATCGCCGAGTCGCGAGAGAGGGACGAGGAGTCGGACAGCTCGCCGGGCGCCCAGAAGCTGCACCGAAGTGCCCTCCTGATGAACACCGGCACGGGAAGGTTCCGCGAGGTGGCCTTCCTTGCGGGCATCGCAAAGACGAACTGGACCTGGTCGCCGCGTTTCGAGGACCTGGACAATGACGGCCGCCTGGACCTTTTCGTGACCAACGGCTTCAACCGGGATCCGAATCCCGACGTGAACTCGAGCGCGATCCGCGTGGAGACGGCCGCGGAGAGGATCAAGGTGCTCTACAACAGCCCCGTGCTTGTCGAGACCCACTTCGCGTTCCGCAACATGGGCGACCTCCGGTTCGAGGACGTCGGCGCTGCGTGGGGCCTCGACAAGAGGGGCGTGAGCTTCGGCGCGGCCTTCGGCGACCTGAGCGGGGACGGGAACCTGGACCTAGTCTACACCAACTACGAGGGCGGCGTCACCGTGATGCGCAACGACTGCGATTCGGGCCACGTCGTCAACGTCGACCTGCGCGGGACCGTCTCGAATCGCTTCGGCGTCGGGGCGATCGTCAGGGTCGAGAGCGCGCTCGGCGTGCAGGTCCGCCAGCTCATGCTGGCGCGCGGCTACATGTCGAGCAGCGAGCCCATGCTCCACTTCGGCCTTGGCGCGGACACGAGCGTCAGGCGCATGACCGTGACCTGGCCAAGCGGGCACGTGCAGACCTTCGAGAACTTCGCCGTTGACCGCCGCTACACGGTCACCGAGCCGTCGCAGCCAGTGCCGATCCCGCCGCCAGCGGAGCCGCGCCCGGGCCAGTTCCAGGAAGTCGGCCATGCGGCCGGCTTCGAGCTTCGGTCGCGCGAGGAAGTGATCGACGAGACCTACGTGCAGAAGGTGATTCCCACACGGTTCAATCGGCGCGGCCCGGGCCTCGCTGTCGGCGACGTTTCCGGCGCAGGCCGCGACGACGTCGTGGTGGGCGGGACGACGCTCGATCCCCTGAGGATCCTTAGGAGTTCGCCGTCGGGCCAGTTCCAGGCGGCCGACGTTCCCTTAGCCGCGGCCCGCAGTCTTGCCGACGACGGGCCGCTTCTCCTGTTCGACGCCTCGGGGGGCGGGAGTGAGGACCTGCTGGTGACCAAGGGAGGCAACACCCTGCCCGCGGGCGCCCAGGACTACCAGCCGAGGCTTTACCTGAATGACGGCCACGGCCGCTTCCGGCCGGCGGCGGACGACGCTCTGCCTGCGCTGCCGATCAACGCGGGCGCGGTGGCCGCCGCCGACTTCGACCACAGCGGCCGCCTCGGGATGTTCATAGGGGGGCGCATCCTCCCGGGAAAATACCCGCTTGCCCCGCAGAGCGCGCTCCTGGCCAACCGCGGGGGGCGGTTCGAGGACGTGACGGACACGCTGGCGCCGGGCCTGCGCGAGGTCGGGATGGTCACGTCCGCCCTGTGGAGCGATGTCGACGGCGACGGGTGGCCCGACCTGCTGTTGACGCTCGAGTGGGGGGGCGTGAAGTATTTCCACAACAAACAGGGCAAGGGCTTCGAGGACTGGTCCGAGCGGGCCGGCTTCGCGGCCGCCGGCACGGGCTGGTGGACCTCGATCGCGTCCGCGGACTTCAACGGCGACGGCCGGCCGGACTATGTCGTCGGCAACGTCGGCCTCAACACCCAGTACCATGCCGACCCGGCCCACCCGGCACTGCTCTATTACGGCGACTTCAGGGGCAACGGATCGGCGCAGCTGATCGAGGGCTACTACGAGGGGGACCAGATCTATCCTTGGCGCAGCCGAAAGGGCATGGCGGCCGCGGTCCCCTCGGTTGCGAAGCGGTTCACCCGCAATAGCTACTACGCCCGCGCCACCCTCGGGGAGATCGTGGGGGAGGAGAAGCTGGCCAAGGCCCGGCGGTTTGCGGCAACGGAGCTCAGGAGCGGCGTCTTCTTGAGCCAGCCCGACGGCACCTACCGGTTCGAGCCGCTTCCGCGCATCGCGCAGATATCGGTGCTGCAGGGCCTGGTCGCCGGTGATTTCGACGGGGGCGGGCACGCCGACATCTTCGCCGTGCAGAACTCGTTCGCGCCGATCCGCGCCGACATGCGCATCGACGGCGGCCTCGGCCAGCTGCTGCGCGGCGACGGACGCGGGCACTTCGAGCCGGCGACGCCCGCGGAGAGCGGCCTGGTGGTGCCCGGGGACGCCAAGGCGCTCGCCGTCGCGGACATCGACCGCGACGGCTGGCCGGATTTCCTCGTGACCCGGAACAACAATACCACCCTCGCCTTCCGCAACTCGGGCGTTCCCGGCCGCCGGTCGTTCGCCGTCGCGCTCAGGGGCGCCCCGGGCAACCCGACGGCGGTGGGCGCCCGGATCACAGTCGAGCTCGCCGACGGCTCGGCCGAGTGGAGCGAGGTCTTTGCGGGCTCAGGCTATTACAGCCAATCGACGTCCGCGTGCTTCTTCGGGTATCCCGAGGGAAACCCTCCCAGGAAGATCAGCGTGCGGTGGCCGTCCGGGACGACCACCGAGCACGGTTTCCCGCCAGATTCGACCACCGTGGTCCTCGCGGCCCCACGGCCGTGACAAGCGGCTCGCCGCCAGCCGCTCTGGCGCTCCGGCGGCGCGCGCGTCCGATTGGGAAAACGTTCCTTGACTACCCGGTCGAAGGTTTCTCCCATTGACACCCCAAATGGTAGCCGCCGAAAGTCACAATCGCCTCGGTGTCTGGGCTGCAGCAGGAAAAAGGGCCTGGTCCGGCTTGGCGTGGGCGGCGGTTCTGGCCCTTATAGCGGCGGGCGCGGCCGCCGCCGAATCCGAGGGCTCCATCACCGAGAAGCCGCTCGCCCCGCACTCCTTTCCGCAGGGCAAGACCATGTTCGTCGAGCTTTCCCCTGAGGAGACCGGCGTGCGGACGGAGAACCGCTACGCCGACCCGAGGATGCGCGGCGACCTCTACGAGGAGTTCGAGACCTCGTCGGTCGGGACCGGGGTCGCCATCGGCGACTATGACGGCGACGGCCTGCCCGACATCTACGTCGTCAGCAAGACGGAGGGCTGCCGCCTCTTCCACAATCTCGGCGGCTACAAGTTCGAGGACGTCACCGAGAAGGCGGGCGTGGCGGCGGCGCCCGGCGTCTGGAACCAGGGCGCGACCTTCGTCGACATCAACAACAGCGGGCGGCTGGATATCTACGTCTGCCGCACCAATGCGCCCAACCTGCTCTACGTGAACCAGGGCGACGGGACGTTCAAGGAGATGGCCCACGCCTACGGCCTGGACATTGTCGACTCCAGCGTGATGGCGTGCTTCTGCGACTACGACCGCGACGGGTACCTGGACCTGTACATCGCGACCAACATCCTGAACATCACGGCGCACCCGAAGGGCCAGCGCGGAATCCTCCTGCACAATAACCGCAACGGCAGGTTCACGAACGTGACCGACAGCGCCGGCATCCTGGGGGAGTCCCAGAGCCATTCCGCGACGTGGTGGGACTTCGACAACGACGGCTGGCCCGATCTCTACGTCGCAAACGACTACGGCTACCCGGACAGGCTCTACCACAACAACAGGGACGGGACCTTCACCGACGTGCTCGACCGCGTGATGCCGCACGTCTCGTTCTCCTCGATGGGCGCCGACCTCGGCGACGTGAACAACGACGGGTACATCGACTTCCTGGTCGCCGACATGTCCGCAACCACCCACATGAGGGACCAGCACTCTATCGCCGACGCGCGCGGCAGGACCCAGGAGGAGCCGGGCACCGAGCCAAAGTACCACCGCAACGCACTGCTCCTAAACACAGGCACGGGAAGCTTCCAGGAGGGCGCCTGCCTCGCCGGCATGGCCTCAACCGACTGGACCTGGTCGCCGCGCCTCGAGGACCTGGACAACGACGGCCGCCTGGACCTCTTTGTCACGAACGGGTTCCCGAGGGACCCGGGCGCGGACACCCTCATTCGAATGGAGCGCGCCGAGAGCCCGGCGGAACGCATCCGCATCATGTACGAGAGCCCCCCGCAGATGGAGAAGCACATCGCCCTTCGCAACATGGGCGACCTTCGGTTCGAGGACGTGAGCACGCAGTGGGGGCTCGACAAGAGGGGCATCAGCTTCGGAACGGCGATGGGGGACCTGAGCGGGGACGGCAACCTCGACATCGTCTACACGAACTACCACGCGGGCGTCACGATCATGCGCAACGACTGCGCCACGGGCCACGTCGTCAACGTCGACCTGCGCGGAACCGTCTCCAACCGCTACGGGGTGGGCGCCACGGTCCGCGTCGAAAGCGCGCTCGGCGTCCAGGTCCGCCCACTCGTCCTGGCGCGCGGGTACATGTCGACCAGCGAGCCCATGGTCCATTTCGGGCTCGGCGCCGACACGGTCATCAGGCGGATGGTGGTCACCTGGCCGAGCGGCCACGTCCAGACGTTCGAGAACATGAAGGTGGACCGGCGCTACACCATCACGGAGCCGCCCACACCCATCCCCTTGTCCGGCGACGCACCCCGCCCTCCCAGGCAGTTTGAGGAGGTCCCCCGCTCCGCGGGCCTGTCGCTCATGTCGCATGAGGAGCCCGTCGACGAGTTCATCAGCCAGCGGCTCATCCCCCTGCGTCAGAATCCGCACGGGCCCGGCCTGGCGGTGGGGGACGTGTTCCGCAACGGACGCGACGACGTCATTCTGGGAGGCACGACGCACGACTCGCTGCGCATCCTGCATGCGGGGGCCTCGGGGCAGTACCTTGCGGCGGATTCGTCGGCGGTGCCGACCGGCTCCACGGTCGACGACGGGCCGGTGCTCCTGTTTGACTCGGCGGGAGCAGGACGGCAGGACCTCCTCGTCACAAAGGGGGGAAACTCCCTGCCTGCGGGTTCGCAGGAGTACCAACCCAGGCTCTTTCTCAATGACGGCCACGGTGGCTTCCGGGCCGCCCCGGATGACGCGCTGCCCCAGCTGCCACTGAGCGCGGGGGCCGTCGCCGCGGCCGACTTTGACCACAGCGGCCGCCTCGGTCTGTTCATCGGTGGCCGCGTGACGCCCGGCCGGTACCCCCTTGCCCCCCAGAGCGCGCTCCTCGCCAACCGCGGCGGCAGGTTCGAGGACGTCACCGACAGCCTTGCGCCCGGGCTGCGCGAGGTCGGGATGGTGACGTCGGCGCTTTGGACCGACGTCGATGGCGACGGCTGGCCCGACCTGTTGCTCGCCCTTGACTGGGGCGGCGTGAAGTACTTCCACAACAACCAGGGCAAGGGCTTCGAGGACTGGTCCGAGAAGGCGGGTTTCGCGGCGGCGGGGACCGGATGGTGGACCTCGATCGCGGCCGCGGATTTCAACGGTGACGGCCGGATGGACTACGTGGTCGGGAATGTCGGCCTCAACACGATCTACACCGCCGATCCCGCCCATCCGGCCCTGCTCTTCTACGGCGACTTCAGGGACGGAGGGCCGAAGCAGCTTGTCGAGGGGTACTACGAGGGGAACACGCTCTATCCCAGGCGAAGCCGCCGGGACCTGGGCGCCGCCATTCCGTCGGTGCTGAAGCGTTTCCCGACCTTTGATTCGTATGCCAGGGCTACGCTGGGCGATATTGTCGGGGGGGAGCGGCTCGCGAAGGCCCGCCGCTTCGCCGCGACGGAGCTGCGCAGCGGCGTCTTCCTGAGCCAACCCGACGGAACCTACCGATTCGAGCCCCTGCCGCGCATCGCGCAGATTTCCCCGTTGCAGGGCATGGTCGCAGGGGACTTCTGCGGCGACGGCCACACCGGCGTCTTTGCCGTGCAGAACTCCTACGCGTCGATCATTTCGGTGGGGCGTTTTGACGGCGGCTTGGGACAGCTTCTGCGGGGCGACGGGCGCGGACACTTCACCCCGGTTCCGCCGTCCGAGAGCGGCCTTGTCGTCCCCGGGGACGCAAAGGCCCTCTCGGTGCTGGACCTCGACCAGGACGGCTGGCCCGACTTTGTCCTGTCGAGGAACAACGACAACTCGACGGCGTTCCGCAACGGCGGGGTCGCAGGCCACAGGCCGCTCAAGATCGTGCTTCAGGGCGCCGCGGGCAATCCGACCGCCATCGGCGCCCGGATCACGGTGGTGTACGCCGACGGCTCGACCGAGACGAGCGAGGTCTATGCCGGATCGGGCTACTACAGCCAGTCGACCGCCGCTTGCTTCTTCGGCTATCCCGAGGCCAATCCTCCGGCGAGGATCCTCGTGCGCTGGCCCTCAGGCGCCTCCTCCGAGCACGCGTTTGCGAAGGGCTCAACCACCCTGACGCTCGCGGCGCCTTGATCCGCCGGTTTTTTCACGGACCCCGGTCCAGCGGGAAGAAACGCTTGAGCGCCTCCCCCGTGTCGAGGCCCGTCATCCAGTAGTGGCTCGGGGCGGGCTGGACGGCGCCGCTGAACGCCCAAAGGACATTCACGGGCAGGGCCACGCGGTAGGTGCGCTCGTTCAGGATCCGGGCCGCGTCAAAACCGGGCAGGAGGAGCCCGGAGTCCTTGGCCGCCACCGCCCGGGCGATCTTAAGGAGTTCCGTCCCCGGCACCTCGAACATGCCGACCGGCAGATTGGCGTAGAAGGGGACAATGTCGCAGATCCGGGTGACACCGGGGGTCACCGCAACGCTGGAGGCAGCTCCGCCGTCTCCGACCAGCGCATAGTCGGCCACGGCCGCCTTGCGGACCGCCTCGCCGACGGCGCCCGAGATGTCCCGGGCCCCCCTGAGCCCCGCCGGCACGAGCGGCGAGGCCTCGCGGCCGGCAACCCAGCGCCACCGGGAATCGAAGCTGCGTGCCGCCAGGAGGGCCTCCTCCTTCGCGCTCATGACGACCAGGTCGGCGCCAGAGGCGTTGCCCCGGCGGAGGTCTCCCCCGCCCATGATGGCCGGGATGGCCGAGCCCGCGGCGTAGGCCTTTGGGTCTCCGGACGCCACCCAGAACACGAGGCGCTGCGGCGAAAGCGGGTTGTAATGCACGAGCCCCAGCACGAGCGGACCCCCGACCTGGAAGCTCTCGCCGTCGCTGCACGTGGCCACCGAGCCGTCAAAATGGACCGGAAGCGAGTCGGCGAGCCGCGCCACGAGCGCGTTCTGCTCGGCCGTTCCGATGAGGACCAAGTGGCAGCGCGCAAGGTCGCCGTCTGTCAAGTCGACGTCCGCCCTGATGTTGAGCGAGCCGTAGAGGTTCTGGCTGTGGGGGACCTTGTCGACGCCCGCCTCGCCGCTGTCGTCGGTCCAACCGGGGTTGGGGCTCTTGGCCGCCGCCTCGGCGGCCGAGCGCATGGCCGCGCGCTCGGCGTCCGTCCCCCGCGTGCCGTAGACGATCAGGAGGGGGTCGCCCTCGTAGAGAAGGAGGGCGCTGCCCGGCGTATGGAGCCGGAACGGAAGCGCCTGCGGCTTCGCCTCGAAGCCCCAGCCCCCGTCGCCTAGGCTGAGGACGGCGGTCTCGGGCAGGGGCGCGGGAAGCGTGACGGGGACCGCGCCGTTCACGGACACCTGGAGCGGCAGCGAGCGGTCGAAGGGGGACTCGGCGAGCCGCAGGCGCAGGCGGGCGATGTTCTTGAGTTCGGCGAACAGCAGGTTGGGGCTGCCCGCCGCCAGCACGAAGCGGGCGGCCTCGGGCGCCGCACCCCACTCCGCTATCTCCGCCCACCAGCCGCGGACCGCGCCGCCGTCGAGCGCGGTGTAGTCGATACGGCGCACGGCGCGCGAGTCGGGCCTCACCTGGAACCTTTCCCAGGCCATGCCACGGGCGTTGCCCTCCTTGTAGTTCCACACGGCGTGGCCGAAGCCGTCCGTCTCGTCAAAGACCACCTGGCCGCCGATGTCCCGGAGGCGGGACAGCGGCCCCACCTCGTGCAGCACCGACACGGTCGGGTCGTCGGCGCTGTGCGTCGCATAGATCGGCAGGGTCACGAGGTTGCCCATCGGGACATAGCTCGCATAGCCGCAGGTCGGGCGGCCCGAGCACCAGCGCTGCGGGTAGCGTGACCCCAACCGGTAGGTGCCGCCGCCGCCCATGCTTCCCCCGTTGAGGCTTACGCGGTCGGGGTCGATGGACCAGTGGGCCATCGCGTAGTCCACCACATGGAGGACGTCGGCCTCGGAGAGGGCAAAGTAGCCGCCTCCGCGCGAGCGCCCGAGGACGGAGATCTCAAAGTGCCCCGGGTGCGGCACCATCCCCGTCGAATGCTCGATGTGGTTGCCGCTGTAGCCGTGCATGTAGACCGCAAGGGGGGCCGGGTGCGCAGGGTCGTAATCGGTGGGGATGTCGATCCTGAACGGCTGGCCCGAATCATCGACAGGCGACTCGTATGCCCATTCCTGGACGCCCCTGAGGGAGCCCAGCAGCCGGGGATCGGCCGCCACGCGGCGGACCCAGTCGTCGAGCCTGCGCGCCTTGGCCACCGCCGCTTCGCTCGCCGCGCCGCCCCGTTTCGCCGCGGTCTCGGCGTCAAGGCGAAGGTACTTGAGCCATCCGCGGTAAGCCGACAGGTCGGCCCGCGCAAACAGGGCCTGCGTCCGGGCCCCGGCATCCGCAAGGAATCCTGCAGGGTCGCCCGCGGCCCGCGCGGCCGCCGGGGCCGCGTCGCCGGCTATCGAGGGCTGCAGCCAGAAGCACGCGCACGCCGCGGCGACGATGCGCAGAGGCCTGAAGCCTGCGCGGATCGGGTTCACGGGGGAGGGATTCATCGGCCGAGGATCGCCCGGTTCGCGCGGATGAGGGCGAGGCGCTGCTCGACGGCGCGCCGCGTGGTGAGGGCGTCCTCCGGGGTGTGGAGGCACCAGTCGACGAGCTTGTCCAGGGTGGACCGGGCCACGTAGCAGCGCGTGTCCGAGCCGCCGTAGAAGATGAGGACCGTCTTCGCCTTGTCGCCAAGCTCCACCCAGCCGTTCGTGAACGTCACGTTCGACACATCGCCAAACCCCTCGCCCCCATACGGGGCGAGGAAATGGCCCCCGGGCCTTGCGATGACCCTGGAGGGGTCGTCGAGGGACGTCATGAACATGTAGAGCACGTAGCGGAGCCCCGCCGCGCAGGCCCGCACCCCGTGCGCGAGGTGGAGCCAGCCGCGCGGCGTCTTGATCGGGGCCGGGCCCTGGCCGTTCTTAACCTCCTTGATCGTGTGGTAGGCGCGAACGTCGATGATCGCCTCCGGCCCGGTGACGCCCGTCGTTATGTCGTCGCAGAGCGTCCATCCGATGCCGCCGCCGGAGCCGACGTCGATGAACCCGTCCATGGGGCGCGTGTAGAACGCGTACTTGCCCCCGACGAACTCCGCGTGGAGCACCACGTTCCTCTGCTGGGAAGCCGGCGTCCGCAGGTTCGGCAGGCGCTCCCACGTCCTGAAGTCACGGGTGCGCACGACGCCGGCGACCGCGACGGCGCTGGAAAGGTCGCCCGGCTTCGCGTCCGGGTCCTTCGCCTCCGAGCAAAACACGCCGTAGATCCAGCCGTCCTGGTGGAACGTGACGCGCATGTCATAGACATTCGTCTCGGGTTTGATCTCGGGCAGGTCGACCGGCTCGTCCCAGAAGCGCCAGTTGTCGGTCCCGTTCGGGCTCTCGGCGATCGCGAAGAGGCTCTTGCGGTCGTAGCCCTCGAAGCGAACGACCATGTGGACCTTCCCGCGCCACATGAAGGCCCCGGGGTTGAGCGTCGCATTGACGCCCAGCCGCTCCATGAGGAAGGGGTTGGTCGCGGGGTTCAGGTCGAAGCGCCACTCGATCGGGGCGTGGCGGTACGTGATCACCGGGTGCTCGAAGCGCTCGAACACGCCGTTGTCCCAGTTGCGGTCGACGGGATTCCTGCGCGAGAGGAACTTCTCGTGCTCGCTGCGCAGCTTGCGCAGGCGGGCCGCCCACGCCTTGGGCGCGCCCGCGGGAATGCCGGAGCTCTTGCGTTTCGGGGTGGACGCGGTCTTCGGCCGCGATGAGGTCTTCTGCTTTGTCTTCATGAGTGCGCGGCACCCCCCGTGGCACCGATCAGGATCTCGCCCAGGCGACGGGTCGCCTCGAGGCCTGTCCTGCCATTATGGTAGGGGCATTTCCAGAAGCTCACCTTGAGCTCCCGCTCAAGAACCCGCCCGTCCCGGGTGACGCCCCGGAACCACTCGCCCCCCCGGCGATCGATGAGGCGCTTCTCAATGAAATCCCACGTCCCCAGGGCCGCGGAAAGGTAGCGCTCCTCACGCGAGATCTGATAGGCGTTCAGGAACCCGACAACCGCCTCGGCCTGCGGCCACCACTCCTTGTTGGTGTCGGTCAGGCCGTCGGGCCCCCCTTGGTTGTACACGCCGCCGTCGGCGTCGACCCCTTGCGCAAGCGTCACTGCGGCAATCTTGACCGCCAGGGGCCGGATGCGCCCGACGAGCTCCGGGTTCCCGAGCACTTCAGCCGCCCAGGTCAGGAGCCAGGCGGCCTCGATGTCGTGGCCGTATGAGATCAGCGGCGAGCGCAGCGTCCAGTCCTCGGCGAAGAACAGGCCCAGGTGCCCGGTCGCCGGGTTGACGATGCGGTCGAGCATGATGTTCAGGATCTCCGTGAGCGCAGAGCGCAGGGCCGGGTCCGGCCAGACCGTGAGGAGGCGCGTGTAGGCCTCCATGACGTGCAGGTGGGTGTTCTGGGACTTGGGCTCGTTCAAGTCGACCTCGCTCAGGCGCATGTCCGCGATCGGCTCCCAGGCCCGGCCGAACGCCTCGAGGTAGCCGCCGTGGCGCGCCCGCGCATGGCCCTCGATGAGCCGAAACGCGGCGACCGCGAGGTCCAAGGGCTCGCGGCGCCCCGTGGCCGCGTGGTACTCGGCGAGGGCATAGACGGCGAAGGCCTGCCCATAGACCTGCTTGCGGTCGCGCAGGACCTTGCCGTCCGCCGCGACCGACCACCAGTAGCCGCCGAACTTCGGATCGTGGAAATGGGCCTGCAGGTCGCCGAAGGCATGCTCGGCCATCTTGAGAAGCACCGGATCATGGTACCGCGCGTAGGCGGCCGAATACGTCCACAGGATCCTGGAGGTGAGGAGCGCCCCCCTTTCCGCGCCCGGGTCGACGGCGAGGTCGTTCGTAAGCGAGCCAAAATAGCAGTTGCCTTCCCTGTTGACGACCCTGTCCATCCAGAAGGGAAGGATGTTCCCGCGAAGGTCGGCTTCAATGCGTCGAAGATAGTCGTTGAGCGGGGCTGGACTCATCGCGGGGGACGGGTTCGGGGGAGCGGACCTTGGGAACATCTTGGATGACCGGTCGGCGGTTAATTGTCTATCCTTGTCTCGGGGTTTACCGATCGTTCGCGGAGTTGGGACGCCCTTTAGACCCGGGGGATCCCCCGGCCGGCCTGGGAACCCAGGCCCAGAGATCTTCGGTCCGAGGGGCGCCACCGCCTCGGAAGCAACCCGCGCGAACGCCCCCATCCAGCTGTTCTGTTTCCATGAGGCGTGGGTTGACTGTATGTTTGTCCCTTTCAGCGTCCTTGCCATTCTTCTGCGCGCTCGCCATGAGCCGCCGTTCCGAGATCACTCTATCGCCAGATGCAACGAGTCATCGTACCCGCTCGAACCCTGCTCGCCCACCGCGACCTTACAATCGTGCTGGTATGCAATTTGGTTCTTGGACTCGCCTTCTCCTTCGTCGGCCCGTTCTACTCGATGTTCGGCACCATCGAGGTCGGGATGTCGAATTGGACCTTCGGCGTGTTCATGACGATCACCTCGGTCGCCGGCATCGTCCTGAGCACGGTGCTCGCGAGGTGGTCCGACACCAGGTACAGCCGCCGCTCCATACTCCTTCTGGGCTGCGGGTTCGGCGTGGCAGGCTACGCGGGCTACGCTTACGTCCGCAGCGTCCTTTGGCTGACGGTGATAGGTTCTATTGGGCTAGGCATCGCCTCGATCACGTTTTCGCAGCTGTTCGCCTACGCGAGGGAGGCCATCGAGAGGCATGGCATTCCGGACGACGAGGCGCCCCTGTACATGAACATCTACCGGTTGACCCTGTCGCTGGCCTGGACCATCGGGCCGGGGGCCGCCGCCTGGGTGATGATCCGCTATTCGTACAAGGGCACGTTTCTCGTATGCGCCGGCTTCTTCCTCCTGCTGATGATGATCGTTTGGTTCTATGTTCCCGCAAGGCCCCCGACCGTCGACGCATCGGCAGCCCGGATCCCGCTCTTTCGCCTGCTCCGGAGACCCGACCTCCTGTGCTACTTCTGCGCATTTGTGCTGGTATTCGTCTGCATGACCATGGGGATCATGAACCTTCCCCTCATGATCCTTCAGACGCTCGGGGGGACCCAGGAGCAGGTGGGCATAACCTACAGCGTTGCTCCGTTCTTTGAGCTTCCGCTCCTCCTGCTCTTTGGGTTGGCCGCCTCCAAGGGGGGAAAACCAGGGCCGCTGATCCGCCTTGGTGTGATCATTGCCGTCGCCTATTACGCGCTCCTGTCCCAGGTGCGGGCGCCGTGGCAAATCTATCCCATCCAGATCCTAAGCGCCGCAATGATCGCCATACTGTCCGGCATCGCCATCACATTCTTCCAGAGTTACATACCCAACCAGCCCGGCACAGCGACCAACCTCTACACGAACGCGAATCGTGTTGGATCCACCATCGGCTACCTGTGCTACGGGTCGCTGGCCACCGGCCTGGGCCACCGGGCGGTCTTCCTTGTGTGCACGGGGGTGTGCGCCGCCGCCTTCCTTTTGCTCTGGCTCTCCCGCGAGGAGCATGAGCATCAGGCTCAAGTGGGAACCTGAGGCGGCCCCGCCCGCTGGGTGCTTCACGCAACCAACTCCCGTTGTTCCTCGGATCCCCGGCAGGCCAGAGGCGGCTCGAATTGTTTGTCCTAGTTGGTGTACGCCTCGAACAAGGCTATGCCCGAGTTGCCCTTGGCGGACGTGATCTGTGCCGTGTATGCTCCAGGCGGTAGCGTCAGCTGCAACGCCGAATCCGCACTGGGGTTCGGCAAGGCAAATGCGCCCACCTCAAGTGCTGCCGTGGAAATCGTGCCCGGGGTCGAGTTAGTCGTCCACCCGGTATTGGTGGCGATGACGTTGCCCTTGCTGTCGTAGACTGTGAGAACCGGATCGGGCAGCGGACTCGACACGCTGAACGTGCTCAACACCGGTCCGTCGGCGCGGATCAGGACTGTTCGTGGTGCAGTGCCCTGAATGACGAACCCGCCGATGAAGGTCTGGACGCTGCTGACGTAACCCCGGGTGGACACGTTACCGAACACAGTGGGCGGAGGATTGGAAACGAGGATGGTGCCGCCCATGCCCGTCACGACGAAGCGTTGCAGCGTGGAGGAGTAGGCGGCGCTTAGAAGCGTTGCCGATGTGACCGTTGATGGGCTATCTCCAGAAAATCGCTGGATCCAATTTATGCCGTCCGTAGAGGTCTCGATGGTGCCCCGGTCGCCAGCCGCGACCCAGTAGCCGTTTCCATAAATCAGTCCCCTGAGTATCGCCGTCGTGCTAGGTGAAGTCGTGCTGTTTGACCAAGTACCACCAAAAAACAGAGTATTGGCGTTGTTAATAATCGTTCCGCCACTACCGATGCCAATGGCAATAGGATTCGAATACAGCGACCAATTCGAATAAAGTGCCTCAATATTCTGGCTTGTTCCGCTGTTATTGGAAAACGCAAAACCCGGAGTCGCAGAGTTGACGCCCCTCAGAAGTACTCCGCCTTCGCCGCTCACCAAAATGGATCCCATAATAGTCCCAGCGGTCTCAGAAAATGTTACACCATAAAGAGACCCCGAGACCCCCGATGGCTGAATTGACCAAGCTTGGGCGTCAGGCGACGTCAAGATCGTACCATTGTCGCCCACCGCAATATACGTGCAGAAATTAGGGTTATTGTACCCAACGTAATCGGGAACCCCCGTAAAGAACACCCCATTGAGCTTGTTGGTTGTCCCCGAGATTTCTCGCACCCACGTCTTGAGATCGGTCGAGACAAGGATGGTACCTTGGTCTCCTACGACCACCCATCCCTTCGGGCCGTAAGCGATCGACAGGAGCCATCTTCCTGGAGCAATCGCCTGATTGGTCCAAGTCAGACCGTCAATAGAGGTCAAAAGGTTCCCCTGATTCGTCACTGCGGCGAAGGTGCCGTTGGCGTAGGTAATGCACCAAATGTCGTCTGTGACTCCTGAGGGGCTGTAGTTGCTCCAGAAGACTTGAGCGAAGCTCGGCGTCACGGTCGCCAGACTGAACAGGACTGCACCGAGCAACTGTTTCATTGAGTTCATCACGCGCTAGTTGGTGTACGCCTCGAACAAGGCTATGCCTGAGTTGCCCTTGGCCGAGGTGATCTGTGCCGTGTAGGCCCCCGGCTGTAGCGTCAGCAATAGGGCCGAATCCGCGCTCGAACTTGGCAGGGCAAATGCGCCCACTTCAAGAGCTGCCGTAGAAATCGTGCCCGGGTTCGTGTTGGATGACCATCCCGTGTTCGTCGCGATAACGTTTCCTTTCCCGTCGTAAACCGTGAGGACCGGGTCAGGCAGCGGGCTCGGTACTTCGAAACTGCCCAGCACTGGGCCGTCACCTCGGATCAAGACCGTGCGCGGGGCAGTACCCTGAATCACGAAGCCGCCGATAAAGGTCTGGGCGCTGCTGACATAGCCACGGGTGGACACGTTCCCGAACACGGTGGGCGGGGGGTTGGATACGAGGATGGTGCCGCCCGTGCCAGTGATCACGAAGCGTTGCAGTTGAGACGAGTAGGCTGCGCTCAGGAGTGTTGCTGTACTGAGTGTCGAGGGGCTGTCGCCCGAGTAACTCTGCACCCAGTCTATGCCATCTGTGGACCTAAAGATAGTGCCCTGTTCGCCAGCGGCGATCCAGTATCCGTTACCATAGGTTGTGATTGCCTCGATT